>LFFM01000778.1_pt1 | contig 22473 bp, 26 predicted proteins | sample 643131 | NCBI WGS metagenome assembly LFFM01 (sample SAMN03777445, study PRJNA286221) | soda lake metagenome | biome: soda lake; feature: Kulunda steppe; material: water; isolation source: sample Tc-Br brine of Tanatar trona crystallizer | place: Russia: Kulunda steppe | collected 2011-07
CTGTAACGTCTCGGAGGGAGCCGAAGCAACAGCGAGCATCGACCCGGTGCTCGCCACAGCGCTCTTTTTCGGTGGTGGAGTTGTTGTTCTTCTGACGCTCTTTCTGTGGGGCTGACCAGAGTCTCATTGTCGCCTATACCGGTCGACGGAACAATTGATAGTTCTCACGCAGGATGGGTGGTGACGAAGCTATCACAGCTTCCGTCGACCGGTATAACGTCCCTGTATGACTGGTCTTGTCACCCCTCCAAACACACCATGATTGTCCAATTTTGCTAGAGAAGTCCGCGAAAAACTGCCGTAATCGGAATCCGTTATTACTGCGGCATATCGAAACCTAAAACATGTACACACTCGATAGTTTGAGTGAACCATGAAGGTTGATAAGCGGCTTCACGACCGAAAGTTTGTGCGGACGTTCTTTACGACCCCGACAGCAGTCGAGGGCGAGGATGACTCAGCAAAGATGCTAGAGGGGGCTGCCCAGCTCACCGGCATGGAAGCGCCTGACGTCTGGGTGCCTGACAACGAGGATGCAACCGCTCCGAACATGCGCGACGAAGGAGCACAGAACATCATCGACGTCGTCTCCGAATACGGAGCTGACTACCCCGGCGAGATTCACCCACGTATCGAATGGCATCGTGACAGCCCGGCAACTCGGCATCAGTGCCTGAAACACATGCTCAATATTGCTGACCCGGACAAAGGAGCCATCCAGCATATCGACGGCTTCGTCATCCCGGAAGTTGCGGACCTCGACGATTGGAAGAAAGCGGACGAGTTCTTCACAATCGTCGAAAACGAGTACGGCCTCGAAGAGGGCAGTCTCGCCATGTCCGTCATCATCGAGAGCGGCGCAGCCGAACTCGGCATGGGTCGACTCCGCGATGAGATGGGCAAACCAACGAACAACCTCCAGCGCCTGTTCATGCTCGTCGACGGTGAGGTCGACTACACGAAGGACATGCGCGCGATTACGCCAACCGGCGAACTCCCACCGTGGGACGAACTCCGTCACAACACCTCCCGCGCTGCAAGCGCAGCAGGACTCATCGCTGTCGACGGTCCGTACGACGATATCCGCGACGTCGAAGGCTACCACGAGCGGATGATTGACAACCGCGCAAAAGGACAGCTTGGTATCTGGGCACTCACGCCCGGCCAGGTTGTCGAAGCGAACAAATCACCGCTCCCGCCAGTCGAAGGGAGCTGGCAGATTGACGCCGGTGGCCGCGTTGTCGACCTCGCCGAAGAGGACGGCAACTACGTCTACAACGGTGACCGCGTCTCCCTCGAAGAGACCGACGACGGCTACCTGCTGACGGTCGGTGCCGAAGAGCTCACGCTCGATGAGGATGAGCTGAAAGAAGAGCTCGTCAACATGGCGCAGTATATCCCAAGCCTTGACGATATCGTCGACTCCATGGAGGAGTTCGAAGCGGCGAAAGAAGCAGGAAAAGGCGCAATTGCGATGGAGCGTGCCGCAACCATCGTCATCGACGGCATCGAGGTCCACATCAGCAGCGACCGCATGTGGGACGAAGCAACCTACCAAGCTATGATGGCCCCGATTGCACTGTTCCAGGACGTCTACGAGAACCGTCCGGACCAGCACGATGACCTCGCCGAACTCTACAACGCAGACGTGCTCGAGCGCGCGATGGCTGTCGGCAACTGAGCGACGAACAACAACGCATACGCAATTTTTTCGGCAGGAACCGTACAGCGTAGCACTCCCAGAGCCATCCAAAGAGTGAATGGCACGCCTTGCTAAAACCAAGTGAATGACAGAGGGAGCGCTGAGTGCAGACGAAGCTCGCCAGCAACTGTATGAAATCATGAAGCGGGATGCGGGCTTTGAAGAAAAAACCAGAGAGGCACTCGAACTTGGTCGACAGTATCTTGCTGTGCAGAGCGGATTCGTCTCGAAAGTCGAACAACAGACAAACCATTATGAAGTGCTTATCAGCACTGGGGGTGCTGATGGGGTTGTCCCCGAAGGAATGACGACCGATTTACGGGGAACGTACTGTCGACACACGCTTGAACGGGACTCGCCGCTTGCGTTTCACGATGTCGAACAGCAGGAGGAAATCGAGAATCTGGAGCGTGGCAACTTCGACTGCTATCATGGCACGACCTTGACTGTGGATACTGAGCCGTTTGGGACAGTCTGTTTCGTCTCGCTGGACGCGCGGGGCGAACGCTTCACAGAGGCAGAGACGATGTTTGCCGAACTCGTTGCCCGCCTGCTCGAACATGAACTCGAACACGACCGCCAGCAAGCGGAGCTCTCCCGTCAGACCAGCCTTATCAACGTCCTCGATAGGGTCCTCAGACACAACCTCCGTAACGAGATGACCATCATCCGTGCAAACGCACAACTCGGGTGGGAAGGTGGCTGCACCGAGTGCGAGCTAATCGTCGAGCGGTCCGACAACCTCATCGAGATGAGTGAGGCTGCACGAGACCTTGGAAAGCTCATCAATACGGATTTCGACCGACAGCAGATGCAGGTCGAGGAACTCGTTGGTCGACTAGAAACCAGAGTCACAGAGAGCTATCCGGATGTCCAGCTGGTGGTTGATACCCCTGACTCGCTTGTCCTCTCGGCCTATCCCAGCCTTGAATCGGCATTGTGGGAGTTACTCGAAAACGCAGGCGAATACGCAGGGCCGAATCCAAGCGTGACCCTCAGTGTGAGACCGCAACCAGATGCAGTGACCATCGCTATCAGCGACGATGGACCGGGGATGCCACAGCCCGAACGTGATGCGTTACAAGCAGGAACCGAGACGCAGTTGATTCATGGCTCCGGAATCGGGCTATGGACGGCGTACTGGGTTGCTGCCAGTCATGGCGGTGACCTCGATATCGAGACCGACGACGGAACTACCGTGCGCCTCTCGTTGCCGCGGGCCAGTTCGGGTTCCGAAATCGATTCGAGGGAACCGCTTCTTTCGCGTGCACCTGACCGGTATCAGGCCGCGTTTACCAATGCACAAATACCGTTACTGTTGCTCGATGAAAGCGGCCGAATCATCGATGCGAACGAACAGGCAGAAACACTGTTTGGACAGACTCGGTCGTCGCTTCTCGGGCGCAACGGAACCGAGCTCTTCGCCGAGGTAGAACGTTCTGAACTGTTCGCAGATGCCACATCATCTCGTCAAGTCGAAACCGACACAGCGGAGACACCAACAGTTCGCTGGCAGGTCAGTAACGATATTATCCCTGGCCAGCATCTCATGCAGTTACAGCCAGTGAGAACACGCCAGACGAATCCAAGTCGATACTCATGAGTACGGATACATCATTGTTTGAGAGCCTAAAGCGCCGGGCAAACGAATTTACGCTGAAAAACCGCGCCCTCGATGTCGCACCAATTGGAATTACAATTGCGGATATCAGTCAGCCGGACGAACCACTTATTTACGTAAACGAAGGGTTTGTTGAGCTAACCGGCTATGCAAAAGAGGAAGCACTCGGGACAAACTGTCGGTTTCTGCAAGGAGAGGATACCGATGATGAGCCCGTTGCACGGATGCGCGAAGCAATTTCGAACAGGGAATCAGTGAGCGTCGAGTTGAAAAACTACCGCAAGGATGGAACGCCCTTCTGGAATCAGGTCACGCTCGCGCCAATTCCTGACGAGCGCGAGGTTACCTACTACGTTGGCTTCCAGCAAGATATCACCAAACGAAAACAGTTTGAAGAGGAACTGAAAGAACAGCGAGATACGCTCGAAACGCTGAACGCGATGGTCCGACACGATATTCGTAATGACCTCCAGCTAACGCTCTCCTCGCTCGAATTACTCGGCTCCCACGTCGAGCCCCAAGGAGAGGACCATCTCGCAACCGCGCTTGAAAGTACAGAGCAGGCAATTCAGCTGACAGTCGCTGCACGTGATATCGCGGACGTATTACTCAGAGATGGTGCCGAGAGACACGCGGTTGCACTTGAATCAACGCTCGTCGGCGAGATTGAATCAATTCGAAAGGAGTATCCTAACCTCACAGTCACTATCGACGGGACGATACCGCGTATCGAGGTACAAGCTGACAAGATGTTACAGTCGCTGTTTCGAAATCTGCTCACAAACGCGGTAACACACAACGATAGCGACAATCCAACGATTACCGTCTCCGCCACGGCGGATGACCACGAGGCTCGTATCCGCCTCTCGGATAACGGCCCAGGCATCCCAAAAGACGAGCGCGAATCGGTCTTCGAAAAAGGAAAGAAAGGGGAGCAAAGCGATGGAACCGGAATCGGTCTCTATCTTGTTAATCGCCTTGCAGAGAGTTATGGCGGCTCCGTCGAGATTGTCGACGGGGACAGCGAGGGAGCGACCTTCGTCGTGACATTGCCGCTTGCTTGATACTGCCGGACGTCACTTCGTAAACGCTTACTTCCGGTAGTACGAGACGTTTGCTGATGGTACACAGCTGCGGAACAGTTTCGAAGGTGTTTTTTGAGTGGTTCTCCAACCGATGACACATCACGAGCGACTGCATTGGGCTGGTCTGCTCCTCGAAAGTGTCGCGCGGCGATGGCTCACGGGACCATCTTACCATGCGATTGCACCAGCCCAGTGCAGCTGCGATGGACATTACCCATGACGATATTCAAAGAAATAATAGACGAAGAGTATCTGACAGTTGCGGAGACAAAAGAGATACTTGAGACGCTAGAAGAAGAGCGCGCTGCGGACGAAGAACAGGAGATGCGCTACGAGCTTGCCCGCGCTATCGAGCACGTTAACCGATTTGCGGAACTCGATGTCGAGGAGGCCCGCGAGTTCGTGGCCGAACTGCAGGAACTCGACAAGGTCGATGAGAAGACGGCATACAAGATTGCCGACCTCCGCCCGCTCGACCGGGACGAGCTGCGTGCGCTCTATGCACAGGAACGCTACTCGCTTTCCGGTGACGAACTCGACGAGATTCTCAACGTCGTCAAACAGTACGCATAGATTCACACTGCTCGCTATGAGTGATGACGTTGTGTGCAGTCTCGATAACGAAAGCCCATTTTAAGTGTCCCGTCACCGTACGAACAGAGTATGAGTAATGACGAACACGATGGGGAGACAGGCGACCACACGGCTGTCGTACTCGATGTCCTGCTCCACGGACGGAGTGGAGATGACCGGCCGCAGTATCAAAAAGAGCCGCTTGCGTACGCCCTCGACACTGAGAGCTTCGACCTCTATGAACTTGTGCTCGAAGACCCCTCGGAGATCTCAATTGCGGATTATATCGACATCTACGACACTGAGCAGATTCAGCGTGTGTCCGAGATTGATTACGAGGAGCTGCCGGGTGGTGCCACTTCGGAACTGGAATACGTCATCGAAGACCTCGTCACCGAACAGGAACAGCGGTTCGTCGACGTCTACAACGACGCCCAGCCGATTACGCTCAGACTCCACCAGCTAAATCTCCTGCCGGGAATCGGGAAGAAGCTCAGAAACGATATCCTTGATGAGCGAAAGCGAAAGCCCTTCGGGAGCTTCGACGAACTGGAATCGCGCATCAGCGGCCTACACAGCCCCCGAGAAGTGCTGGTTGAGCGTATCATGGAAGAGATTCGAGAGGATGACCTCAAATACCGGATGTTCGTCCGCGAACGCGACGAATGACCGACTTATCAGAGGGGTCACGGGACCCTGATGCACTAATTCGGCGGGCGGGTATCAAAGGCGACCCGAACGCCGACCAGCACTTTCTGGTTGATGATCGGGTCATCGACCGGATTCCGAGCTACGCAACCGAGCGTGGGTTCGATACGGCACACGTGCTTGAAGTCGGCGGTGGCACTGGAGGATTGACCGACCGACTCCTCACCGTTGCCGAGACAGTCACGGTTATCGAACGTGACCCGCGACTCGCCGAATTTCTCGAAACGGAGTTCGACGCGGCTGTTGAAACAGGGCGACTGTCGGTCATCTCCGGTGACGCACTGAGCGTTGACCTCCCGGCCTTTACAACGGCAATATCGAACCTTCCATACGGGATTTCGAGCGAGGTTCTCTTTCGGCTGCTGCCGACACAGCGCCCACTCGTGGTGATGGTGCAACTCGAATTTGCCGAACGAATGGCTGCCGAACCGGGAACCGACGAGTACGGGCGCCTCTCAGTGACGGCCGGGCACTACGCGGATATTGAGCTTGTCGAGACAGTCCCGCCGACGGCCTTTGACCCACAGCCTGCTGTCGAGAGCGCGCTCGTCAGGGCAACCCCACGGACACCTGCCTACTCCGTCCCCGATGACGAGTTTTTCCTCAGATTTCTGCGGGCGGTGTTTACCCAGCGCCGAAAGACGATGCGCAATGCCATCCGCAATACCGTCCACATCTCGGGACTTGGCGACGGTGATGCGGTCGTCGATGCTGCAGACGAATCGTTGTTGAGCCAGCGCGCGGGCAACCTGACCCCTGCTGAGTTCGCACAGCTTGCGACAACAGCGTGGAAGGTTGGCGACCCGGAGGAAAAGAGAGACTGATGATTTCACCGACGAGTCCATGACCGACGAAACGGACCGACCGAAACTGGCGGACCAACGCGACGTAGAGACGGTCTATCAGCCGGCAGAGGATTCCCGGCTGCTTGCCGAAACAGTCATCACGGAGATTGGGGCTGCTGAGTACGTGCTTGATGTTGGAACTGGCTCGGGATATATCGCCTACACCATCGCCGAGGAGACAGGCGCTTCAGCAGTGGGTATCGATATCAACCCGGAGGCCTGCCAGCAGGCCGCTGCGGCTGGCGTTCCAGTCGTTCGTGGAGATATGTTTGGGCCGTTTCAGACCAACAGTTTCGACACGGTAGTCTGTAACCCACCGTATCTCCCGACGCCGCCGGAACAGGAGTGGGACGATTGGATGGAAGAAGCCCTCTCCGGTGGGGAAGATGGGCGGGCGATGGTTGAGCCGTTCATTCGCGGCGTCGGTCGCGTTCTTCGTGACGACGGACAGGCCTATCTCCTGATTTCGACGCTTACTGATCCCGATGCAGTTCGGGAGATAGCTGCGAGTGAAGGCTTTGAAACGGCAGTGATTGCCGAGGAGTCGTATCCGTTCGAGCGGTTGTTGGTGCTGTCGCTGACGAGTGAGTAGGTGGTCTGATACTGCCATAACGTGATTGCAAGGTGGCATACCGACGTTACGCAATCCTTTTTGCTGTCCCTGTGGAATCCGCGGTTATGGATGTCGACCGTAACGTCGTGATACAGGTTACTATTGCGACTGGAGCAGTTCTCTTGTTTATCGCCGCACTCTTGATGTTAACAGGAGCTTACGGCTCTATTGTCGAAGTCGAGAACGAAACGATGGACGGAACGCTTGATGGGGAAGTTACTGACCTTTCGGTCGACGAAGACGGACAGGTCGAAGGAACGTTCACTGGTACCTACGATAACGAGTTTCAGGGACCGCTCTCGGGGAACTTTACCGGAACGCTCGACGGTGATGAGTTCAGCGGTGAGCTAGAAGGGACGGTCGACGGAGCCATTGAGGGCAACGTCAGCGGACAGATGGACGGTACCCTCGATGAGGACGAAGGGACGTTTAGCGGGTCGTTCAACGGTGTTGCTGATGGAACGACGGAGATGGGACTCAACGAAGAAGGTGGACTTATGCTTGTTGGGCTGGTGGCTGCGTTCGTCATCGGGATGCCTATCTTTGGATATATTATTCAGCGACTGCGCTCGGACGAGGACTAGCACCGGCTCCAAAGACGACACGACCGCTTTTTAGGAAGATTCTGCCTGCTGTTCTCGCCAGTCGACCAGTTCATCCTCATCGGCAGTATCGAGTTTCTTTTCGTAGTAGCCAAGCGGGTGTGAAATCGTTTCACAGAGGTCATCCATGTTGACACAGTCGCCGTAGGATTGCATCGTCGCACACGAGGGTGGGGAGTATTCAGTTGGACTCGTTGCCCCACGGATGTGGTCAACCTGATAGCGCGTCGCTTCCTCGCCAAAGCCCGGGTTGACCTGAAAGAGTTCGACGATTTCGTCGGTCGTCATGCCGATACTCGTCAGGAAGGTAGCGATTGCAAAGCGAGAGTGGTGTTCGAGATGCTCGCCTTTTTGGACCTGGTCAAGGAGATAGGTCATACAGGGCGGGAACAGGTCGGGAACAACCGTATCGATATCGCGCATCAGTTCGAGGTCGGCAAGCAGTTCGCGCAACTGCGCAACTTCAGATTCAAGTTCGGCACCGATTGCGTCAGGAACCGAAAGCGGAAGGCCGTCCGCAATTCGCTGTTGGATAGCGTGGCGGACAAGAACCAAAACTTCACGCTGATTGAGCGGGATTTCGCCGGCCTGCAGGTCGCGGTTGACCAGTCGCCACTCATCACCCCACTGGTCAGCGGCAAGGGAGAGATAGAGGCCGACATCGACGACGTAACCGTCGGGAACCTCGCGCACACCATCAGTCATGTCGAACTCGGCGAGGAGTGAATCGAGCGTCAGTCGGTCGCGCTGTCTGCTTTTCAGTTCGGTCGTCTCGGTCAGGTCGGCTTCGAACCGTTCGTGGGCAGTGGCGGCCTCCGCGCGCGTATACCTGCGGGTGAGGATATGCTGGTCGACCAGCGAGACGAGAACGCGTGCAACAGGATAGGAGAGCAGTTCGACGCGGGGCCGACGATGGGCGTCCCCAACGGTGCCCTCCTCCAGCGCAAGCGAGACGCGCTCAAAAGCGCGGTCGACGACCTGTTCGTTATCCGTAATAATCGCTGCGAGATTGACGCCCGCCTCGTCGACGGCCGTACGGGCCGCTTCGAGAAACGGGTAGCGGGCGTGCAACTGGTTCATCGGTTCACTGGTTGGAGATACGTGTGCAAAAAACCCGCCGTTCACGAATGCAGGGTCGACAGACCTCAGTTGTCTTTCAGCTCACGGATAACATCCTCAGCGTCGCCACCATCGCTCAGAAGTTGTTGATAGCGGTCGCGGCTGAGTTCGAGAGTCTGGGTCTCACCCTGTCGGACAACTTCTAGTTGAACCGTCCCCTGTGGATTATTTCGCAGCCGGAAGGAAGCAAGCGCCGTGAAAACGAACCAGAGGGCAATCGCACAGCCGAGGCCGTAGAGGATGAGCGTCTCAAACGCAAGTGGGTCGGCCGTCCGCGTCCAGCGGCCAGGATACACCTGCGAAAAGAGTGCAACGCCACCGGCAGCGAGGACGGTCCCTGCGAGCACGCCGAGGCGCTCTCTGCGGCTGGCTGGCACCACGACGACAACACCTAGTAACATGACCGGAATACCCGCGCCGGTGGCGAGTCCGGCGTACCATTTGGCAGTCGTACTGTGACCCCAGCCAGCGAGCAAGACGAGCGCTGCAGCGACAGCGAATACACCGACGGCGAGCAGCGAGAGTCCAACAGCGAGTTGGCGTGGGTCTCGCGGCCCGTCCCACCGGCGGTCGTACGCCTCGTCGAGGCTTGGCATGTCTGAACACACGCGATTCTCGTACAAAACTGCTCGTCAGACAGACGCAAGACGCTCGCTATGGTTATACGGACGTTCGTGACTCTGTACCGCCGTCTGGTTTCAGATAGATAGCTTCAAACGGTGATACTTCCGTTTTGCTGTGGCCATGCCGAAACTACTCACGAACAGCCGTATCAGTCCAAACCAGAGTCGTCCGGGCCGGTCGATTCGTACACATGTACCCATCCATCGCTTTCGACTTGGACGAGAGAGTTCGTATACTGAAACTCAACGGTGCCAATACCTCGTCGAGAATCGCCGGCAACATCTGGGCCGAAGAACGTGTTTTCAATTGCTGGCACGTCGACAACCTCGTATAACGGAGGAGATTTAAGTTCCATCGGAGAGACACCCCTCGCCTCCGCTATCGCATAGACAATCACTGTCGTGAGTTCTTCGGTGCCGTCGGGGTCGTAGTGGCGCTGTGTTACCTGTGACCAGTGTCTGTCCGTCTCTGTTGTCGTCTCCTCCTCATTCATGATTTCATCATCAACTCTCTTGCTCATTCATCTCACCTCGTGCATGAGTTTCCTGCTGAGAATCGAGGCTTGCACCTATCCCTTCAAGCGCCGCCAGTACCTGCTCGGCGTGTTGGCCGGCCGTAATCGTTTCCGTCGCCTCATCGAATGTAACCACCCCTTCCTCAACCAACTTTGGGACGTGGGCGTGATACAGCGAAACGTACACCTTTTTTTGCTGTGTTGTCTCCACAGCGTGTTCCGGAATGTCGTTCTCCCATGCCGCAATTTTCGTCGCCAAGTCGGCCAGCGACCATTCGGTGCTTTCAACAAGTGTATAGCAGAGATAGCGCCGTCGGGAGTGCCCCAGTACCTCATACACTGGCTCGATTTCCAAAATATCAGGTGGTGGTCGCTGGCTTTGGGCAGCGATAGGTACCCCGGTGGTGATCTCCTCGCTTACCTCTGGTTCCTCAGCCATGAGAGAGGAAGAGCACGAAGTGGCAAAAAGATTGCCGAGAAAAAATCACGCTTTCGTGTTGATTACAACTTTGTTGCGTCTGGATAGCTTCCACTTACACAGCCACGTACGAGTCATTCAGTTTGAGAGTTATTTCTCGTCCGGTACGTGTTGTCCCCAAAAGCCCGGATATTTTGTCACGTCGATATCACCCTCGACACGCGTTTGACAGGCGAGTCGTAGCGGCGTGTCCGCAGCATGCGGTGGAACCGACAATCGCTGGTTCTCAATTTTTGTCGGTTCGCTCACCGTCCCCGATACCTCGACAGCGCAGGTTCCACAGGTCCCGAAGCCGCGGCAGTTGAGATACTGTGCCCGCCCGTTGTGGGGGGATTCATCGACGGACAAGAGAACATCACGGAGGAGTTCGCCCTCCTCGCACTCATATTCCTCTCCGCGAAATCGAACGGTTGGCATGGGTCCGACTAGGCGCTCCGATTCCGTAGATGTTCGGGATGTGCGGTCACCTGCCTCATTCATCACATCTTTGGTACTCACCATCGAAAAGGTGGATATGAAAATCGAATACGACCGCGATACGTGTATCGGGATGTTCCAGTGTGTCGCCGAATGGGATGCCTTCGAGCGTGACGAGGACGCCGGGAAAGCCATCTTGACCGACAGCGAGGAAACTGAGGAAGATATCTTTGTTCGTGAGGTACCCGAAGGCTCAGAACTCGATGCGAAGTTTGCCGCACGGACGTGTCCTGTCGATGCAATTGTCGTCTACGACGATGACGGCGAGCAACTGATTCCCTGATACTGCTACCGGAAGTTTGCGTTACTCGAACTCGCCTTCTGTGACGTCCTCTTCCGGTTTTGACGCCATGATAATTCTACTCTTCGGGAAGAAGTGAGCAAGGTCCGTCGTGGTGACAATACCGACCGGTTTGCCGTCTTCGGTGACAGGGAGCTTTTTGACGTTGTTGTGACCCATGCGCTCGCCAGCAACATACACTGGTTCGTGGGGGCGGATGGTGACAACGGGGTCGCTCATAATCTCGCTGACTGGCAATGTCTCGACATCGAGGTCGGTGCCGACCGTTCGGACGATATCTGTCTCGGTGATAATTCCCTGAACAATATCGTGACCAACAACGAGTGCGCCGATGTGCTTGTCAGCAAGGATGTTCGCAGCCTCGGCAATGGTGGTGTCGGCGGCGATGGTCTCAACGGGACTGGTCATAATTTCACTGACCGGAGTTTCTTCCTGTGTCATTGCTGTGTGTAATTTCAGAAGGAGGTGCCTTAATAGTTGTAGCCTGACACTGTCTGGTGGGAACGCCGAGCGGAATCTGAGCCTTTTTGTCGGTGTCGTGTGAATCACCGCATATGAGTACACCAACCAAAATCGTTCTCGGAACGCTCGTCGTTGCGCTCGTCATCGGTGGCGGCCTGATTGGCGGACTTATCCTCGCGTAATGTTCACCAAGCAGACACTCAGTAACCCGGTCGAAGCCGTTCGAAAGGAACACGCTCCAGACGCGCTCGTTCTTTCGTGTGACCAGGACTTCGAGACGGTTCCATCGGCACAGGCGGAGGACTTGCTCTTGTTGACAGACAGTATTGACCCCGTTTCCTACGACCCATCGTGGATTCCGCCGGACTCGCCGGAACCGCTTGTCCAGTACGCAAGCGACCAGTTAACAATCGGCATGCCGGGTGATGGGGGGATTGCCTGGACCAGACAGACCGAACCGCCGCTCGTGTTCGAAAAGCCTCGCCTCACCGGGTCACCGGAGTCGTTCATTGATTTTCTCCGGGCCGAAGCACTCGTCCAGATTGGACTGGAGGAACCGGAGCACTTTCTCGGATTCTTTGGTTCGTCCTACCCCGAATTCGCCGACGCGACTGCTGACCATCTCTCGCCGGCCGAAACGTATCAGCTTGCAGCGGCATGTTACGAGGCATATCTGGGGTTGCAGACCAGAGCGGTCTTTGCCGACTGGGAGGGACCGCTGTTCGATGCCTGGGTTGATGCTGGCCAGCGATTAGAGGGACGACTCTCGGACCTTCCCAGCGCCGTTGCACAAGGGCGGACGTCGTTTACCGACGCTGCCGAGTTGGCCTGCAGCGCAATCAAACACGCAGCGGAACTCCCTGCTCCGTTCGGTGCGCTCAATGCGAGCGTCTATCTTGACCACGGACCGGAGTACGCGACTGCCTGGGCTGAGCGGACACTCGATGCGATTGCGGAATGAATTATTTCCGTTGTAGGTTATAATTCTGGCTGGACAAACATTTTTTCTTTCGAAGGTAACTAGAGCATCTGCCAGGTTGGTTTCAGCCCGAACAACCGTTACATCCACAGTTACGTCGTTTATCGATGGCGACGGTGGGCTGTAGTATTTGAACTCACACACGCACATGCGAGCGACGCAAATTCTTAGGCTGGCAGATAGCTAACCCAGAGCCCTGTTTCCGACATTTGCAGCCATTAGGAGCATCCTAACGACTCCCAATGACATTCGAAACCATTTAGTTGTCCAAAATGAACTATCAACTGAGAAGACATCCGCCGGGGGGAGAAAGGAACCTATTACAACGAAAGCGCCCAGTCGTACGGCACACATTTACCATCAAATGGTATAGAGTGGTATAGAAAGGTAAATAACGTAACCTTTATACCCTTGCAGGTGATACATGAAGATAGAACAACAATGGTAAACTACACAAGCCCACTCGAAGCCACGTTCGAACTGCAGCGCAAATCACTCGAACAGACCCAGCAAGCCTTTGAACAGACCGTCGACCTTCCAGCCCGCCTCGGCGAAGCTGCTGTCGACGGCCTCGAAAGCCAGGAATCCGTCCAGCGCAGCGTTGTCGAACTCCAGCAGGAGACGCTCCACACGCTTTTCGACACGCTCGAAGACGGTTTCTCCGGCGTCGAAGCGCCAACCGGTGACCTCCGCGAAGTCATCGACGACCAGTACGACGTCGTTCTCGACAACCACGCCGAGCTCTTCGACAACCTCGAAAACGGCGTCGAAGAAGCACTCGAAACCTACGACGAGTTCAGCGCCGAATCAGTCACGGCCCTCGAAGACCTCCTTGACGCACTCGTCGAACTGCAGGAGGAACTCGAAGCGCAGTCCGTCGAAGCAGCAGAAGAAGTGACCGAGCAGGTCGAAGAACTGCAGGGTCAGGTCGAAGAACAAATCGACGAACTGCAAGAGCAGGTCGGTAACCAGGTCAGCGAAGTCCAAGAGCAGGTCGAAGGCGTCCAAGAACAGATTCAGGATGTCTCCGAGCAGGCCGCAGACGCTGTCGACAACTAAAACTCACACTATCCGAGGGGTGATTCCCACCCCATTCCTATCGCACGCTCCCGTGTCGGTTCCCATACCCGACACACTCCCATTCCTTTTCTCGCTGGGCGACAGCAACTGATACTGCCGGACGTAACTTCGTACACGTACTCGCCACCCCGGGGTACCGAGATTGTTTAAGCGCTTACGTCCGGTAGTATGACCAGTCGTGACCGCTGCTAGCGAACGCGGCGCACATCCTCGATACAGTCCTGTGGCAATTTCTTTAACGTCATCAGATCCCACGTACGAAGTACCATAAATAGCCCGACGTTGTACCAGATCACGGTAAACCCCAACAAGCTAGCCACGAAAAACCAGAGCGGTCCCAACCACCAGCCAACCACCAGAAACCATACGATTCTGAGAGCGATATGCATGATATATCATTTCACTGACCAGGCATAATTTAGTTGTGCCGCGTTTCTGTGCCCGCCACCGATGATAGCCACAGTGAAGAATAGTCCGTCACAAAACAAGGTACTTGAGCCTCGACCGGCTATCACCCTCCATGAAAGACCCGTCGACGCTCGATGTGACCATAGTCGACGGCTACGTCGACGAGCCGGCACATTTCGGTGTGCCGCCGTATCTCTCGACGTATCCACGATATGTCGCCGGCGCACTCGTCGATGCTGGCGTTCCAAACGACCAGATTACCTATCACACCATCGACGCACTCCGAGACGAACGCGAGCGATGGCTCTCGGTCGAACAGGCTGACCTGCTGATTTACGTCGGCGGAATGACCGTCCCCGGAAAATATGTTGGCGGGACGCCCGCTGAACCCGACGAGGTCCGCGAACTCGCGTGGGTTGCCGACGGGACGACGCTTCTTGGTGGCCCCGTCCGATTCGGAGTTGGCGACGCCAACGAGGGTGCGACCGAGACTCAGCGAGATTCCCTTGATTACGATTTCGTCGCCAAAGGCGATATCGAAGCGGCAGCTTACGACCTCGTGCACGGTGGTCTCGAAGGCTTTTCGAACCGAATGCGCGATAACGACGAAATCTCCCGGTGGGCCGAACAGGGCGCGTTCATCGTCGAGGACCACCCAAACCATCCCGAGTATCTCATCTGTGAACTGGAGACCTCTCGGGGCTGTCCGTACCGCTGTTCGTTCTGTACGGAGCCACTCTATGGGGCAAATCCAAGCTTTCGCTCCCCGGGCTCGGTCGTTGGCGAAGTGTCTGCCCTAGCAGGCCATGGCGTGTCCCATTTCCGACTTGGCCGGCAGGCGGACATTCTGGCCTACGGCGGCGATGGCGAAGCACCAAACGTCGATGCCCTCCGCGAACTCTATGGCGGCATCCGCGAGGCAGTTCCAAATCTCGGAACGCTGCATCTGGACAATATGAACCCGATTACCATCGTCCGGTGGCCCGACCGTGCTCGGGAAGGCATTCGCGTTATTGCCGAACACAATACACCGGGCGATACGGCTGCGTTCGGCCTGGAATCAGCCGACCCGCGTGTCCAAGAGCAGAATAATCTCAACGTGAGCGCTGAGGAGTGTTTCGAAGCAGTCAAAATTGTCAACGAGGCCGGTGGCTGGCGACCCGGCGAACGAGACGAGGAATACAGCCCCAGTGACCCACAGCGGCTGCCGAAACTGCTTCCTGGTATCAATCTGGTCCACGGGCTCCAGGGCGAACGGCGGGAGACGTTCGAGCACAACAAACAGTTTCTCCAGCGGGTCTACGACGCTGGTCTGATGCTCCGACGGGTGAATATCCGACAGGTGATGGCCTTCGAGGGAACCGAGATGGCAGATACCGGTGCGGAGATTGCCCACGACCACAAGAAACTGTTCAAGCGGTACAAACGCGAGGTCCGCGAAGAGATTGATAATCCGATGCTCCAGCGACTCGCCCCGCCGGGAACCCTGCTCGAAGACGTGCATCTCGAATACCATCAGGACGGTAAGACGTTCGGCCGACAACTGGGCACTTACCCCTTGCTTGTTGCAATTCCCGGCGAGCGTGAACTCGGGTCAGTCCTTGATGTTGCGGTCACCGACCATGGCTATCGCTCGGTTACGGGCGTTCCATACCCGCTTGACGTAAACAAGGCATCCATGGACGAATTAGCAGCAGTTCCCGGTATTGGTAAGCAGACTGCCGGTGATATCGTCGTAGATAGACCGTACGAATCCGCTCCCGATATTGCAGAACTTGCGCCCTTTACGAGAGCCCAGCGCTCGGAAAGCGCAGATTAAGTGATTCGTGCTGTTTGAGAGCCATTACTCGAAAAACGCATCTCGACAGAGAATGAGCACTCCAGAGAGCAAGAGGAAAACACCAACCAGCCCTGCAACTTCAATCTGACCGGATACGTGTGAACTCGTGACTGCTGCCGAGAATATCCGAACCGCCAGATAGCCAATCCCTCCGACGAGTCCAATCCAGTGCATGCGATAGAGCGCCGCTGCGAGGAACAGTCCAACAGCTCCGCCAGCCACGATTGCGATACCAAGCGTCCCGCCGGCAAACGCGCCGGTGAGTATCCACGAGATACCTGTCAGAACGACGAGCATCGCGACGAACGCGACGAGCAACTCGGTCATCGCTTCGTGAGTCACCACAAAGCGCTCCGTGTCGAACCATCGGACGGCCATTACCGGCCATACAGGAGGGGACCTTACCAACCCTTCGACCAGGTTCTGGCTCGAACGGGACTGGCAAGCGGGTCGCTGTATATCCTGCAGACCATCACGGACCATCCAATGGAATTGCGTGGAGTTTATGTCACCGAAGCTATTGTACGTGCGTATGGAACTGGCAGCAATATTTAACGAGATGCCGTTTGCGAAGTTGCTGGGGATTCGCGTTACAGACGTTGATGAGGGATACGCAGAGGCGGAACTCCCATTTCACGACGACCTGCGGTCGAATACCTGGGGGTCGGTTGCCCATGGTGCGGCGACCTACGCCCTTGCCGATACGGTGGGTGGCGCAGCGGTCATTTCGCTCTCGGAGGATGTGAGCCCGACTGTTGACATGCGAATCGACTATCTCGCCCCCGTAACGGGCGATCTGCACGCACAGGCCGAGGTCATCCGGTTTGGCTCCAGTCTGGCGATGGTCTACGTCGAGGTGTTCGATGCGGACGACACACGAGTTGCAACGGCACAGGGAACGTACAAAACGGGCGGTCAGGGCAAACGCACGCCGTGGAATGACCGACAGGAAAATGGAACGGACGCAGACGAGGACGCCGAGTGAAAACGCAGCAGCCAGAGTGCGATAACAGCGTTATTCTTCGTTCGGCTCAACAACCGTATTCCGGAGCGTTCCGATACCTTCGTACCAGATTTCGATATCGTCGCCGGGTTCGAGGAGGCCGGGGTTTGCCGGGCTACCAAACGAAATTACGTCACCGGGTTTGAAGGTGTACCGTTCGGAGAGAAACGCGATTGTCTCGTAGGGGTCGAAAATCATCCAGTCGGTCGTGGCATCCTGTCGTTTCTCACCCGCGATATGGGTCGTCATCTGGATATCTCGTGGGTCAATGTCGGTCTCGATAACCGGGCCGAGCGGACCGGAGCCATCGAAAGCCTTTCGAGCTGTACGGCGCTCCTGATCGAGCGCATCAAGGTCGTTCAGGATGGTAAAGCCCCGAAGCGCCTCTTTGACTTCCTGCTCCCCGTCGAGGTCGTGACACTCCTCGTCGATGACTGCGGCTAGTTCACCGGCGTAGGTGAGTTCTTCCGTCCACGATGGATATTCAATAGGCGTCTCCGGGTGGTCCAGCGAGACGGCTGGCTTGATGAACCAGTCCGGAATGTCGGGAATATCGTAGTCCATCTGGTCGATTTTCTCCGCAAAGTTGCGGCCGACACAGTAGAACGTTCCTGGCTCCGCCGGGGCAATGAGGTCACCATCTTCGCCAACCTCGTAGGTCGTCCCGTCGTCTGCGGTGAGTGTTCCCCCATCGTAGGTGTCGGTTGTGTCGCCTTCGTACGTTCCTTCGACCACGCCGTCGTCAGTTTCGATGCGTGCGAGTTTCATGCGTGGTTGTGCTTCGGCGAGTTCCGGTTTATGTGATTCGGATTCAGAAAACCGAAGCGAGTCAGTTATCTCCCTTGCACAATTAGCCTCCCGAGAATGAGTTCTCCGGACCTCCCTGTAGTCGAGTTCGTGTTAACCATCGAGGTCTATAACGACCGGACGGCGTTCGAGCCCGATGACCTCCCGGCGAGCTATCGTGGCCCATACTGGGAAGGGCGTCACATTGAGCGCCCGCTGTCACCGACAGTCGATGCTGCCCGACAGGCTACTGACGTTGAACGACCCTGGGAAGCCATCTCTGGACTGATGTTCACCGACCACGATGATTTCTCCGGCACGCTTTCGTTTACCGACCAGAGCATGGCTGAGCAGTGGTATCTCGACCGCACAACGCCAGAGATGCTACTGGCAAATCCCGTACTTACACTCTATTTCGAGGAGAAACTCGCCGAGATGGATGAGTTCGAGGCTATCTCCTACGAGGACGCGCGCGAACGCAACCGCCCAGCCAGAGCGGACAGAGCGTTCATCGATGCGTTGCTGGAGGAGTATTTCGACGAGGACGAAGCAGACGAAATGCTTGACCTCGTAGATGTCCGAACGCCTGAAGAGATTGGACAGCCGCTCGATGAAATCGTCTTGACCCAACAGCAGGAAGGTGAGATACAAAAGATTGTCAAGGCTATCGAACACCGAGAGTATCTCGCCCAGATTGGACTGCGAGAGATTGGGAAACTGCTGTTCGTTGGGCCGCCTGGAACCGGAAAAACCTCCGTTGCCCGTGCGCTTGCGAACAAACTCGGTCTCCCGTTCGTAGAGGTCAAACTCTCGATGATTACGAGCCAGTATCTCGGCGAGACAGCAAAGAACGTCGAAAAAACCTTCGAAGTGGCAAAGCGACTGGCCCCCTGTATCCTCTTTATTGACGAGTTCGATTTCGTCGCCAAAACCCGCTCAAGCGACGAACACGCCGCAATTAAGCGTGCCGTCAACACCTTGCTCAAAAGTATTGACGAGGTTTCACTCATCGAAGATGAGGTGCTGTTGATTGGCGCAACCAATCATCCTGACCAGCTTGATTCTGCCGCCTGGCGACGGTTCGACGAGATTGTCAACTTCCCTAAACCAGACGTTCAGATGCGGGCCGATATCTTAGAAATTGTTACTCACCGGATGGAAATCGAAGATTTCGACCCGCACGGGCTTGCGGAACTGACTGAGGGACTCACCGGCAGTGACCTCCGACTTGTGTTGCGCGAGGCAGTACTGGAGGCACTGACTGAGGAACGTACGACGCTCACACAGGATGATCTCGTTCAGGCGGTCAAGGAGTTCGAGGAGCGCGATACGCTGAAAAACCTCGATATGATGAGCGACGATAACGACGCACTAGTTGCAGGTGGGGCAGAACATGACGAGCACAGCCATGACCACGACCACTGAAACAAGATGTATATGGTATAATGAATGATAGCACAACTGATATCTAGGTGATAGAAACAGGAGCGTTTTAAGCACTTACTATCAATAATAATTGAATTTTATCTATCATTATTGTTATCAATCTCTGATAATTAGGTGTGAACTCATATACGTAGATAGCGATATTTGAGCATATGTCAACAACACAAGCAAGCGGTGGCACTCTGAGCGGGCAGTATGAGCGGTTTCTGTGGGGGACGATGGAACAGCTCGGGGTGATGGACTCGATCGAGCGAAAGGTACTCACTGCAGTGGGTATCCAGTTCCTTGCTGCAGTTGCGCTGGTTATCATTCCGTTCGTATTTTCCGGTCTTCTCTGGTATGCAGCGACTGCAGCTGTTTTTCTTGGGGCTATCGTCGCAACGTTCAATACGATACTTATCATCCGACGAGATTTCACAGAGCCGATACAGCGACTGGAAAAAGAGGCAACCGGCATCGCAAACGGTGAGGTGAACAGTTCGCTTGAAAAAACGGACCAATCCGACGAGATTGGGAGTCTCAACAACTCGTTCGTCGAGATGACTGCCTATCTCGATACCGTCTCCGAGCAGGCTGATGCAATTGCTCGACAGGAGTTTGACGACCCGGCCCTCGACAAGGAGGTCCCAGGCGAGTTCGGCGAGTCCCTCGGACGGATGGCCGAGAACCTCGAAGCATACACAGTCGAACTCGAGGAGATGACGGCACAACTCGAACAACGTTCCGACCGTCTCGATGAACTCGTACAGGCGTTTAGCGATGCTGCCAGTCGCGCACAGAGCGGAGACCTGACGGCAACTATCGACCCATCGGAGCTTACAATTACCGAGGCGGAACACGAACAACTCGTCGAAGATTACAACGGCCTCATCAAGACGCTCTCAGAAACGGTCGGCAACGTCCAGTCGTTCGCTGCCGAAGTTGACAACGCAAGCGACGATGTCACTGTCACGATGACCGAAATTGACCAGGCCAGTGGCGAAGTCGCAACGTCAGTTGAGGAAATATCGAGCGGAGCGCTCGAACAGACCGAGGACCTACAGACGGTTGCTGCGGAGATGAACACCCTATCAGCGACCGTCGAAGAGATTGCTGCGTCCGCTGATGACGTTGCCGCAACCGCCGAGCAGGCCGCCGAGCGCAGTCGAGACGGGCGAGACTCATCCCAGGAAGCAATAGCTGAACTCGACGAACTTGAACGCGGAATTCAGGAGACTGCCGAGGCTGTCGAGCAACTTGGAACGGAAATTGCGGCAGTCGATGAGATTATCTCGGTGATTGATGAGATTGCCGAGCAGACAAACATGCTCGCGCTGAACGCATCCATCGAAGCAGCACGTGCTGGCGATGCAGGAGATGGGTTCGCAGTTGTTGCGGAGGAAGTGAAATCGCTTGCCGAGGAAACACAGAGCTACGCCAAAGAGATTTCAGAGCAGGTTGACACTGTCCAGACAAGCGCCGACGAAACCGTCAGCGAAGTAAATAAGATGGAAACGCAGGTTGGCGAGAGCGTCGAAACAATCGAGACGACGCTCACCGACTTTGACGGAATTGTTGACCAGGTTACCGACGTGAACTCAACGATTCAGGAAATCAGTCGGGCGACGGACGAACAGGCACAGACGACACAGGAAGTCGTTGGAATGGTTGACGACGTGGCTGCCGTCAGCCAGCAGACCGCATCCGAAGCCGAAACCGCCTCGGCTGCTGCCGAGGAGCAGACAGCGGCCATCACCAACTCGACCGAGCAGGTACGGACGCTCTCCGAGCAGGCAACCGATCTCCAGTCGATGCTCAAGTCGTTTACCGTCGCAGAGACGAGAACAGGCCATGAAACAACGGATGAAGACCTGCCCGCAGCGACGGAAGGCGACACTGGAGAGGAAGACGACACACTACTCGTTGCAACACAGGACTGAGAGAGACGAGAATCGAAAGCCGTGAGTAGCCCACGGGAAAAGAGAGACACACGATGTACGACGATATTCTGGTTCCGACGGATGGCGGCGAGACGACGGAAACAGTGCTTGAACACACTATCGAAGTCGCTGCCGAACACGACGCAACCATTCACGTGCTCTATGTCGTCGATGATGGCGCATTGCTGACGCTTGCTGACCAGATGAAAGAAGATGTTCTCGAGAACCTCCGAGAAGAAGGACAAGAGGCGGTTGCCGAATGCCAAGAACAGCTCGAAGCAGCTGGGTTCGAGGTTGTGACGGCCCTTCGAACCGGCCGGCCGGCAAGCGAGATTCTGGCCTATACGGAACAGGAAGAAATTGACCTTGTGGCGATGGGAACTCACGGCGATGATTACACGAAAAATATGCTTGGCAGTACGTCCAAAGAGGTCGTCACGAATGCGACGATTCCCGTGTTGACGTACAACGTTCAGGACGAAGAGCGATAATCCGTTTTCACTCATCTGTCGCCGTCAATCTGGGACGTGCTTCGCTGTAGACAACCACGCTGTATTTAAAACTCGTCACGCTAGAGACTATATGGAATTAGTCCCGGATACGAGCGTCATCATCGACGGACGGATTTCGGCTCGCGTCGAGGATGGCGAGTTTGCGGGTGCGACCGTTGTCATCCCCGAGGCTGTCGTCGGTGAACTCGAATCACAGGCCAACGACGGCCGACAGACTGGCTGGGATGGTCTCGATGAACTGCGTCGACTCGCCGAACTCGCTGACGATGGTGCGGTGACCGTCGAATACGTCGGTCGCCGACCAGATGCACTCGAAAAACGCGATGCAGCGGAAGGCGAAATCGACGCCCTCATCAGAGATGTGGCCGGTGACCGCGGTGCAACACTTGTCACTAGCGACGAGGTACAAGAGCGTGTCGCCGAAGCTAAAGGAATCGACGTTATCGCCATCGAACCGGAAGTTCGTGACGTAACAGAGTTGGCCATCGAGAAATATTTCGATGAGCAGACGATGAGCCTCCATCTGAAAGTGGGGGTCAAACCGATGGCCAAGCGCGGGAGCGTCGGCGAGATGCGGTACGAAACAATCAGTGATGAACTGCTCTCGGAATCTGATCTCATCGAGTACGCCACCGACATCGAGGAAGGTGCCCGACTGCATGCGGATGGGTTCATCGAACTTGACGAACCAGGGATGACCATCGTCCAGTATCGCTCTTACCGGATTGCGATTGCCCGGCCGCCGTTTAGCGATGCAATGGAAATTACGGCAGTTC
>LFFM01000779.1_pt1 | contig 22460 bp, 21 predicted proteins | sample 643131 | NCBI WGS metagenome assembly LFFM01 (sample SAMN03777445, study PRJNA286221) | soda lake metagenome | biome: soda lake; feature: Kulunda steppe; material: water; isolation source: sample Tc-Br brine of Tanatar trona crystallizer | place: Russia: Kulunda steppe | collected 2011-07
CGACGACGCTGGAGGCGTGTGCGTACCGCCGCGGCGAGCAGCTCTCGCCGTTCTCGACCGGCTCGGTGACGGGCAACGAGGTCGACCGCTGGATCGTCGCCGCCGTCGAGGAGGAGAGCCAGGGCCGCGTCCACATCGATCGGACGACCGCCCGGGAGTACAAGGAGGAACACGCCGACGTGTACGACTTCGAGCCGTTCACCGACGTGGTCCAACAGCCCGGCGGCGGGAGCCACGAGTTCACCGTCGACCGCGGGGTCCGCGACCCGGTCGACCGCTACATCGACGATGCAGTCGACGTCGTCGCCAACGAGTTCCTCCCGGCGCTCGCGAACGACCACATGAAACCCTACCAGCTGGCGCTAGGCCGTCCGATCGCTGTCACCGGCGGGATGGCGTGTATTCCCGGCCTCGTCGAGGAGTTCGAGACGCGGCTCGCCGCCGAGCTCGACCGCGATATCGAGGTCGTCTCGCCCGACGATCCCGCGACGGCCGCCGCGGAGGGTGCCGCGCGCATCGCGGAACGACTGGTCTGAACGGGGCCTTCGGCGCACTCGCTTTTCGGAGCCGACCTGTCGCAGAGAGCTGATACGCTCTACCGTCGGATCGGAACCGTGTGATCGGGAGTGACCCGCTTTGCGCATCGAGGGGTCGGCCAACGATCGTCTCGGGAGCTCCAAACCCCGAAACTGAGCCATCTACAGAAATAACGCATTTTATCCGTCGTTTGACCAAATATATGTTCAAATCTGCCCCACCAGATTGCATATAAAAGACATTATGGACACGTTATGTGAACAAATGGTCACAAAACTATATATCATCGTGTGCCCTCCGGCCGGTGTATGCCATCTGGTAACCAGAGCCGACGTAACTTCATCAGGGCTGCCGGCGCGACCGGCGCGGCCGGACTGGCGGTCTCGATCGCGGGCTGTGCCGACGACACGGACGAGAACGGGCAAGGGTCCGCCCCCGACGGTGCCGACGAGCTCGGCGAGCAAGTGCGCGAGATCAACTTCGTCATTCCGACGGCCGGCGCGAACTCGTTCCGGAACGAGCTCGGGGTGATCACCGCGGAGAACTGGGAGGAGATCGGGTTCGAGGTCGACCTTGAGGTCCTCGAGTTCGGCGCACACGTGGACAAAGCCGTCGTCCAGCAGGACTTCGACGCCTCGCTGCTCGGCTGGGGCGGAACCCCGGAGCGGATCGACCCGCACACGTTCATCTACGACATGCACCACTCGGACAACACGGGACAGGGCGGCCGCAACACGCCCGGGTACTCGAACCCCGAGTACGACGAGCTCGCCGAGCTCCAAGTGACACAGCCCGACGAGAACGAGCGACAGCAGACGGTGTACGAAGCACAGGCGATCCTCTCGCGGGACCAGCCGCGGACGTACATCGCCAACGAAGGGGGGATGCACCCGTACGCGAGCGCCCGCGTCGAGAACGTCGACGCGACGCTCGGTGAGGGGCTCAACTCCTTCTGGAACATGATCTCGGTCACGCCGATAGGCAGCGATACGGTGACGATGGGGTACCCCTCCGAGATCATCTCACTCAACCCCATGCAGGACCTCGCCACGCCGGACAGACAGTTCGTCCGGCTGTTGTACGACCAGCTGTTCCGCATCGGGCCGGACGGGCTTCCACGGCCGTGGGCGGCCGCCGACGATCCAGTCGTCGAGGACGACGGCCAGACGTACACCGTCGAGATCCGCGACGACATGACGTTCCACGACGGGGAACCGGTCACCATCGACGACGTCGAGTTCACGTACGAGCTGTACGCCGATTCGCCGACGTACAGCGGTCTCGTCGAGATCATCGAGGAGGTCGACACGTCCGGAAACGAGATAACGTTCCATCTGGGCGAACCGTTCGCGCCGTTCACGGCGAACGTGCTCGGACAGGTGTACCTGTTCCCGGAGCACGTCTGGGGCGACGTCGAACCGGAGGAGCTGGCCGACTTCCGCGACCCGAACTGGACCGGGAGCGGGCCGTTCCAGTTCGAGGACTGGGAGCGCCAGTCGGAGCTCCAACTCAGGGCGTTTGCCGACCACTTCAGCCCGCCGAACACGGAGCGGTTCATCCGTATTCCGGGTGCGGACGTCTCCCAGCTGGTCGGGGACCTCGAGTCCGGACAGATCGACTTCATCGGTGCGGTTCCGCAGCCGGCCACGCTCACTCGAATCGAGGACGACCCCGACCTCAGTGCCACGCCGTTCGAGGCGATCGGCTACGCGAAGATCGCATACAACCTCCGCCGCGAGCCGCTCGACATGCGCGGCATCCGCCGAGCGCTCTCGTATTCGGTCCCGAAAGAGGAGTACGTCGAATTCATCCGTGACGGGATGGGGACGGTCACCGACTCGACCATCTCGGTCCACAACGAGTTCTGGCACAACCCAGACGTCGAACAGTTCCGGCTCGACCTCGACGCCGCCCGACAGGAGCTCGCCGACGCCGGCTTCGGCTGGGACGACGACGGCCTGCTCCATTACGGAGCCGACCAGTAACGATCCGAATTATGAACCCTATTTCACCGTGACCGCTCAATCGGCACCCCGATCGAGACAAACCGCCCGTGCGCCGAGAGGGGGTGAGTGACGCGTGGCGCTCCGTGAGTTCGTCGTTCGCCGGGTCGCCCAGCTCGTCGTCACGTTCTGGGCGTTCTTCACGCTGCTTTTCGTCCTCTTTCGGCTCGTGCCGGGAGACCCGACATCCATGTTCCTCTTGGACGGGATGACGGCGGAGCAGCGCGAACAGCGGATAGCCGAGCTCGGGCTGGACCAACCGCTGTACGTACAGTACGTCAATTACGTCGAGCAGCTGCTCACCGGCGACTTCGGGCAGTCGTTCATCTACCGCGAACCGGTGATCGACATCATCGTCGTCAGGTTCATGAACACCATCGTTCTGATGGGGACTGCGCTGTTCTTCGCGTATCTCATCGGCGTCACGTTCGGTGCGCTGATGGGCTGGTGGCGCGGGTCACGGTTCGAGCGCGGCGGGATCATCGTCACCCTCGTCGCTCGCTCCTCGCCGGAGTTCTGGGTCGGGATCGTGTTGCTCTCGGTGTTCGTCTTCTGGCTCGGTTGGTTCCCGTCCAGCGGGATGCGGACCACCGGCGGGGTGCTCGGCGGTGGGTTCCTGCAGCGGTACGGCTCCGTGGACTTCCTTCGGCACCTGTTCCTGCCGGCGCTCACCGGCGCGATCGTCTACCTCGCGACGCCGACGCTGTTGATGCGGAGCACGATGCTCGACGTCCTCAAGGCTGACTTCGTGGAGATCAAGAAGGCCGAGGGGCTGCCGGAGTGGACCGTCCTGTACAAACACGCCGCCCGCAACTCGGTGTTACCGCTCGTCACGGTCATGGCGATCGCGACCGGGGCGGCGATGGGCGGCTCCGTCGTCATCGAGACCGTGTTCAACTGGCCCGGGATGGGCCGTGAGATGGTTCGAGCGGTGAACAACAACGACTACCCGGTCGCCATGGCGGCGTTCTTCCTCATGGGATCGGTGGTGATCCTGATGAACTTCGTCGCCGACCTGGCGTACGTGTACCTCGATCCGCGGGTGGAGTACGAATGAGCACCGAAACAGACCGATCGACGGACGGCGCAGTCACCGGAACCGCAAAGCGCGTCGAACAGCTCAGATCCGGACTGGCGGTGTTCAAAGGGGACCGCCTGGGACAGATCGGCCTCGTACTCCTCGCCGTCTTCGTGTTCGTCGGCGTTTTCGCCCGACCGATCTCGATCGAGTTCCTGAACGTCACGATCCCGGGGCTCGCGCCGTACGACCCCAGCGAACGAGCGATCGGCGGGCGGTTGGAGTCACCGTCGCTCGCGCATCCGCTGGGGACGACCCAGCTCGGTCGCGACGTACTCTCCCAGCTGATAGCGGGGACGCGCGTGACCCTGCTCGTCGGGACGCTCGCCGCGTTCATGGCCGTGTTCATCGGCACCAACGTCGGGCTGGTGAGCGCCTACTACGGCGGCTGGGTCGACGACGTGCTGATGCGGATCACGGACATCGTCTACGCGGTCCCGTTCCTGCCGTTCGCGATCGTCCTCGTGGCGATCGTCGGCAGCAGCATCGTCAACATCATCGGCGCGATCGTGTTGATCCTCTGGCGGTCGACCGCCCGGGTGATCCGGTCGCAGGTGTTGAGCCACAAACAGCGGCCGTACGTCGAGAGCGCCGAGGCGATCGGCGCGAGCGACCTGCGGATCATGTACAAACACATCCTCCCCAACGTGTTGCCACTGGCGTTCCTGTACGCCGCGTTCGCGGTCGGATACGCGGTTATCGCCGAGGCGAGCCTCTCGTTCCTCGGCTTCGGCGACCCGAACATGCTGTCGTGGGGTGAGATGATTTTCACCGTGTACACCGCCGACGCGATCCGACAGGCGTGGTGGTGGGTGTTCCCGCCCGGGATCGCCATCACGCTGTTCGTGATGTCGGTGTTCTTCATCGGCCGCACGTTGGAGAAAGTCATCAACCCCGAACTGAGGCATCAAGAATGAGCCTACTCGAAATCACTGACCTACGGACGTACTACCGGGCCGACGACGGCTGGGTTCGCGCCACCGACGGCGTGTCCCTGTCGGTCGACCGCGGCGAGACCGTCGGACTCGTCGGCGAGTCCGGCAGCGGAAAGACCACGCTCGCGAAGTCGATCATCCGGCTGTTTCCGGACAACGCGGAGATCCGCGGCGGATCGATCGAGTTCGACGGAACCGAGATAACCGAACTCACCGACAAGGAGCTCCGCCGACGGATCCGGTGGCAGGAGATCTCGATGATCCCGCAGAACGCGATGAACGGATTCGATCCGGTGTACACCGTCGGCGACCAGATCGTCCAGGTGATCCGTCACCACGAGGACGGTGTGTCGAAAGCCGAAGCGCGGTCACGCGCCCGTGGCCTGTTCGACGAGCTCGGGATCGAACCCGACCGGATCGACGACTACCCGCACCAGTTCTCCGGCGGGATGGCCCAGCGGGCGATGATCGCGCTGGCGCTGGCACTTGGGCCGAGCCTCGTGTTGGCCGACGAGCCGACCACCGCGCTCGACGTCGTGATCCAAGACCGGATCCTGGAGACGATCACGGAGAAACAGGCGGAGATCGACAGCGCGATGATCATGATCACCCACGACATGTCCGTCGTCTCCGAGACGTGTGACCGGATCGCCGTGGTGTATGGCGGGCGAGTGGTCGAGATCGCCGACGCCAGAACGGTCATCACGAACCCGCGACACCCGTACACGCTCGGCCTCCGGAACGCGTTTCCGGACATCAGCGACGACGACCAGGAGCTGATCTCCATTCCAGGGACGCCGCCGGATCTCGTCGACCCGGACGAGGGGTGCCGGTTCGCGCCGCGATGCCCGTTCGCGGAGGAGGACTGCTGGGACGTGACGCCCGAGCCGCGGGAGTACGAACCCGGTCATTTCGTTGAGTGCCACCGGGCGGACGAGATCGACTACCTCCAGGAGGCCGCTGGCCGGAAGGCGACCTGGCAGGACGCGGACGCCGACGGTGGCACCGCCGTCTCGGACGGTGGGACCAGCGAGGAGTCGGGCGATGACGACGGCGCTACGGCCGGGAGGTCCGACGCCGTCGATCCCGGAGGTTCCGACGATGTCTGAGGCGACCGAGCGCGTCGTCGACCCCGACCGGACGTACAAGCTCGAGGTTCGGAACCTCGAGAAACACTTCCCGGTGAACACGGGGATCGTCTCGCGGATCCTCCGCGGCGAGAGCGACCGGGCGGTGCGGGCGGTCGACGGCGTCTCCCTCGGAATACGAGAGGGCGAGGCGTTCGGGCTCGCGGGGGAGTCCGGCTGCGGGAAAACGACGCTCGGAAAGTCGGCGATCCGCCTGATCGAACCGACGGGCGGCGAGGTGTACTTCGACGGGACGGAGATCACGAACGCCGGCGGGGCCGAGCTCAATCGGTTCCGCCGGGAGGCACAGATCATCCACCAAGACCCGTACCAGTCCTTGAACCCGCGTTTCACGGTGTACGAGTGGGTGAAGGAGCCGCTCGACGTCCACGACATCGGGAGCGCCGAGGAGCGTGACGCCCGGGTGTACGAGACCATCGAACAGGCGGGGCTCCGGCCGGCCGGGGCGTACGCATCGGAGTACCCGAGCGAGCTGTCGGGCGGCGAGCGCCAGCGGGTCGGGATCGCCCGCGCACTGGCACTCGAACCCTCGTTCCTGCTCGCCGACGAACCGGCGAGCATGCTCGACGTTTCGATCCGCGCGAGCATCCTCGACCTGTTCAAGCAGCTCCAGACCGACCTCGGGCTGACGGCCGTGTACATCAGCCACGACCTCTCGCTACTGAAACACATGTGTGACCGGATCGGGATCATGTACCTCGGGCAGCTGGTGGAGGTCGGCCCCGCCGAGGAGATCATCGACGACCCGAAACACCCGTACACGCAGGCGCTGGTCTCGTCGGTGCCGCGGATCAACCCCGACGAGGACCGCGAGCGGATCGAGCTCGTCGGCGAGGTGCCGGACCCGGTCGACATGCCGGCGGGATGTCGGTTCCATCCGCGCTGTCCCCGGATCGTTCAGCCAGAGGGGTACACGTTCGACCAAGACGACTGGCGGGCGGTCGTTGACCTCCGCCGTGACCTACTCGCGGACGAGCTCGATCCGGCCGCGGCGACGCGAGACGACGGCGGTTCGGGGAGCGACCCGACCCCCGCGGCGATCCGCGAGGCGTATGGCGTCCCGGAGCGACTCGGGGACGCCGCCGCCGACGACGTCCTCGACGCCGCCCTCACCGACCTGTTGGCCGGGGACGCGACGGCGGCCCGCGACGCGCTTCGGCGCGAGTTCGCCACGCCGTGTGAGTCCGAACCGATCGAGGTACACCAAGTGACGCCGACACAGGAGGCGAAGTGCGTGCGCTACGACGAGGGCGAGTCGTACGCGGTCGAATGACGGCCGTCGAGTGTTAGTCACCTCGATCCGCGCGCGCGACCATCGGACGATGGTCGCACCGATTCGCTCGTGCCCCCGACGAACAAAGCCTTTACCGCGTGGCGCGTCTAGTCTCGTTAAATGGTACTCGACGACCTCGGAACGTCCCTGCGGAGCAGCCTCGACAAGCTCCAAGGAAAGACGAGACTCGACGAGGACGATGTCGAGGAGATCGTCAAGGAGATACAGCGGTCCCTGCTCTCCGCCGACGTCGACGTCTCCCTCGTGATGGAGCTCTCCTCGTCGATCGAGAGCCGCGCGTTGGAGGAGGAGCCGCCGGGTGGTACTACCGCCCGCGACCACGTCCTCAAGATCGTTTACGAGGAGATGGTCGCGCTCGTCGGCGACTCCACGGAGCTCCCGCTGGAGAACCAGACGATCCTGCTTGCCGGTCTCCAGGGGTCGGGGAAGACCACCTCCGCCGCCAAGATGGCGTGGTGGTTCTCGAAGAAGGGGCTCCGCCCCGCCGTGATCCAGACTGACACCTTCCGGCCCGGGGCGTACGACCAGGCCAAACAGATGTGTGAGCGCGCGGAGGTCGACTTCTACGGCGACCCGGACGGCGACGACCCCGTGCAGATCGCCCGCGAGGGGCTGGAGGCGACCGCCGACGCCGACGTCCACATCGTGGACACGGCCGGTCGCCACGCGCTCGAGGACGACCTGATAGCCGAGATCGAGGAGATAGAGGGCGTGGTCGACCCGGACCGCTCGCTGCTCGTGCTCGACGCCGCGATCGGCCAGGGGGCGAAAGAGCAGGCCAAGCAGTTCGAGTCGTCGATCGGCATCGAGGGCGTCGTCATCACCAAACTCGACGGGACCGCGAAGGGTGGCGGGGCGCTCACGGCGGTCAACGAGACCGGCTCCTCCATCGCCTTCCTCGGCACCGGGGAGACGGTCCAGGACATCGAGCGGTTCGAACCCTCGGGGTTCATCTCGCGACTGCTCGGGATGGGCGACCTCAAGCAGCTCTCCGAGCGTGTCGAGCGCGCGATGCAGGAGACCCAGGAGGAGGACGAGGACTGGGATCCCGAGCAGCTGCTGGAGGGGAACTTCACCCTGAAGGACATGCAAAAGCAGATGAACGCGATGAACCGCATGGGCCCGCTCGATCAGGTGATGGACATGATCCCGGGGATGGGCGGCGGGATGATGGACCAGCTGCCCGACGACGCGATGGACGTCACTCAGGACCGGATGCGTTCGTTCGAGCGCATCATGGACTCGATGACCGACGAGGAGCTGGAGAACCCGCGCGTCGTCGGCCAGGAGCGAACCGAGCGGATCGCCCGCGGCTCCGGCACCGACGAGGAGACGGTCCGGCAGCTCCTCGAACAGCACGCGATGATGGAGCGGACCATCGACCAGTTCCAGGGGATGGGCGAGGGCGACATGCAGCGGATGATGAAGAAGATGGGCGGCGGGAGCGGCGGCCTCGGCGACATGATGGGCGGTGGCAAGGGCCCGTTCTGAGCGGCGACGGCAAGACCGGTGATGCCCGACATCCTCGGCGTGTCGGCTCTGTTGAAATTCGCAGAAAGAGGGATTTCTCACCCGATTTCTGCCGATATGGATACGACAACGACCCGTTTCAGGAGTGAGTCTCGACTGTGAGTGATCGGTTGGTTATAAATGAACGAGTGGTGTTGCTGGCGCGGTGAACGCGTCCAAAGCCCCAGTCGTGGGGCTTTGAGTCCCACCCGGCACCGCAACCGCCCCCACCTCACGCCTCCCCAGCCTCGCCGGAACGGCGCTTATAAGCCCCGTTCCGGGCTCCCTCGCGCCGGCGTCGCCGGCGCTACGCGCCGGTTGCCAGAGGGACCGCAGGTCCCCCGCGGTTCGCGCCTTTATAAGACGCGAGCCGGGGCGCGCCGCTGCACGCCTTTATAAACGGTCGTCGCAGCCGTTCGTGGTTGATTTATATACTATCTCGTCGCTATCGGTCTGGGAGATCTACTTCCGACATCAGCCGACACGCACTCTACAGTTGGCTGGGTTTTCACCTTCTGTTATCCTGAAAACCGACCCCAACGAAGCCGGAGCATCCTAAAGATCGCCGAGATGGCCGACATCGACACGACCGCCTGACGCGGTCGCCGTCTTCACATAGATGCAAGGTGGAAGCCCACGGCTTCAGCCGTGGGAGGAATCCGACACTCCTCGACACAAACCACGAGCGATAGCAACCCGACTCCCCCAACGTCAGTCGCAGAATTCATAAAATAACGCTTCGTGTGTGAGGTTACAGATGGAGGTCAAACGAACTATTCCGGTCAAACTCTCGGTTCCAGAAGACCGAGAGGATGACCTCCATCAGACCATCGAGCAGTTCAACCACGCCTGCAACTACACCGTCCAACACGGCAGGAATGACGACGGCTATCTCGTTCTCAACAAGTCCACCATACACGACGAAGTGTACCATGGCTTGCGAGACGAGACAGACCTGCCCGCGAACCTCTGCGTCCGGGCGTACTCGAAAGCCGTCGAAGCGATGAAATCGACAGTTGCAGACTGGAAGAAAGGTGACAGCCGACCACTCCCCGATTCAACGAGCCGTCTGCCGTCTACGACAAACGGACGTTGACCATCAAGGACAGGTCGGCCACTCTTTCGACCATCAAGGGTCGGGTCGCCGTTGACTACGTTCTCGGTGACTACCAGAAGTCCTACCTCGATGATGACGACTACGAGAAACGGATGGGGACGCTCCACTACCGCGAAGACGAGGGTGCGTTCTACCTCCACATCGTCATCCAGAAAGAGGTAGAGGAACGCGGTGGCGACCGCGTGATGGGCGTGGATTTGAACCTGAAGAACGTCGCCGTGACCAGCACGGGGTCGTTCTACGATGGTGGCGAACTACTGTGGGGACAGAACCACCACTTTCGTGTGCGTCGAAGCCTTCAGCACAAAGGCACTCGCTCCGCCAAGCAGGTACTCCGGCGACTGTCGGGGCGAGAAAACCGCTTCGTGCTGAATCGCCTGCACACTATTTCTCGACGCATCGTGGAGGAGGCAGATGCCCACGACTGTTCGTATATCGCCGTCGAACGCTTGACCCACATCCGTGAGCGAATGGATAATCGGAACGACCAACTGAAGCGTCAGATGCACAATTGGGCGTTCCGAGAACTCCGAGAAATGCTCGCGTACAAGGCCAGCGAGTACGGCATCTGTGTCGAGCAGATACCGCCTGCGTTTACGAGTCAGACCTGCTCGAAGTGTGGCCATCAATCAAGTACGAACCGCGACAGCGAGACTGGTTGGTTCGAGTGTAACGACTGTGGCTACTCGATTGACGGCGACTGCAACGCAGCGAAAAACATCGGTCTCAAACTGTTAACTTTACCAGAGGGCAAACGTCCCTCTGGGTTGGGCGACGGTCATCTCGCCCTCAAGTCCGGGACGCTGAACGGGAACGGCGATTACACCGCCTACGACAATTCGTCGTCAGACCGGGAGTCCACGGACAAGCCCACGACTTCAGTCGTGGGTCGATGACGACGCTTATACAGCTCACCGGAGTACGGGCGTCCGATGGACCTCCGCCGGCTCGGCGAGTACGACGTGTTGGTCCTCGTCTCCCTCATCTGGTTTCTCGGGAAGTTCGTTCGGTACGCGTTCCCGCCGTTGTTCGAGACGCTGCAGGGTGCTTACGGGGTGAGCACCGCGACGATCGGCGTCGCCTTCACGGGGTTCATGACGGTGTACGCGCTGATGCAGTTTCCGAGCGGTGCGGTTGCAGACCGGGTCGGCCCGGTTCGGGTGATCGTCGCCGGCGCGGTCGTGGCGGGCCTCGGCGCGCTGGCGGTCGCGGTCGACGCCCCGTTCGCGGCGCTCGTCGCGGCGATGCTCGTGATCGGTGCCGGAACGGGCGTCCACAAGACCGTCGCGGTGCGGTTGCTCGCGCGCGCCTACCCGGTTCGGACCGGCCGGACTCTCGGTGTCCACGACACGTTTGGGGCGCTGAGCGGGGTGATCGCACCCGCGGCGGTCGTCGTCTTCCTCTCCGCGCCGCCCTCCCTCGCGTTTCTCCTCGATCGGGTTCCCGGGGCGTCTTGGCGCGGGCTGTTCGTAGTGATCGCGGGCGCGGCGTTCCTCCTCGCCGTCCTGTTCCTCGTCCGGGGGCCCTCCCGGCTGCCGGACGGGGCGGCCGACGGCGACGACGGGGGGTCGGAGCCCGGCGTCACGGAGTATCTGGCGCTGTTTCGGGACTGGCGGTTCACCGCCTTCGTCGCCGTGACGGTCGGGTTCTCGTTCGCGCACAACGGGCTCATCGCGTTCCTCCCGCTGTACCTCTCGCGAGAGGCCGGGCTGACGGCGGCGACGGCGAGCCTGCTGTACTCGGTCGTCTTCGCGGTGACGTTCGTTCAGCTGGTCACGGGCGAGCTGTCGGACCGGGTCGGCCGCTACCCGGTGATGGTGGGGACGCTCGGGGTGGCGGCCGTCGCGCTCCTCGCGCTCGTGCTCGCGCCCGGTGTCGCGGTCGGGGCCACCAGCCCTGTCGGCGGCGTCGATGCCGGAACCCTGCTGTTCGGTGTCGTGGTGGCGGCGTTCGGGCTGGGATCACACGGGTTCCAGCCGGTGCGGAGCGCGTACCTGATGGAGGTGTTGCCGGACCGGATCGCCGGCGGGGGACTCGGGGTGGTCAGAACCCTGTTGATGGGTGCGGGGGCGCTCGCGCCGGGTGTCGTAGGTATCAGTGCCGATCTCGTCGGATTCAGACCGGCGTTCGGGCTGCTGGCCGCGTCGATGGGGGCCGCGGCCGTGCTCGCGGCCGCGCTGTGGCTGAGCGAGTGAGCGACAGAGTACCCACCTCCCTCGCCGTCGATCACCCGTCGAGCGTTCCCGGTTCGAACGTCTCCGGATCGAACTCGTGTGCCCGGAGGTCGTCGGGATCGACTGCTCGAAGCACGGACTCGTCGGTCGCCTCCAACACGACCGGCGGGGCGACGCCAGCCTCCAGCGCCTCCAGCCAGCGACCCACACAGAGACACCAGCGGTCGCCGGGGCTCAGCCCGGGGAACTCGAACTCCGGCCGCGGCGTGATCAGGTCGTTGCCGCGGTCGCGGCTGTACGTCAGGAACTCGGCCGTCAGGACCGCACACAGCGTGTGTTCGCCGACATCGCCGTCGACATCCCGGCAGTGGCCGTCGCGGAGGTACCCCGTCACCGGGTCAGTGCTGCAGGGCCGGAGCTCGCCGCCGAGAACGTTGCGGTCGACGGGGGTGTCGGCGTCGTGTGGGGGGTCATCTCGATCGGAGGGTTCGCCTCGATCGGAAGGTTCGCCTCGATCGATGTCGTCGCGGGAGGCATCGCCGTGAGAGGGATCGTGAGACACACCCGTGGATCGGCCCGCAATGACTTGGGGGTGTCGCCGACGGGCAGACAGTATAAGGATCGTCCGGGCGAACGACGCTTATGAGCCGGAACGACGAGGTTGCCGCCCTTTTAGAGGAGTTCGCCGACCGACTCGAGGCGACAGGCGTCGAGTACAAGCCGAGCGCGTACCGCCGCGCGGCCGAGAACGTCCGCGAGCACACCGCGCCGATCGAGAACCTCGCGGGCGAGGGCGAGGAGGCCGTCGCGGAGATCGACCGCGTCGGCGACGCTATTGCCGCGAAGATCGTCGAGTACTTCGAAACGGGGGCGATCGAGGAGCTGGAGGCGCTGCGCGCGGAGCTACCGGCCGACATCGAGGCGCTGACCGCGATCGAGGGCGTCGGCCCGAAGACGGTCGGGACGCTGTACGAGACGTTGGGGATCACGACGCTCGACGAGATGGAGGCGGCCGCGGAGGCCGGCGAGATCCGCGAGGTGAAGGGGTTCGGCGCGAAGACGGAGGAGTCGATCCTGGAGAACATCCCGTTCGCACGGGAGTCACGGAAGCGTACCCGGCTCGGCGACGCCCGTCCCGTCGCCGACGACGCGCTCGCGTACCTCGCGGCGCTCGACCCCGTCTCCCGCGTCGAGGTGTGCGGCTCGATCCGTCGCTGGAAGGACACGATCGGCGATATCGATCTGCTCGTCGCCAGCAACGAGCGGGAGCCGATCCTCGACGCGTTCGTCGACTGGCCGGCCGCGGACGCGACGATCGAGGCCGGCACGGGGAAGGCGAGCGTCCGCGCGAACGGCACGAGAGTCGACCTCCGGGTCGTCGATGACGCGGAGTTCGGCGCGGCGCTCCAGTACTTCACCGGATCGAAGGCGCACAACGTCGAGGTGCGGAACCGCGCGATCGACCGCGGGCTGAAACTCAACGAGTACGGGCTGTTCGACGTGAGCGGCGTCGACGATCCGGACGCCGGGCAACGGGTCGGCGAGCGCGTCGCGGGCGAGACCGAGGACGGAGTGTACGAGGCGCTGGGGATGGACCCGGTTCCCCCGGAGCTCCGCGAGGACACGGGGGAAGTGGCGGCCGCGGCCGACGGGACCCTTCCCGACCTCGTCGAGACGGGCGATCTCCGTGGCGACCTCCACACCCATACCGACTGGTCGGACGGTGGGTTCACGATCCGGGAGATGATCGAGGCGGCGGCCGAGCGCGGTCACGCGTTCCACGCGGTCACCGACCACGCGTCGGGACCCGGGATCTTCGGCAACACCGGGCTCGACGAGGCCGAGATCGCCGAGCAGGCCGAGGCGGTCGCGGCCGCCCGCGACGCGGTCGCCGCCGAGTCCGACATCGAGGTGTTCCACGGCATCGAGGCCAACATCGACGCCGAAGGAGCGATCACGACGGACGACGGCGCCCTCGCCGAGCTCGACATCGTCGTCGCCTCGCCGCACTCGGCGCTCGATGCGGGCTCGGACGCCGCGACGGAGCGGCTGGTCCGCGCGGTCGAACACCCCGAGGTCGACGTATTGGGCCACCCGACCGGGCGGATCATCAACAGCCGACAGGGACTCGCCCCGGACATGGACGCCGTCGCGGCGGCGGCCGCCCGCGAAGGGGTGGCGATCGAGGTGAACGCCAATCCCGCCCGCCTCGACGCCGACGGGTCGGCGGTCCGTGCGGCGGTCGAGGCCGGCGCGACGATCGCCGTGAACACGGACGCCCACTCGCCGCGCGAGCTCGATAACGCCCGCTACGGGGCCCACACTGCTCGGCGCGGCTGGGCCGAGCGCGCGGACGTGCTCAACGCGTGGTCGGTTTCGGCGATCCGCGAGTTCCTCGGGTAGATGCCGGGTACTCCGGGCACCGACCGCGACGCCGACCCGCCACGCGTTCTCCTCGACGCCATGTGCGGGTCGCTCGCGACGTATCTCCGGATGTGTGGGTACGACGCCGCTTACGCGCTCGACCGAGGGGTGGAAGCGGACGACCGGCTCCGGTCGCTCGCGGCTGCCGAGGATCGGGTCCTGATCACCCGTGACCGCGAGCTCGCGGCCCGGGCCGCCGACGCGGTATTGCTCACCGAGCGCGACGTCCTCGACCAGCTCCGCGAGGTCGCGGACGCCGGGTATCCGGTGTCGCTCGCAGCCGAGCCGACCCGCTGCGGGTCGTGTAACGGGGCGGTCGAACGGGTGGATGGGACCAGGGATGCGAACGGAGACAGCGACGGAGGTGGTGACGCGAACGGGGACGAACACAGCCGTGGAGACGCGACACCGGGCGTCGAGCGACCCGACTACGTGCCGGATCCCGGTCCCGAGAGCCCCGACCGGTTCTGGCGGTGTTGCGAGTGCGGCCAGTGGTTCTGGAAGGGCGGTCACTGGGAGTCCGTCGGCGAGCGGCTTCGAGCGCTCTGACTCGGGTCCTCCCGCTATTCCCACCGTCTCTTCTCCGCTCACCGGAGCACAACCGGTATCCCCTCCCCGACCGTATGTCCCGGCAATGGAGCTGGGGACAGCCATCGATCGCCTGGAGGGGATCGTCGACCGCGTAGAAACGGAGCCGATGCCCGTTCCGGTACGGGAGGTGTGGGCGTTCGGCGACGTCGCCCTCGGGCTCGACCCGATCCAGCGGCTCGACGTGTACGTGACGAAGGACGTGATCATGGGCGGCGACGCGGACGCGGCCGCCGAGTTCGAGAGCGAGTACGGGATCAAGGGCGTTGGCACCACGGTCGACGCCGCGTGGGCGCGGGCGAACCGCGACCGCGTCCGCGCGAGCGAAAACGGGTACGCCGCCCCCGAGAAATGTCTCGCCGCCGAGCTCGTCGGCGAGGGGGCGGGTACCGACGACGAGCCGATCCACCTGGAGGTGTGTAACGCGAGCTTCGGCGACAACGTCGCCCAGCGGCTGAAGGGTGCGCTGGCACGGGAGGCGTACGGGGACGCGCTCGACCCCCGAGGCGTCTGTCTATGGGTCGACGGGCAGCGCGATGAGGAGGCGTTCACGAAGCTCCGTGAGGCAGCCTTCGCGATGCCGACACTGCCGGACGCGTTCGGGATGCTCGGCGCGGACGACGCCGACGCCGAGGCGGCCGCGTCGGCGCTGAGCGCCGAGCGGGCGACACAGGAGGGGGCGTCCGTCCGCGGCGACATGGTATAACGCCGCTCCGAGGGCGACTCGCTACCGACGGCGATCGTCGAGCGTTCGGTCGTCCGACATCGGTCAGTCCGTCGCTCGGCCGTCGGTCGATCGACCGTCCGGCACCCGGCCGACAGTCACCTCGAACGGGACGAGTTCCACCCGCTCGTAGCTTCCCTCGCGCATCCCCTCGATCACGTCGCGGCCGAGCTCGCGCCAGCGGTGTCGGAGGTCGTCGTACGCGTCGGCCGACAGCGCGGCCCGCAGCTCGGTTCGGTGGTCGGCCAGCCCCGCCCCGGACGCCTTCCGCGCGGCGGCCTCAAGGGCGGCCTCGTCGTACGGCGGAGCCGTCCGTTTCTCGTGGAGGTACTGCCGTGTCCGAACGTCGACGAGCCCGGCGTCGGCGAACAGCGTCCGCACCCGGTCGCCGAGCGCGACGTCCGTCTCCACCCCGTCGAGGTACGCGCGTCGCGCCTCCCGTTCGAGGTCGGCCTCCCGGTCCACCGTCGAGGAAACGGCCACCTGGGCGTTGTCCGGTTCGACGGCGGCGACGAGGTCGCGAGAGACCCGCGTCAGCTCCGCGACGCCGACGGCGGGGTCGGGGAGGTTGATGAGGAGCGCCTGACAGGCCGCGAGGTCGACCCCGCCGTCGGCGACCGGGAGCCGGGTGGCGTCGCCGGCGAGGTAGACGGGCGGAGCCGCGGACTGTTCGCGTGCCACTCCCAACAGGTCGACATCGGCGTCGACGCCGATCACGGTCGCTTCCGGATCGGTTTCCTCGCGGAGGACGCGCGTGAACTCGCCTGTGCCGCAGCCGACGTCGAGGACGCGCCGCCGACTCGACAGCGCGAGGTCGGCCAGCGCCGCTCGGTCACCCTCCCACATCCCCTCGCGGGTGCGCTCGAGGTACTCCGCCGAGAAACGTCTCACGGGGGGCGTTGGCGGACGACGGGATTAAACACGGGGATCCGGTTGCCCAACCACGGCAGAGGCCGTCCGAGTCACGGTAGTCGCAGCAGAGGCACACCGAGTCATGACCGGGCCGCCTCACGCCTCGCCGTCGTCGCTGCCGATCCCGAGGAGGTCGGCCGCCATCGCGGCCGCGACGCCGACGCAGTAGCCGAGGAACGCGCCGCTCACGCCGACGAGCGCGAACCCGACCGTCAACGACCCGAGCAGGGCATCGCCGCCGCCGACGTTGGGGACGCCGACGAGCGTGCCGACGGCAACGAGGACAGCGAACACAACGGCGGGGACGATCCCGACTGCGAGACAGGCCGGACCGCCACACCGGGCGTACGCGCCAAGCGCCGCTACCGGCGCGGGCGCGTAAAACACCAGCAGTGGCACCACTCGCTCCGTGAGTGCCGCCGCGACGGGGGCGTCGACGAGGTCTGCGACGACCGCCGCGACCATCGCGAGCGCGACGAGAGCGGCGAACCCGCCGACGAGCTTGACGGCGAGATCGCGATCCCGGCCGACGAGCAGGGCTTCCGAAGTCGCCATATCCGGGGTGTGTGAACCGGAGGCATAAAAAGCCGCGTCGGACGCGCGGCAGCGCCCCTCGACGGGGCTCGGAGGCGACCGGTCGATCGTATCCGGTGGGTTTCCCTGTGCGCCGAAGCCAGTCATGCCCGGTTCCGAGAGACGGGAACGCGCCGTGTTTCGGGAAGCACGTGGAGCGGGAATCAGTCCTCCGGCCATCGCTCGTCGGCCCGGTCTTCGTCCGTCCCGACCCCGTACTTCTCGGAGAACGTCTGGTCTGAGAGGTCCCCCCGGGCGACATCGACGGCGTCGCGGATCAGTTCGACGGTGGCGTCGTCCATGGCCGGCTCGGGGGTCGAGGAGGGACCGTCGGCGGGATCAGACCGATCCAGGGCCGAGTGGTCGGTGGCCGGTTCGGTCGAGCGCTCGTCTTCCTCGTCGCGTCCCATGGTCGGGGTGAAGCTCACCGCACCCCTCCGACTGCCGCTTGACCTATTGACTGTTTTATAACCATCCAGTGTCGAGTGATACAGTCCCACACCCATCGTCGATCGGTCCATCGTCACGTCGGCGTGCTGTCTCTCCGCCGACTCGATGTCCGCGTCGTTCAGACTGGTGGGACTTTCGCCTCGACTGTCGCATAAAAACGTCCGAACAGGTGAAGGGACATAGAGACGGGAGCAGAGATTGTTCGATGGAGCACGATGCACGAGACGACTGCTGTCCGGCCGATGGCAACCGGCGAACGGCGGGGGTATCGGGAATGATTGGAGCCCAGCGGCAGGCGGGAGCGCCCGCCCAGCCGTGTGTCGCCCGATCGCCCTGCTACCCATCGAACGCCACGTCGTCGACCGCGGGTCGTCGGGTGCTCGTGGCTCGTCGAGTCTCGCGATCGTGGCCCGACACCGGGCTCCGGATCCCCCGCGATGTCGACGGGGTCGTTCAGCAGCTCGCGACGAACGCCGAGGAAGAGCGACCAGTAGGACAGCACCGAGAGGTGTCGCCGTGACCCGCCCTGGAAACCCCAACGACCCGAAAGAGAGGGCTATCGACCTCTTGACCGGGCTCGACCGCGTTCGACGGGAGCACGGGACCGTGACGGTGTCGTGTCAGTTCGAGTGTGCGTCAGATGGGACGTTCGGCGGTCGGTGGCGGGGTGTTCGCCTCCGTGACTTGCTCGGGTCGGCACCCCCAGAGACGACCCACGTCCGAGCGGTTTCCACCGACGGCTACTGTGCACCTGTCGCCCTCGCGGACGCACTCGACACCGTGGTGGCCGTCGACCGACTCGACGCGCCGAACGAGGGGCTTCCCCGACTCGTCGGCGAGGGACTCGACAGCACCGAGACGGTCCGCGGTCTCGACCGGCTCGAACCGGTCGCGTTACCCCCCGATGCCGACCCCGAACCGACGGCCATCGACGGCTCCGATCCGACCGACGCGGAGGAGTAATCCGACTCAGTTCTCCCGCAGCTCCCGGACCCGATCGATGTTCCATGCGAAGCTCTTCCCGTCTTCCGTCGGCGTTTCGAGCGCCAAGGGAACGTCACGTAGGTCCGGATGGTTGAGTATCCGTGCCATCCCGTCCTCGCCGATGTGTCCCTCCCCGATGTGGGCGTGTTCGTCCTTGTGGGTGCCACAGGCGTGTTTCGAGTCATTGAGGTGGATGTACTCGAGGTGGTCTACCCCGACGACGTCGTCGAACTCCGCGACCGTCTCGTCGACCGCCTCGGGCGTGGAGAGGTCGTAGCCAGCGGCGAACGCGTGGGCCGTGTCGACACAGACGTCGATCGGCGTCTCGGTGCGGTCGATGATCCCGGCGAGGTGTTCGAACTCGCCGCCGAGCTTCGTCCCCGCGCCGGCGTCGCTCTCGATCAGGATCGTGACGCCGTCGGGCACGTCGAGCTCGTCGATGACGCTCGCCGCGTTGTCGAGGCCGCCCTCGACACCCGCGCCGGTGTGTGCACCGAGGTGGACGTTCACGTACGGGATGTCCAGCGTTGCCGCCGCGTCGACCTCCTTCTGCATCGAGTCGAGCGACTTCTCTCGGAGTCCCTCTTTTGGCGTACAGAGGTTCACGAGGTACGAGGTGTGGATCACCCACGGCCCCTCCAGGTCTCGTTCGGTCCCCGAACGGAAGCGTTCGGCCTCCTCGTCGCCGATATTCGGATCCTGCCACACCTGCGGGGAGTGGGTGAAGATCTGTCCGCAGTTCCCGCCGACCTCGAGCTGGTTCGCGACGGCGTTGTCGACGCCGCCAGCGATGGATACGTGTGCACCGACTCTCAGACTCATACCCACCGTAGACGGTCGGGGGGAAAAGCCGCTTCGGAAAGGTCACGCGGCCTCGGTTCGCCGCGTCCCCCGGATCGGGTGGAAGCGAACGGTTCTTATCCAGTTATCCCGTCCGGCCACCATGACCGACGACGCACTCCGCGTCGGCGACGAGATCCCTGACGTCTCCGGGGACCTCGTCTCACCCGGCGGGGAGGCGACGCGGACCGCCCTCCGAGCCCTCCTCGCGGACGGTCCGGTGTTGTTGTGTTTCTACACGGCGGACTTCAGTCCGGACTGCATCGAGCAGTGGTGTTCGTTCCGCGATTTCGACTGGTTCGCCTCCGGCGACCACGTCCGGGTCGTCGGCGTCAGCAAGTCCGGGGTCGGGCTCCACCGCCGGTTCATCGATCGGCTCGATCTCACTTTCCCCATCTTCTCCGACACGGACCTCTCCATCTCCGAGGGGTTCGGCGTCGACTACCGGGTGCTCGGGCTCGTGCGGCGCTCACGACGTTCCTGTTTCCTGATCGACGGGGCAGGGGTCGTCCGCTACCGCTGGCTCAGCGAGCACTGGCTCGACCCGACCCGCGATGTCCCGCCGGTGGCGGAGATCCACGAGGCGGTCCGTGAGCGCCTCGACGCGACGGATCCGGACACGTTCGGGTTCTGAGACGGCTGGCGGGCTTCGCGCGTCTCGCGCTCTCGCGCCCCACGCACGTCTCACGTCCCCGGCCTCCAGCCACCTCACTCGTGGCCCCTCCCCGGCCTCCAGCCACCTCACTCGTGGCCCCTCTCCGACTTCCCTCGTGGCGATCGGACCCAGCCGTCGTCTCGGTACTTCCCCGCGACGAGATCGCGTGCCAGCTCCGTCTCGTCGTCGCGCCACGCCGCGTCCGTCTCGATCGACCCGGTTCCCGACTCGATCCAGTCCACGAGCGCTGACTCCAGTGTACGGACTGCCGCCGCGCGGTCAACATCGGCCAGCTCGTCGATCCCGACGACCCGCTCGCGGAACCGCTCGGCCGTCACCGGCGGGTCCGCGAAGACGTCGAGGTGTGCCGGCGCGTCGACCGAGAACGTCAACGAGCCGTGTTGGACGACCGCGTCACGGGTGCGGTACTGCGCGTTGCCCGCGATCTTTCGGCCATCGGCGACGACGTCGTGTGCGGGGTGGAGCTCCCGGAGGTAACAGGCCGGGTGGTGGAGCTCGGGGACCGACTCGTCGACGTAGTCGGCGTCGATCCCGAGTCGGGTGAACGCGTCGAGCACGGGCTCACACAGCAGGTGGTAGGCGTCGAGGAGGCGCCCCGGAACCGCGTCGGTGGGGACCGCGATCGAGTAGGCGATATCGCCGTAGGCGTCGTGGTAGATCCCACCGCCACCGGTCTGTCTCCGGGTGACATCCACGCCCGCGCGGTCGCAGGCGTCCCAGTCCACCGTGTCGGGGTCCTGCCCGTAGCCGAGGGTGAGACAGCTCGGGTCCCAGCGATAGGCCCGTACCGTGGCGGTCCCCGTCTCGCTCGCGGTCGCGGCCGCGGCCTCGTCGAGCGCCATCTGCATCGGCCCCGGTCGCCGCTGCTCGCGCATCACCCGCCAGTCGACATCGGGCGCGGTCATACCCCGAAGTCCGGTTGGCGTCCCGAAAGCGGTTGTGTTCCTCGCGGTGGTCCGCCCCACTGACGAGTTCAAATTGTATATCGCTGCATGTGATTTATCAGCCCGAGCAGTCCGACGCGGGCCGTTTTTACGAATCGCCGGAGTACAGGCCCGTATGGTCAGAAACGTCGCCGGCGATATGGCGGAGCTCGCGCCCGAGGACTTCTACTTGCTCTCGGGCGTCGAGCAAGGGATGCGCTTCTCGGAGTGGGTGCGCCGGGACAAGCTCCCCGACTACGCCGACCTGACCCCCGAGGAGGTCGAGTACCGGCTCGATCGGTGTCTCGACCGCGAGCTGGTCCAGCGGAAGACGATCCAGTACGAAGGGTACCAGCTCACTTTCGAGGGGTACGACGCGCTCGCGCTCCGGACGTTCGCGGAGCGGGAGACGATCGACGGTGTCGGCTCCCCGCTCGGCTTCGGCAAGGAGGGGGACGTGTACGAGGCACAGTCGTTCAAGCCGCTCGCGTTGAAGTACCACCGTGAGGGGTACACCAACTTCCGCGAGGTGAACCGCGAACGCGAGTACACCGCCGACCGGAACCACGTCTCCTGGATGTACACCGCGCGCAAGGCGGCCGAACGGGAGTACGAGGCGATGGAAGCGCTATATCCCGATGTGCGGGTTCCGCGACCGGTCGATCACAACCGCCACGCCATCGTGATGGACAAGTTCGACGGCGTCGAGCTCGCTCGCTCGACGCTCGAACCGGAGCAGGCCGCGGCCGTCCTCGATCTGATACTCCGAGAGCTCGAGAAGACGTACGATCGGGGGTGGATCCACGCCGACATGTCCGAACACAACGTGGCGGTCGCCGAGAGCGGGATCACGATCTTCGACTGGCCCCAAGCCGTTTCGGTCGATCACGCGAACGCCGACGAGTTCCTCGCGCGGGACGTGGCGAACCTCCACCGATACTTCGCGCGGAAATACCCACACGAAGTGCCCCGCGGTGTCGATACCGACGCGCTCGCCGCCGCTATCGCCGACGGCTCGTTCGGGAGCGTTCGCGACTTCACCGAAGAATAAACCACATACTGCAATATCAAATTAGTTCCAGTAGTTGCGTCCGGCTGTCGAGACAGGTCTCACACGTCTCGGCCACGGACTGGGACCGCCACGCACCGCGACCGAAACGATCATTCCCCGCCCACGAGACGGGCGTGTATGCACGTCGTCGTCAACGCCGCACAGAGCGTCGACGGGAAACTCTCGACTCGGCGGCGCGAACAGCTCCGGATCTCCGGGTCGGAGGACTTCGATCGGGTCGACCGGATCCGGGCGGCCGCCGACGCGGTGCTGGTCGGGGTCGGAACGGTGCTTGCCGACGATCCACACCTCACGCTCGACGAGGAGGACCGCCGCGTCCAGCGGTTGCGCAACGGCCGACCCGGGAATCCCGCACGTGTCGTGCTCGACTCCTCGGGGCGGACGCCGATCGATGCCCGGGTCCTCGACGACGCGGCGACGACCTACCTGATCGTATCCGAGGCGGCCCCCGCCGACCGCCACGACGCGCTCGCCGACGCCGGCGCGGAGGTGATAGTCG
>LFFM01000780.1_pt1 | contig 22454 bp, 24 predicted proteins | sample 643131 | NCBI WGS metagenome assembly LFFM01 (sample SAMN03777445, study PRJNA286221) | soda lake metagenome | biome: soda lake; feature: Kulunda steppe; material: water; isolation source: sample Tc-Br brine of Tanatar trona crystallizer | place: Russia: Kulunda steppe | collected 2011-07
ACTTTGGTGCCGCCGAGGTCGAGCATCCGGTCGATCTGTTCGGGGTCACACCAGTCCGGCTTGGTCTCGAACGTCGTCCCGATGTTGCGGATCGGGTTCGTCTCGTTCTCGGCGATCACGTCCTCCAGGTACTCGAACTCGACGTCGTCCGGAGCGGGCGCGAACGACTCCCCTTCCGCGGGTTCGGGGTCCTTCTCGAGGTCGTAGTCGTTCATCGCCTGCAGCGCGCGCTTGACGAACCACTCCTGGTAGTCGTGTGAGCGCGCCGTCATCGTCCCGCCCATCAGTATCAGCTCGACCTTGTCGACCGGGTGGCCGATCTTGCGGAGCTGTTCGAGCCGGAGCGTCACCTGTCCGTACGGGTCGTAGTCGTTCTGTTTCCCGCGGGCCGCGGCGGGCTCGTGGCCGGTGTATGACTGTGCGGAGGAGAACTCCGAGGCGGGACCGCCGGGGCAGTAGAGACACTTGCCGTGCGGACAGAGCTTCGGCGAGGTCATGATCGCGACCGGCGAGACGCCGGAGGCGGTCCGCACCGGCTTGCGCTGGACCACCGCGATCACCTCGTCGCGCGCCTCGTCGGGTGCGTGATCGAGGATCTCCGTGTTCTTCGGCACCTTCGGCGAGGAGAACTCGGAGCAGGCGTCGAGCTTGGCGGACTCGAGGTCGTCGCGGTCGATCTCGCCGTCGAGGATCCGCTCGACGAGCGCCTCACACGTGGCGACGAACGCGGCCGACTCGGCGTCGGACCCGGACTCCGCGTCGCTCGGCGCGTCGGTACTCATTACACGCCTTTCGACGGGTTCCGGTGTTAAGCGTGTCGGGCGGCTCCCGCAGTCACCGGTCGAGGAACGGCGGCTCGACGACCTCGGCGCGCTTCTCGTCCCCGCGGACGACGACGCTCACCTCGGTCCCCGGTTCGGCGTACGACTCGTGGAGGTACCCCAGCCCGATCGGTTCGCCGAGCGTCGGGCTCATCGTCCCCGAAGTGAGGTGGCCCACTCGGGTCAGGTCGCCGTCGGTCACCGCGTAGCCGTTGCGTGGGACGCCGCGGTCGAGGAGTTTGATCCCGGTGAACGTCTCCGTTGGCCCACCGGACTCCCGCTGGGTTTCGAGCGCGTCTCGACCCACGAACTCGGTGTCGAGTTTCACGACGAACCCGATCCCCGCCTCGTATGGGGTCCGCGGTTCGCTCTCGGGGTCGAAGTCCTGTCCCGAGAGGAGAAACCCCATCTCGGTTCTGAGGGTGTCGCGTGCGCCGAGCCCACAGGGCTGTGCGGCCGTCGGTTCGCCGACGAACGCCGACCAGACCGCCTCGGCCTGACTCGCGGGGCACATGACTTCGAAGCCGTCCTCGCCGGTGTATCCCGTCCGAGCGACCCAGCTCGGGACGCCGCCGACGGTCGCCGTCGTCGCCTCGAACCGCGAGCGGTCGACGACCCGGTCGCCGGTTGCGTCGCTCGCTGCCGTCATCGCCGCGGCCGCGTCCGGCCCCTGAACCGCGACCATCGCCCAGTCAGCCGTCGTGTTCTCTACGGCGGCGTCGAACCCGTTCGCGTCCCGGTACTCGACCCAGCGGTCGAGGGTAGTCGCGTCGTGTCCGGCGTTCGGCACGAAGAGGTAGGCCGGGTCACCGTCCGGCGCGTCGAGGTCGCCGTCGACCCCCGAAAGCGACGCGGCCGCCGACCCCGCGGCCGTCCCGTCCGGAAGTCGGTAGACGACGGTGTCGTCGAGCATGACGCCGTCCGCGTTCGTGATCGCCGCGTACTGGGAGTCGCCCGGGTCGAGCGCGGCCACGTCGTTGGTCGTCAGCCGGTTCATCAGCGTCGTCGCGTCCGGGCCGCTTACCTCGATCTCGCCCATGTGTGAGACGTCGAACGCGCCGACCGCCTCGCGGACGGCGGCGTGTTCCTCGCTGATCGAGTCGAACTCGACGGGCATCTGCCAGCCCCCGAAGTCGGTAAACGTCGCGCCGCGCGCCTCGTGGACGCCGTGTAGTGGCGGGGTCCGATCGGTCATGACGGCAGCTCTCCCGCACCGACCTAAGGTCTTGCCATCGGGGGATGACAGGACCCGATCCCGGATCAATCGTGTGGGCGTCGTCCCGTCTCGTCGCGCCGACACGCTCAAGTCCGCCCCGAACGCCGTGTGTCTCGTGAACGATCCCCGTCCCGATCCGTTTGGACCGCTGGTGGCGGTCGCCCTCCTTGCCGCAGTCGCGGTCGCCGCCGGCGGAGCGTGGCCGCCGTTCGTTGCCGTCGAGAGCGACAGTATGGCACCCGGCGTCGAGCGTGGCGACCTCGTGGTCGTCGCCGCGACCGACCGATGGGGCGGGGTGGTCGGGAGCGACGAGGCAGACGCGCCGACGCGACTGGGCGGAACCGGCGACGTGGTCGTGTTCACGTCGCCGACGGAGCCGGACCGCCCGATCCTCCACCGCGTGGCGTTCGAGGTGAGTGCCGGCGAGGACTGGACCGCACGCGCGGATCCGACCATGCTCACCGCCGACTGTACGGACCTCCGGTCGTGTCCGGCTGCACACGACGGGTACGTGACGTACGGGGACGCGAACGGCGCGTACGACCAGAGTACGGGGATCTCACCCGTCGTCCGTGAGGAGTGGGTTCACGCCAAGGCGGTCGCGTCGATCCCGGTCGTCGGCTACGCCCGGATCGGGGCTGACGCCGCGATCGCCCGATTCGGAGCAGTCATCGCCGGCGCGGGGATCGTGGTTCTATTCGCCGGGATCGGCGGGCTCGGATCGATACTCCTGGGCCGCGTTCGGGACGGATGGATGGACCGGTGGCGGGACGTTCATCGGTCGGGCGAGGAGTGAGTAAACCGCTGCTAAGGGAAGGTCGCGGGCAAGCGAGAACGTACTCCCGAGACTGCGGAGACTGCGGAGTCCCCTGACGGCGAAGGGTCTCAGTCGGTGGGGTCGGCGTTATCGCCACCACGCACCGTCGCCGTCGTCCCGTCGGCTTCGGTCGCGGCCGGCATCTCGTCGTCCGTCCCCGCCGACTGCCCGTTTCCCTCCCCGCCCTCCAGATCGCTATCGTCGCCGTCGAGGGTGACGGAGTCGGTCGCGGCGTTCCGGAGGGCGTCCGACCGGCCGAACGCCCCCGGGGCGATCGCGAGCGTCCGGATCCCGTAGCCGTTGGCGGTCTCCAGTACGGGCTTGAAATCGGTGTCCCGGGAGGCGATCGCGAGCGTCGACATCCGATCCTCCGCGGCGAACCGGCTGGCGTCGACGGCCAGTTTGACGTCGACGTCGCCGCTGGTGACGATCACCTCGAAGCCGCGCGCCTCCGCCGCCTGGATCAACCCCGGCGTGGCGTGTTCGTCGAGGTAGAGCCGCGTCGTCACGAGCGGCCCCTCCGCCTCCGCGGCCTCTCGAACGTCGTCGAGGTCGACGTCGAACTCGTCGCGCAACACGTTCGGGCCGTCGACGAACAGCGCGACCCCACCCGCGCCCCCGTCCCCCTCGCTGCTGGTGTCCATACGGTTCCGAACGCGGTCGACGGGAAAAGGAGTGCTGATCCGCGCGGCTATATCCCGTGCCGGGGGAAGGTACAACACCCCACTACCCGTTGATCCGGACGTGCACGACGGTTCCGAGCACAGCCGTCCGTTCGTGACGACCGTCGGGGCGCTCGCGCTCGTCGGCGGCGGCGCGGCCGCCGGAGTAGCCGCGGCGTCGAGCGTCGGGACGTTCCTCGGCATGCTCGCGGGCGGGTTCGTGCTCGGTTTTATCGTCAGCGGCCGACCGCTTCGTGCGGGTGCCGTCGCCGCCGCCACGGCGACGCTCGCGATCCTCGCCGCCGCCGGTGTGCCGGGCGGCGGGGTGACGGGCGGCGCGGCGGCGCTCGGCTCGGTCTCGCCGGGAACACTGGTCGTGTCGCTCGCGCTCAGTGCCGCCGCCGGAGGGTTCGGGATCCACCTCGGCAACGACCTCCGGGAGGGCCTCTCGACGCCGCTCCCGGAAGCCGAGTCACCGAGCGAGCAGGCGTCCCCCGAAGCGCGTGGGATGCCGGAGCAAGCGACACGCTCGTCGACCGGCGATCGGGCCGCTCGCACCGACGCCGACGCCAGCACCGTCCCCGATGCCAACGCGGACGCCGAGCGGGTCCGCGAGTCGACGGAGGAGTGAGCCCGTAAAGACGCCCTTAGGGGACGCTTCACGCGGGAACCGGGTTCCGGGTCGAACTCCAAATTTATGTGTCACAAGCACTCATGGTACATAATGACGGATCAGCGGTGGTCGAGGCGGGACCTCCTACGAAGCGCCGGGACGGGAGCGCTCGCGCTGGCTGCGGGGTCGGTCGTCTACGAGCGGATGTCGCAGTACGTCGTCGGTGTCCGGTCGGGTGACGGCGTCAGCGCCGCCGCGTCAGTCTCCGAGACCCCCTCGTTCCGGATAGATCTCACCGACCACACGCCGTGGCAGCTGGTCCGTGGGACGTTCTCCGAGGCGCGCACGGAGGCGCTGCGCTCCCGCGACGACGTCGCCTTCGTGCAACGGGACCACTGGCTGGAGACGGTCGACACGTCGACGTCCGACGGGGATCCCGAGCGGACGGTTCCGTGGGGCGTCGACCGTGTCGGCGCGACACGGCTGCACGAAGTCGGCAAAACGGCCGCCGGGGTCGATATCGGGATCGTCGACACCGGGATCAGCGCGACACACCCAGATCTCACGGACAACCTCGCGCCGCCGTCGGACGCGGGCGCCCACGAGGCGTGGGTCGACTGTCAGGGCGACGAGTGTACGCAGTCGTGGTCGGACGACGCGGGGCACGGGACACACGTCGCGGGGACGGCCGCGGCCGCCGATGGTGGTTCCGGGACGGTCGGCGTCGCGCCGGACGCGACCCTCCACGCGCTGAAAGTGTGTGGAGGTTCCGGAGGGTGCCGCACCTCCGCGGCCGCGAAGGCGATCGAGCACGCCGCGGACAACGACTGGGACGTGGTGAACCTCAGCCTCGGCACCCCACGGCGTTCCCCTGCGCTCCAAGCTGCCGGCGAGTACGCGCTCGAAGCGGGCGTCGTCCCGGTGGCCGCCGCCGGCAACCGGGGACGGCCGGACTCGGTGGGGTATCCCGCCGCGTACGACGAGTTCGTCGGCGTCTCCGCGACGACGATCGACGACGAGCTCGCAGGGTTCTCGAGCCGGGGCGACGGCGTGGATATCGCGGCTCCGGGTGAGGACGTCTGTGCGCCGGTCCCGGACGGATACGAGAGCCTGAGTGGAACGTCGATGGCCGCCCCGCACGTCACCGGCGCGCTCGCACAGGTGATCGCCGACGGGATCGAACCGTCCGTGGCCGCCGACCGGTTGCACGAGACGGCCGAGGACGTCGGACTGCCGGCGACCCAGCAGGGGGCCGGACTCCTCGACGTGGCGGCTGCGCTGGGATACGAACACGACGGGGGAACCGGCGACGGGGTGAGCTGTCCGGCTCCCGGATCCGCCTGAGCCGAGGAGTCGTCGTCGCGGCCGAGAGGGTCGGCCTCCTCAGTGACAGCCTTCCGAGATCACACCGGCGGACCGGACCCGGTCGACTCCACCGCGCGGGTCGGCGAACCGGGACCGCCGGCGTGATCAGTGGACTTTGAGTTCGACCCGTCGGCCGTCCGGATCCCGGACGTACGCCGCCCAGGCGCGGCCGTACGCGCCGTATCGCTCGTACGGCTCACCCTCCTCGATCGGCACACCGTGGTCCCGTAGCCGGTCCAACAGGTCACGGAGCTCGTCGCGAGAGTCCGTGTCGGCCGACCGAACGAGCAGGCAGAGGTGTTCCCCGCCGACCGCGATGTCGTTCTCGTCGGTCGGGACCAAATGGATGTGTCGCCCGCCGGCCTTCACGGCGACGTACGGAACCTCTCCCGCGTCGAACCGGTCCCGATCCCGAACGGGAAGCCCGAGCAGCTCGTGATAGAACGCGAGCGCACGGTCGAGGTCACTCACGCGGATCGCGACGTGGTCGATGTCGACGATGTCCATGGCTGGACCTCGAACCACTGGGATTTACCGGTTGTGGCGGCCTCCCGGGTCGCGAGGACCCTCTCAGCCGCCCTCCCGCTCGCGTGCCTACGTGTAGGCCGACCTCGCGAACCTACGAGTCGTCCTCGGGAGTGGTCACGTCCGTTGCGTCGCCCGGACCGTCCAAACGGACATCGTGTCCCGTGTGCCTCGCATGGGTCGTCGCCCAGCGGCGCGCTGGGCGCTCCGAAAGGAACCGATCGCCGCTTGGACACCGTTGACACCGGACGATCCACGGGGTCACGTCGTCCGGGTAATGGCCGGTGTGCCGCTCGTGGTCGAGCGCGAACTGTTCGACGGCCCGGTTGCCGGCGTGTAGCTCGTCGAGCTCGTGGTCGAGCACCCAGTCCCGGCCACATCGACTACAGGAGACGGTCGGGATCCCGTCCTCAGCCGGAGCGAACTCGTCGTCTGTCATAATCGGTCGAGCGCTTCATCGAGGTCGAACTGTTCGGTCCGCTGTTCGAAGCCCTCCCCGTGGCCGTCCGGAGCGGGCGAGTCGGATGTGCCGTCCGTTGACGCCCCCTCAGTCGCCACCGAGACGACCCGAACGAGTTCGTGATCGACTGCGTCGGTCGTCACCGTCGCGTCGAACCGCTCGCGCTCGGCCGCCGGCCCCTCGAACGGGTCGACGTCTTCGATACCGTCGACGGCACTGGCGACCGCGAGACAGACGGCCTCACGGAGTCGGTTCGTCGTCGCCCAGCCGCTCGGCGGAACGCGCGGGAGGTGCGCCTCCCGGAACCGCCACGTCTCGACGGCGAGCGTCGCGTGACAGGGATCCATGTGCTATCGGTTCCAGGAGCGAGACGGGCAAGTGGGTTTCGGCGGGCGGATCACAGAGGAACAAGGAGGAAGCTCACCGCTTCAGTCGTGGGTCACTGACAGCAGCGCGTGTGATCGATCCGTCGTTTCATTCCCATTATATCCCTATTACTTCCTTCCGGACGCCCCGTTTCACTATACGAAGTCTTGAAGTAGGGTGTCCAAGAATTACGGAGTATAATGACGAAGTCAAACGTCTTCACCGTCATTTCCGAACAGAACGATCACGATCACGCCACTGTACGTGCACATCCACGTAACGAGACGTACCACATCGTCGACTACGCCGACGAGAGCGCCCGCGAGACCGTGGCCGACCTCCCGGCCGGCTCAGTGGTCCAGCTGGAGCTGTCGCGGGCGGGCCGCCGCAGCAACGTCTGGCGTGCCGAGTCGATCCACACCGCCGAAACCGACGGGGGAGTGCCGGCCGACTGCGAGTAGCGGACCCCCGACCCGGCCCGGATCTCTCGATGGCTGTCGCTGTTCTCGTTTCTCAGCTCACCGGCTCCTCCTTCCCCGTTCGACTCCGACTCCCCGCGGCCGGCCGGTCCGACCGGCGCGGCCGGGATCGGCGCGCAAGTACGCCCGTCAGCTCGCGAACGACAGCGTCCGCTACTCCTCCGAGGTCAGCCGCGGGTTCGTTACCGCACCGAGCGCGGCCGAGGAGAAGTCCCGGTAGTACTTCGCGAGCACGCCGCCGTCGTACGGCGGGTCCGGTCGCTCCCACCCCTCCGCACGCTCGTCGAGGTCGTCGTCGGAGAGGTCGACCGTCAGGTCGCGGTTCGGGATGTCGACCGTCACGTGGTCGCCGTCCTCGATCAAACCGATCGGGCCGCCGACCGCGGCTTCCGGCGCGACGTGCCCGATCATCGGTCCGCGTGTGCCGCCGGAGAAGCGTCCGTCCGTGAGCAGGGCCACGTCTTCCTCGTGACCCGCGCCGACGACGGCGGCGGTGACGCCGAGCATCTCGCGCATCCCCGGACCGCCCGTCGGTCCCTCGTTGCGGATGACGATGACGTCTCCGGAACTGATCTCGCCCGACTGGACGTATTCCATCGCGTCCTCCTCGTTCTCGAACACGCGGGCGGGTCCTTCGTGATAGAAGGCGTCGTCACCGGTCACCTTGAGCACCGCGCCGTCGGGTGCGAGGTTCCCTTTCAGGACCTTTATCGCGCCCTCCTCCTCTTTCGGATCGTCGACGGCGTAGAGGAAGTCCGCCTCGATCCCGTCGTCGTCGGGGAGTTCGCCGTTCGACTCCAGTTCGGCGATCTCCTCGGCGATCGTCCGCCCGGTGACGGTCATCGCGTCGCCGTGGAACAGGTCGGCCTCCAACAGCCGACGGATCACGACGGGGACGCCGCCGATCTCGTGGAGGTCGTTCATCACTCGGGAGCCACCGGGCTGGAGGTTCGCGATCTTCGGCGTTCGCCGAGAGATCTCGTCGAAGTCGTCGATCGAGAGGTCGACGTCGGCCTCCGCGGCGAGCGCGAGCAGGTGGAGCACCGCGTTCGTCGAGCCGCCCATCGCGGTCTGGAGCGCGATGGCGTTCTCGAACGACTCCCGCGTGAGGATATCCGAGGGACGGCGATCGTTCTCGATACAGTCGAGGACGAGCTCGCCGGCCCGCTCGGCCACGTCGTAGCGCTCCGCGTCCTCGGCGGGCGGGGAGGCCGACCCGAGGGGCGCGAGTCCGAGCGCCTCCGAGATGGACGCCATCGTGTTCGCCGTGAACATCCCCCCGCACGACCCCGCGCCGGGACAGGCGTGCCGTTCCAAGTCGTCGAGCTCCTCGCCGCTCATGTCGCCTTCCGCGTACGCGCCGACACCCTCGAACACTTGGACGATGGTGACGTCGCGGCCCTCGTGTTGGCCGGGCATGATGGACCCGCCGTAGCAGAACACCGAGGGGAGGTCCGTCCGGATCGCCGCCATCATCATGCCGGGGAGGTTCTTGTCACAGCCCGCGATCGTCACCAGCGCGTCCATCCGCTCGCCGAAGGAGACGAGCTCAACGCTGTCGGCGATGACTTCCCGCGAGATCAGACTGGCTTTCATCCCCTCGGTCCCCATCGAGATGGCGTCGGAGATGGTGACGGTCCCGAACTCGATGGGCATCCCGCCCGCGGCGTCGATCCCGTCGATCGCCGCGTCGGCGACGTCGTCGAGATGGACGTTACACGGCGTGATGTCGGCGGCCGGGTTCGGCACGCCCACGATCGGTGAGGAGAGGTCCTCGTCGTCGAACCCCATCGCGCGAAACATCGAGCGGTGGGGCGCGCGGTCCGCGCCCTCGGTCACGTCTCGGCTCCTGAGAGTTTCGTCTTTCTCGCCCGCAAAGCGGTCGCCGTCGCCCCCACGCCGACGACGTGCTGCGTCGCCGTCGGGTTTTGGCTGCTGTTCGCTCATATTCGACCCTGTCGCTCAGGGGTCTTAAACGGCCGCAACGGGGCGAGGGTTGCTCAGTGGGACGAACAAAACAGACGGCTCACCACTCTCGGTCGAAGCTGACATCGACTCCACAGGCGTCCGCGAATCGTCGTAGATGGCGCTGGTTTGGCTCTTTTAAGTGATTCGTGCGAAGGATCGAACGACTCGCACGAACACACCGCCGAATGGGAGCTATTTCACGAGGCGGTAATGAGCCGCGAGAACTTATATACGGGCCGGTGATCGACGTACATGACTCCCGTTTCGAAGTCCGTTCAAATCGGCGACCAACCCGACGACGATAGGATCGCCGACAGGGGTATCGACGCCCGAAACAGAGGGATCCACCGATGATGGGCGGTGCCGGAATGATGGGCGGAATGGGCGTCTGGATGATCGTCTTCCTCTTTGTCACGCTCCTCACTCTTGCTGCCCTGCTCGTGGTTAGCGTTCAGGTAGCGGGTACACTTTCGGCGGAGGACAATAACGAGACGACTAACGCCGACCCCGACGAGACGAAGATCGAACGGCTTCAACGACGATACGCGGAGGGTGATCTCACGGAGGCGGAGTTCGAGCGGGAACTGGAACGCGAGCTGGAACGTGAGGACGCCGACATGGGTGGGTCGCGCGAAACTATCGAGGCAGAACGAACCCGCGAGACGGAGCGGCCGGATAAATAACATTGATCGACAGCGCTGATGGAGCCGCAAAGAGGGCAAACCGGCCGAGTCAGGCGAACGCCCGCAAGATTCCCTGGCCGTCGATACTGTCGGCCACGTCCGGAAGCGTCGCGCGCTCGGGGTGAGGCATCAGGACGGCGACCGTCTCGCGCTCGCCGAGGACGCCCGCGACGTTGCCGGTCGAGCCGTTGGGGTTGGCGGCGTCGGTGACGGTGCCGTCCGCGTCACAGTAGCGGAAGAGGACACGGTCGTCGTCGACGAGGTCGTCGTAGGCGTCGTCGTCGATCTCGAAGCGGCCCTCGCCGTGCGCGATGGGGACTTCGATCACGTCGCCCTCGTCGTAGGCGGCGGTCCACGGGGTGTCCGCGCGCTCGACGCGGAGGTGAACCGGCTCACACTGGAAGCGCGCGGAGGCGTTCGTCGTGAACGCGCCGGGGGTGAGTCCGGACTCCGAGCCGATCTGCGCGCCGTTACAGACACCGAGCACGGGTGTCCCCTCGTCGGCGGCCGCGCGGACCTCTTTCATGATCGGGGCGCGAGCGGCCATCGCGCCGGCGCGCAGGTAGTCGCCGTAGGAGAACCCGCCCGGGAGGACGATCCCCGCCGTATCGGCCGGGAGTCCGTCATCGTGCCAGACGCGCTCGGCGTCGATCCCCAGGTGCTGGAGGGCGCGGACTGCATCGCGGTCGCAGTTCGACCCCCCGAACTGGACGACCGAAACCGTCATTTCTCCGTCACCGCGACGTCGTAGTCGTGGATCGTCGGGTTCGCGAGCAGCCGTTCGGCCATCTCGTCGGCCCGCTCGGCTGCCTTGTCGGCGTCCGTCGCCTCCAAATCGATCTCGAAGCGGTCGGCCGACCGGAGCGCCGACAGCTCGAACCCGAGCCGTTCGAGCGCCTGCTTCGTCGTCTCGGCCTCCGGGTCGAGCACGCCCCGCTTCAGCCGGACCGTCACCGTCGCGGTGAATTCGCTCATCGTTCGACGGTGCGGGGTCGTGTGTAAAAACCGTTTTGGAACGGGTTTTATATCCACACTCGTGGATACATACCGGTCGATCGATCGGGTGGCAGGCTCGGCCCGGAACGAAAGGGGCAAACCTCTTCGGCAGCTTTCGTACCCATATGCCAACGTTCGAACCGGCGGAGGTGATCGGCGCATGACCCGCGAACTGACCGAGATCACGGTCGTCGGAGGAGACGAAACGGGACTCATCGCGCGGGTCACCTCGCTGTTGTTCGAACGCGGGATCAACATCGAGGACCTCGACCAGGCGGTTCGCGACGGCGTGTTCCGGATGACGACCCGAGTCGACACCGCGGAAATGGAGACGTCGAAGGGCGAGCTCCGGCGCGCCCTCGCCGAGCTCGGCCGCGAGCTCGACGTCGACATCCAGGTCCGGTTCCCGAGCGACCGTGAAGCCCGACGCGTCGCGCTGCTCGTGACGAAGGAGACGCACGTTCCCGAAGCGCTGCTGAAAGCCGAGGCGAACGGCGAGCTCGCCGACGACGGAGAGGCGGAGATCCCGGTCGTGATCGGGAATCGCGGCGACCTCCGGTCGCTCGCCGAACGGTACGACAAGCCGTTCTACGACGTCGGCGACGGGAGCGGCAACACCGATGAAAAGCGGCTCCTCGACCTGCTCGCGGAGTACGACGTGGACCTGATCGCCCTGGCTCGCTACATGCGGATCCTCTCCCCGGAGGTCGTTTTCCGCTACGAGGGTCGGATAATCAACGTCCATCCCTCCCTGTTACCGGCGTTCCCCGGCGCGGAGGCGTACCGGCAGGCGAAAGACGCCGGCGTCCGGATCGCGGGTGTTACCTCCCACTACGTGACGACGGACCTCGATCAGGGGCCGGTCATCGCCCAGCGCGCGTTCGACGTGCCGGACGGGGCCGAAGTCGCCGAGATCAAACGCCGTGGACAGCCGCTCGAAGCCGAGGCGCTGCTGGAGGCGGTACGGCTCCATCTCGCAGACGCCATCGCGGTCCATCGCGGTACCGTCCACGTCCGCGAGGGTGCGGAGCTCGACCCGTCGCTAGGGCTTCCCGCCACGGCTCGGGAGGCGAACCCGGACGAGCCGGTAGACGGGGAGCCGATCGGCCGGCCCGGACCCGCGACACCGGAACACGACTGACCCCGGCGATCGGTGTCGGTACCGACCACGACTTTCTTAACCGCGATCGGTCTATCGTCCGATGATGAACGGGGGAGAGACCGAACGGGACGGGATAGCTGCCGGCGCCCGTGGCTGTGGACACCCCGTCGGCGATGACCCCGTTGGCGATGTCCGCGTCCGTGGACGCGTCGTCACTGACACCCGAGCGCTCGTCAGGAGCGACGAGCGCGTCCTGCTGGTGTTCCTCCTCCTCCTCTCGCTCGTCGCGTTGAGCGTGTTCCTCCACTACGTCGTCTCGCTACTCGGCTCGCTACCGGAGGTCCCGCCGTCGCTCGTCGTCGTGCGCTGACTCGGATCACCTCTTATATACGCGCGGACACCGTCGACCCCCCTATGCCGGAGACCGGTCCACAGCGACTCGGTGAGGTGGGACCAGTCAGAACGGTCGGATACGGGCTTCTCGTCGGTTCTGCCGCCTACCTCTTGGCGGCGGTGTACGGCCCGGCGAGCCCAGGGTATCGGATCGCCCTCGCGGTCGCCATCGCAGCTCTGTACATCGGGGCGGTCCACGCCGTCGGCCTGTTACGACGGCGGCGCGTCGGTCGGTGACAGGCGTGAACCGGTACGAACGTTATCCGCTACGAACGCGGTCCGGAACGGGAGACGGGTTGAAATGGCTCCCGCTCGAACGGAGCCCATGGGATTGAAGGAGGACGGTGAAGCGTCGCTTCACGAGATCGACCGCTTTGACGACGGTGTTGGCTGGATCGCGTATCCCGGTGAGACGATGGAGCGCGCGAGCCACGCGCTCGCCGTCCCTAACGAGGAGGGAGACGCGGACGACGTGTGGGTGATCGACCCCCTTGACGCGCCGGGACTGGACGAGCTGCTCGCGGAGTTCGGCTCCGTCGCCGGCGTCGTCGTCGGACTCGACAGACACAAACGGGACGCCGCCGAGGTCGCGACCAGACACGACGTCCCGGTGTACGTCCCGGAGTGGATGACGGGCGTCGCGGACGCGATCGACGCCCCCGTGCGCCGGTTCGGGCGTCGGTTGGCCGACTCCGGCTTCGAGACGATCCGGATCCGCGACTCCTCACTCCCGCCGTGGCAGGAGGTCGGGCTGTTCGACGGGGAGACACTCGTGGTCCCCGAGTCGCTCGGCTCCGCGGCGTACTTCCGCGGCGATCGTGAACGGCTCGGAGTCCACCCGATGCTCCGACTGACCCCGCCCCGGACCACGCTCGGCGGGCTGGAACCGGACCGAGTCCTCGTCGGCCACGGTGTCGGGGTACATGACGACGCGCCGGCGGCGATCGAAGCCGCTCTCAACGGTTCCCGAGGCAAGGCACCCGGGCTGTACGCGAAGACGCTCCGAACGGCGATCGGGTTGTAACCGGCCGCCGCTACCCCGCGACGGGGCTTTTATATCCACGGACCGTACCGGATCCCGTGATCCACGTCACGCGCGACTTGCTGACGGTGTTGCTCGAGCACGCCGCCGACCGCGACCCGGCCGCGGTGAACCTCCAGCTGTCGGCGACGCGCGCCGGGGAGTTCGAGGAGGAGCTCGGACTCGATCCACAGACCCCGGTGTTGACGCACTTCACTCTTGCCGACGTGGGCGGGTCCGTGAACGCGGTGTTCGGGGTGGACCTCGGCACGCCCGCGGGACGGGGACGAGCTCGGTTCCTCTCGCATCCGACCGGGCGGCTCGAGCTCTCGAAGACGGACGACCTCGCGGCGATCGTGCTCGTCACGGTCCCGCCGTACGACGACGACCACGTCGCGGCGTTCGACCGCGCGGGCGACGGGATCGAGCTCGTCGTCCTCGATGCAGTACCGCCCGAGGAGTCCGTTCCCGAGTGAGCGGTGTCCGTTTCCGAGTACTGGTCACTCGGCGGTGACCGTCAGCGAGGAACCGGAGGTTAAAGACCACCCGGAGAGTACAGGGCGTCGATGGCAGCACGGCCACCCGGCGGCGGCGGATCCTCGGAGCCCGAGGCGATCGAGTTCGGTATCGCCGCACTCGACGCCCGGATCGAGGACGCGGAGGTGTCGTTCCCGGCAACGACCGAGGAGGTCGTCGACGCGCTCGGGGATCCGGCCGTCCCGTACGACGCGAAAGGTCGAACGATCGTTCTCTCGGAGGCGCTGGACCGGGTTCCACAAACGCAGTTCGAGAACGAGACCGAACTGCTCGACGCGCTGTATCCAGTGTTCGATGAGGCGAGACGAAGCAGCGGCGGGTTCTTGGACGACCTACGCGACGCGCTTCCCTTCTGAGTCCGGGCCCGAACCACACGGCCCGGTGGACGCTCAGGGCGTCTGTTGTTCGGCTTCCGCTTCCGGTTCTGCCTCCTGTGGTCCGGTGTCGAGCCGCTCGATGATGTCGTTGACGAGCACGACGTCGCCGACCGCACGCACCCAGCGGTACGGAACGATGACGCCGGTGTTGCCGGCGGCGTGTCCCGCGAACAGCTCTTGGTTGAGCTCCGCGAGCGCGAGGCCGGTGACCGCGCGGGCGTCGAGATCGAGGCGGACGTCCTCGATCTCACCGACGAAAATTCCGTTGTTCGAGTACACCTCTCGGCCGACCAGCGACGTGATCTCCTCGGGGGCAGGGTTCATATCCAGTATCGTCACGAGCGCGCCTATTAAGCGTTCGTTGTCGAACGACGCGCGTCTGACACCTCGCGCGCCCACCCCTCGAAGGACCCGGCGTTCGGCACGGGCGACCCCGGCTGCCGGCTACGCAGTCATTTCGGCGGCGCGACCAATTCGACGGGGTGCTGTGGGGACGCGTCGAGTAACGCGCCGATCTGTTCGTCACAGGAGGTCCCGGACGCGACGACGACCCGCTCGGTCCCCTCGAAGTCGTCGCGGATCGGCTCGCCGACATCCATGCTGAGCTCGTAGTACTCCGTCTTGTAACCGAACGAGCCGGCCATTCCGCAACACTCCGTGTCGGAAGTCCGCACGTCGTAGCCGAGCCGCTCCATGACCGCCGTCGCGTACTCGCCGACACCGACCGTCCGGGCTTGACAATGCGGGTGATAGGCGACGCCGGGATGGTCGCCAGGTCCGGGCGACTGGAGTCGATCCGGCTCCGCCTCGTTCTCCAGTAAGCCGAACACGTATTCCATGACCTCGTAGCTGGCGTCCGCGAGCCGCTCGTGTGCCTCCTCGTCGAGGAGTCGCCCGTACTCACGTCGGAACATCGCCAGGTCGCTCGGCTCGATCACGACGACGTCGCGGCCGGCGTCGAGGTGCGGTTCGATCCCGTCGGACAGGTCCGCCGCGGCAGCACGAGCGGTTTCGACCATCCCCTGTGAGAGCGGCGGCCGCCCGCTCCCGGGGAGGTCGGGGACGCGGACGTGAACGCCAAGCGCCTCCAACGTCCGGATCGTCGCCTTCCCTCGCTCGACGTCGGAGTAGTTCGTCGCGGTGTCCGGGTAGACGACCGCCTCGCGGGTTGCGGCCCCGGCCGGGACCGCAGCCCCTCCGCGCGTCTCGAACCAGTCGACGAGCGACTCGCTCGCGAACGCGGGGAGTTCGCGCCGACGGTCGATACCTGTGACGCGTTCGAGGACGGTCCGTACCGGACGCGCGTTCGCCAGCCGGTTCGCGACCGGCGCGGTTCGGCTCCCCCACTTCGCGAACGTCGAGTAGTTGCCGACGAACCGGGTCCCGAGGTCGAGACCGGCCGGCTCCTCGTCGGGGACGAGCGTCTCGAACAGCCAGTCCGTCTGTCCCGCCGACACCGTTCCGCGGTTGACCCGGTCGCGGACGACGGTGTTTATCCACGGGATGTCGATGCCGACCGGACACGCTGGCACGCACCGCGAACAGCCTGTACAGAGATCGTTGAAGTCGGCGGCGACATCGAGCCCCTCGATCCCCGCCTCCCAGCCGGTGGCGATACCACCGGAATACGTCTCCCCGCCGAACGCGTGACCGCCAACGCTCTGGAAGTTGCCACAGGCGTTCGAGCAGGCGGAACAGCGGATACAGTACAGCGTCTCCCGTAGTTCGTCGTCCTCCCGCATCGCCATGCGGCCGTTGTCGATCAACACGAGGTGGAACGATCGGTCTTCCGCGGAGCCGTCGGCGAGCGGGGGTTCGTCGCCGGCGTCGGCGGTGTCGAACGTCGGGACTGGCGACCCGACCGGCGGCGTCAGCGTCGAGATGTACGAAGTCACGTCCTGCCCGGTCCCCGACCGGCCGATCAGCTCGACGAACGGGGCGAACTCCTCGACGGTCGGCACCACTTTCTCCACGCCCGCGACCGCGACGTGAGTGTCCGTGGCGGTCACGGTCTTCCGGGCGTTGCCCTCGCTCGTGACGAGCAGCAGGGTGCCGGAGTCGGCCGCGATGAAGTTCGCGCCGGTCATCCCGACGTCTGCGCCCTCGATCAGCTCGCCGAGTCGCTCGCGGGCGAAGGCCGTGAGCTCCTCGGCCGTCTCGGGCGGGTCGTCCGGATCGAATCGTTCGGCGAACAGCTCGGCGATCGCCTCGCGCGACTTGTGGATCGCCGGCGCGACGATATGCGAGGGGGCCTCGTCGGCGAGCTGGAGCACCCACTCGCCGAGGTCGGTCTCGACGACGTCGACGCCGTCTGCCTCCAGCGCCTCGTTCACCTCGATCTCCTCGGAGGTCATCGACTTCGATTTGGCCACCCGGTCGGCATCGCGGTCGGCGACGACCTCCCGGATGTACCGGTTCGCGTCGGCCGCGTCGTCGGCGAGGTAGACGGTCCCGCCGTTGGCCTCGACGCGCTCCGTCACCCGGTCGATGAGCGCGGGGAGTCGCTCGATCGCGTCCTCCTTGATCGAGCGCGCCTCTGCTTTCAGCGCCTCGTAGTCGTCGAGTCGGGCAGTAGACTCGTACCGCCCCGCGTTGAATCCGCGGGTGTTCTCGCCGACCGCGTCACCCTCGGTCGCCATCAGATCGCGGAGCCGAGCCGCTCGATCGGTGTCGCTACGCATCGGCGTCACCGTCCGTTCGGTCGTCACCGTCCCGAAGCAACACCACGTGGACCGACTTCGGGCCGTGAGCGCCGTGAACCAACCCGCCCATGTCCGCCGTGGCGCTCGGGCCGGTGGCGAACACGACATCGGTGCCGTCGTCGCGAGCGCGGGGGCCGAGCCAAGCGAATGCGTCCGGCATGTCCGCGACCAGGTCGTCCGCGTGGACGACGACGACGTGGCGATCGACGAACAGGCTCACGGGTTCGGTGCCGTCGGCGTCGGCCTCGATCGCGACGCTCCCGTACTCGGCGATCGCGAGCGACGCCCCGGTGACGCCGGTGTGAGCCGCACGGAGGTCCTCGGCGGTGGGGGCGACGTCGACGCGGTCCGGCAGCGACGCCGCCGGAACGTCGAGCGGCACGCCGACTGCGGGCGACCCCGCAGCCGCGTTCACCAGTTCCGCACACTCATCGGGCCGGCCCTCGGAGATGGTCACACCGAGGTCATCGAGTCGGCGTGTGAACGTGCCGACGTCGGCGAGTGACATAGCTGGTCCACCGACGGCGAGTATTTGGCTCTTGCGTCGGTTCCCGCTCGGTCGGATGTTGGCGTTCGGATCCCCGAGAGCCGGGGATGCCCCCACGCGCTTTTATCGGTTCGCCCGTGAGAGTTTCTCATGGCGACACACGGATCGGAGTCGGCGCCGGATCCACTGGATGGTGGCGATTTCGACTACACCGGTGGGAAGACGGAACGGCCGGACCTCGTCGACGCGCTCGATCGGCGGGTCGCGGGGGAGGTGCGGTTCGACGACTACTCGCGGCGGCTGTACGCGACCGATGCATCGGCGTACGAGGTGACCCCGATCGGCGTCGTGTTCCCGGAGTCGACGGCCGACGTCGCTGCAGTCCACGAGTACTGTTTCGCCGAGGGGATCCCGGTGTTACCCCGCGGTGGCGGCACGTCGCTGGCAGGACAGACCGTCAACGAGGCGGTCGTGCTCGATCTCACGCGGGAGATGGACGCGATACTCGACGCCGACCCCGACGCTCGAACCGCCCGCGCGGAGGCCGGCGCGTATCTCGGCGACCTCAACGCCGCGGTCGCCGACGCGGGATTGAAGTTCGCACCCGACCCCGCCTGGCGGGACAAATCCGCCCTCGGCGGCGCGATCGGCAACAACACTACCGGGGCGCACTCGCTGAAGTACGGCAAGACCGACCACTACATCGAGGAGGTGGAGGCCGTGTTGGCCGACGGAACCGTAACGACGTTCGGTGAGGTCGCGGTCGAGACGCTCCGCGAGTCCGCGGACCCGGACGCCGAAGACCTGCTCCCACGGATCCACGCCGAAATCGTCCGGATCCTGGACGAGGAGGCGGGCGCGATCGACGACCGATTCCCCGAAATGAAACGCAACGTCTCCGGCTACAACCTCGACCGACTGCTCGCGGAGTACCGCGGGGAGTACGGGGAGGAGGGAGTGGTGAACCTCGGCCGGCTCATGGCCGGCAGCGAGGGGACGCTCGCGACCGTCACGGAGGCGACGGTGTCGCTCGTCGAGGTGCCCGAGACGAAGGCCGTGGCGTTGCTCACATACGACGACCTGCTGGACGCGATGGAGGACGTCGCGCCGATCCTCGAACACGACCCCGCCGCGGTCGAGGTGATGGACGACGTGTTGCTCGGGCTGGCCGCCGACACGACGGAGTTCGCTGACGTGGTCGCGATGCTGCCCGAGGGAACCGATTCCGTTCTCCTCGTCGAGTTCTACGCCGAGGACGACGCCGACGGCCGGTCGAAGGTCGCGAGGTTGGTCGCCGACCGCGTCACTGGGGCCGCTGACGGCGGGATGACGATCGGGGATCCGGAACCGGGTGCCGCGGAGACGACGGACCAACCGCGCCGCGCGGTGGACGCGATGGAAGCACACGACGCCGACGAGCGCGACCGGTTCTGGAAGATGCGCAAATCGGGGCTCCCGATCCTCCTGTCGCGGACCACCGACGAGAAACACATCGCCTTCATCGAAGACTGTGCGATCCCGCCCGAACACCTCCCGGAGTACACCCGAGAGTTCCAAGAGATCCTGGCCGACAACGACACGTTCGCGTCGTTCTACGCACACGCCGGCCCGGGAGTGCTCCACATCCGACCGCTGATCAACACGAAGGAAGTCGAGGGGGTCGAGACGATGGCCGAGATCGCCGACCGAGTGACGGACGCAGTCGTGCGGTTCGGCGGGTCGGTGTCGGGCGAACACGGCGACGGTCGCGCACGGACCCAGTGGAATCGGAAGCTGTACGGCGACGACCTCTGGGACGCGTTCCGGGATCTAAAAACCGCGTTCGACCCCGAGTGGCTGCTCAATCCCGGCAACGTCTGCGGCGATTTCGACATGACTGAGCACCTCCGCTTCGATTCCGAGTACGAGGCGGACCCCGGGTTCGACCCCGCACTCGAGTGGGCTAACGAGAACGGGATGCAGGGAATGGTCGAGCTCTGTCACGGCTGTGGCGGCTGTCGCGGGCCGCAGTCGACGACCGGCGGCGTGATGTGCCCGACCTACCGTGCCGCCGAAGAGGAGATCCAGTCGACGCGGGGACGGGCGAACGCCCTCCGTGGCGCCATCTCCGGCGAGCTCCCCGACGACCCAACGAACGACGAGTTCGTCACGGAAGTGATGGACCTCTGTGTGGGCTGTAAGGGCTGTGCGAAGGACTGTCCCAGCGGCGTCGACATGGCGAAGCTGAAGACCGAGGTGGAACACGCCCACCACGAGGAACACGGCGTCGATCTCCGCACCCGCCTGCTGGGCGAGTTCGAACGCCTCGCGCCGCTCGGCTCGCGGTTCGCGCCGTTGTCGAACCTTCCCGGGAAAATCCCCGGAATGGGGACGCTCTTGCAGCGGACGCTCGGCATCGCCAGCGAGCGCGACCTGCCGACGTTCCGCTCGGAGAGCCTGACCGACTGGTTCGACGCCCGCGGCGGCCCGGGGGTGTCGCGTGCCGCCGCCGACCGCGACGTGCTGTTGTTCCCCGACGTGTACACGACCTACACGAACCCGGGCGCGGGGAAGGCCGCGGTGCGGGTGTTGGAGGCCGCAAACTGTCACGTGCGGATCCCCGACGTGACCGGCAGCGGACGACCTCCACACTCGAAGGGGCTGATCGACCGGTCGCGCGCCACCGCCCGCGACACGGCCGAGACGCTCGCGCCCGACGTCGAGGCTGGCTGGGACGTCGTCGTCGTCGAACCCTCCGACGCCGTGATGCTCCAGTCCGACTACCACGACCTCCTCGGGGGCGACGCGAGCGACGTGCCGGATTCCGACGTCGAGACGCTCGCGGAGAACACCTACGGCGTCATGGAGTACGTCGACGCGCTTCGACTGGACGAAGGGCTCGACTTCGACGCGCCCGGCGAGACGCTCACCTATCACGGCCACTGTCACCAGAAGGCGACGAAGAAGGACCACCACGCGGTCGGCGTGCTCCGCCGCGCCGGCTACGGGGTCGATCCGCTTGACTCGACCTGTTGCGGGATGGCCGGCTCGTTCGGGTACGAGGCGGAACACTACTCGATGAGCACGGCGATCGGCTCGATCCTCTTCGATCAGGTCGACGACAGCGACGGCGACACCGTCGTCGCGCCCGGCGCGTCCTGTAGCAGCCAACTGAAGGAGCGCGACGGCGCGGACGAGGAGCCGCCACACCCGGTCGAGAAGCTGGCCGCGGCGCTGGCCTGAGCCGGGATCTCACCGGTCGTCGGATGTACGGGAGCGAGCGGGGAGACCGGTTCGGTCAGCGGGTTCCGACCCGCTACTCCGTCCTGCCGTCGCCGGCGGACGGAGTGATCCGGTCCCACGCTCGCACCCGTCGACGGTCGAGGAGTCGTTGCACCCCCTTCCCGGGACCGCCCTCGATCGGCCAGCCCTTCGTCCGCCACGCGGGTGGCTCCGGCGAGAACGACGGACAGGACCCGGCACACTCCCGGTCCGTCGGACATCGATCTTTGGCTCCACAGTATGGAACCAGCCCGCGACCCGCCCGCCGGAGCGCGAAGTGGCGACAGTCGGGGCGCATCGTCTCGTGATACGACCGCCAGCCCTTGCCGTAGGCGCGCTCGGCGATCTCGAGGCGTCGGGTGACGGTCTCCGCATCGCGGCCGGCCGAACCCTTCGGCGCGAGCTCGCTCGGTAACCAGTCGACCGTGGCGGCGTCACGGTCGACGACGGGATCATCCGTCGTCTCCTCGCTGTCGCCGTCGACTCCCGTTCGGTCGGCCGGGCCGAATCGCGTCGTCAAGATCCCGGCCTCGACGGGCATGGACCGGAGGAGTGCGGGTTCGACACGCTCTCCGGTCGTCTCCGTCGCGAGCCACACCTCGTCAGCGAGTCCCGTCTCGACGTCGTGGGCGAGCTGGTCGGCGAGCGCGTCGGCCGCCGACCGATCGAGATCGGGCTTGTTCTCGATCGCGACGATCCGCTCGACCCAGTCGGGGTACGGCCGATGTCGACGGAGTTCGATCCGGTTCCCGCGGCGGCGCGTCTCGATCAGGTCGCGGTCGGCAGCGCGATGGACCGCCTGCCGGACGTAGCGCCACGGATGGCCGGGATCGGGCAGCGCGTCGCGGTACCACGCCCACTCGGCCGGCGCACCCCGCACGACGTGGAGGAGGTCGGAGTTCAGCGACCGCTCGCCGAAGCGTCTGCGAGCCGCGAACGCCGCGGGGTCGACCTCGATCACCACCGTGTCCCACCGTCGCTCACGGGTTCCGAGCTGTCTGGAGACGATCGCAGGTCGTGGGTCCCCGTCGGGCCGCCACGCCAGCTCGGCGAACCGGCAGACGAGCAGCTCGTATCCGAACTCGGCGTCGAGGATCACGATAGGTGGGTTGCGAGGTGTCGTCGAAGGACCGTTCGGCCCTTCAGACGTAGTCGCCGTCGGCCTCCTCTTGGAGCTCGTCGAGGTACTCGTGGGCCTCCTCTAAGATATCCCTGGGCCCGTCTTGGGTGATCGTGTTGATCGCCTGTTCGTAGTCGCGCCACTGGAGGTCGCGGTGCTCCTTTGAGAGCTCGGCGCTGGCCTCGAACGACCGCGCGATGAACAGGTGAACCGTTTTGTGGATCGTCTTCCCGCCGGCCTCGAAGACGTAGTCGTACTCCTGGCGGAAGCCGTCGATGAGCCGGAAGTCCTCGATTCCGGCCTCCTCCGACACCTCCCTGATCGCCGTCTGCTGGAGCTCCTCGTCCCCCTCGATACCGCCTTTGGGGAACTCCCAGTCCCCCGGTCGGCTCTTCAGGAGCAAGTACTCCCGTTCGCCGCGGGTGTCGCGGAAGAGGATGGCTCCAGCGCTTGTCGCTTCGACCGTCATTACCCTCGGGTAAG
>LFFM01000781.1_pt1 | contig 22451 bp, 22 predicted proteins | sample 643131 | NCBI WGS metagenome assembly LFFM01 (sample SAMN03777445, study PRJNA286221) | soda lake metagenome | biome: soda lake; feature: Kulunda steppe; material: water; isolation source: sample Tc-Br brine of Tanatar trona crystallizer | place: Russia: Kulunda steppe | collected 2011-07
CATGGCCGAACAGGGGGATCTCGGCTGACTCGCCGACCAGAACCTGGTTGTCGTCGTCCTCTGGATGAACGAAGACAGCGACACAGGCGGGCAGGAGTTCGGGGCGGGTCGTCGAGATCGTGAACGTCCCGGGGATGTCACGGCCGGCGTCCGCGACGCTGAACTCGATGTCGTGGAAGTGTGAGTCCTGTTCGTCGTCTTCGGTTTCGACCTGTGAGATGGCGGTCTCACACTCGGGACACCAGATCGCTGGCGCTTCCTGACGGTACTCACGACCCTGCTCGTACAGGTCGATGAAGGAGAGTTGGGAGACACGCTGGACCTCGGGAGAGATCGTCTGATAGGTGTTGTTCCAGTCGATGGAGAGGCCGACCCCCTGCATCTTCTCGGTGAACTCGTCCTCGTACTGCTGGCAGACCTCCCGAGTCTTTTCCTGGAACTCGTGGCGGTCGTAGTCCTGATGGCGGATGTCGAGCTCGCGCTCGGCGAGCCGTTCGGAGGCGATCCCGTTGTCGTCGTAGCCGAACGGGTAGAACACCTCGCTGTCGTACATCCGGTGGAACCGGGCGACGACGTCCTGCAGGATCGAGCCGTATACGTGGCCCCAGTGGAGGCTCCCCGAGACGGTCGGCGGGGGCGTGTCGATGGAGAAGGCGGTGTTCGGATCGACGGGCTCGTCGGGGTACGCGTACGTCTCCTCGTCGACCCATCGCCGCTGCCAGTGCGGCTCGGCGGTGTCGGGGTCGTACTCTCCGCTGGGCATTATCGGATAGGGTTTTCCGCGGTTCCCCCTTAACGGCCTCGGTTGTGCGGGAACGGACCGCACGACGACACGGCACCGAGCACAGAGGCGCCCGAGCACAGGAACGGCCGAGCCCCGAGTCCGACGATCCCCCGGCCCGCTCGCGGTCGTCTCGGGAGCCGATCACTCCTTATAAGCGTTCCAAGGGAGGGCTGCGCGCCGGGAAGTCGTCACCGGCGGCCCAAGGCACGTTTCCGACTGATCAGGGCGCGACGCCGACCGTCAGCAACGTCCCCCACGTCCGATATCGGTCGACCATCGCGTCGCGGCTCTCCCAGTCCTCAGTCGGGAACGACTCTGCGGGCGGGATCTCGATTTCGCGGTCGGGGATCGCGTCCTGTTCGGCGACGTACAGTCCAGCGTCACGGAACGCCTGACGGTACTCCGCGCGGTCCCACAGCGTCATGTCGACGGAGATGTTCTCCTGCCACTCGTGGGTGTGTTCGCTCTCGGCGAAGTAGTTCACCGCACAGTAAAACGTCCCCCCGGGCGCGAGCACGCGACGGACCTCTTCCAACGTGTGATTCGGGTCCGCGGCGTAGTAGAAGGCCTCCATCGAGAACACGTGGTCGATCGAGTCGGCGGCGAAGGGGAGCGCGTCGAAGTCGCCGACGACGTAGCCGATCGCGTCATCGTCGGTGTAGCCCCGGGCGTTCCGAGCCATCTCCGGTGCGCCGTCGAGCCCGTACCCGCGGCCCACGTCGCGCTCGCGGAGCGCTCGAAGTGCGTAGCCGGAGCCGGTTCCCAGGTCGAGCACGGTGTCGCCCGCCTCGACTGGCATGCGCGCGAGGACGTGTTTCGCCGTGTGCCAGTGCCGGTCCTCCATACCGCGGTCCTTCCCCGACGTCGCCCACTCGTCGAACTCCGCTCTAACGCTCATACCGGGGAGACGAACGGTGGGGTCAAAACCGGATCGACCGCGAGGAGCCAAGGGCCAACGCGAACGTCACCGCATGAACCGAGTCACACAACGACCGTGTGAACCGAGTCACACAACGACCGTGACGACCCCGAACAGGATCAGGACCCCGAGCACGTCACAGACGTTCGTGACGACCGGGATCGTCGTGTCGTCGGGGTTGAGCCCGATCCGGTAGGAGGCTTCGACGGAAACGACGCTCGCGACGACGACGAGGACCGCGAGCAGCATCCCCGAAACGAGCGAGATGAGGAGCACGGAACCGAGCGCGAGCGCGCCACCGAGTGCGAGGCCGATCGCCCACGCCGCGACTCCGACGACCCCGAAAACGGTTCCAGCCAGCGCGAACACCGCGCCCACGTTGGCGCGAACCCCCGGATTCGAGAGGCTCGGCTCGTACGTCCCGAGGTACAGCTGTGTCGTGAGCCGCGAGCACATGATCGATGCGAGGTTGCCGGCGGTTCCGATCTGAACCGGGACCAACACGAGCAGTGCGGGGTACTGCAACAGCGTTTCCTCGAATCCCTCCAGCACGCTCCCGGACACGAGTTGAAGCACGGAAAGGGCCGCGAGGAGCGGGACCATCGTCCAAACGATTCGGCGGATCGCCCACTCGTCGACGCCGGGCGACTCCGTCGAGGCCGTCTCCGCTCGCGTGGGTTCGATCGGTTCCTCCGGGATGGGGCGGGTCACGTCCTCAAGGATGTCCTCGAGCGTGTCGCCGACCCCCACGGCGATCCGAGTGGTATCCGTCGTCGGCGGATCGCTTGCGGGGTCGGACTCGGAACGAGGGCGATCCGAGTCTGGGGGCTGATTCGGGTCGGTATCGCGGGGACGATCCGAGTCCGGATCGGACGGGGGGTTCGAGTCGGGATCGCTCACACGATCACCCCGACGACGTAGATCCCGACGAGGAGAAAGAGGATACCGAACACGTCCCCGAGCGTCGTCACGACCGGACCGATCACGTTGTCAGGATTGAGTCCTCGACGGAACCCGAGGAAGATGACCGTGATGAGCACCGAGAGCATGAGCACCGCCGAGAGGAACCCGGCTATCACCATGATGCCGACGAGCTCGACGAGGTTCCCGTCACCCCCGAACAGGAACAGGGTGAAGTAGGTGATCACCGCGATGAACACGGAGACCGCCATCCCGTTGATGAACGAGGCGACGATGGCGTTCGTGAGGTGACGATCGAGCTCGAACCGGGGCTCGATCAACCCCTGGTGGAGCCCCGTCGAGAGACGAGCACCGAGCGAGCCGTAAACACCGCCACGTGTGGCGAGAAATGCTGGCAGAAGAAGGAGGATCCCGGGGACGCTCTCGATACCGTCACGCATGGACTCGGACCCGAGGATCGTTCCCGCGAACAGTCCCGCGATCAAGCTGACGAGGATGACGGGAAGCGCCTGCCGATACACCTCCCGTGCAGTTTCGTGTCCAGTCATTCGGATGTCTCAACGGCCGGGTGTGTCAAAAGCCGTCCGGGAGGAGACGACCTCGTGACCCGAGATGTTCGTCGGGGAGCGCCCAGCCCCGCACCGTTAAGTCGATCCGGCGGTTGCCACGAGTATGGAGTACACGCTCGCGGTCGAGAACGGACCCAAAACGATCCCCGGCGGCACGGGACTCCTCCTCGTTCACCCGAGCATCGGCGAGACGGACCGGATCGACACCGACTTTTTGAAGACCGACACCGACGCGTTCCTCGTGGTTTCGACTCGAACGACCGCCCGCGAGGTCGAACAGAAGCTGGAGTACTACGACGTCGACGAAGGGAAAGCGACTATCCTCGATACGCTCTCCGTCGAACGCGGGTACTCCCGGCGGTCGAGCGACGACGTGTACTACGTCTCCGCGCCGGACGACGTGGAGGGAGTCGTCGATCGTGTCGGTCGGTTCCTGAAAGAGAATGACGGAAAACGCCGAGTGTCTGTAGATTCGCTTACCGAAATGGCGTACTACGCCGACGACGACGCGGTGTACGAGGCGGCCGCCGAGATCCTCGATCTGTTGGACGAACACGACGCAGTCGGCATCTTCCACCTCTCCGAGGAGGTCCACGAGGTCGCGACCCTCGACCGGTTCCGCGACTTGTTCGACGGCGTCATCGATCTCGACGAGGACGGAAACGTGACCGTCGAGCTGCCTTCGGCGTAACGTTCCGGGATCGGTCGGAACTGACAGTCAGATGTCTGGCCGCGACACGGTCGACCGCTACGTGTCGATCAGCGATTCGAACGTCTTCTCCGCCCACGTCACCGCGTAGGGCGCTCCGCGATCGCGATACGCGCTCGTGTCGAGCGCCGAGAAGGGGGCGGGGAGGTCGAGCCCGTGTCTGACCGCCGAGCACGCGTACTCGGTAGCGGCCGGAAACGCCGTCTCCCCGCGTGCAACCTCGCCCGCGAGTTCGGGGAGCCGCCCTTCGAGACGCTCGCCCGCGTCCATCCAAGCGTCATACAGTCGGGGGAACTGCTCCTCCCAAGACGCGAACACCGGTCGCGTGTGGAGACCGATCCACGCGTCGAATAGCGCTGCCCCGACCTGATATACGTCGTTCGGGCCGAATCCCGTCCGTGTTTCGCCCGTTTCAGGGTCCGGCCGCCGAACCGCGGCGTCGAGTGCGGGATACTGCGGACCGAAGAACGGGAGGAACGTCTCCGGAACGCCGGGATCGGGCACCCCGTTGGACCGGGTGGATGAGGGGGCGGAAGATGGGATAGACGCCGGTGTCGGCTCGAGACCGATCTGGACGAGTCGGTCAGCGATGAGGAACGCAAGGAAGTCGTCAGGCGTCCCTTCGGCTCGCCGTTTCACCAGCACGGCGGGTGGGTCGGTCTGCGTGGTTCGAATAACGGTTCCACCTCCGGGCAGTCCGACAGTAAACGTTGGTCCCGCGTACGCGCGTAGACGATCAGGGACCATTTCCGGGAGCCACTCCGCCGGAGCTGAGGCCGGTTCCAACCCGTCGACGAACAGCCCGAGGTCCTCTGCTACGGTGGGTGGGATCGTCTCGAAATCGGACGCGACGTCGATCACCGGCGAGCCCGGGGCGTGGCGGTCACGGACCCGTTCCAAGTCGGTGTCTAGCTCGCGTACTGAGAACATCAAGCGAGAGCGCCGAAGACGTACGAGAGGATGATGAGAATCGACAGGGCGGCCGACACGCCGACCGTTCCGAGAACGACCTTGGTTGCTTTGCTCATAAACGAGTCGTAGACACCGACCTGTTAAATTCATTCGGTCGTCGTCAAGGCAGTTCCCTCCGGTCCGAGTATGGATGAGACACGGCAGCTCGATATCACCGCTCCCGCTCGCGGAGTCCGGATTTATACGTCTCGGTGAGATAACGGAGGTATGCGTATCCGCGACGCCCTCGAATCGGATGCGGCCGCGCTCGCGGACCTGGCTGGCCGTCCCCACGACGTGGTCGTCGATCTCGTTCACGATCGGTCGGTTCGCGTCGCCGTACGCGGACCGGAAACCAGGGGGTCGAACGGTGAAAGTCGGGGAGAACAGACGACAACAGCTGGGGACGAACACAGCGGCGACCACAGCGACGCCGACAGCGGCGACCACAGCGACGCCGACAGCGGCGACATCGTTGTGGGATTTCTCGCGTTCGATGCGGGTTCGGAGGTCGTCAACGTCACCGACTTCGGGGGAACGGAAGGGGCGGTTCGCCGCCTGTTCGAGGAGCCCCGTCGGTTCGCTGAGAGGGAACGAATGGACGTCGACGTCGTGGTTCCGAACGATGACGAGGATCGGATCCGGATCGTCGAGGCCGCCGGATTCGAAGCCTATGGAACCGGACCGCGGTTCGACGGTGGTGACACCACCCGGTTTCGGCTGGATATCGAGGAGTGACTCGATAGTGGGGAGAGACAACCTGGGTCGTGACGAGTGAGAAGCGGGGTGGGTTTGCGGGAACCGAGTCAGTCGAACCGCTGTTGGACGATCTCAAGCGCTCGTTCGCGGTCGTCCCAGTCGACGAACACGGCGACGGAGGTCGCGCTGGTGATCAGGTCGATGATGTTGATCCCGGAGTCCGCGAGCGGGCTGATGATGTCCTGAATGACGCCGGACTGGTTCGGGAGCTCGCCGCCAGTCACCCGTATCACCGCGATCGGGTCCGCGACGGTGACCGACGAGAGCGCCTCGTCGGCGACGACGCCCTCGTGGAGGAGGGCCTCGGCGCGTTCGGCGATGTCGACATCAACGTAGAACGTGACGGAGTCCATCCCGGACGCGACCGCGTCGATGTTGATCCCCTCGTCTCGAAGTGGGTCGGCAAGTTCGGAGAGGATCCCGGGTCGGTTCCGGATCGCACGCCCCGCGACGGTGAGACAGGCGAGCGGCGTCTCGCGCATATCGATGAGGCTCTCGAACTGCCCTTCGATCCGTGTACCGCCTCGTAACAGGTCTCCGTGCTGGTAATGAACCACCCGAACCGCGAGGTTCTCGTTTTTATACGAGAGCGCCGAGGGAGCGACGACCTCCGCCCCGCGGAACGACAGGTTTCGGAGTTCGTCGACCGTGATCCGTCCGACGTTCCGTGCCCCCTCGACGACACGGGGGTCACCCGTCATCACGCCTTCGACATCCGTGACGATAACTACCTCGTCGGCGTTCATGTAGTTGCCGAGCATGACCGCGGTCGTGTCCGAGCCGCCCCGGCCCAGCGTCGTGACGTTACCGTCGTGGTCCTCCGCGAGAAACCCCGTAATGATCGGAACGACGCCATCGAGTCTGTCGGCGAGGATCCCGGCCCGTCGACGAGTTTCCTCGACGTCGACCTCGCCGAGCTCGTTGGTGATGACCGGCCAGTCCGGGTGGCCAGGTTCGAGAAACACCGCGTCGATGTCGCGAACAGCGAGTGCGGCTTTCAACATGCGGACGCTCGTCCGTTCTCCCATCGAGACGATCTCCGCACGGTCCTCGTCGTTCGTCTCGAAGGTGATGTCTTCGAGTAGATCGTCCGTAGTGGATCCCATCGCGCTAGCGACGACGGCGATCTCGTGACCCGCGTCGACCGCGTTGGCGACCGATTCGGCTGCCCGCTCGATCCGGTCGCCGCTACCGAGACTCGTCCCACCGAACTTCGCGACTACGCGCATATCGCCTCCGATACGGGTCGGTCGGGAGCCGATGCGAACTGACCCTGAGTCGATAGGGACTGACCACGACTCGATATTGATCGGCCACGACTCGATATTGATCGGCCACGATCCGTTATGATGCGGGTAAGAGACGTACGAGCTGAGCTGAGAGAGGCCCGAGACTCGGTGGGCGAAGTCGTCCAGTGAACACTGAGCATGGGGTTCCGTAGTTGAGGGTGGCGGATAACTGTGTCCACTTCGACAATGGTCGCCGTCCACATCACCGCCCAAACATCAGGGAGTGATACAGGAAGTAGTACAGAAAGTGGTAGGACGAATCCGAGTCAAGATGTAGACGAGGCCTTCGTTTTATTCGTCCGAAACGCCCCACGCATCCGGCATCTCGATAACGTATCTCCCGTCTTCTTGAAGCGAGATGATGTACTCCTGACGGTCGTACAGTTCCATGAGGTTGAGCTCGTACTGTCCCGGACTGACGATCCTGATGCTCTCGAACTGTTCGTTGAGTTCGTGGCGGAGTTCGTCGACATCGGGACGGGGTGCAGTTTCGTTGTCTACCTCGGAGGGGTCGGGACCCGCAACGTCTTGGCTCGCCCGATCGAGCTCGTCGGGCGTCACGACATCCGATCGTGCGCTTGCCTGTGCGGTGTCCTCGGTTCCGTCGTCCCGAAGCTGCTCCGCGTCCGTTGCGGTGTTGCTGGTATCCGAATCGCCCGATTTTCTCCTCGGCTCGTTCGAGTCCCGATCAGTAGAGGAAGGGGAGGACGCGGTGACCGGAGAACTTCCATCCCGGTCGCCAGTCGTCGGCGGTTCACGAGCCGGCTCCGACTCGGTGTCGTCACGGTCGGGTTGATCCGGGGTGGGTTCACTCGTGGTGGGTTGATTCGGGACGGGTTCGTTCGTGGTGGGTTCGTTCCCTTTCACCGATCCTGGCTCAGACCCTTCAGTCTCGGCCGTTTTCTCGCTTTTCGCTTTATTACGAGGCCGGAACTGGAACTTGTTTCCGCCACAGTCCGGACATCCGGAAAGCATCTCCTTGGAGCCGTCAGGGAACGTTCGACCGCACTCGATACACTGGTGTGGCATTTGTGTGTTACTTCCGGGAGACGAGCGTGCTGATGAGATTTTCGTCCTTGTGGAGGGTTTCGATCCGGTTAGCAGGACCGATAACCGTGAGCTTCTGTGTGGACTCCCGCCCCATCAGCTTGTCCAGGAAACTCTGACTGTTCGCATCGGGCTTCGGGTAGGTCTCGATCTCGATCCCGGTGAAGTCGTCGGGACTGATCTCGGTCATCGTGACCTCGATGAGCTTCGATTCCTCGTCGGGCGAGAGGCCCTCCTCAAGGATGACGATGTTGCCGTCGCGGACGCCATCGAGGATGAGCCGGATCTTCTCCATGCTCGTGAGCCCCTCCATCCGGGCCCCGCTTATCATATCGATACGGACGCCGTTATCCACGGGATCGCCGTTCTCGTCGACGTCTGGGGTCGCACCCGGCATTATCCGAAGTACTCCGCGATCTTCGTGTACACTTCGTCCATGTTCTCCCCTTCGAGCGCCGACAGCGGTATGGTCTCGTGTTGCGGGAAGGCGTTCGCGATCTGCTGGACGTCCGATTCCGGGAGATCCGTCTTGTTCGCGAGGATGAGCGCCGGGAGGTCCTGTGACTCGATGATCCCGATGAGCATGGTGTTCACCTGTGTGAACGGGTCCGTGGTCGAGTCGAGCACGTAGATGACGCCATCGACGTCCTCTCGGAGCCAGTGCATCGCCTCAGCGACCCCTTCGGTCGCCTCGCGGGAGCGGCGAACGGCGTCCTCCTTCTCCATGTCGTGATCGAGGAACTCCTTGTAGTCGACTTTCGTGGTGACACCCGGCGTGTCCACGATGTCGATCGTTACTTTCCGGCCGTTTCGCTCGATCTCGACGTTCTCCTTGCGGCGAGCTCGCCTCGTTTCGTGTGGAATGTGGCTCTCCGGCCCGACGGCGTCGCCGGTCCAGTCGCGTGCGATACGGTTCGCGAGGGTCGTCTTTCCGGCGTTTGGCGGTCCATAGATCCCGATCCGTTTCGGTTCGGAGTCCGTGAACAGGCCGTCGGTGACCCGTGATATGCTATCTCTAAGATTCGTTAACAGTCCCATCCTGACCTCCACTAGTGTGGTGTGTTCCCAGACGCCTCGTACGTCATCGTACGATCCAAGCGTATGCGGGTATATCGGGGAGTCCACACCGCTCTCACTTAAGAACTGCGTCAGACAGGGTTTCTGGTGGATGATATCCTCACGGGTCGATGATATCCTCACAAGATGTCACTTCGAAAGGTCAGTCCGGAAAATCGGTTAGGAGCCGAGGAACAGTGCGCGTCTAGCTCGGTCCCCCCTCTCGGCTCCCCTCCCCCACCCCTTGGTTTCGGGTGGAGAGCAGCGGAGACGGGGTGGAGAGCTGTCGTTCTTTGACCGAAGTGTCACCTGCGGATAAGTAGATCATATAATATCAAACACAAAGAGCAGAATTAATGTTTCAGAGATTGCCGAGGGTACTGTTCACACCTTTCTGTAATAAAACTACTGCTATACAATAACCGGTTTGACCCCCTCCCCTACCTACGCGCGTTCCACACGAAACGAAGGGGTGGGGGGGTGACGAGGTCAACCGCTCGCTACAACCGGTCACGAACGAGATAAGATCCCGATACCCAGTCACGTCTACGACAACCTCTCGGTACCCGACATCCCGCCACCACCGTTTCACTTCCACTCTGCTCTCGGTACCCGGCACGTAGCAGTTAGACAGCGACGGTACCGGTCGAAACGGGATCAATAGCTGACACCTTCGTATCGCGTCCGTAGAGGAACACTTTAGTAGCACCTCTTCATCTGGTTCGACTGCATCAAGTGGACTTTCCCACACGCCCAACACAGTCATCGGTCGGTATTAACGACTGCTCAACGGGTTCTTCATGCTACTGTGTGGGATATTCCACCCGAAACAAGGGGGTATGACATGGACGAGGGTGAACACACAGCCGAGACGACTGGAACCGATGACAGTAGCGATGACAGCAGCGATGATGTCGTGAACGAGGAACAGGAGTCGGAACCCGGCGGAACCACATCCGACGACCTCTCTCGTTCATCCGACGAGCCGGCTGACGATCACGTGGTCGCTAACGATCCAGCACCGTCCGACGATGGAGAATCTTCGGAGTCTCTTCCCACGAACACCTCTTCGTCTTCCATCGATCATTCTGAGCTTCAACGTGAGCATTCCAGCGCTGATGGCCGCTCTCTTGATGACGTATCCCCCAGCGATACTGAGAATATCACCACCAACACTACTAACACCAATACCGCCAACACCACCAACACCACCAACACCACCAACACCGCCGACACTACCAGCGGTAACGACACTAACCTCGGGAGTAGCGGTCGCGACCGTTCCTCTCCCGATGTCGACCTCAACGGGGTCGTCCTCGACGACGACAACCAAGGTCTGTTCGATGACCTGCTTTCCGGCGAACCGATCTTCGAGAACAAGGAGGTCCTCCGTCCGTCGTACACGCCCCACGAGCTCCCCCATCGTAACGACCAGATCAACCGGATGGCGACGATCCTCGTCTCCGCGCTCCGCGGGGAGACCCCGTCGAACATCCTTATCTACGGAAAAACTGGAACGGGAAAAACGGCCTCCGCGAAGTTCGTCTCACAGGAGCTCGAATCGACGTCACAGAAGTATGACGTCCCATGCGAAGTCGAGTACATTAATTGTGAGGTAACCGACACCCAATACCGCGTCCTCGCGCAGCTTGCCAACACGTTCATCGAAAAGAACCAGGTGGTTATCGAGGAACGGATCGAGCGCTACGAGCGACTACGATCGAGCGCGAGCGAGGACCTGAGTGCGCTCGAACAGACCGAGTTCTCGTCGACTGAGGCCATCGAAGAACGTATCGAACGCCTGCAGGAGGACGCCGACGAGATGGAAGAAGTCCCTATGACGGGGTGGCCGACGGACCGTGTGTACACCACGTTCTTCGACGCCGTGGACTATCACGAACGCGTCGTCGTGATCATGCTTGACGAGATCGACAAGCTCGTCGAGAAGAGTGGTGATGACACCCTGTATAACCTCTCTCGGATGAACTCGGAGCTGGACAACTCCAGGATATCCATCATGGGGATCTCGAACGACCTGAAGTTCACTGACTTTCTCGACCCACGGGTCAAATCCAGCCTCGGCGAAGAGGAGATAGTCTTCCCCCCGTACGACGCGAACCAGCTCCGTGATATCCTCCAACACCGCGCGGACATCGCGTTCAAACCCGACGCGCTCACCGACGACGTGATCCCATTGTGTGCGGCCTTCGCAGCACAGGAGCACGGAGACGCCCGGCGTGCGCTTGACCTCCTCCGGACGGCCGGCGAGCTCGCCGAGCGCTCGCAGGCGGAGATCGTCGCCGAGAAACACGTCAGACAGGCCCAAGACAAGATCGAACTCGACCGCGTCGTGGAGGTCGTCCGAACGCTTCCCACACAGAGCAAGATAGTCCTCTTTGCAGTTATCTTACTCGAAAAGAATGGCGTTCACAATATCAACACCGGCGAGGTGTTCAACATCTATAAGCGGCTCTGTGAGGAGATCGACGCGGACGTACTCACACAGCGACGTGTCACCGATCTCATCAGCGAGCTCGATATGCTTGGGATCGTCAACGCGGTCGTCGTCTCGAAGGGGCGATACGGTCGGACGAAGGAGATGGGGTTGTCAGTTCCCGTCGAGGAGACCGAGGCGGTCCTGCTCTCCGATTCCCGGCTCGGCGATATCGAGAACGCACAACCGTTCGTCCAGGCTCGCTTCGATAACTGACCCCCCGGTCGTATCGACGTTGGTCGACTCGATCCCGATCGTATCGAGGCATCTCCCGCTTCGTCGCTACCATCGCTCACAGCCGTCACGTTTGAACTCGCCACGTTCGAGTTCGTTATCCCACACACTTCGGCACTAACTCACACAACCCCTTGGTTTCAGGTGGAACTCACGCTCGTACGGAGATCGGAGCGTGGTCTACGAGGAGCGAACCGGACGAAGTGAGCTCGATCGACGAAGTGAGCTCGATCGGGGTGGTGGTCAGGAGATCACCGATCTCTACCTGTCCGGTCGTGATCAATCGCACGTATCCGAGGTACGGGACGCGAAGCCGGGCGACGCCAGTTATCCACTCCTCCGCAACGGGTTCTGCTAACCCGTTTGCCTGGTCATACTCGCTGTTGTTGTCGCCGAGGGTGACGTATCCGTCCCGTGGTGCCGGGCAGTGTCGGAGCTCCTCACAGCTGTTCGCGCTGTGGTACTCGGGATCGGCTCGTTCGTACCAGTTTTCCCCCTCCTCGACGTGGAACATCGCCCGATGGATTATCGGCGACGCCTGTCTCCCGGGCGGTTGGAAAATAACCACCGACCCGTAGTCGTCGAAACTCCGGTAGTCGGCCTCCTGTCCGATCTCGTGTGTAACGACGCCGGCGTCGTTGTCCGCCGCGTCGGGTGCAAACCGCCCGGGCTCCGTGACGAACACGAGGTCACCCACGTCCATGTTCGGCTCCATGCTGCCGGATTCGACGGCGACCATCGGCGGCCACACCCCGCTGAGCCCGAACAGAAGCAGGCCGATCAGGAGAACGACCGCGACGCTGGAGAGCATTTCCCGGATCCACATAAGCGGCCCGTCCATGTCGTGACGGAACCGGTACAGGAACCCTCGATCATCGTGCGGATCGTCGGATCCCACCCTTTCGGGTCCAGTATCTACATCGGTGGGTGCTCCAGCCGACACCCCGTTCACTTCGGTCGTCCCGTCGTCCTCGTTCGCGTCGACCGGCTCGTCCTCATTCGCGTCAACCGGCTCGTCCTCGTTCGCGTCGACCGGCTCGTCCTCGTTCGCGTCAACCGGCTCGTCCTCGTCAGCATCGAAGCCAGCTTTCGACTCGGTCTCCAGTTCCCCGCCGTCTCCATCCGAATCACCTCCTCGACCCTCGTCGGTTGCGGGTTTGTCGCTCTCCATCTCCGAAGCGTCGTTCTCGTTCGCGACAGCGTCGTTCTCGTTCGCGACAACCGGCTCGGTTCGGTCAGTCGATCTGCCCTGATCTGTCGATTCGCTCCGGTCCGCGGTCCCGTTCTCGGTCACGGATCCGCCGCCGGTCTCGCCGTCGCTCACGCCGTCAGAGGGTGATTCGTCCGCCTCGGCCGGCGTGTTCGGGTCCGATGCCGACCGATCCTCGGGGTCCATCGTGGCGGAGTTAGCGGCTTCCAGTGATAAGTCTCCGGGTCCATGATCGTGGTGAAAAACGTCCGCGAGACGGGTCGCGCGCTCGAATCAGCAGTCGTCGGATCAGTCGTCGTCGGATCAGCAGTCGTCGGATCAGTCGTCGTCGACGATCACTTCGACGGGGCCGTCGTCGGCTTCCGCGTCCGCCGCCCCGTCGCCGCCGCTTGCCGCCCCGGAACTCTTCTGTTGGTAGTACAGCCCTCCGGCGACCGCGAGAACGACCCACGAGCGCCAGTTCGCGAGGTTCAGGGTGTAGCCGATCCCGAACGGCTTCTCGACTAACATTCCCTTCCCCGGCTGCCAGTACGACGAGAGCAGTCGGCCGAGGCTCGGTCGTTCGAAGTTGTACGGGATCCCGAGTATCTCTCCCGATGACGGTTTCTCGTCCATACGTGTCCGGTCGCGCGCCGGGGATATAAATCGTGGCGACGCTTGCCGCCCGTTCAGCGATACCGGCCGCGGTCCCTGATCTCCCCGAGCCTGTCGAGAACCGCGTCCTCCCCGACCGATCCGTACCCCTCCTCGAACGCCTCGATAAGCGGCTGGGGATCCGTTGCGGTCGCGTTCACCGACCCCTCGAAGACGTGGAGGTCCATCGCGTGGTCCTCCACGTGGCCCGAGTGGTACCCGAGCCCGAAGTCGATCAGCACTGGATCCGGTCCCGTGCGGCCCCCGGTTCGACCGACCCGGACGTTTCGAGTCGTCGGATCGCCGTGGACGATCCCCGCGCGGTGTAACCGCGCCAGGTACGTCCCCACCGCACGTGTCGCCTGGCGGGTGTCTTTCCCGTCGGTGTTCACGCCGCAGTCTCCCGATTTTCCATCACTCGACCCGCCGCCATCACTCGACCCGGTGATGTCGACCGCGAGGTCGCGGTCGCCGACGTACTGGAGCGTTATCGTCGCGTCCGGCACGTCGACGTCGTGGACGAGTGGAGTCGGGACGCCGGCCCGTCTCGCTTCGCTCGTCAGTCGAGCCTCGGAAACGGTTCGGTCGCGGCGGAGCGACCGGTCCAACGCCGGATGACGGTAGCGTTTCGGCACGCGCCGCTTTCGGACGCGAGATCCCCGCTCATCCGGGTCGCCGACGTCTCTTCCGAACCGCTCGTCCGGCCCGCCGACATCTCCTCTTGAGCCCTCGTCTGGTCCGCCGACTTCGTCCGAGACCGCCCCGGCGATAACGTCGACCGTCGCTTCTGCGCCACGACCGTCGCTCGGTGCGCCGTGAACGACGGACGACGTATCGTCCCGCCAAGTGACCGGCACGTCGTCGGGACGGAAGTTCGGGTCGATAGACGACTCGGCGATCCGTAACGTGTCGCCGGCCGCCGCCATCTTCGCACCCAGGATCGCGATCATCCCGGCGTTGTCGCGGAGGTACGGCGGATCAGGGGCGTAGAACGACGCACCTCGGGAGTCACACATCGTTTCGAGCATCTCACGCAGGCGATCGTTCTGTCCGACCCCCCCGCCGAGAACCAGTTCGTCGGTCCCCGTCAACGACAACGCGCGCTCCGACACTTCGACGAGGGTTCCGAACACGTGTTCCTGCAGCGAGAAACAGATCTCTTCGATGGGCTCGCCGTCGTCGTACGCGTCGTTGGCGGCCGAGCTGATCCCCGAAAACGAGAAGTCCATGCCTTTGACGACGTACGGGAGGTCGAGCAGGTCGCCGCCGTCGGTTCCCGCGGTCGCCTCGGCCGCGGCCGATTCGACTTTCGGGCCGCCTGGGTGGCTCCATCCCACGTGTCGGGTGAACTTATCGATCGCGTTCCCGACGCCGGCGTCCATCGTCTCACCGAGAACGCGGTAACGTCCGTCGTGATAACCCAGCAGGTGTGCGTTCGCCCCCGAGGCGTTCAGGCAGACGGGGTTCTCGAACCCGGACTGGTGGCGACCCACCTCGAGGTGGGCGACCATGTGGTTCACCCCGACCAGCGGGACGTCGAGCGTCCCGGCCAACGCGCGCGCCGCGGTTCCGACCACCCGGAGACACGGACCGAGGCCCGGCCCGCGCGAGAACGCGACCGCGTCGACCCCGTGCTCCGATCCTTCCACGTCGGCCCCCGAAAGCACCGTATCGACGACCTCGGGGATCGCATCGGCCATGTGTTCGGCGGCCTCCCGCGGGTGAATGCCGCCGCTCTCCGGTTCGTATGGGTTCGATTCGATACGGGTAGTGTCGGTCCCGGTATCGTGGAGCGCGGCGCTCGCACACCACGCCGTTCCTTCGATACCGAGAACGCGCATCCGACGCGCTTAGGCCTCTTCCGCGCCGTCGTCCGCGCCGATCTTGTTCCGTTCCAGCATGTAGTCCTGTTCGACGTCAAGCGCGTGAGCCGCCGACTCGTACACCTTCGCGTAGCCGACCGTCTTTCGCATGCCGAACTTCGTGTTCAGCTCGTGGACGACGACCTCCTCGGAGCCCTTATCGAGCTTGGCCGCGAGCGAATCGCGAACCGAGAGGCGGGAGGGAGTCGCCTCCTCGTGGGTCGTCTCGAATCGGATGTCCGTCCGGTGCAACATTGGGTTCTCCTCCTCGGAGATGATATCGACGTCCATGGTTCAGTTACGTGTACTACCCCCCGAACGCTGTAAAAGGATTTCGAAGCGTTCAGCGCTCGCCCGCCGACACGGATGCCGCCGTCCTGTACAGGGTTTAGGTCACTCGAACCCGAAAGAACGAACGTAACAATGAACGACCAGATGGACAGCGAGGACGACCCCTTCGTCGAACCGAGTGATCGCTCGCGGTACGAGCTGATGCGGGCGAAACACCTCATGGTCCCTCTTTCCGCCGCACGGAAGGCTCGCTGGTGCGGCTACCTCTTGTTCGTCGCTGCGTTGGCCGCGCCGATCGTGTTCACGCTCCCCGAACCGATCGTTGAGGCCCAGTTCACCGGTGATCCGATCCGGACCCCGCTCGGTGCCGCCGCAGTCGCGTCCTTCGGTGTCCTCTGTCTCGCGCTCGCCGGGATCGGGTTGGGGCTGCTCGCTCGAATGAAAACGGGAGACCCTCCCGAGTCACGCGTTTGGACCCTGATAGGCCTCGAGGACGCCCTCACGGGGATCGGCTTTATTACCGGATTCTTGGGTGTCGTCACCGGAGTCGGCATCCTCGCGATCGGTCACACCGGCGTCGAACGGACCGCGTGGTTCGCGGACATCGGCGTCGACCCATATCTCACGTTCGGTTCGGTTCCGGTCACGCCGCTCGCGACGAGCGCGCTCGCGCTCGTCGCGGCCGTGGTCGTCGTCGGGCTCTCGCTTTCGGCGGAGTGAGCGGCGTCGAGCCCCCCGACCCATACTCGTTAGACTGGAGGCTAAGGCAGCTACACCCCGTACGGGGTAACGATGTTACACTACAACTCCGAGGTCGGTCGGATCGGAGATCGACCGTCCAGATCGTGTTGTCGTGGCGCTGACACGTCTCCAATCTGGTCGACCGCAGGGAACGAACACGAGATCGCCCGTCAGTTCAAACGACTATGCCATCCGGGCTGAAACGCGACCTCGGGCTGGCGGAGACGACCGCCATCGCGGTCGGCGCGATGGTCGGGTCCGGGATCTTCATCCTCCCGGGTATCGCGTATGTGTATGCCGGCTCCGCGGCGGTGCTCGCGTTCCTGATCGCCGCGGTGCTCGTCCTCCCAGCGGCGTTGTCGGCGGCGGAGATGGCCACGGCGATGCCCGAAGACGGGGGCCCATACCTCTTCGTCGAGCGGGGGATGGGCCCGCTCCTCGGCACGATCGCGGGTGTCGGCACGTGGATCATGCTGTCGCTGAAGAGCGCGCTCGCGCTCGTCGGGGGCGTCCCGTATCTGGTGTACGTCGAACCGTCACTCGCCGAGCTGATCACGTTCCTCGCGGTCGGGCTCGCGCTGTTCTTCACCGTCGTCAACCTGGTGAGTGCCGAGGGATCCGGCAAGCTGCAGTTCGGGATCGTCGCCGCGCTGTTCGCCGCGCTCGCGTGGCTCATCGTCGCCGGGGTTCCCGATATCCAGCCGGCAGCGACTGAGGGTGCGTTCGACCCGGGAACCGAGGGGATCCTCGCGGCGACGGCGGTCGTGTTCATCTCCTACGCCGGCGTGACGAAGGTCCCGGCGGTCGCTGAAGAAGTGAAAAACCCCGGCCGCAACCTCCCGCTCGCGATGGTCGGCGCGCTCGCCATCGTCGCCGCGCTGTACGTGGCGGTGGTGTACATCACGGTCGGTGTCCTCGACATCCCGGCCGCGATCGAAGCCGGTCAGCTCCAGTCCGACGGCGAGGGTGCGGTCATCGCGCTCGTCGCCGACGAGGTGCTCGGTCAGGTGGGTGTCGTCGCCATCGTGATCGCGGCGATCATGGCGCTCGCCTCTACCGCGAACGCCGGTATCCTCGCGGCTTCCCGGTTCCCGCTCGCGATGGCGCGGGACGGGGTGTTCCCGTCGTCGCTGGAGGAGGTGAGCGAACGGTTCGGCACTCCGGCGAACGCGGTCGCGCTCACCGGGCTCGTGTTGATGGTTCTCGTCGCGGTGTTCCCGATCCAGGCGGTCGCCTCCTTCGGGAGTGCGTTCCAGATCTTGGTGTTCATCCTGTTGAACATCGCCCTCGTCGGGTTCCGGGAGGGTGCGATCGACGATTACCGGCCGGCGTTCCGTGCGCCGTTGTACCCCTGGCTCCAGCTGTTCGGGATCGTCGGGGGCGGCTACGTCCTCTTCCAGCTCGGGCTCGTCCCGGCGCTCGGCGCGCTCGGGATCGCGGCGCTCGCCGCCGTCTGGTACTTCGTTTACGCGCGGAGCCGGATCGACCGCGAAGGCGCGGCCCGCGATGCCGTCAGACGAAGTGTGGCGGACCGGGCGGTCGAGCGTACCCGCGAGCTGTTCGACCGGGGGGAGCCGGCCGACGTGCTCGTCGCGTTGACCGAAGGAACGAGCGACGCCGCCGCCCGCGACATGACCCGGATCGGCCTCGATGTCTCGCGACTCCGCGGCGGGACCGTCGATCTGGTTCGGTTCGAGTCACACCCGCACCGGGTGTTCACAGCTCACACCGATCGGGTTGAGCCCGCGGAGTCGCCGTTCAACCACTGGTCCGACGACGACGGAGAGACGCCGTCGTGGTTCACCGACCAACCCCGTGGTGACGGGGCGGTCGAAATCGACGAGTCCGACGATCCGCAATCGACGGCTGCCGCCACGGAGTCGGACATGGAACCCGCCACGGAGACGAATACTGCCACGGAGACGGATCCCGCCACAGACACGGACGTCGCCGATGTCGAGCTCCCACTTGAACCCCTCCACCCCGATGACCCGGACCGGGGGCGGCTCCGTCGCCACGTCGTCCACACGGAGGATGTTCCCGAATCCGTCGCGGAGTACGCCGCCCACGAAAGTCACGATTTCGTCCTTCTCGAACGTCGATCGGAAGAGCTCCACCGCCGACTCGTCGGCGGGGAGACCACGCGAGTCCTCCGCGAGGTCCCGTGTGGCGCGGCCGTCATTGAGGACCGCGATTTCGACGGGGCCGACGAGATCGCGGTCGTCACTCAGCGCGGCGCGTACGACCCGCTCAAACTGCTGGTCGCGGACGCCCTCGCCGAGGAGACGGGTGCGAGCCTGACGCTTCTCCAGGCGATCCCGTCGGACGCGCCCGACACCCGCCGACAGGCGGTCGAGGACTACCACCGCGAGCTCGTCCGGATCTGTACGGTTCCGGTCGACTCGCGGGTGCTCGAAACCGACGACCCGATCGACGGCCTCGTCAGGTTCGCGGAGCCCGCCGACCTGCTCGTCACCTCGGTCGAGAGCCGCGGCCTCCTCGGCGACCTGTTCGGACGTCCGGGCGACGAACTCGTCGATCGCGTCGACTGTACCGCGGTGATGGTTCAGCCGGCGGACGAGCAGCGCGCCGGACTGGTCCAACGGCTCGTGTTGAACCGGCTGTTCGGGACGTAGTACCCGTCGAAAATCGCCGCCACAGTCGTTCTCCCCTTACGCTCACTCACTCGCGGTTCGCCGTTCGCGGTTCTTCGCGCCCGCCGGCCACGGCGCGTAACGCTCACTCACGCGTGACGCTCAGTCGTCGCCGATCCGGAGCCGCTCGAACGCCCGCTCCACGTCGCCGTCGAGCCGCTCGAACAGCGCACGCGCTTCCGCGCGGGACTCGGGCGTCACCGCGACGTGCACCATCCCCTCGCCGGGTTGCCCGTAGACGACGGTCCCGCCGACCGGGGTCGCGACGATCGCGGGCAAGGCAGCCAGGTCCTCCTCGCCGTCGACCTCGATCACGACGGGGTCGGGGTCGACCAGCGCCGCGGACAACGCCTCCAACAGCCCCTCGCTGAGCGTTGCAGCCGGGTTTTCGACCGTTATACGGCGCTCCTCGGCCCCATCGAGCGCGTCCGCGATCTCGGTCCGAACCGCCTCGCGTTCGGTTTTCCCGTCGACGAGCGCGACGTCCGGAACCCGTCCCGCCTCCCGGAGGTGATAGGTGACGACATCGCCGACCGCCACGATCGGAGCGTCGGGGGTACCGTACGTCCCGCGGGTCTCGGCTGCAGCCGCCAACAGCGTATCCGGATCGGTCGTCACCGGACCCATCGGTTGCTTGAACGCGTCCCGCAGGCTGTCCGGAAGGGTCAACACGGGTGGCCCCCGATCACCGGACCTTCAGCGCGTACGAGCCCGCCTTCGAGACGTTCATTTCTTCGGCGATCTGGCTCTCCTCCGGCTTCGTGATGATGACGTACCCGGCCCAGTCCTCGGTCAGTGAGGAGGAGCCACAGCTCTCACACGTCTGCGCGTCCGGGTCGTTCACGTAGTGACACTCCCGGCACGCGAGCCGATCCTCCGCCATCAGTCGTCCTCCGCGGCCGCGCCGGACTCCGCGCGTCGCCGCCGGTCGCTTTCGAGCCAGTCGTGTTTGCCGAGCCCGGGCTGTTTCGCGGTGAGACCGATCTTCGAGTCACGCGGGTTGCGCTCGTCGACGCTCTTGGTGACTACGCGGACCCGAACCGCGTCGTCGACGCCGAGCGTCTTGTCCGAATCCGAGGACGCGAGCTGCTGGTTCGCCCCGTCGAACGTGAGGTACTCGTCGGTGATCTGTGAGACGTGAAGCAGGCCGTCGACCGGGCCAATCCCGACGAACGCGCCGAACTCGACCGTCTCGACGACCGTCCCGTCGATCACTTCCTGCATGTCCGGATCGAACGTGAGCGCGTCGAACTCCGCCTCGTAGTAGACGCCGGGACGGTTGTGTAACACTGCCCCCTCACCGATGTCGTGGACCTCGATAACGCTCACGACGCTCCCGACCTCCTCATCCATCCGTCCTTCCAGTTTGTCCTGTAGCAGGGCTTTCACCCGTTCGTTGGTGACGTCCGCCAGGTGCTTCGGCGGGACCTCGACCGTATCCTTGAGTCGAACTCGTTTGTACATGTGCGTGTGGTGTGTTGTGATCGCGTGTGTCCGTCGTTCCGTCCGTTGCGCCGCCCGCGTCCCCGTTTCCGGGGTGATCCGTCGTCCCGTGCCGCCCGCCTCTTCGGTCGCGCGTTCCCGACCGGGGCGCCCTCCCGGTCCGTGTCCGCTATGGTTCCGTTATCGCCAGTGTGTTCCGCCCCCTTAAACAGATTACTGGTGTGTCCGCGTCCAGCACCCGTTCGGTGAGGGGTCGGTCGTTCGTCACGACGAAGTCGACGCGCCCCGTCACCGCGAGCGCGACGAGGGCGTCGTCCGCGTAGGTGTCGTCGTCGGCCGCGTAGGTGTCGTCGTCGGCCGCGTAGGTGTCGTCGTCGGCCGCGTCCGTGTCTTCCACGTCCGCGTCGTCGACGCCGACCGTCCGCGCTCGCCCCGCTAAGTCCGCCCCGACGCTCGCCGCGGTCGCGGCCGTTCCCGCGCCCGACGCCAGCCCGTCCAGCTCCGACCGCACGGCGGCCGGAACGACTGCCTCGTAGGTCCCGAGGAGCCGGTCGAGCTCCTCGAACAGCCGAACGTTCGCCTCGACCGGAGCCATCAGCGCGCTCGTGTCGAGCGCGACGACGGGCGTCGAGGTGTCGGTCACGCTACGACAGCGTCCCGACGCCGATGAGTCGCCACCGCGCGCCGACGCGTCGGTTGATGGCGATCTGCGCGCCGGCCTCCGCACACACCGGCCGCTTGAGGCGCACCTCACACTCGCCGTCGCGAGCGCTCGTCACGGCCCCGACAGTGGTCGCGGTGCCGACGGTCAACATGAGCGGCTCGCCCGTCGTGATCTCCTCGATGTCGCTCTCGCCGCTCTCGTCGTCCTCTTTCCCGACGACGCGGTCGAGCAGATCCACTTGCATCTCGAACTCGTGTCGCGTCGGCGGGAGCGTCCCCGGTTCGCCGGCGACCTGCCCCGCGAGCGCGTCGCCCTTCGTCAGACTGGGGTCGAGGCCGGTTCCGACGCCGAGGAGGCCGCCCGGGCGGGCGATATCGACCTGCTGGGAGCCGGCTTGGAGCGACCGAACGCTCGTTTCGAGCGGCCGCCACTCCGTCTGTCCCTCCTCCTCGACCTGTCGCCCGGGCCGGATCTCTAAGCCGTCGCCGACCTCCAGCTGGCCGTCGACGAGCGAGCCGCCGACGACGCCGCCTTTGAGCTCGCTCGCCGTCGCGCCCGGCCGGTTGATGTCGAACGAGCGGGCCGCGTACATCCGGGCGCTCTCGTCGGGGTCTCGGTCCGGGGTCGGGATCTCCTCCTCGATGGCCTGTATGAGGAGGTCGAGGTTGACCTCCTGGCCGGCCGACACCGGGACGATCGGGGCGTCCTCCGCGACGGTCCCCTTGACGAACTCTTGTATCTGCTCGTAGTTGTCGACGGCGCGGTCGCGGTCGACGAGGTCGACCTTGTTCTGCGCGATGACGATGTTATCGATCCCGATGAGATCGAGCGCCATCAGGTGCTCTTCGGTCTGTGCCTGCGGCACGTCCTCGGTCGCGCTCACGACGAGCACGGCACCGTCCATGATCGACGCGCCCGAGAGCATCGTCGCCATCAACGTCTCGTGGCCCGGCGCGTCGACGAACGAGACGGTGCGTAGGACTTCGCTCGTCGAACCGTCCGCACACTCCTCGTCCGTGGTGTAACACTCGGGCTCGTCGACGCCGGGACAGCGGCGGAACGTCGCGTCCGCGTACCCGAGTCGGATCGAGATACCGCGTTTCATTTCCTCGCTGTGCTGGTCGGTCCACGAGCCGGACAACGCCTGGACGAGCGTCGTCTTCCCGTGGTCGACGTGACCGACGAGACCGATGTTCACCTCCGGTTGTGTGTTGGCTTCAG
>LFFM01000782.1_pt1 | contig 22449 bp, 19 predicted proteins | sample 643131 | NCBI WGS metagenome assembly LFFM01 (sample SAMN03777445, study PRJNA286221) | soda lake metagenome | biome: soda lake; feature: Kulunda steppe; material: water; isolation source: sample Tc-Br brine of Tanatar trona crystallizer | place: Russia: Kulunda steppe | collected 2011-07
GCGAACGTGTTGGTGTTTCCGAACCTGGAGGCGGGCAACATCGCCTACAAGCTGTTGCAACGGCTCGGCGGGGCGGAGGCGATCGGCCCGATGCTCGTCGGCATGGACAAACCCGTCCACGTCCTCCAGCGCGGCGACGAAGTCAAGGACATCGTCAACCTCGCCAGCGTCGCCGTCGTCGACGCGCAGTAACTGCACAACGTCTGCGGGATTTTCCCGCACGGTTTTGCGCGAGCGGGTCGCGGAGCGACCCCGAGCGGAAAAATCGGAGGGCACGGGCATCGTCACTGACCCGCCCGCATCGGCGCACGATAGAGACCCGCCGGCCCACAGGAGAGCGGCAACCGGCGACAGTGATACGGTTTTGCCGGCAAAACGGTTGACGAACGATTAGCAAACCATGCTGCAGCTGGCGGTTTCGAAATCCGAGGTCGAAACGTTGAAACCGCGCTCAGCCGAGACGTGAAGTATGACACACGATCGAACGACGGATCGGCGACAGTACCTGACCGCACTGGGAGCCGGGAGTGCGGCGGCGCTCGCCGGGTGTCTCGGCGGCAACGGCGACGGGAACGGCGGCAACGGGAACGGAAACGGCGACGACGGGAACGGCGGCGACGACGGCGAGTCCGAGACGATCCTCATCGGCTCCGATATCCCCTACCGGCCGTTCGAGTACCGGAACGAGGCGGGGGACCTCGTGGGCTTCGACGTCGAGATCGCGGAGGCCGTGTTCGCCGGTGAACTCGGACTCGATTACGAGTTCCAGGAGACCGGCTTCGACGGGATCATCGCCTCGCTGAACAACGCCAACTTCCGGATTATCATGAGCGCGATGACGATAACGGAGGATCGGGCCGAGCGGGTCGATTTCTCCGATCCGTACTACACCGCCTATCAGTCGGTGCTGATATTGGAGAACGGCGATATCGGTTCACGCGAGGACCTCCGCGGCGAGGCTGTCGCCGTACAGCGAGGAACGACCGGTGAAATAGCCGCCGAGGATCTTCAAGAGGAGTTCGACGGCGATCTCGAAATACAGAGCTACGATCAGGTTACGGGTGCCTTCGACGCCCTGTTGAACAACCAGGTTTCGGCGGTGATCAGCGACGACACGCCGAACGCGGAGTTCGCCGCCGAGAACGACGGCGTGACGCTCCTGCAGGGCGACGGGGTAGCCGCCGAGGAAGGGGAAGACGCGCCGGATTTCCTCGCACTGAGCGTCGAACAGTACGGCATCGCCTTCCGGCAGGACGACGACGAGTTCCGCGAGGATGTCAACGAGGCGCTCGCCGCGATCCGCGAGGACGGCACGTACGACGAGATTTACGACGAGTACTTCGGTGCCTGATCGCGGCCACCAAACGAGCCACCGCAACGTATAGATATGGCGACACAGACAGACACAGACCCCGGAACCGGCGGCCTGATGATGCGCGATCGGTTCGTCAAGCGGATCGGGGAGCTGGCCGCCGGCGGCTTTCTGCTTGCGATCGGCGGCCTCCTCGTGTGGATCCTCTCGACGCAGGTCGATTTCAGGCTTCTCACGTCGACGCTTATCGCCCGCCGGTTCGCCGAGGCGTTCGTTCTGGTTCTTCAGATCGTTATCGTATCGAGTCTGCTGTCGGTGACGCTCGGTGTGTTCGTGGGGCTCGGTCGGATCTCGACGTCGGCGATCACCGGCCGGATCGCGAAGGGGTACGTCGAGTTCTTCCGCGGAACGCCGCTTCTGTTCCAGCTGTTCGTCATCTTCTTCGGCATCCCGCGACTGTGGGCGACGGGGGAGTTCCCGTTTCAGAACTGGGCGGTTCCGGCCGCGGTGATCGGGCTGACGCTGAACCACGCCGCCTACGTCGGCGAGGCGATACGCGGCGGGATCAGTGCCGTCCCCGACGGACAGATGGAGGCCGCCCGTTCGCTCGGCATGTCTCGGGTGATGGCGCTCCGTGAGGTCGTGTTACCGCAGGCGTGGCGGAACGCCCTGGCCGCCATCGGCAACGATCAGATCATCCTCGTCAAGGACACCTCGCTTTTGACGGTTATCGCGGTGCCGGAGATCATGAGCGTCTTCCGGAACATAAACAGCAACCAACTCGATCCGTGGACACCGCTGGTGTGGGTCTGTCTGCTGTATCTCGCGATCACGATGTCGATGAGCCAACTCGTCAAGGGCCTCGAGCGGCGCTCCGATTGGGGGTCCGAAAGCGGGATGCTCGGGCGGCTTTCAGGGATCACGTCCCGGGCTGGCGGCCCCAAAGGGGGTGAGGAGTGAATGCCCGACCCGCTCGTCGAGTTCGACGGCGTCGACAAATTCTTCGGGGATATTCACGTCCTGAAGGGGATCGATCTCGCCATCGAGGAGCGTGACGTGGTCGTCGTTATCGGGCCTTCGGGATCCGGGAAATCGACGCTGCTTCGGTGTACGAACCGCCTCGAAGGGATCCGAAACGGTGACATTCGTCTCGACGGCCGGTCCGTGCTCGCGGCCGACGTAAACGAGGTTCGCCAGCAGATCGGGATGGTGTTTCAGTCGTTCAACCTCTTTCCGCACAAGAGCGCGCTCGGGAACGTCTCGCTCGGACCCCGGAAGATACAGGGACTCTCGGAGGCGGCCGCCGAGGAACGGGCGCACGAACTCCTCGAACGCGTCGGCCTCGGCGACCAGGTCGACTCGTATCCCGGCGCGCTGTCGGGCGGGCAGAAACAGCGGGTGGCGATCGCTCGCGCGCTCGCGATGGAACCGAAAGTGATGCTCTTCGACGAGGTCACGAGCGCGCTCGACCCGGAACTGGTCGGGGAGGTTCTCGACGTGATCGAAGACCTCGCGGCCGACGGGATGACGATGGTGCTCGTGACCCACGAGATGGGGTTCGCACGCGAGGTCGGCGATCGGATCGTGCTCATGGCCGAGGGGCGGGTCGTCGAGGAGAGCGAGAGCACGGCGTTCTTCGAGGGGCCGGAGACCGAACGCGGCCGGCAGTTCCTCTCGCGGCTGTTATAAAACCTCGGGGAGACGACGGGTCGATCCCGTCTCGGCGGTGTCACGCCGAGATCGGGGGCGTCGGACCCCGGCGGGGGAGCCTCCGTAGGTGGCCGCCGGCCGATCCCTCTCGGAGGGTCGAACACGTAGATCACATGAAATCCGAGAGGCCGGATTGCCCGTCGTCGTCGGCCGCGTCCGCCGTGTCGTCGGCTTCCTCGGATGGGTCGTCGCTCCCGGAATCGTCGGCCGTGTCGTCGCCACCGACCCCGCCGAACGAGGCGAGCGTCCCCTCGTCGTCCCCACCGTCATCGGCCACCGTCTCGACCGCCGCAAACGCCCCACCCGAGTGTTCGACGGTTTCGGCCTCGAGTCGTTCCTCGGCTTCCTCGACGATTCCCTGCACCTTGTTCGTCGTCTTTCCGGAGCCGGTAACGAAGGCGACGTGTTCGGCGTCGAGATCGTAGCGAGCGGTCATCCGGACGGTCAACTCCCGGTTCCGGCAGTGGTGAGTCATCGCCGCGAGATACGGCATAATCTCGCGTCTGGCGGTCGCCGTCGAGACGTCGGCCGCCTCGGCGATCCGCTCGGCGACGTAATCGCGGGTCGAGTCCCGGGTCGAACGGTAGGGTGCGCCGCCGTATCTGGTCCACCCGCCGCGGTCGCTTCGCCTGACGGCGGCGACACCCGCAGCGACGTTATCGGTCGCGTAGCGCCAGTAGCTGTAGTTTTGTGTCGCCCGAACGCGACCGAGCCACACGTCGGCGTTCGCGAGGTGGTCGTAGGCGTCGGCCAACTCGCCGCCGTCGTACACCTTCGGGACCTTGTCCTCGATCCACAACAGCAGGTCGTCGGGCGTCTCGTCGACGGCGTAGGCCGTTCGGAGCGCTTCCTCTGCGGACTGTTCTTTCAGCACGGCGTCGAGGAACGAAAAGATACCCTCGGTCCGGTCGCGTTCGCCCTCGCTCCCCTCGGCGCGGATCTCTCCGTCCCGTTCCCGGGACTGGGTGTCCTTGATCGCACCGCGGAGATCGCCGCGGTTCGCCTCGGCGATCCTCTTGAGGACGGACTCGTCGAACTCGATACCCTCCTGTCTGCAGATGTCTCTAAGGACCGGAACGATCGAGCGCGCCGAGATGTCCCGGAACTCGATCTCGCGGCAGGCGCTCCGGAGCCCGGAGGACATCTCGTAGTAGTCGTTCGCGATCAGGACGATCGGCTGGGTCGCGTTCTTGACGAGTCGCGTCATCGCGGCCGCGCCGCCGCGGTCCTTGTGCTGGTGGAGGTTGTCGGCCTCGTCGAGGATGATCAACTGTCGGTCGCCGCCGAGCGTCGAGTTCGACGCCGCCCGTCCCGCGAACCGTTCGATCTCGTCGGCCGTCCGGGCGTCGGAGGCGTTCATCTCGAGGATCGGCCACCCCATGTCGTTGGCCAGGGCGTGGGCCGCCGAGGTCTTGCCGACGCCCGGCGAGCCGTAGATGACGACCGCCTCGCCGTGATCGCCCCAGGTGTCGGCCCACTCCTTCAGCGCGTCGCGGGCCTTGTCGTTGCCCCGGACCTCCGACAGCGTCGTCGGGCGGTACCGTTCCGTCCAGTCGCTCATTGTCGGCGAAACGCGCGAGACGCGTTTAGTGGTTGCGGAGCACCGCCGTTCTTCGACGGTCGGTCGGTTCGGGACATCCCCGGGCACCGATGCCGGGGCGATTCGATCGGCGGCGATAGACGGCGGCTTCGGGCAATATAAACCCCGTGTCCCCGAACGCATCGCCGTGCGTGTCCTCCATTATCTGGAACTCGAATCCGGACTCCAGCGCAGCGGGATCGGGACCGCGGTCCGCCACCAGCGGGCGGCGCTGGCCGACTCGTCGGTCGGGCTGGTCACGTCGCCGTGGCGCGGCGGGAGCGCGGGGAGTGCGATGATTAAAAAGGCGGTCGGTGACCCGTTCTTCGGGACGTACGATCTGGCCCACTGCCATCTCGGCGGCCCGGGGACGATCGCCGTCTCCGAGCACGCCGACAGAAACGGGATTCCGCTGATACTGCACGCCCACGTTACTCGCGAGGACTTCGCCGGAAGCTTCCGGGGGTCGACGGCGATCGGGCCGGCGCTCGAACGGTATCTCCGGTGGCTGTACTCGCGGGCCGATCTGGTCCTCTGCCCTAGCGACCACACGAAATCCGTTCTGGAGTCGTACCCGGTGTCCGCGCCGATCCGGCAGATCACCAACGGCGTCGACGTAAACTCCCTCGCCGGATACGGGTCGCTTCGGGAGCGGTACCGCGACCGGTACGGACTCGACGGCCTCGTCGTCTTCGCGGTCGGCAACGTCTTCGAACGGAAGGGGGTGGAGACGTTCTGTGAGCTCGCGGCGGGGAGCGACCACGAGTTCGTCTGGTTCGGCCCTTACGACCGGGGGCCACACGCCGCCCCGGTCGTCCGGCAGCTGATCGAGAACCCCCCCGAAAACGTCACGTTCACCGGGTGGATCGACGACATCCGGGGCGCCTACGGCGCGGGGGACGTTTACCTGTTTCCGACGACCGCCGAAAACCAGGGGATCGCGGTGCTGGAGGCGATGGCCTGTGGGGCGGCCGTCGTGTTGCGCGATCTCCCGGTGTTCAGGGAGTTTTACACCGACGGGGAGGACTGCCTGCTGTGTGAGGACTTCGAGGCGTTCGAGGCGGCGCTCGACCGTCTCGCGGCGGATCCGGACCTTCGTCGCACCCTCGGTGAGAACGCGAAACGCACAGCACGGTCGCACGACCTCGATCGAGTCCGACGTGAACTGACGGCCGCCTACGCGGAGTGCCGCGACCGCGCCGACTCGGCCGAACACGCAACCCATTAAACCCCCGTCGTCGAACCGGACTCCATGCGGACCGTCGCGGCGTTTACCGACACGTACCTGCCGACGGTCAACGGGGTGAGCTACACCGTCCGGACGTGGCGCGACCGCTGGCGTCGACGCGGCGGCCGGATGGCCGTGGTGTACCCCGACGAAGCCGGGCATCCCCCCGGATCGGAGGAGTATCCGGTTCCGAGCGCCCCGTTTCCGTTCTACGATGGGTTTCGATTCGCCGTCCCGACGGTTCCCGACGAGGTCCGGGCGATCGAACCGGACGTGATCCACGCTCACACGCCGTTCGCGCTCGGGTTGGCGGGGCGGCGGCTCGCGGCCGACCTCGACGCCCCCCTCGTCGTCTCCTATCACACGCCGGCGGGCGAGTACGCCGGGTATATCAGCGACGCGTTCGCGTCCCAGATTCGCCGGATAGCGGACGGGTACGAACGGTGGTATGTCGACGCCGCCGACGCGGTCGTCGCTCCCTCGGAGACGGCCGCCGCGGCGGTCGGCGGCGTCGACGCACCGATCCACGTCGTCTCGAACGGCGTCGACACCGACCGGTTTCGCCCCGCAAGCGACCGAGACACGGAGGCGTTCGAGCGTCGTCACGAACTCCCGTCGGGGCCGCTCGTCGGTTACACCGGGCGCCACGGCCACGAAAAGCGCCTCGGGGACGTTCTCGCGGCGACCGCAGAGCTCGATGCCGGCGTCGTCATCGGGGGCGACGGCCCGGCGCGCCCGGAACTCGAGCGGCGGGCAACGGACCGTGACGACGTGGTCTTTCTCGGGTTTCTCCCCCGGAGGGAGCTCCCGGCGTTCTATTCGGCGCTCGACGCGTTCGTCTTTCCGAGCCCGGTCGAGACCCAGGGGCTGGTCGCGCTGGAGGCCATCGCCTGCGGCACGCCCGTGGTCGCCGCCGCGGCCGGCGCGTTGACCGAGACCGTGACCGACGGGGAAACCGGGTACCACTTCGAGGTCGGCAACGAGGACGCGTTCCGGGCGGCGATCGATCGGGCCCTCGCCGAGTCCGAACGACTGCCGACCCGGCTCGAAAAGCGGCGCCAACAGCTGTGTGTCGAGCATTCGGTCGACGAGTTGCGGGCCGTTTACGACGACGTGTGCGGTTAACAGCGGCGCTCACAGACGCGATCGATGATCCGCCCGGTGGAGAGGAGCTCTTCGCCCGCATCGGCGCCCCCCTCTCGGGCGGATGCCCTGACGACTTCACAGTCGATGCCGTTCTTCGCCAGGCTTTCGGCCAGCGTCCCCTCGTCGTGGTGTTGGTCGTGACCCAGCACGATCACGTCGGGGTCGATGTCGCGAATCGGGACGAAGAAGTCCTGCGTGTGCCCGAGTCGGGCGTCGTCGACCGGGTCCAGCGCGGCCACCATCTCGCGGCGCTGGCGATCGGGGACGACGGGCTTGGGTTTGTGGGTGACGTTTTCGGCGCGGGCGACGATGACATCGAGGCGATCGCCGTGGGACTTCGCGTCCCGCAGGTAGTGGATATGGCCGGGGTGGAGGATATCGAAGGTCCCCTGGGCGACGACGCGTCTCATCCGAGCTCCCGGTCGATGTCGGCCTGGGTGAAATCGAAGAACTGCTCGTCCGGAACGTCGACCGCCAGCACGTCGAGATCGGTCGGCTGGCCCTCGCGGTCGAAGGCCTGCCAGTCGGTTCGGCCGTAGGGTGCGCCGACGATGATGTGTATCTTCCCCTTGGTGAACGTCGCCAGATCCGCCTCGCTCGGACGCAACACTCCGTTCGGATGTGAGTGGATCGATCCGACGCTGTTGAGATCGTTCGGCATGTACGTCGGTTTGAACTCCGCGCTCGTCGGGTTTGTTTTCGTTCCCGGGGCGAGTAACACGTCGGTGATGACCGTCCCGTCGCGGTCGAGCCCGAGCTTCTGTGCGTCCTGTCCCCGGAGTTGCCCCATGTACTCGTTCGGATGGGAGTCCTCCGACGCCTGGAGTGCGAGTTGGAGGGCGTCGTCGGCGATGCCGATGATCTCGCTCGATCGGAACAGCGTCGGTTTCCAGAACGACCCGAGCAGACCCATACCGGAACGTCGGGCCGCCCGACAACTAAGCGTTCCGGGTCGGCCGGGCTCGCAGGCACTCGCAGTCGGATCCGGCCGGGAACCGGATACAACACGCTTAAAACTCGTCAGGACCCACGTTTTGGCAATGACTCAATCCGCTGCCGGCGACGCCGATCGGGACCCCACTACGGGAGTCGCGATGGATCTGGCTGCCGGCTGTACGATCGACGACATCGAGGAAGGGCAACTCTATCTCGCGACAGTGAACGGGGTCGTGGAGTACGGCGTCTTCGTCGACCTCTCGGAGCACGTGTCCGGGCTCGTCCACGAATCGAAACTGGATAACACCTACGAAGTGGGCGACGAGATCGTCGTCAGGCTCGTCGAAATACGCGAGAACGGCGACATCGGATTCGAAGAGGTCGCTGCCGACCCCGACGCCGTCGACCGGACGGACGTCGTCCACGGCGACAGGGTCGACATCGCGTACCTGTCCGACAGAACTGGCGAGTCGGTGTACGTCGAGGGCGACGTCGTCCAGATCAAACAGACCGCCGGACCGACCGTGTTCTCCGTCCGCGACGGCTCCGGGGTCGTCCCCTGCGCCGCCTTCGAGGAGGCCGGCGTTCGCGCCTACCCCGCGATCGGACTCGACGATACGGTCCGCGTCAGCGGAACGGTCGAAGCGCACGATGACGCCCCGCAACTCGAGGTCGAGACGCTGACGCGGCTCCGAGGTGAGGAGAAATCCGAAGTCGAGCAGCGAGTCGAGGCGGCCCTCGAACGGACTGCCGAGCCCGCCGATACCGAACCGCTCATCGAGTGGCCCGCGTTCGACGCCCTCCGTGAGGACCTCGCGTCGGTCGCCCGCCGGCTCCGAACCGCCGTTCTCAACGGTCGGCCGATCAGAGTTCGCCACCACGCCGACGGTGACGGGATGTGCGCCGCGTTGCCCGTCCAACTCGCCCTCGAGAACTTCATCGCCGACGTTCACGCCGATCCCGACGCACCGCGGCACCTGTTTAAACGGCTTCCTTCGAAAGCCCCGTACTACGAAATGGAGGACGTGACGCGGGACCTCAACTTCGCTCTCGAAGACGAGGCCCGCCACGGGCAGCGGCTGCCGCTTCTGTTCATGGTCGACAACGGATCCACGGAGGAGGACACGCCGGCCTACCGGGCGCTGGCCCAGTACGACATCCCGATCATCGCGGTCGACCACCACCACCCCGACCCCGACGCCGTCGGACCGCTGCTCGAAGCGCACGTCAACCCGTATCTCCACGGTGAGGACTACCGGATCACGACCGGGATGATGTGCGTCGAGTTGGCCCGCATGATCGACCCTTCGATCACCGAGGATCTCGAACACGTTCCGGCAGTTGCGGGGCTTGCCGATCGGTCGAAGGCCGACGCGATGGATGACCACCTCGATCTTGCCGCGTCGGCGGGCTACGAGCAATCAGAACTGGAGGACATCGTCGAGGCGCTCGACTACGCCGCCCACTGGCTCCGGTACAGTTCCGGGCCGAACCTCATCAGCGACGCGTTGGATCTCGACTGCGATGACGGAGAGCGTCACCGCGAACTCGTCGAGTTCCTCGCCTCGCGGGCCCGCCGCGACGTCGAGCGGCAACTCGAAGACGCCGAGCCCCACGTCGAACACGAACTGCTCGACAACGGTGCCCACCTCTATCGGCTCGACGTCGAGAACCACGCCCGGCGGTTCACCTATCCGGCCCCGGGGAAAACGACGGGCGAACTCCACGATCGGAAGGTTACCGAGACCGGTGATCCGGTCATCACGATCGGTGTCGGTCCCGATTTCACCGTCCTCCGCTCGGACGGCGTCCGTCTCGACATCCCGAACATGGTGACTGAGTTACAGGAGGAACTCCCGGGAGCGGGCGTCTCCGGTGGCGGCCACCTCGTCGTCGGCTCGATAAAGTTCGTCCCGGGCGCTCGAGAGCGCGTTCTGGAGGCACTCGTCGGGAAGATGGAGGCGGCGGAACTGGACGCTGAGCTCCGGAGCACCCTCCTCAGAGACGACGACTGAATCGGTCTGTCGTCTTTTTCCGGACGGGCCGTCGAATCGCTCACCACTGCCAGTCGGTCACCGTCCTGTTTCGGCCGACGAACTCGATCCGTCTGAGGGCCACGAGCGCAGCGCTGACGGCGGCTGCGGCGGCCGCCAGCAGTCCGATAGGCAACGCCGGGCCGTCGTCATCCCAATCGGACGCGAAGACGGACGCGTAGTAGTCGGCCGCCTCGGGGCTTTCGAGCGCGACAAGGACCTCCCGATTGTCTGATTTCGCCGATTGAACCCAGTTGAGGCTTCCGACGACGGCTGTGTCGTCGGCGACGATCCCCTTCGTGTGGATCTTGTCGTAGCCTTCGGCCGTGTCCACGCGGGCCTCGAGGTCCCAGCCCTCCGCGTCCGCGCGGCGGTTCAGCCACGCGACGACCTCCGTGTTCTCCTCGGCGACGTACCAGCTTCCGGCCAGGTGGATCCTAACCCGGGCCCCGCCCTCGGCGGCCCGAAGCGCCGCATCGAGGAGTTCGTTTTCCCGGCTATCGATGCGGACCTGCTGGATCAAGAGCCGCTCGTCGGCGGACTCGATCGTCGAGACCAGCTCCTCGGCGGCGTTGTCGGGCGCGACGAGGACGGTCGTCGATTCAACGTCAACCCGTTCGGGGCCGTGGCGGGGCTCGAACGAGCCGAGCGCGGGGTCGGCGTCGACGAAGTCGCGGCCCTCGCGATACGTCCTCCAGTCCGTCGCCGCCCGCCATGTCCGATCGGCGTCGTGGATCGAGGCCAAGGCGTCGGTAGCCGTCGAGTCCTCGAGGACGACGCTCCAACCACGGCTCGACATGCCGCCGGTTCCGGCCGGCTTGAAGTTCTCCGTCGAGACAAGCGCCCTCCCGTCGACGACTGCGTACTTCGGGTGGTGGTGTCGATACCGGGTGTGTGGGCCAGTCAGAAGCCGAACCTCGACACCGGCGGCGTCCAGTCGGTCGAGGTGGCTGGCCTGCCGTTCGCTGACACCCCCAACGGGTGCGCCGTCGAGAACGAGACGAACCGTAACACCCCGCTCCGACGCGGCCACCAGTGTGTCGGTGACTCGTTCGGAACTAAACGTATAACCCGCGAGAAGGATCCGATCGTCTGCCGCCCGGAGCGTGGCGACGGTCTTGTCGGGCGCGTCGGGAAGCACGAACGCCGTCGCGTCGCCGCCGTCGGTCCGGACCGGGGCGTGGCCGGTGGCTCCGACCGGCCGCCACTCGCCGGCTTCGAAATCGCGGATTTCGGATTCGGGGGCGGTTCGATAGCGTGCGCTCGCGACAGTTTCGTTGCCGGCGTGTAACGCTATTCGGTCACCGTCGTCGGCCAACAGCAACCGCCCGAACAGCGGTTCGACGGGGTGATCCGTATCGTTTCGCGCGTACTCGGGCTCTGTCGAAAACGCGACGGTTCCCTCGAGTGTCCGGTTGGGAAGTGCCGCGGTCGTCGTCCCGTCGGTGAGCGTCCACCCCGACGTGTCGGTCGGTTCGGCAAACCGGACGGTGACGAACTCCCCGGGATCGCCGCGTGCCACCGGGTTCGGATACGCTTCGACGAGGGTCGCGTTCGCCGGTTCCGGATCGACGGCCGACTCCGGGACGGTCGTCGAAACGGGGTGGGCTGCTGTCGCTCCCGTCGCAACCGCTCCACAGAGCAACGCGAGGGCGACCACGACCGTCACAGCGAGACGGGGGAACACACGGTGGCTGGTCCCGTACAGGTATAAAAAGGGTCGGGCGAAAGCCCCCTCCGGGGTCAGCCGGTGTTTTTCATGCCGGCCGCGATCCCTTTGACCGTCATACGGAGGGCACGTTCCTCAGCCTCGGACCGGTCTTCGCTGGCGAGAAGCCGCAGTTGGAGCAGATTTAACGGATCGACGTAGGGGTTCCGGCGGCGGAGGCTCTCGGAGAACCACCCAGAAAGGGGCAGCGAATCGCCCCCCGTTATCGTCGAGACCAGTTCGACGGCCCGCTCGTACTCCCCGCGGATCTCCGGAAAGATCCGTTCCCGAACCTCGTCGTCCGCGAGCGAGGCGTACTCGGTCGCGATCGTGAGGTCGGTCTTCGCGAGCGCCATCGCGGCGTTGTCGAGCATCGTCCCAAAAAACGGCCACGACTCGTACATCTGTTTAAGCGTCTCCATGTCGCCGCCGTCATCGAGATAGGCGTCGAGACCAGTCGCCAGCGAGTACCAGCCCGGAACGATACACCGCGCCTGCGTCCAGGCGAACACCCACGGGATCGCCCGCAGATCCTCGACGGTCCGTTCGTCGCTTCTGGAGGCGGGCCGTGACCCCAAGTTGAGGTTCTCGATCACCGGGATCGGTGTCGCCTGTTCGAAGAACTCGACGAACCCGTCGGTTTCCAACAGATCCCGATAGGCTTTCCTCGCGGCCGTCGCTCCGGTCTCCATCGCGTCGATCCACTCCTCTTCGACCGGCTCCGTCGGGCGTTCCATCGCGCGCGCTCCGGCTCGGAGCTGGGCGTTGAGCATCTGTTCGAGTTCGCGTTCGGCGATCACGGGGTTGGCGTACTTTTCGGCGATCGCCTCCCCCTGTTCGGTGAACTTCACCTCGCCGGTCACCGTTTCGTTGGGGAGCGCGAGCAACGCGTCGTTCATCGGCCCGCCACCCCGTGAGATCGACCCACCGCGGCCGTGAAACAGCCGCAACTCGACGCCGTGATCCGAGCAGATCGACGCGAGCCGCTTTTGATTCGTCTGCAGAGACCACTGTGCGGCGAAAAAGCCGTTCTCCTTACACGAGTCCGAGTAGCCCAACATGACTTCCTGAGTTCCACCGCGAGCATCGATAGCCGCGGCGTAAGCTTCGTTCTCGAACAGCGTCCCCATGATCCGGCGCGCACCCGAGAGAGCGTACTCGGTCTCCAAGAGCGGCACCACGTCAAGGCCGCTGTGGCCAGGGAGGTCGACGACGTCGACTTGATCCGCCAAGAACAACACCTCGAGGACGTGGCTCGGTTCCTCGCACATCGAGATGCAGTAGGTGTCGATCGCGTCGGTACCGTACTCCCGCTGCCAGTCGGCGAGTCGCTCGAACCGAGTAAGCACGCGGTCGGCGGTGTCGCCGAGGCCGTCGCGGTCGTCGAACTCGATAACGGGGTCGTCTTCCGCGATCGCGTCGGTCAGGAACTCGACCCGTTCGCTTTCGTCCATCGTCTTGTAGTCGATGCCCTGCCGGGCGAGCACTTCCTCTATCGTCGCGGTGTGGTTCTCCTGGTGGTCCCTGAGATCGAGGCTCGCGAGCGTGAATTCGAAGGTTCCGGCCTGCCGCCGGAGCGGGTCGACGTGGACGTCCGCGACGGTTTCGGCCCCGTTCGCCCGGAGGTCCGTCGCGATGGCCTCGAGGTCGGCGAGAAACCCTTCGATATCGTCGTACTCGCCGCGACGGACCGAGCCGATGCGGTCGAGCCGTTCGCGCATCAACCGCAACAGCTGTCGGTACGGTTCGTCGGGATACCGTTGCTCTGCCTCCGCCGCGACCGACGGAAGCGACGCCTCGTGAATCGATAGCCGATCGTCGACCTCCGCGCCGATCTTGATATGATCGGAATCCTGGCTCAACACGCCGGAGAGGCGTTTCAGTTCCTCGCGGTACTTTTCGACGACGACCGATCGTTGCCGGGACAGCGTCTCTGTCGTCACCTCGGGTGTCACGTAGGGGTTCCCGTCCCGGTCGCTGCCGGCCCACGACCGGAACTCGAACAGTGCCGGGACGGAATCGCCGTCGAACGCGGATCTGGTTTCGAGGGCGGTTTCGAGCTCCTCGTAGACGTTGCCGACGACGTCGAAGAGGGTGTTCTCAAGGTACCACTGGACGTTCAGCGCCTCGTCGGTCGGCTCCGGTTGCCGCTGGCGGATCTGTGGGGTCTGCCAGAGGCTCGTTACCTCGGCTCTGAGCTCGCGTTCGACACGCCCGGCGTCGCGGTCGGTGAGAAGCCGCTCGTCGAGTGTTTCGAGCGAGCCGGCGACGGATCTGAGCTTCGCTTTCACCGTCTTCCGTCGGGCTTCCGTGGGGTGGGCCGTAAACGTCGGCTGGATGTACGTATCCTCGAGGATCGACTCGATCCGATCCGGGTCGTCGGCGAGGGAATCAATAGCCTCTTCGATCCCGTCGTCGGGAACGCCCGCCTGCGTCTGTTCGCGCAGCGCCCTGACCCGTTCGCGTTCCTCTGCGAGATTGATCAACTCGAAATACGCGGTGAAAGCGCGGGCGACGACGAGCTCCCGGTCCTCGTCGAGATCGTCGAAGTTGCTTCGGACCGATCCGATATCGCCGTCGCCGGCACGCCGGTCGATCGATCGATTGCGGAGCGTTTCAACGGTGTCGAAGGCCGCTTTCGATTCCTGTGCCTCGATCGTATCGCCAAGCATCGCTCCCAACTCGCGTATATCTCGCTGCAGACCACGACGGTAGAGTCGCATGCGTTCACGTTCCGGCGACGTGTACATAAATTACGGCATCAGTTCCCGCCTGCCACGACCGGTAAACAGCCGGAGTCAGGCGGTTGCGTCCCGCGCCCGCTCGGCCTCGAACTGGACAGTGTAGTCGCGGTCGTCGTCGTACTCGGCGGCGGCGGCCAGCGCGCGCTCAGTACCGATCCGAACGAGCGCCCACGCCGCGGACCCGCGGACCTCGTTCGCCTCCGTTTCGTCGGCGAGACGATCCGAAAGCGGGTCGATCGCGCGTGTGTCGCCAACGAGCCCCAAGGCCCGGGCGGCCGCCGACCGAACTGCCGGCTCCTCGTCGGCGAGGGCGTTTGCGATCCCCTGTGTCGTCTCCTCGCTTCCGATCTCGCCGAGCGCGCGGAGCGTCGCCTTCTGGAGCGGCGGGTTACCGCTGTCGACGAAGTCGACGAGCATGTCGACGGCGCGCTCGTCGCCGATCTTACCGAGCACCTCGATCGCCGGGACGTTCCGACGCTTCGCGAGCGCCTGGACGGGTTCGAGCGCCTCCTCGGGGCCGAGTCGTCGGAGCGCGTCGAGACATTTCGTCTCCATGAACTCCGAATCCAGGTGTTCGAGCGCCATGAGGATCCGTTCGGGGTCGTTTTCGGCCTCGGCGATTCTGACGACGCCGAGTTCCGGCGGGAAATCCTTGCGGTTTTCCGCGTTCAGGCGATCGTAGAACCCCTCCCGTGCGAACTGTTCGGCAATCTCGAGGTCGCTCCACTCCTCGGCGTCTTCGAGAGCCGAATCGAGGGTGTCGGCAGCCGTCAAGAGGGCGGCGATGGTGTCCGCGTCGTCGTCGGCATCGAGACGGCCATCAGCGGCCGTTTCGCCGACCGACTCGACCGCGCCGGCGAGGGCCTCCTCGTCCTCGCCCGCCGTGGAAAACTCGGTGTCGAGTTCAGCGCCCGCGGACTCGAGAAACGCCGAGACGGCCGCCGTGACCTCCGGTTCGCCGTCCCTCGTCCACCTGGTGTCTCGGATCACTCCGGCTGCGTCGGCGGCCGCGTCGGCGACGTCTTCGCCGTAGGGGCCGCGCTGCTCCTCGATTCCGTCACGGAGGTCGTCGATCCGGTCCGAAAGCGGTTCTTTCGGGTCCTCCGGCTCTTCGTCGTCGTCTTCGGGTTCCGGGACCGGGAACTCGGCCTCCGAGAGGTCCGCCTCGATCGAGTCAACCGACTCTTCGACGGCGTCCAGATCGCTCTCCGTCTCGGCGTCTTCCAGCCTCGCTTCGGTCTCGTCGAGTCGCGATTCGAGCGCATCGATACCGGCCCCCGGATCGTCCTCCCCGTCCGGTTCAGTGGCGGATTCCGACTCGGATTCGGGGGGAGCCTCGGACTCGGGAGCGGATTCGGGTGTCGATTCATCGCCGGCTTCGGAGTCGGCTTCCGGCTTCTCCTCGTCGGCGCTCTCGTCGTCCCCGTTGCTCATGCATCATCGTCCGCAAGAACGGGGCAAGAGCGTTTCCCTTCGTTGCCCGGGGAAACCGTTAATCTGAGTCCGTTTGGCCGCTTCAGTATACTTCGAGGTCGAGCCTCCGGCCTCACGTCGTGCGGGATCGAAGCTCCCACGCTGCCCTCAACGAGCGAGCCCGTCGGGGCGAGCAAAGTAGGGTGAGGTCGTTACCGTTGAGTACCCGACCCACCGGAACGCAACCCCGAGACGAAACTACAAAGACGCACCCCGCGGACGGGGGAGTATGAAAGCGACCGCGAAGGCCCACCCGATCCAGGGGTTGATCAAATACCACGGGATGCGCGACGAGAAACTCCGGCTTCCGTACCACGATTCGATCTCCGTCTGTACCGCACCGAGTCACTCGAAAACGACGGCCGAGTTCGACCCCGATCTGTCGGCGGATCTCTACGCCATCGACGGCGAGGAAATCGAGGGTCGCGGCCGGGAGCGGATCGAAAGTGTCGTCGACCACGTTCGGGAACTCGCGGGAATCGACCACAGAGTCCGTTTCGAGTCGGTGAACGACTTCCCGACGAACATCGGGTTCGGGTCCTCCTCGTCGGGGTTTGCGGCGGCCGCCGTCGCGTTGGCCGAGGCGGCGGGACTCGATATGACGCTGCCGGAGATTTCGACGGTCGCCCGTCGGGGGTCTTCGTCCGCTGCCCGGGCTGTCACGGGCGCGTTCTCGCATCTCCGGACCGGCCTCGACGACGAGGACTGCCGCTCCGAGCGAATCGAGACCGGTCTCGGGGACGACCTCCGGATCGTGGCCGCGGAGATTCCGGCGTTCAAACACACCGAAGAAGCCCACAAGGAGGCCGCCGAAAGCCACATGTTCGAGGCCCGGATGGCACATATCCACGAGCAGATCGCGACGATGCGACACGCCCTCCGGGAGGACGATTTCGATCGGGCGTTCGAACTCGCCGAACACGATTCGCTGTCGCTTGCTGCGACGACGATGACCGGGCCGTCCGGGTGGGTGTACTGGCAACCCGAGACGCTCTCGGTGTTCGAGACTGTTCGGAACCTCCGCGAGGACGGCGTTCCGGTGTACTTCTCGACGGACACCGGCGCGTCGGTGTACGTCAACACGACCGACGGATACGTCGACCGCGTCGAGGGTGCGATCGCGGACCTCGGCGTCGGAACGCGGGTCTGGGAGGTCGGCGGCCCGGCGGAACGGCTCCCCGAAAGTGACGCCCTGTTTTGAGCGGTAGGGAAGCAGGTTTCGGGCGCCGTCGGGCAAACACGGTGATGGGTTCCGGGATGCGGGGGCTTAATTACTGACCGGCCGGACATTCCGGTGTGGCATCGAGCGTCCTTCCGATAATCGCTGGGATATTGGTTCTCGGGATCGGGGCACAACTCGTCGCTCGCCGGCTCAAGGTCCCGAGCGTACTGTTTCTCATTTTCATCGGCCTCATACTGGGCGAGTCCGCCCTCGGGATAATCACCTTCGAAACCTTTGGCGAGGGACTCAGCATCGTCGTCGGGCTAAGCGTCTCGATCATCGTCTTCGATGGGGCGTTCGACCTCCGGCTCGACCGGCTCAGGGAAGCGCCCCGATCGACGATTCGGCTCGTCACGGTCGGGGCGGTCCTCACGTTTTTCGGCACGGCGCTTGCGGTCCGGCTCATCGTCGGGGCGGAGTGGCCAACGGCGCTGCTCGTCGGCGCGTTGCTCGTCGCGACCGGCCCGACCGTCATCACGCCGATTCTCGAGGTGGTTCGCGTCCGCGAACACGTCGCATCCTTGCTGGAGAGCGAAGGTATTATAAACGACGTGACGGCCGCTATCGGAGCCGTCGTCGTGTTCGACGTGTTGGTCACCGGCGACGGCGGACTCGCCGAGAGCCTCGTCGCCTTCGGCGTCCGGTTCGGACTCGGTGTGACGGCGGGTCTCGCGATCGCCGGGCTCGTTTACTGGGTGTTGCGGGCCGACATCACGCCCGAGAGCGCCCCGCAGGCGTCGCGGTTCCTCCTGCTCGTCGCCGCAGTCGGCTCCTACGGTGCTGCGGAAGCGTTCGCCGCAGAGGCCGGGATCGCCGCCGCGGCGACGGCCGGAATCGTGCTCGGAAACCTCCCCGTTCCCCACCGGGAGTCCATGGAGGAGTTCGGCCGGGATACGACGCTCATCGTCCTCTCGTTCGTCTTCATCTCGCTTGCGGCACTGATCGACATCGACGCCATCGCGGCACTCGGGCTCGCTGGCGTCGGGGTCGTGTTGGCGGTGACGCTCGTCATCCGCCCGGTCGTCATCGCGATCGCGACGGGCGGAATCGAGCGGTTCACTCGGAGCGAGCGGTTGTTCCTGAGTGCGGTCGGCCCTCGTGGGATCATCCCGGCGAGCGTGGCGACGCTGTTCGCGATCGAGTTAGCCGCCACCGGCGACCCCGCGGCGGCCGAAACGGGGCAGACGCTTCTCGGAGCGGTGTTCATCGTCATCTTCGCGACGGTCGTTCTGGAGGCGGGTCTCGCACGGCAGATCGGGGATCTATTCGGAGTGACACCAATGCGAACCATCATCGTCGGCGGGGGCCGGGTCGGCCGCGCGCTCGCCACACGACTGGAGAACAGGGGCGAGTTCGTCGTCATCATCGAACGCGACGAGGAGCAACTAAAACGCGCTCGCGAAGACGGATTTACGGTCCGGCTCGGCGATGCGACAGAGGCCGACGTGCTTCAGGAAGCCGGGATCGAGGAGGCCAAGATCGTCGTCGCGGCGACGGCGAACGACGATCGAAACCTGCTGGTCTGTCAACTCGCGCGCTCGAAGTTCGGCGTCGAACGCGTCTTCTCCCGGGTGAACCAACCCGACAACGTGGCCGCCTTCGACACCCTCGACGTGACCGCGATCGACGTGTCGACGGCGACAGCCTTTACCATCGACAACGAGATCGAGCGCCCGGCGATCGCCCACTGGATGAACGAGTTGGGCGACGACCACGACGTCCAGGAAATCGAGGTGACCGCGGAAGACCTCGTCGGCAAGACGATCGGCGAACTCAACGCCGAAATTCCGGACGGCGTTATCGTCGCCGTCGTCGGGCGCGGGGAGTCAGCCCACGTTCCGAGCGCCGACGACGTGCTGGAACACGGGGATCACATCACGTTTGTCGGTGACGTCTCGGGCGTCAAGCAGGCGATCAAGCGGTTCCATCCCCACGAGTGACCGATCGACGGCTGACGCGCGTCGGACGCGGCGATACGCATACGTAGCCGGCGCGATAGTGTTGATCCGTGAGCGATCATTTCGTCGGCGCCGTGGCGGGCGACGACGGCTGGCTCGCGGTTGCCTACACTACCGATGGATTCGATCACGCGGCCGTCTTCGACGGCATCGGTGAACTCTGGACCCGATACGAGGAAACCGCCGAACGGATCGCGATCGACGTTCCGATCGGCCTCGAGGCGTCCTCGGCCCCCCGGCCGAACGAGGCGGCCGCCCGCAGTCTGCTCGGCGAGCGCGGTGAGGCCGTCGTCCCCGCCCCGGTTCGGGAGGCCGCAAAGAAGCAGCGCCATCGGACCGCGGCCCGTGCCCACAGACGGAAGACCGGAACGGAGCTTCCGGAAACCGCCTTCCGGAGCGCCCGGTTCGTCGCCGCCGTCGACGAGTTTCTGGACGCGATCGACGAAGCCCCGCCGGTGTTTCTCGAAGCCCATCCCGAAGTGTGTTATTTTGCGTTCGCCGGCGAACCGATGGCCGATCCCCCGGGGATCGCGGCCGGCTACGCCGAGCGGATGCGAACCCTCGCGGAGTTCGACGCCGACGCGCCGCCGACGGTGCAGTCCGTCGCCGAGGCGACCGCCGGGTATCGCATCTCGATCCCCGCCGTCCTCGACGCCGTCGCCCTCGGGGTGACTGTCCGTCCCGGTTCCGGGTCACTTCGGTCGCTGCCGTCGGACCCGCCGACCGACGACCGGGGACTGCCGATGGCGTACGTCTACCGGAGCGACACGCCGCTATCGGCGCGGTGAGGTCCGCTCGGAAGGGGTAGGCCCGCGCCCGGCCGTCGCGTTCGACCCCGATCACGGCGGTGTCGTCGGGCCCTCCGCGCCCCCCGAATCGAGGCCGCTCCAGTCGGCGGCGAACGCCGGACCGACGGCCGCGGGGATGCCCTCGATAATCGGCGTTCGATCCCTTCGAGCGGGACGGGAAATTCGCCCCCGATGCGGAGCCTTCGGACGTATCAGCGCCCCTACATTACCGTGGTATCCCGCGATACAGCCGGCGGTCGGGACGGTCGAGGCGGACACGACGGCCGTCTCGAGCGGGCGGCGGCGCCTCATTGAACGCACGTAACGGGACGAAATACAAACGCGGCAGGGTGGTGTACGGCAGCCACACGGCTGTCGACCCGCCGTCTCAATCGGCGATCGAGGGGTCGGCCTCGTCGCGGCGCGCCGACAACGACCGAACGACGCCCTGCCCGTACGCACCGATGAACATCCCGGCGATCCCCCACAGCATGGGGTAGTTGCCGATCCCGATGCTGGCGTAGGCCGCGCCGGGACAGATCCCCGAGAGCCCCCAGCCGACGCCGAACAGCACGCCGCCGCCGAGCACGTTCGCGTCCATCGATTTGACCCGGCGGACGTACTGCTTGCCGGTCAGGGGCGCCCGCCGGCTCGATCGGGTGGTGACGAAGAACACGGGCGCGACGACGGCGACGGCGCCGCCCATCACGAACAACAGCCCGAGATCCCACAACTGCAGAAACGAGAGGACGACCTCGGGGCGCGCCATCCCGCTGTAAGCGAGCCCGAAGCCAAAGGAGAGGCCCCCGACGACGATGAGCGGCATGAAAAGCGGGTGTCGATCCTCGCTCATGGCGTGACCCCCATCGCGGAGACGAACAGCGCGGTGCCGATCGCGACGAGCATGAACACGGCGACGTTGACGAAGGAGGTCCGCGAGGCCGACCCGACGCCACAGATGCCGTGCCCGGAGGTACAGCCCTTCCCCAGCCGCGTCCCGACGCCGACGAAGAGCCCGCCCGCGAACAGCCGCCAGGCGTCGACCTCCGTCGTCCAGATGCCGTCCTGGACGGCGACGGCGTAGATCGCCGCGCCGGCGACGATGCTCAGCGTGAAGACGACCCGCCAGTCACGCGAGGTGACGAATCGGGCCTGCTGGAAGCGCTCCCGTTTGGAGACGTACGACAGCGTCGATTCGAGGAACGTGCTCGCGCCGGCGCTGATCCCGGTGCCGAGGTAGATGATCGCCGTGCCGAGGCCGATGAGGAGCCCCCCGACGAGATACGGGGCGATCCCCCGCGGGAAGAACTCCATGACGGCAGAGACGACGAGTGCGGACGTGAGACTCATAGATACCGCGAGGGTCCCGGCCGGTTTCAATCGTTCGCCACCGGCAGGGTCACGTTCCGATCGCCGACGCGCGAGGGCTCAGAACCCGTAGTCGTCGCCGTCGTCCGTCATGGCGGCGGGGTCCTGTTGGTCGTCGGTCATCTGGGTGAACAGGTCTTCTTCGGGTTCCTCGGTCGTTTCGGCGGGGGCGTACGCCGACACGCCCATCGAGAGCAGCTCCTCGACGGCCTGCTCGCGGTTGAGGAACTCGCCCTGGTCGATCAGCCGGGCGATCTCGCTGTCGATCCGGTCCGGGAGGGAGACTTCGACTTCTGGCATGCGCGGGGGTTCGTGGTTCTGTTATGTAAGCCCTCTGTTCACTGCAATCCGGTGGAGGACCGTTCACCGGGGCCACGTCGGGAGTAGGGGGGTGGGGCGGGATACGGTGGGACCGTCGATCGTTGAGCTCCTCCCGGGGGCGTCGCGGGCTTCGGAGCGGCTGAGGGGGGCTTTATATTCGAGCGTGTGAACGAGCTCCGGCGTCGTTTGCCGAACGATCGGGCACATCACGTCCGGCGGTTCCTACACACCGGAAACGTCGAACGGCGATTTATACGTGCAGGACGGTGTCACGCCTGTAAGTATCGATAACGAGTCCGATGCGTTCGCTCGTCCGGACTGTCGAAGCGAGATCCCGGTGACGCCACGAAAACGAAAGTCGTCGGTCGAGCGTGGGTGCGCCGTCTGTGGGGCGGTGGTCAAATAAAACGAGGGCGTATTCGGGAGCGCGTCCGGACTCGACGGTGTCGGTGTATGACCGACGCTTTCCGTTTCGGGATAGATCCCGGACCCGTCGCCGATGCGTGATCCGGGGTTTATTTTCCGGTCGTGTCAATCCGGCCGTGAGTGGCCGGTCGGAATCTCCCCGGTGAGTACACGGAGCGATGTCGTTCGGTCGAGAACGGCCGGAGTGTCCGGCCTTTATTTAAAAAAGTATCTACTATAAATTAGACAGAGTGGTGGTGGAAGTTATTCCTAGTCGAAAGTTAGCTCAGGATCCTCATCATCATACTCGACGGGGTTATCGAAATCGATCGTCGTTTCTCGGAGAATCGAGTCGGACGGGTTGTGGATCACTCGGATGGTCACTTCTTCGGTAGTTCCCGTTTCATTATCAGCGAGACCGTCAGCCGACCTCGTGTCTCCGACGGTAAAGCCTGACTCGAACTCGCCCGACGCGGTAGCGATGTCACGACCTTCATCATCAATGAGGAAGATGCTCA
>LFFM01000783.1_pt1 | contig 22440 bp, 22 predicted proteins | sample 643131 | NCBI WGS metagenome assembly LFFM01 (sample SAMN03777445, study PRJNA286221) | soda lake metagenome | biome: soda lake; feature: Kulunda steppe; material: water; isolation source: sample Tc-Br brine of Tanatar trona crystallizer | place: Russia: Kulunda steppe | collected 2011-07
AGCAGCTGAAACGCTTCGTCGAGCTCGTCGACGTCGATGACGAGGTCGAGTTCGTCGGCTACGTCCCCGAGGCGGAGCTCGGCGACTACTACGCCGCCTCCGACGCCTTCGTCTCCCCGTCGCTCGCGGAGCCGTTCGGCATCACCATCACCGAGGCGTTGGAGGCGGGCACGCAGGTCGTCTCGACGCCCTGCGGAGCGGCGGAGATCCTCCCCGAGGGCTGTCTCGTCGAGGTGGTCCCCGACTCCGAATCGATCGTGAACGGCCTCGACGAGGCGCTCGACCGTGAGGAGCCACCGACCTACGAGCGGCGTGACTGGTCGGCGGTCGCCGAGGACACGCTCGCCGTCTACGAGGACGTCGCCTGAGCGAGGTGGCCGGACGACTCCGGCTCCGTCGATGGCTAACTCGGCTGTCCGGTCACCGAAGAGCTAAAGCCTCGCTCGCCGAGGCCACGAGGTATGCGCGTGCACGTCATCGGACTCGGCGGTGCCGGCAGCCGCATCGCGGATCGCCTCGCGGGCGATCACGACGGCGACCCGTTCTTACGGGGGATCAACGCCTTCGACACGCACCTCGACACGCTTGACTCGCTGACACACCTCGACGAGGAACGGCGGCATCGGTTCGGCGACGCAGCTGGCGGCGACGGTCTCGGGGGCGACCTCCACGCCGGCCGTCGCCTCGGTGACGCACATGCGAGCGAGCTGAGCCGGATCATGGACGATCAGCGACCCTCGCTCGCGGAGGCGTTCGTGCTCGTCGTCGGGCTCGGTGGCGCGGCCGGCGGCGGCGCCGCCCCCGCGCTGGCCGAGGAGCTTGACCGACTCTACGACGCGTCGATCTACGCGGTCGGCGCGTTGCCCGCGACCCGCGAGACCGAGCCACGGGTAGCCGGCCCCGGTCGGGAGGAGAAGCCTCCTCGGCGACCGCTCGCGCTGAAGAACGCGGCGCGGACGCTCGCCGCGTTGGAGGAGCGCGTCGACGCGGTCCTTCCGTTCGACAACGAGGCGTGGCTCCGGCGCGACGAGACGATCCCGGAGGCGGCGAACCGACTGAACGGGGCGCTGTCGACCCGGCTCGCCGCGCTGTTCGGTGCCGGCGAGACGCCGGAAGGAGTCTCCACCCCCCAGCAGGTACTCGACGCGAGCGACGTCGCACGGATCGTCGGTTCGGACGGGGAGATCGCGTCGATCGGTCACGCCGAGCAGACGGTCGAACCGCCGGAGCCGACGTCACGATTCGGGCTGGGACTGTTCGGACGGTCGGAGCCGGAGGCGGTCGACGCCAGCGCCGCCGTCTCGGCGATCGAGACGACGATCCGCAAGGCGGCCCGCGGGAAGGGGACGATCGACGTGCCCGACGGACGGGCGGATCGAACCCTGCTCGTCGTCGGCGGTCCGCCCGAATGGCTCAACCGGGAGGCGATCGCCGACGGTCGGCGCTGGCTGGCCGAGGAGACGGCGTCGGACGCGATCCTCAGCGGTGACGCGCCGGCTCCCGACGCCGACGCGGTGTTCGCGGTGGTCGTCCGATCGGGGATCGACGAGCCCGCCCGAATCGCGGCGATTCGGTCCGCGATCGAGTAACGATCCTTCGGTCACGGGCGATCGGGGGACGTCCGAGTCGGTTGGCCGGTCCGCGGCAAGTCTTAATCGGTCGTGGAACGTATATGATCGTATGCCCGGCTCCCGGACCCTTCTGGTTCATCCCGAGGAGGGCGTCGACCGGATCGTCGACGCCCTCGAGGCGGCCGACTGTGACGTCACCACGGTCCACCACGCGACGGCCGCGATGGCCCGGCTCGCGGGCGGGACGTTCGACTGTCTCATCTGTGAATACGAGCTTCCGGGCGACGACGGGCTTCGCCTGTTGGAGGCGGTTCGCGAGTCGACCCTCGAACTTCCCGTGGTGATGTTCACCACGGTCGACGACGACGCCGTCTCCCGGGCGGCCTTCGAGAACGGCGTCGACCGGTTTCTCCGACGAAACGGCAGCGCCTCCATCGATCGGCTCGTCGCCGACGTCACGACGATGGGCGATCGGACCGAGGCCGCACATCCACAACAGGACGTCTCGGACCACGAGCCCAGCGCTCAGGACGTCGCGCGCGCGGTCGACGAGGCGCCGGTGGGAATGAGCCTCAGCGATCCCGACCTCCCGGATTATCCGCTGGTCTACATCAACGACGCGTGGGAGAATCGGACCGGGTACGAGGCGGCGGAGGTTCTCGGTCGAAATCCCCGTCTGTTACAGGGTCCCGAGACCGACCCGGAGACGGTCGCGGAGCTTTCGGAGGCGATCGCGAACGAGGAGCAGATCACCGTCGAGATCCGGAACTACCGGAAGGACGGGACTCCGTTCTGGAACGAGCTTACCGTCGCACCGATCCACGACGACGAGGGCGATCTCGCCCACTACGTCGGATTCCAGAACGACGTGACCGACCGGAAGACCGCGGAGCGGCTGGCCGAGGAGCGCGCGGAGAAGGTCACTGCGGAGCGACAGGCTCTCGACCGAGTGCTCGGTCGCGTGAACGGCCTCTTGAGCGAGATCAGTCGGATCCTCGTCGAAGGGACCGACACGCAGACGATCTCGCGGGACGTCTGTGCGGAGATCGCCGACGAACCCGGCTACATGGGCGGCTGGATCGCACGCGTCTCGCCGGGGACGGGCGAACTGGAGATCACGGCCGCAAGCGGCATCCCCGTCGACGTCCCGACGACGTACGCACTGTCGGAGACTCCCGAAGCCGTCCGGCGTGCGGTGAGGACGGACCAACTCCACGGCTGCTCGGCGGGTAGCTGTCCGGATGGCCCCCTGACGCCCGGGGACGTCGGCGGCCCGCGGCTCGTCGTCGTTCCGCTCACGTACGGAGAGCGTCGGTATGGGCTGCTCGGCATGTATAGCAGCGAGGGCAACGCGCTCGACCGTCGCGAACGGAAGGTCTGTGAGTCGGTCGGAAAGATGATCGCCAACGGGCTCCACTCCGTGGAGACGACCCGGATACTCACCACGGATCGAGTCGTCGAGCTCTGCGTGGCGATCAACGACGTGCGCTTCAGCCTCTGCCGGATCGCGGATCGGATCGGGGGATCGGTCGAACACCTCGGAACGACTCGCCTCGACCGCGACGGCTGCGAGCTGTACCTCAGAACGTCTGCCCCGGTGGACGACTGCTCCGTGCTCGAGTCACTCTCCTTCGTACGGTCGGTCCGTCTCGTCTCGGAGACCGACGAGGGAGTCACCATCGCGATCATGACGACCGAGTCGCCGCCGTTCATGCGGCTCGCGGACCACGGCGGCGTTGTCACCGAGGCGAGCGCCACGGCGACCTGCGCGAACATGACGATCGAGGCGCCGCCGGAAGGGGAGGTCAGGTCCCTGCTCGACGTTCTCCGCGCGGAGTACGACGGCGTCGAACTCCGCTCACGAGGTGACCGTGAGAGCCGCGACCGAAGCCTCACCGAGTTCGCCGCCGCGGTCGACGAGAGACTCACCGACCGCCAACGCGTCGCGTTGAAGACCGCGGAGCTGAACGGCTATTTCGAGTGGCCTCGACCGGTTGACGGCTCCGAGATCGCCGACACGATGGGGATCACGAGACAGACGTTCCACCAACACCTCCGGGCGGCCGAACGAAAGCTGGTCGAGGCGTACGTCGATCCCGAGCGGCCCCACCCGAGCGACTGACGATCGTCGTCCCGGCAGGCTCCATCGATCCACCACCCATGTCCGACCGAACGGCCGATGCTCGTGATTCGATCCGCGTCGATGCACCGCCAAGCGAGGTCTTCGCCTTCCTCGACGACCCGTACAACCACGCCGCGGTCACGCCGCGTTTGACCGACGTCCGTGACGTCGAACGCCTGGAGAACGGGGGGAAGCGATTGGCGTACACCTACCGAATGGCCGGCGTCGGGATCGACGGCCGGCTGGTTCAGACCGTTCACGACCCGCCGAACCGGATGTGCTTCGAGCTGCAGGGTACGCTGCAGGGAACGATCGATCTCCGCTTCGAGCCGCTCGACGGCGGGGCAGCGACGTCGCTCACCTATGCCGCCGAGTACTCCCTTCCCGCCTCGGTGCTCTCCGCGGCCGCAGAGCCGGTCGTCCGTCGGTTCAACGAGCGACAGCTCCGTGCGACGTTGCGGAACGTCGCCGATCGGTTCGACGACGTACGCTGAATCGGCCGACTGCCGGCGGAGCGACGCGCGGACGTCGGATCGGTCGGTGGGCACGAAACCGGCCGGTTGACGTACTGGCCGACGGGAGGTATTTCGGTGTGAAAGTCGCATCGGACCCACCCTGACGGCTTCCCCCGGCTTCAAACGGATGCGGTCGCCGATCGCGGCGTCGGAGCTGTCGACGAGCGGCCGTGAAGCCGCTGGCTCGCAGTGGACGCCGGGAGGATGCTCACCGACTGACCGATCGCGTCAACGTGAACACGAACAACGCGATCATGAACGCACCTAAAAACCCCTCGAGGGCGACGAGGAAGCTCACCAACTCGCCCGTCGTCGCGGGCTGTCCCAACAGCAACGAGACGAACGCCTCCAAGCTGAACGTGACGTATCCTTGCGGCCCCACGTACGGAAGATCTAGTTCTATCGAGGCGTAGATACCCGAAAAGAACAGGATGAGTCCGAGCGAAAAGAGAACGGGACGGAACGCTCGCTCGCCGTACCCACAAGTCGCATCCAACATCGCGTTCCCGGCCCAGTTCGTTGCCGCGATCACCTTCCGCGCCGCCGGTTCATCGCTCCGGATCACGTCGAGATATCCGGCTCGTCGATATCGCATTTCAAGGACGAAGAACTCCGCCGCGACCCGAGTTTCACCGATCGCTTTCGCCCCGTTTTTGGCGTGGAGATATAGGTTCTCGAGATGGGCCGGATCGACCTCGTCTTCCGGCCGGTGAAGACGCCAGCCGGCGGCCGCGAGTTCGCCCTTATATTCGCCGAAATCGAATCCGTCGAACCGGGTGTCCCGGAAACGTAGCGAGCCGAAGGACCCCCTTCCACTAGATCGATCGTTCCGACGACAGCGTCCGTAAGGTCGTACGCGACCCGTCCGTCGGCAGCCGCAACGCGTCCAGTGATCCGATCGGATCCGGTACAGTCGACGACGGCGGTCGTCCCGTCGGTGACGGTGATGCCGTCGGTGCGTACGGACCGTTGCAGTGACGCGTTCCGGAAGGCGACGTTTCCATCGAGCGTGGCCTCGTCGAGTTTGATCCCGCGCTCACAGCGAGCGTCCTCGAGCGTTAGTGCCGTTCCGGTTCGTGTTTCACCGGTCGTGTTCGGGTCACCCGCCGCGGAGGCGAGTTTGACGACCGGTGCATCGAGGACTGCCCCGCTAAACCGGGCGCTTCCCGAGAATTTCGCACTGTCGAACATCCCGCCGGAACGAAACGTGGCGCCATGGAAGTTCGCCGTCTCCCTGAACTGTGTGCTGTGGAACTCCGCGGCCGCGTCGAAGGTCGCTTCGACCGCGAAGATCCCTTGATGGAACGTTGCAACCCTCGCGTCAAGCGGTGCGTCGAACGTCGCGCGTCGAACGTCCACCCACGATTCGAAGGTCGTGAGGTACCACGAGACGGGTTCCGTCGCGGTCACGTCGTCGAAACGGATCGCCTGGGTAACCGTCGCATCCTCGAGGTCGATCGGGCCCTCGAATCGGGCACCCTCGAATCGGAGCGGATGCCGGATCGTCGCGTTTCGGGCGGTGAACGCCCCCTCGATCGTTGCGTCCCTGAGATCGATCGGATAGTTCCACGCTCCGTCGAGCACTGCATACTCCAGCGGCAACGAGGGGAGCGTCGCACCGAGGAGTCGTACGGGACCGCCGGCGCCATCGAGCACCTCGAGCAGCTCGGAGACGACGTCCGTGCCGTCTACGGTCGTTGCGGGAGCATGGAAGAGACAGCGCCCGTCGGGGCACTCGGGCTCGAACGGACAGGTCCAGCGCTCACCGTCGACGTCCTCGAATCGGGCGCCCGAGACGTCGTGAACGTACGAGCAACTCCCCCGCCCGGATCTTCCGTTCATGACACTCATACCGATCTGCTCCGGGATATATATGCTTCCGAAGGACTCGGCCGTGGTAGGAGGGCGACTACCATCACGCGGTTCCGTTTCGGATCCTGCCCAACTGTTAAGACGGCGTTGACCCTAGCGAGGGGTATGGATCTGCTTCCCCTCCAGTTCGGCTTCGGGCTGGTGAGCATCGGCCTGTTGTTCGTCATGCTGGTGGTCATCACGCTCTGGCAGTCGTTCGAGATCGTGGACGCCTACGAGAAGGAGGCGCTCACGGTGTTCGGCGAGTACCGCAAGCTGCTCGAACCGGGCATCAACTTCATCCCGCCGTTCGTCTCTCGCACGTACCCGTTCGACATGCGGACGCAGACGCTCGACGTCCCCCGCCAGGAGGCGATCACGCGGGACAACTCGCCGGTGACGGCGGACGCGGTCGTCTACATCAAGGTGATGGACGCCAAGAAGGCGTTCCTGGAGGTCGACGACTACAAGAAGGCCGTCTCGAACCTCGCCCAGACCACCCTTCGGGCCGTCCTGGGCGACATGGAGCTCGACGACACGCTGAACAAGCGCCAGGAGATCAACGCGAAGATCCGCCAAGAGCTCGACGAGCCGACCGACGAGTGGGGGATCCGCGTCGAGAGCGTCGAAGTCCGCGAGGTCAACCCGTCGAAGGACGTCCAGCAGGCGATGGAGCAACAGACCTCCGCCGAGCGCCGCCGGCGCGCCATGATCCTCGAGGCGCAGGGTGAACGCCGCTCCGCCGTCGAGCAGGCGGAGGGTGACAAGCAGTCGAACATCATCCGTGCGCAGGGTGAAAAACAGAGCCAGATCCTGGAGGCACAGGGTGACGCCATCTCCACCGTGCTTCGGGCGCGCTCCGCGGAGTCGATGGGCGAGCGGGCGATCATCGAACGCGGCATGGAGACCCTGGAGGCGATCGGCCAGGGCGAGTCGACGACGTTCGTCCTTCCCCAGGAGCTCACGAGTCTCGTCGGCCGCTACGGCAAGGCCCTTTCGGGCTCCGACGTCCAGCAGATGGAGGGGCTCGACGGGCTCGAGTTCGACGATGACACGCGGAAGATGCTCGGGCTCGACAACATCGACGAGATCATCGGCCAGATCGACGAGGCGGCCGAGATGGACGTCGAGGAGCTGGAGAAGGAGGCCGAGGCCGTCAAGGCCGGAGACGCGGGCGCGAACATCAAGTCGGCGGACGAGGTCATCCAGGAGATGGACGAGGACGTCCCCGAGGGCGAGGTCGAAAAGGAAACCTGAGACGGCATCCTCCGTGTCGCGAGACCGACACCTCCGAAGCGCTTTTAGCGGTAGGGCGGCTCTCTCCGGGCGTGACCGACGGTATCGACGAGCGAAAACGGGAAACGCTGCGACGGTTCGCCGCCGTCGGAGCCGCGACGCCGTTCGTCGGCACGGCGGCGGGCGCCGCCGAGGGCGACGACAACGAGACTCGCGAGGCGATCCGCGGGTACGTCTCGACGACGCCCGGCGCACATTTCTCGAAGCTCCGTGACGACCTGCAGCTGGGCACCGGCGAGACCCAACATCACCTCCGACGGCTGGTCGACGACGGCGACGTCGAATCCGTCAAGGACGCCGACTATCGCCGATACTTCGCCGCCGGCCGGTTCGACGAACTCGACCGGCGGGCGCTCGGCTACCTTCGCCGGGAAACCCCCCGAGGCATCGTCGTTTTGCTGTTGAGGGATCCCGACGCGACCGGGGCCGAACTCGCCGCGGCGCTGGACGTCTCGCGCCCGGCGATAAGCGCGGCGGCGGCGGACCTCGCGGATGCGGGATTGCTGAACCGATCGGGGGGCTACGGGCTGACGGAGCCGGAGCGGCTTCTCACGCTGTTGGTCCGCTATGCCGAGTCGTTCGACGCTGACACCGTCGCGCTCGCCGACGAAGCGGCCTCGCTGGTTCGATACGAGCCGTGACCGTTTCGTCGCCTCAGGCCGTCACCATCCAGGTCGTTCCCGACGAGTATCCCCACTTTTCCACCTCGAGTTCGGTCGCCGCGTCGGCGACCGCGCTCATGTTCGCGCCGACCTCCTTCGCCGAGAGTCCGAGATCCTCGGCGATCAGTCTGGATTTGAAGTAGGTCCGATCGCCCGCGTGCTCGTGGAGGTAGTCGAGGATCCGCGCCTGCTTCTCGGAGAGCCGTGCCGGTTCGACCGGGACCGCGTCCGCGCGTGCCGTGCTCATGTCCCAACGGACCACGTGAACGCTCATAAGCCGGTTGGTAGGTTCGGTTAACACGCTGCGGTCGTGCGATCCTCGTCGTCGATCGGGAGCGAATGGGGTCGCGAACGAGCACCGTCGGGGGAACTCCGGTACGGATCGTGAACGACAGCCGTACCGCCACGGATCGTGGACCCACGGCGGGTACGACGAGCGAGGCGTATGAGGCGGGCGAGGCGTCCATCCCTTGCTTCAGAAGGTACTTACCTTCGCCGTGGTCACTGCGGTGTAATGAGCGGTTCGTCCGACGGTCCGTCGGTCAGCGTCGTGCTCCCCGCGTACAACGAGGAGTCGACGATCGAGGGAACCGTCGAGACGACGCTGTCGACGCTCGGCGCGTTCCTCCCCGAGGGTGACTTCGAGGTGATCGTCGCGGAGGACGGCTGTGACGACCGGACGCCCGAGATCGCGAGCCGGCTCGCGGCCGCGGACGAGCGGGTGCGACACGTCCACAGCGACGAGCGACTCGGTCGAGGCGGCGCGTTGGAGTACGCGTTCGCCGCCGCCGCGGGAGACACCCTCGTCTACTTCGATACGGACCTCGCGACCGACATGCGCCACCTCGAGGAGCTCGTCGAATCCGTCCGAACCGAGGGCTACGACGTCGCGACCGGATCCCGCTGGATGCCCGGCCGAACGGCCGATCGACCACCCAAGCGGGGGATCCCCTCGAAGGGGTTCAACACGCTCGTCAGGATCTTTTTAGGCTCCGATCTGCGGGATCACCAGTGCGGCTTCAAGGCGGTCTCGCGGGAGGCGTTCGACCGGCTCCACGGGGACGTTGCGGACGATCACTGGTTCTGGGACACCGAGCTGCTCGTGCGGGCACAGCGTGTGGGACTGGCCGTCAAGGAGTTTCCGGTCGACTGGGAGCCGAGGGGTGACACGAAAGTCGATCTCGTCCGCGACGTCCTCGGGATGGGATCGGCCATCGTTCGGCTCTGGTGGCAGCTCTCCGTGCAGCCGCGGATCACCCGGCGGGTCTCGTTTTTCGCCGGACTCCTTCTCGTGTTCGCCGCGGTCGCGTTGATGCAGCTGTATCTCGATCCCGCGGCGGTGATCGCGGAGATGCGAAACGCGGACCTCAGGCTCGTCGCGGCCGCGACCGTGCTGTACGCGCTCTCGTGGCCGGTTCGTGGCTATCGGTATCGCGACGTCCTCCGTGAGCTCGGCTACGAGGAGCGCGTCGGCTTTCTGACCGGTGCCATCTTCGTCTCCCAGACGGGGAACCTCGTCTTTCCCGCGCGGGCGGGCGACGCGGTCCGCGCCTACATCGTGAAGGTTCGCCGGCGGATCCCGTACCCGTCCGGCTTCGCGTCGCTCGCCGCCGAGCGAGTCTTCGACCTGTTGACGCTCGCGGCGCTCGCCGGGGTCGTTCTCGTCGGCTACGCCCTTGCCGGCGATCTCGGAACCGTCGTCGACGCCGCCTTCGGTGCGGGCGTCGAGGCGGACGGCGCCGGCCGGACCGCCGTCGCCGTCGCGACCGGCGTGGGGTTTGCCGCCATCGCGGCGGTCGTCGCCATCGTTTGGTCCGCACGCTCGGACGCCAACCGGATCCGGGCGATGGTGACCCGACTCAGCAACGATGCCTACGCCGAGACGGTTGCCGGCGTGCTGGAGCGGTTCGTCGGCGACGTCCAGCGCGTGGGCGCAAACCGCGGGGCGTTCGCCCGGGTCGGTGCGTCGAGCGTCCTCATTTGGGTCATCGACGTGCTCGTGGCGGCGATCGTGCTGGCGGCGTTCGGCGTAGGACTCGCGCCGGTCACGCTGCTTTCGGTCTGTTTCTTCGCGGTCAGCGTCGGCAACCTCGCGAAGGTGCTCCCGCTCTCGCCGGGCGGGATCGGACTCTACGAGGGCGCATTCACGGTCCTCGTCGTCGGACTGACGCCGATCGGGGCGGCGACCGCGCTCGGGGCGGCGGTCCTCGATCACGCGATCAAAAACGTCGTCACGGTGGTCGGCGGCGTCGTCTCGATGCTCGCGCTCAACGTCTCGTTGACGACGGCCGTCGCGGAGACGGAAAACGTCGAGACCGACACGGACGTCGAGGCCAACACGGACGTTGAGGCGGTCGAGACGGTCCACGAGTGAGCGCTCGCGGAACCGGCGGTTGGCCCTTCGCGGCGTGATGGACGTCGAAATCGCCGAAAAGGCCGATCTTTTATATATGCATTCTTCGTGGGCATGGTGTATGGCCGAAGCCGGATCCCCCTCCGCCGGTGGCGGATCGCTACCGCGCCGCTTCGTCGGGGTCGTCGCACGGAAGCGAACGTACGCGAACCTGCTGTATCTCCTGCTTGCCTTCCCGCTCGGGTTGCTGTACGGATGGCTGCTCTCGTTCGGTTTCCTCGTCGGAACCTTGACCGCGGTCTTCGGGATCGGCGTGTTGATACTGGCGGCGACCATCGGTGGAACCCGGCTGATCGCTCGGTTCGAGCGCTGGCTGGCGAACGTGTCGTGGGGAACCGGCTTGCGGGCACCGGGCGACCGTCGGCCGGCCGACGGCATCCGCGACACCGTCCGAAGCTACGTCGACGCGCCGTCGACGTGGCGGGCGCTCTCGTTCGCCTTTTTAAAATTCTCTGTGGGGATCGTCGGCGTGTTCCTGATCTTCCTGCTCGTGAGCGCGTTCCAGTTCGTCACCGCGCCGTTTCGATATCCGTTCGTCGTCGACTTCGGCGAGGTGAACGGGGAGCCGGTCGGCTGGCACGTCGCGACGCAGACCGAGGCGCTGGCGCTGGTGCCCGTCGGGCTCCTGTTCGGTCTCGCCCTGTTGCACGTCACCAACGGCGTCGGCTACGCGGCCGAACGGATGGCCATCGCCCTCCTCGACGATCCGGATTCGACGGCGGACGATGACGGCCGCTCCCCGATCGCCGTCGACCCGGGGGGCTCCGACGATCCGGCTGGCTCCGACGATGACGATCCATCGGAGCGCGACGGCGACGATGAGAAAGCTGGCGGCGACGATGAGAAAGCTGGCGGCGACGACGAGGAAGCTGCCGAGGAACCCACCGACGGCTCCGACGCGGTCGAACGCGACGACGGCGGGTTCCGGTGGGGACCGGATCGCTGACCGTTCCCCTCCGAGCCGCCGGTCGGCCGTCATGGACCGGTGGCCACGCCGAGCGCCCCACGGCCGTGTACGGGATGCGCACGCCGGAGGGGTTTTTAAGCGGTCCGTCGACGTCGTCGTTCACGTGTCGTTTCCGCTCACGCCGTCGTTTCTCGTCACCGTCGCGTTCATCGTCGCGATCGCCGGCGTCGTGAACGGCGTTGCAGGCTTCGGCTTCGCGGTCGTAGGGACGATGGCGTTGGCGACCATGGTCGATCCCGCGGTCGCGGTCGTGTTCATGATCGTTCCGATCATCGCGGTGAACCTCTCGCTCGTCGGAGAACTCTCCGGCGACCAGCTTCGGACGTGTGGACGGCGTTTCACGCCGCTGCTCGTCGCCGCGACCCTCGGCACCGTGCTCGGAATGTTCGTGATCGACGGATTGCCCGAGGCGCCGCTCCGACTCGGGCTCGGCCTCATCACGCTCGCGTTCGTCGCCACCAGCCAACGGGTCGTCCCGATGCCCGCGCTTTCGGGTGACGGACCGCCGACCGAGACGCGCGGCCGGATGGCCGCGATCGGCGGCGTCTCCGGGGTGCTCTTCGGCGCCACAAACGTCGGCGTGCAGCTGGTCGCGTACGTCAGGAGCCGGGACCTCCCACACTCCCTTTTCATCGGCGTCGTCGCGATGATCTTTCTCGGCATCAACGCCGTCCGCGTCGGCGTCGCCGGCCTCGTGGGACTCTACCCGGATTCGACGGTCGTGCTGCTTTCCGTCGCCGCCGGCATGCCAGCCGCCGCGGGCGTCGCGGTCGGAAAACGGATCCGTCCCCGGTTGAGCGACCAACTCCGCCGCGGGGCCGTCCTCGGCTTGCTCACCGTGATCGGCGTCCGACTCGTCCTCGCCGGGCTCGGGGCTGCGTGAGGACGCCTCGATTGACGAGCGTTTTCGGGTGCTGAATGCCGCGAGTGGCCGGCGGCTTCCGGGGACTCGTGACGCGTTCACCGCAGTCGCCATCGGGCGACCAACCCGACGACGAGAACCGTGATCGCGACCACGACCGCCGAAACGAGCGCCCCGCGGGCGTCCGTGGCCCCGGCAACGAACGTCGTCCCCGCGGCGCCGCCCCCGGAGAGCGCCGCGGCTCCCGCCAGTCCGCCGAGTCCGAGACAACAGAGGCTGACCGCGCCGACCAGCGAGAGCGACGCGAACAGGCCCTCGTCGCTCACGGCGAGCCTCCGTTGGGCACCGGCTCGAGGTCGTGCCGGGGGTCGAAACCCGACGGGATTGAGGACCGTTCCATACGACGGGTGAGGAACTATCCCCTGAAAAACCCCCTCGCGGTCGGGTGCACATCACGTCCGACCGACGAACGGCCGGGACGTGGACGGACGGTTAGGACGTGATCTCCACGTCGTAGCCGTGCGCCTCCAGCTCGTCGACGATGTCGGCGGCGTGCTCGGCGTCGTCGGTCTCCAGTTCGAGCTCGAGCTCCGCGGCGTTGACCGCGACGTCGCGGGAGGTCCGGTCGTGATGGACGGCATAGACGTTGGCACCCGCACGGGCAACGATGCTGGAGACCCGCTCCAGCTCCCCGGGCCGGTCCTTGAGGTCGATCGTCACCTTGAGATAGCGACCCATCTGGACCAGTCCGTGCCGGATCACGGTCGTCAGCCGGTTCAGGTCGATGTTGCCGCCACAGAGCGCGGCGACGATCGTCTCGTCGTCCTCGTACTCGAAGGCCTCCGAGAGGACCGCGGCGAGCGGGACGGCGCCCGCCCCCTCGACGAGCGTCTTCGAGCGCTCCAAAAGCAGCGCGAGCGCGAGCGCGATCTCGCGATCGTCGACGACGACCGCCTCGTCGACGTACTCGCGCATCACCTCGAGGGTTCGCTCGCCGACCGATCGGGTCGCGATCCCGTCGGCGATCGTGTCGACGCTGTCTATCTCGTGGCGCTCGCCCGTCCGGAGCGACTCCGCGGCCGTCGAGGCGCCCTCCGCTTGCACGCCGACGACTCTGACGTCGTCGCCGAGTCGCTCCTTCACCGCGACGGCGACTCCCGAGATCAATCCGCCGCCGCCGATCGGAACGACGACGGTGTCGACCTCGGGCAGATCGTCGGCGATCTCCAGCCCGAGCGTTCCCTGCCCGGCCATGACCGCGGGGTCGTCGAAGGCGTGGACGTAGGTCCGGCCCTGGTCGCGTTCGATCTCGTGGGCGTGCGTCTGTGCCTCCTCGTAATCGACGCCGTGGAGAACGACGCTCGCGCCGTATCCGCGGGTCGCTTTCACCTTCGAGACGGGCGCGAACCGGGGCATCACGACGGTCGCGTCGACGCCCGCACGATCGGCCGCTAGCGCGACGCCCTGTGCGTGATTTCCGGCGCTCGCGGTGACGACTCCGGCCTCGCGTTCGGCCGTCGAGAGCGTGGCGATCCGGTTCATCGCGCCCCGGATCTTGAACGCCCCGGTGCGCTGGAAGTTCTCCAACTTGAGGTGGACGTCCGCGCCGGTCATCTCCGAGAACGTCCGCGATCGCTCCAACGGGGTGTGCCTGGCGGCGTCGGCGACGCGGTCACGGGCGGCGACGACGTCCGAAAGCGAGAGCATACGGATCCGTGGCTGCGGAGCCGGCTAATTGATTACGGTCGTGAGTCACGGAAAGGGGAACGGGGGAATGCACGCGTGTGACGTGCAAGTGAACCCAGAACCTCCGAGAATAAAAAGGTGGGCCACCCGGAGTGAAAGTGAAAACGCATGACTGCGGCGCCGTCATCCGCCCGTCAGACGGGTGTTGACGAGCCGACACGCACCCGGACGTCGGCGGTCATGAGGTACCGGTGGACGCAGTCCTCGAACGACCGTCCCTCCCCTGGCCACGTCGCGTCCGCACCGAGCCGATCGGGATCGCCGACGTAGACGGCGACCTCCTCCGGGTAGTCGCGAGCGTGGTCCTCATCCGTGACGTCGAGTGGCACGGAAATACGGACGTAGAGCCCGTCTTCGACCCGCTCGTACCGATCGATCCGATCGATCTCCTCAGTCCGGAGGAGCCGTCCCGCGGTGCGGCCGCCCGGCACGAGCGTCGGGTGCTGCCCCTCCACGAGGTGAAGCCCCGATAGCGTTGCCGGCCCGACGAAGGCGAACGAGTCAAGTAGCTTTCGAGCCCGCTTCGGCGAGGTGAGCGTGCCGTACACGAAGACGTCCATGTCGGATCCCCGCGAGGCGACGGCATCAACCTTCGGCCGAGCGGCGGCTCCGTGGTCCACGGACCGATCGCATCCGACCGATCTCGGCGGGGCTACGGAGCCCTTCGAACCGGAGTGCGTTCGCGTTGCAGCGGCCGACTCGGGCGTTCCTCGTGCCTGCGGATCGAGCGGTTTTTGCGTGTTTCGTTTATAAGCGGTCATCAGGGGCCGTGTAGTTGGTTATACGTAGCGACGACGGTCCGGGGCAGTCGGCGGAGCGACGAGCGAGGATCGACCACCGCCGCCGCACCCGCACCGCACCTCACACCTCCCCAGCCTCGGCGGTCGACCGCGCACGGGACCGCACCACAGCCGCGCACGGTCGCCGTCGCACCGCTGACATCCCTCCCAAACGTCCGTTAGAATCAAACGTTACGGCGACGCACCTTCGGTTATGAGCGCCGAACAGGAGGAGCGGGCCATCCGCTGTCTGGTCGCGAAAGTCGGGCTGGACGGCCACGACAGGGGTGCACACGTGATCGCGCGGGCGTTTCGGGACGCCGGCTTCGAGGTCGTCTACTCCGGACTCCACCGCGCCCCGGACGAGATCGTGCAGGCGGCCGTCCAGGAGGACGTCGACGTCCTCGGGATCTCCATCCTCTCGGGCGCACACAACACGCTCGTCCCGAAGGTCATCGAGGGACTGAAGCAGTACGGCGCCTTCGAGGACACCCTCGTGTTGGTCGGCGGGATCATTCCCGACGACGACGAACGGGAGCTGAAGGAGCTCGGCGTCGCCGAGGTGTTCGGACCCGGCACGCCGATGGAGGAGACGATCGCGTTCGTCCGGGAACACGCCCCGAAGCGAGCGTGATGGACGGGAACGACGTGCCGGAAGACGACGGATCCGACGGCGACGTGCCGGAAGACGACGGATCCGACGGCGACGTGCCGGAAGACGATGGACAGGAAGACGACGGATCCGACGGCGACGTGCCGGACGAGGTCGCCACTCTCATCGCCGGGATCCTCGCGGGCGAACAGCGCGCGTTGGCCCGCGCCATCACTCGCATCGAGAATCGGGCACCGGGGTATCGCACGCTGGTCTCCCGGCTCCACGATCACACCGGCGGCGCGGACGTGATCGGGATCACGGGCGCGCCGGGCGCGGGGAAGTCGACGCTCGTCGACAAGCTCGCGGCGGCGTATCGCGACCGCGGGGAGACGGTCGGGGTCGTCGCGGTCGACCCCTCCTCGCCGTACACGGGCGGAGCGGTGCTCGGCGACCGGATCCGAATGGGGTCGAACGTCGGCGACATGGAGGTGTTCTTTCGGTCGATGAGCGCCCGCGGCCAGCTCGGCGGCCTCTCGATGGCGACGGCGGACGCGGTGAAGGCGCTCGACGCCTTCGGCAAGGACGTGGTGATCATCGAGACCGTCGGCGCCGGCCAGAACGAAGTCGACGTCGTCCGCACCGCCGACACGGTCGCGGTGCTCGTCCAGCCCGGCTCCGGCGACGACGTCCAGACGCTCAAGGCCGGCATCCTGGAAATCGGCGACGTCTTCGTCGTCAACAAGGCCGACACCGACGGCGTCGAGCGAACCGTCGCCGAACTGGAGGAGATGGTCCATCGACGACGGGGGCCAACCGTCGGCCTTGAGACGGGACATCACGGTGCGGACGCGATCGACGACGTCGACGACTCGGTCGATGACTCGGCCGATGACGACCCATCCTCGACGGATCGGTCGTGGACGCCGCCGGTCCTTCGGACGGTCGGGACGACCGGCGAGGGCGTCGACGAGCTGATCGAGACCTTCGACGCGCACGCGACGTACCTCCACGAGTCGGGCGAGCTGGCGGAGACGCATCGCACGCGCTACGCCGAGGAGATCCGGACGCTCGTCCGGTCGGATCTCGGCGCGCTCGCGACCGTCGCGATCGAGCGACGCGGCGGGATCGAGGCGCTCGCCGATCGAGTTCGTCAACGCGAAACCGACCCCTACGCGATCGCGACCGCGATCGTCGAACCGATCGCCGCGTGCGTCGAGGAACGGGCGGACGACCGGCACGACGAGGGACGAACCGACGCCGAGTGAGGTGACTCGGGCCACGGAGTTTCGCTGCGCCACCGGCTCACGTCCGGCTCCCCGCCCCGACGCGTCACCCTTTTTCGCCCCGACGCGTCGCCCTTTTCGGCCCCGACGCGTCACCCTTTTTCGCCCCGACGTCGAACCCCCGCCCGTGACCGTCGATCATCACGGCCGACTCTCGATGAAAACCCGCGAGGCGGTCAGGGAGGCCGCGGAAGCGGCCGCCGCAGGCGACCTCGTCGTCTATCCGACCGAGACCGTCTATGGGCTCGGCGCGGACGCGCTCGACGCGGATGCCGTCGAGCGCGTCTTCGAGCTGAAGCGCCGCGATCGCGACGACCCGCTCTCGCTCGGGGTCGGAAGCGTCTCGGCCGCCCAACGGCACGTCCGGCCGACGGAGCGAGCGCTGGCGTTCATGCGGGCGTTCCTCCCGGGCCCCGTCACCGTCGTCGTCGATCGCGGCCCGGCCGTCCCGGACGTGCTCACGGGCGGGCGGGACCGGGTCGGGGTGCGCGTCCCGGACCATCCGGTCGCACTCGCGCTGTTGCGCGCCGCGGGACCGCTGACGGCGACGAGCGCGAACGTCTCGGGACGCGGCAGCGTCGTTCGCGTCGCCGACCTCGACGATCGGATCCGCGAGGGGGTCGCGGCGATCATCGACGGCGGGGAGACCGACGGCGTGGAGAGCACGGTCGTCGACCCGGAGCGGGGAACGATCTACCGGCGTGGGGCGATGGCCTCGGCGATCGAGAGCTGGCTCGAGGAGCCGCCGGTTTAAAAGGAGGACGCCTCAGACCGAGAGTTCGCCCTTCGCTTTGATCACGTCGAGCGCCTCCGCGTCGACCGTGTCGACGTCGAGCCAGTGGGGGACGTACTCGCGTTTCTCGTAGGCCTCACGCTCGTCCTCGGTGCCGACCGTACACCAGAGCTGGGGCTCGTCGGGTCCGTGCCACTCGCCCTGCTTGTTGATCGAAAAGCAGATCAGCTCCTCACCCTCGTACTCGATGATCGCGTCCTTGCGGATGCCGGGGTCGCCGCGGACGATGAGGTGTTGCATACGCCACCGTTTGCGGGTTTCGCGCTTAATCGCTTCGATACCGACGATCCGACTCCGACCCCTAGATGCCGGCGGGTTCGAGCTCCTCCCAGTCGCCGGCGTCGCCCTCCAGCAGCGAGGTGACGATCCACACCAGCGAGTCGACGGCTGTGCCGGCGTCGATCTCGCCGCGTTCGACCCCGCGAAGGAACTCGTGGACGTCCTCGAGCGTGACCCGGCCGGAGGCGACCGCGTCGGTGATGGTGTCGGTGTCGCTTTCGATGACGTCGAGGAGGTCGGCAGCGGCGGTGGTGGCCATTGTAATACTTACTACAGAGTGAGTAAACATAACATCTTCGGTTTTTTCGGTTGACACTATAGTGAACGATCGTGAGATTTTGAAGCGTTCGACCGCGACCGCCAGAGAGTCACGGCTCATCGGCGGCGACCGCAGTTCACTATCCACCCTCGAACGGGGTTGGATCGCTCGTTCTCGAAGATCGATCACCACCCGTTCCGTACGTCCTCGACGATGGCGGCGAGGATCTCGCGGGTCGCGTCCGCGACGATCTCCTCCATCGCGTCCGGATCGCTTTCGGTCGGGTCGCCGAGTCCGCCGAGTTCGGTCACGTCGTCGAAGTACTCGTAGCTCCGCGTCCGTGGCATCTCCCGTGCGTTCTGGGGCTCCTTCCGCTCCGTTCGGACGAGATCCGGTCGATAGAGCTCCACGAAGCTCGTCTCGTGTTCGCCCGCGTGGCCCCAGTCTTCCCCGAACCGCTCTTCGAGGTCGTCGCGCGCGAAGTCGGTCCAGTGGACGACGTGAACGGTGAGGTCCGTGTCACGGCCGAGCCGATCGGCCGCCACCGACAGCGAGTCGCGATTGCCGCCGTGACAGTTCACGAACAGCAGGCGTTCGAGTCCGTGTGCGGCCATCGACTCGCCGATCTCTCGCAACACCGAGACGTACGTCGACACGGAGAGGCTGGCCGTTCCGGGAAACCGCATGTGATGTTCGGAGTGTCCGTACGGAAGCGGCGGCAGCCGGAGCAGGTCGAGATCGAACTCCCCGGCGGCGTCGACGAGCTCCGCGGTCAGGTGATCCGCACGGAGCGTGTCCGTCGAGACGGGCAGGTGTCTCGAGTGTTGTTCGATGCTGCCGGTCGGCACCACGCCCAGATCAGCCCGGTCGATCGCCGTTGCCGCCTCCTCGCTCGTCATGCCGAACAGGTCCGATTCGGTTTCTGGCATGCACGTCCCGGCACGCGCCGGAACCAAAACCGTGTGGGTCCTTCCGGTCGAACCGTGTGGGTCCTCCCGGTCGACGGCGTGCCGCCGCGAGCTCCTCGCCACCCCCTCACATGTCGAACGTTCACCCACACCCGATCTATCGTGAAAAACGATAGCCGTAGTCGCAGATAGTCACACGGATCAGGTAGCGAGACGCGATAGATAATGATAATCGTCTATCCTGTCAAAAATTGTTAAATGGATTCGTGTGTAAGTAAGGGTGAACGCGGGACGACCGGACGTGGCCGTCCCGGAGGAACCCATGTCAGCCGACGTCGAAGCCGAGACGGACGATCGCCCGAGAACCGCCAGCGAAGCCACCCGTGCCGAGAACGTCACACCTGCCGGCGGCGAAACCGATCCGGACACGGATACCCACGGCGACGTGCCGCCGAAGCGAGCCCGGACGACCGCCGTCGACCCGGTAGCGTTCGATTCCGTCGAAAAGCGGGCGCTCGACGGGCTCTTCGAGCGCGTGCTCGTCGTGACCGACGGGCAGGCGACGGGACGGGCCGCCGTCGACGCCGGGGTCGACCTCGCGGCCGCCCACGGCGCGACCGTCGACGCCCTCTACGTGGTCGACACGACGGAACACTGGGACGTGGTCGTCGAACGGCGCGAACGAACCGGCGAGGCCGCCGTCGAGGAGGCGGCCGCCCGGGGCGAACGCGCCGGCGTCGACGTGGAGAAGTGGTTCCGCTACGGGACCGCCCACGAGGAGGCGCTCGACTTCGCGGCCGTCCACGGCGTCGACCTGATCGTCGTCGGCTCCGCACGCCGGACGGGGCTGGATCGGCTGGTCAACCCGGAAACCCTCCCCGTCCGCCTCCAGCGCGGCGCGGACGTTCCGGTCCTCGTCGTCGGCGCGGACGGGGACTGACGCGGGAACGATTCCCGCCTGCCGAACCGTCGACGTCGACGGCCGCTCGTGCCGGCGCCACCCTCACCGTCTCGGATCCACGTCCCATGAGTAGTTTCTTGCTCGTTGACCGAGATATATCGTTATGGTACCGACGAACCGTACGAGCGTGGGGATCGATGGCCTCGACGCGGTGCTCGATGGCGGGTTTCGCCCGGAGCGGGCGTATCTCCTCCGCGGCGGACCCGGTACGGGAAAAACGGTGCTCGGGTTCCACTTTCTCACCGCCGGGACCGAGGTCGGAGAGTCGGCACTGTTCGTCAACTTCGAGGAGCCGACCGACCGGATCCGTGAGAACGCGGCCTCCCTCGGCTTCGATCTCTCCGACGTCGCGTTTCTCGACCTCTCTCCCGGCGCCGACGTCTTCACCGAGGATCGGACCTACGGCCTCTTTGCGGCCGACGAGGTGGAAAACGACGGCGTCACGGAACAGGTGATGGACGCGATCGACCGCGTCGACCCGGACCGCGTCTTCGTCGACCCGCTCACACAGCTCCGCAACCTCGTCCGCGACGACTACCAGTTTCGCCGGGAGGCGGCCTCGTTCATGCGCTATCTGACGGATTCCGGCACCACCACGCTGTTCACCGCGCAACCGGACCGTGCCGGCGTCGTCGACGACCTCGAGTTCCTCTGTGACGGCAGCCTCGAGCTTCGACAGGAACGAAAGGGTCGCACCGTCTCCGTGAACAAGTTCAGGGGCTCCGACTTCCGCTCCGGCTCACACACGGTCCGGATCACGGACGAGGGAATGGCCGTCTTCCCGAAGCTCGTTCCCACCGCCCACTCGCGAACGTTCACCGAAGAGACCCTTTCCTCGGGGATCGACGCGCTCGACGACATGCTCCACGGCGGGGTCGAACGTGGCAGCGTGACGGTCGTATCCGGTCCGAGCGGCGCAGGGAAGACGACCACGGGGAGCCAGTTCCTCAGGGAGGGGGCCGCACGCGGGGAGCGATCGGTGATCTACCTCTTCGAGGAGGACGTCGCCACCTTCGTCCACCGCTCCGAGGCGATCGGGCTGCCCGTCTCCGAGATGCGGGAGGACGGGACCCTCTCGCTCGTCGAGATCGAGCCGCTCGACGTCTCGGCCGACGAGTTCGCGGCACGGGTCCGCGAGGAGGTCGAGCATCGCGAGACGCGTGCGGTGATGATCGACGGCATCTCCGGCTACCGAATGTCGATCCGCGGGGAGTCCGACGACCTCGTCCGCGAGCTACACGCGCTCTGTCGATATCTCCGCAACATGGGGGTGACGACGCTGCTCCTCGACGACGTCGGCGCGGTCACCGGCGACTTCGAGCCGACGAGCGACCGGATCAGCTACCTGGCGGACACGATCCTCTTCATCCGCTATCTGGAGATGACCGGCGAGCTCCGAAAGGCGACCGGCGTGTTGAAAAAACGCGGGAGCGACCACGAGCGAACGCTTCGTGAGTTCGAGATCACGGCCGACGGGATCGCCCTCGGAGAGCCCCTCCGGAACCTCCGGGGAGTCCTCACGGGCACGCCGACGTTCCTGGACGACGGACTCGAATGACCCGCCGCGCCGAGGAGGGAACGTTCACGGGGACGGACGGCCCGCCGTCAGATGGCCCGCCGCCCGACGGGTCGCCACGACCACGCGTCTGCTGTTGTCTCCGTCCCGGCGAGGACCGTCGGCTGCTCGTCGAGTGGCTCGAGGCGAACGGCTACGAGCCGGTCGTGGCGGGCCCGAGCGACCTCGCGTCCGTGGCGTTCGACTGTTGTCTGGTCGACGTGGCGTCGCTTCGCGAGGCGGCACCGATCCTGTCCGAGCTCCGTGCCGACCGATCGGCGGGGATCCGGCCGTGCTTGCTCATCGCGCCCGGGGACGCCGCGAAGACGCTCGAACGCCTCCCGTCGGAGACGTCCCTCGTCGTCACCGACGTGCTCGGGACGCCGCTGCGTCGCGTGGTGCTCCGCCGGCGACTGGAGAGCGCGCTCTCGGTCCGACGTCTTTCGCGGGCGCTCGTCGACAGCAGCGAACGCTATCGACAGCTGCTGGAGCGGACGCCGGCGGCCGTGTTCGTGCTCTCCGGCGGGGAGATAACCTACTGTAACGGTGCCGCCGCGGAGCTGCTCGGTCGTGCCGACGAGGCGATCGTCGGCACGCGGTTTCTCGACCACCTCACCGAACCCGACCGCGACCGGATCGCCGACCTCATCGCGACGCTCGAGACGAACGAGGGGACCGAGTTCGTGGAGGCGTCGATCATCGGTCAACGGCGATCGATCCCGGTCGAACTCGCGGCCAGCGTGGTCGAACCGTCGTCCCGTGGCGGAGGCGACGCCCCCGATCGGACGTCCGCAGCGGACGCTCTCGATTCGGCACCGCAGGGCGACGTCCAGGTTCTGGTGTACGACGTCTCACGGCGAAAGGCCCGCGAGGACCAGCTCCGGCTCTATCGGCGTGCGATGGACGCCGCAACGGTCGGGATCACGATCAGCAACCCGTCGCTTCCGGACAACCCGGTCGTTTACGTCAACGAGGAGCTCGAACGACTGACCGGCCGCTCCCGCGAGGAGATCCTGGGACGGA
>LFFM01000784.1_pt1 | contig 22440 bp, 22 predicted proteins | sample 643131 | NCBI WGS metagenome assembly LFFM01 (sample SAMN03777445, study PRJNA286221) | soda lake metagenome | biome: soda lake; feature: Kulunda steppe; material: water; isolation source: sample Tc-Br brine of Tanatar trona crystallizer | place: Russia: Kulunda steppe | collected 2011-07
CGTCCCTCTCGAGGCGTCCGCGACGTGACGTCCGCATCGGGATGCCCGTCTCGAGGCGTCCGATCGGCTCAGTCCTCGGTCTTCGTCCGGTCGACGTCGAGCTCGCCGCGGTGGATCTTCGCGCCGTCCTGCGTGACCTGTCGACCGAGCACGGCACACTTCACGCGCATCGGAGAGATGTCGACACCGAGCATCTCCGTGATGTCGTCCGTCTCCAGCTCGTGAAGCTCCTCCACGGTCATCCCCTGGAGCCGTTCGGAGAGCATGCTCGCGGAGGCCATCGAGATGGCACAGCCGTCGCCCGAAAAGCGGACGGCGGCGATCGTTTCCTCGTCATCGTCGAGCGCGACGTCGACGCGGATCGTGTCGCCACAGGAGGGGTTCTCGCCGACGTGTGTGAAGTCCGGATCCTCGAGTTCCCCGTAGTTCCGGGGGTTCTTGTAGTGGTCGAGGATCTGCTGCCGGTACATGTCCGAGCCCAGTCCCATATCGGTTTCACGTAGACCGCTTCGGGTCAAAAGCGTTCCGTCGGCCGGGACGATCGTCGATCCGGAGTCACGCGAGCGTCTCGACGACTACGCGAACAGCTCGTACGCCTCGCGTACGGCCTCGACCAGCTCGTCGACCTCCTCCACGGTGTTGTAGACGTAAAAGGAGGCGCGCGCGGAGGCGGCGATCCCGAGCTTGTCGTGAAGCGGCTGGGTGCAGTGGTCGCCGGCGCGAACCGCCACCCCGTAGTCGTTGAGGATGCTCGAGAGGTCGTGGGCGTGGACGCCGTCGACGTTGAACGCGACCAGTCCGCCCCGCTCGTCGCCGGGCGGACCGTAGATCTCGACGCAGCCGAGGTCGGTCAGCCGGTCGTAGGCGTACTCCGCGAGGAGCTCCTCGTGGGCCTGCACCTGCTCCATGCCGATCTCCTCCATGTACTCGACGGCGGCCGCGAGCGCGATCCCCTGTGCGATCGAGGGCGTGCCGGCCTCGAACTTCCACGGGAGGTCCTCCCACGTCGAGTCCTCGAAGGTGACCCGGCGGATCATCTCGCCGCCGTAGAGGTACGGGCTCATCCCATCGAGGATCTCCTCACGACCGTAGAGCGCGCCGATGCCCGTCGGGCCGCACATCTTGTGGCCCGAGAAGGCGAGGAAGTCGACGTCGAGCTCGCCGACGTCAACCGGACGTGTAGGCACCGACTGAGCGGCGTCGGCGAAGATCAACGCGTCCCGCTCGTGGGCCAGGTCGGCCAGCTCGCGGATCGGGTTCACCGTCCCGAGGGTGTTCGAGACGTGGACGACGGAGACCATCTCGGTGTCGTCGTCGACCTTCGCGGCCGCGTCGTCCATGTCGAGCGTGCCGTCGTCGTCCACCTCGATGAATCGGACGTCCGCGCCGGTCTTCTTGCCGATCTGCTGCCAGGTGACGAGCGAGGCGTGGTGCTCCATCTCGGTGAGCACGACGTTGTCGCCCGCGGAGAGCTCCTCCAGCCCCCAGGCGTACGCGACGAGGTTCAACGCCTCCGTCGTGTTCTTCGTGAAGACGACCTCCTCACGGCCCGCGGCGCCGATGAAGTCGGCGACCGTGTCGTGAGCCTCCTCGTAGGCGACGGAGGCCTCCTGGCTCAGCTGGTGGATGCCGCGGTGAACGTTGGAGTTGTAGCCGCGGTAGTAGTTCGCGATGGCGTCGACCACCGGTTCCGGGGTGTGCGTCGTCGCCGCGTTGTCGAGGTAGACCAGCGGCGTATCGTCACGCTCGTCCTGTCCGACGGTCGTGGGGTCGCCGCCGACGAGCCGATCGAGGATCGGAAAGTCGGCGCGGACCGCCTCGACGTCGAACGGGTACTGTTCCTGAACTCCCATCACCGAACCTTCGGGCCCGAGGGTCAACACGTCTTCGGTTCGGCACGTGTTGCCACCGTCCCGGATCCCGTCTTCCGTGCCGATTTCGGCCGATTCGCGGGGATACCGTCAGCGTTCGGTCGAGGCCGGTTCCGCCGGGGAGGGTTCGAGACGAACCCCAGTCCACGGGCATACTCGACGAGGCGGAGCGTGACCCCGGTAAAGCGGAGCGTGCCGCCGGCCTCGGGAGCATACCGATCCGGCGACCATCCGGTGACGGCCCGACGGCGATCCGGATCGCATCCGTTGACGGACGAACTGGTGCCCTTTTGAGTCCGGGGAGTCTCGGTTCAGCCATGACCGACACGCTCAGACTCGCCACCCGCGGATCGGACCTCGCGCTTCGACAGGCCGGGACCGTCCGCGACGCCCTGTCGAGTCGCCGACGCGACGTGCAGATCCGTCGCGTCGAGACTCGTGGCGACGAGATACGCGACGAACTCATCCACCGGCTCGGCCGAATCGGCGCGTTCGTCCATGCGCTCGATGAGGAGGTGATCGGCGGCGACGCCGACCTCGCCGTCCACTCCCTGAAGGACGTGCCGACCGAGGGCATGGGAGCGGACGACCTCGTCATCGCCGGCGTGCCCGAGCGCGCTCCCGCCGGCGACGTGCTCGTTCACCCCGACGGACTGGAATTCCCCGACCTCCCGTCCGGAGCCGTGGTCGGCACGGGATCGCTCCGGCGAACCGCCCAGATCAAGGCGGCCCGCCCCGACCTCGAGGTCGAGCCGATCCGCGGCAACGTCGACACTCGGATCGAGAAGCTTCTCGCGCCCGGATTGCAGACGGAACACGAACGGCGGTTGATCGCCTCGGGCGAGGCCCACACGCTGACCGCGGAGCAGGGAGGCGAGGAGGGGACGGACGACGACAGCGTGGTGGAGGAGGACGACGTGGCGGAGGAGGACGGCGTGGCGGAGGAGCAGGACGGCGTGGCGGAGGAGGACGAGGCGAGCGACTTCGACCGGACGGTCGAGGAGTGGTTCGACGACCTCTCCGAACTCGAACGCTCCGCGATGGAGCGGTCCGTCGACGTCGAGTACGACGCGTTGGTGCTCGCGGAGGCGGGGCTCGTCCGCTCCGGACTCGACGACGCGGTGCCGACGGAGCGGCTGCCGCGCGATGAGTTCGTGCCCGCCGCCGGCCAGGGGGCGATCGCCGTCACCGCGACGGCTCCGGACGTGATCGAGGCGGTGCGGTCCGCGGTCGACCACCCGCGGACGCGGGTCGCGACCACGGTCGAGCGGACGGTGCTCGCCGGGCTCAACGGCGGCTGTATCGCACCCATCGGCGTGACCGCGCGCGTGCAGGGCGAGTACGTCAACGTCCGCGCACGGGTGCTCTCGACGGACGGCACCGAGGAGGTCGCCGACGCCCGCGATCTGCCGATACGGAACCACGCGAAGGAGGCGGAGGCGTTCGCGGCCGACCTCGCGGACCGTGGCGCGGACGAGCTGATCGCCGCCGCCCGCGCGGAGGTGGACGACGAATGACCGAGGACGGAGCCAACGACCACGGAATCGACGGCGAGGGCGACGACGGCCACGGATCCGACGGCGAGGGCGACGACGGCCACGGATCCGACGGCGAGGGCGGAGCGGGCATCGGCGTCGTCTACCTCGTCGGCTCCGGCCCCGGCGATCCGGATCTGTTGACCGTGAAGGCGGAGCGACTGATGGACGAGGCCGACGTCGTCCTTCACGACAAGCTGCCCGGCCCGGAGATCCTCGGCCGGATCCCGGAGGAGAAACGCGAGGACGTCGGAAAACGCGCAGGCGGCGAGTGGACCCCCCAGGAGTACACCAACCGGCGGCTCGTCGAGCTGGCCGAGGAGGGATTGACGGTCGTCCGGCTCAAGGGCGGCGACCCGTTCGTCTTCGGGCGCGGCGGCGAGGAGGCCGAGCACCTCGCCGCGAACGGGATTCCCTTCGAGGTCGTCCCCGGCGTCACCTCCGCCATCGCCGGTCCGGCCGTCGCCGGCATCCCCGTCACCCATCGCGATCACGCCTCCTCGGTTTCGTTCGTCACCGGCCACGAGGACCCGACGAAGGAGGAGTCCGCGGTCGACTGGGACGCGCTGGCGGCCACGGGCGGCACCGTCGTCGTGTTGATGGGCGTCGGCAAGCTTCCCGACTACGTCGCCGAACTCCGGCGGGCCGGGCTCGACGCCGACGTCCCCGTCGCGCTCGTCGAGCGGGCGACGTGGCCCGACATGCGCGTCGCGACCGGCACCCTCGGGACGATCGTCGACGTTCGCGACGAGGCCGGGATCCGACCGCCCGCGATCACCGTGATCGGCGAGGTGGCGGCGACCCGCGAGCGCGTGCTCGGATTCCTGCGAAACGCTCACGGAGGAAGCGAATGAGTCCGCCGGACCGCTCGAAGGCCGCCGTCGATCGAGCCGACGCGTCCGCCGACCGTCCCCGGGTCGCCGTCTTCCGCCCCGACGACGAACGGATCGAGAACGCGGTCGACCGGCTCGACGCGCTCGGTGCCGAACCCGTCCCCGACCCGATGCTCGCCGTCGAGCCGACGGGTGCGGCGCCGGCGGAGGGACGCTACGTGATACTCACGAGCAAGACGGGCGTCGAGCTCGCGGCCGAGGCGGGCTGGGAGCCCGGCGACGCGACCCTCGTCGCCATCGGCCCCGCGACCGCGGCAGCCGCCCGTGAAGCCGGCTGGACGGTCGGGCTAGTCCCCGAGGAGTACACCTCGGCCGGGCTCGTCGCGGCCCTGAAAGACGAGGTGAACGGCGAGCGCGTGGAGGTCGCGCGATCGGACCACGGCAGCGACGTTCTGTTAACCGGGCTCCGCGAGGCGGGTGCCGACGTTCACGAGACCGTCCTCTATCGGCTCACGCGACCCGATGGGAGCGGGGAATCGGCGGCGCTCGCCGCGGCCGGCGAGCTGGACGCGGTCGCGTTCACGTCCTCGCTCACCGTGGCCCACTTCCTCGATGCGGCCGCCGAGCGAGGGGTGCGGGAGGCGGCGATCGCTGGGCTGAACGACGCGGTCGTCGGCGCCATCGGCCCGCCGACGGCGGAGACGGCGGCGGAACGCGGGATCGACGTCGACGTCGTCCCCGACGACGCCGACTTCGACGCGCTTGCGGAGGCGGTCGTCGGAGCGGTCCGGGACGGGAAACGGCGGGGCGGGTGACCGGCACGCCGGATCCGAACGACCGAACGCCGCCGGTGAAATCCGTCGGTTCCGACGTGTGCTTCCGTGAGATTACCGGGCACGAATCCAGCAACCCCCCCACGGGTGGGATTTCGTGGCGTTTTGCTACGATGCGATCCAGTTCGGGTGATCGAACGGGGTTGGTCCATGCCGGGTACGGCCCGACGGAAGCGGTTACGATCGATTTTGTGCGGCGCGAAGCGATCGAACGACCTCAATCGTCGGCGTTCGTGACCTCGACGCGTCCGTCGAGGTCGACGTCCAGGTCGAGGGAGCGCCGCTCGACGTCGAACAGCTCGTAGGGGTCGGCGTCCGCGGGCATCGCCGGCTCGTAGCCCTCGGCGCCGCCGCGCTCCTCGAACTCGGCGACGACCTCGGACCGCAGATCGTCGTCCGAAAGCAACCGAACGAGGGTACCGCCGATCGTCTTCGCGGCGTAACACATCCCGTCGACGCCGGTCGAGCCGCTGGCCGCGACCGCCTGCCAGGAGTGGGCCGGCGTGCCGACCGGCCACGTCGCGGTCGTCATGCGCCCGAGCGGGACGACTTGGCTCACGTCGCCGGAGTCCGTCGAGTACGATCCCGTCGTCCCCGCGTCGGTCGCGTCGATCGGTTCGGTGAAGTACGTCTCGTCGGCGGCGCGCTCGCGCACCTCGGACGGCACCTTCGCGAGCTCGCCGGAGACGTCGCCGAGCGACTCCCGGAGCTCCGCTGCGAAGGCGGGGTCCTCGACCTCGAACGAGCCGAGGTCGGCCATCGTCTCGCTGATCGCGTCGCCGAGCGTCTCGTTCGGCCGGACGCCGTAGATGCCGGCGGTCTGGATCACCTGGACGTCGACGTCGGCCATCAGCGCCGCGCCACGGGCCGCGTTCCGGAACCAGTCGCTCACCTCCTCGACGAGGTCGCGGCTCGGCGCACGGACGAGATACTCCGCGGTCGCCTCCGGCGGGACCACGTTCGCGGCGCCCCCTCCGTCGGTGATGACGTAGTGAAGGCGCACCGGATCCGGCACGTGCTCGCGCATGTACTCGACGGCGGTGTTGAGCAGCTGGATCCCGTCGAGCGCGCTCCGGCCGGCCTCCGGCGCGGCCGCGGCGTGGGAGGACTCGCCCCGCACGGTGACCTCGAAGCTATCGACCGCGAGACACGATCCCTTGGTCGGCGCGTTGTACCAGCCGGGATGCCAGGAGACGACGGCGTCGAGGTCGTCGAAGGCACCCGCCCGGGCCATGTACATCTTTCCGGATCCGGCCTCCTCAGCGGGCGTCCCGACGTAGACGACGGTCCCCTCGAGCCCCTCGTCGATGGCATCCGCGACCGCGAGCGCGGCGCCCAGCGAGCCGACGCCGAAGAGGTTGTGTCCGCAGCCGTGTCCGGCGGCCCCCTCCTCGACCGGGTCCCGCGTCGCGGCCACGCGCTGGGAGAGGCCGGGAAGCGCGTCGTACTCGCCCATCGTGCCGACGACCGGCTCGCCGTCGCCGTAGCGGGCGACGAACGCCGTCTCGACGTCGCCGACGCCGACCTCGACCTCGAAGCCGCGGTCGGCGAGAACCTCGATCAAACGCTCTGCGGCGTACGTCTCCTCGAACGCGGTCTGCGGGTGATCCCAGACGTCCCTCGAGAGCTCGACGAGTCGCTCGCGCCGCTCCTCGACGGACGCGGCTATCGCTTCGGTGTCCATGGGTGAGGCTGGCAAAGCCCGAATAAAAGGGTTCGGCCGGCGGCGGGGGTCGCCGGCATCGGCCGGACGACGGGTTCCGATGACGGAGCCATTCCGTCGGCGCCTACCCCAGAACGGCCTCGACCGCCTCTTCTGCCGCCTCCAGGTCCTCGTCGGTGTTGACGTTCTCGAAGGTTCGCTCGTCGGTTCGGCTTCGGATGGCCGCGTCGTCGACGACGACGTACTCGAGTTCGAACAGCGGATCGACGATCTTCCGGTCGCCACGGGCGAGCGCACGCTCGCAGGCGTCGGCCATGGCCTCGGCACGATAGACGGCCTGCGTCGTCTGGAACCAACGGTCCTGGACCCGCGGGACCGCGGCGTCGTGGTTCATCGCGTCCGCGAACAGCGTTTCGGCGAAACCAGGATCGACGAACGGCATGTCACAGGCGACGACGAACGCGTACTCGCTCGGCGCCGCTCGACAGGCGTTGCGGATCCCCGCCATCGGGCCGAGATCCGGCTCCTCGTCTATCGCCCACCGGATCGGCAGGAGTAAGCCGTCGAGCGCCGTCTCGATCGCGTCCCGCTGGTCGGCACGACAGTTGATCACGAGGTCGTCGACGACGGGGTCCCCGCTCGACGCGCGCTCGGCACCGGGCGGTATCGGGTCGTCAGTGCCGGCGAGCCGGTTCGCCACCCGCCGCACCATCGGGACGCCCGCAAGCGACGTGACCGACTTGTCCGCCTCGCCGAATCGCGTCGATCGGCCGCCCGCGACGATGGCTCCGGTCGTCATGTGGGGTCACTCTCGGCGAGGGGTCTTCGCGTTTGCGGTCACGACGGACATCGATCCCGCACGAGCGCCGCGACCCGACAAGCTATACGTCCGGACGACGACGCTCCATGATACCGAATGACGCGGCGAACCCACGTGCTTCGGGCGGACCTGACCGCCGGAACCGTCAGCCGCGAACGCGTGCCGGAGCGGTGGCGTCGGCGGTTTCTCGGCGGGAAGGGGCTCGGCGCACGCTACCTCCACGACGAGGTCGACGCCGGGGTCGATCCGCTCGGCCCCGGGAACCCGCTCGGGTTTTGGATCGGACCGCTCTCCGGCTCGCTGCCGGGCGAGCCCCGATACGCCGCGGTGACGAAGTCGCCGTTGACCGGGCTGTTTCTCGACTCGTACGCCGGCGGCGAGTTCGCGACGCGGCTCGCCGGGAGCCTCGACGACTGCCTCGGCCTGCTCGTCTCCGGCGCCGCATCCGAGCCGGTTCGCATCGAGATCAACGGGGGAGACGCCCGGATCCGGCCGGTGGAGACGTGGGGCGACGACGCGGCCGAGACCGCGGCCGTCCATCCGGACGCTGCCGTCGCGTGCGTCGGCCCGGCCGGCGAGCGCGGCGTCCGCTACGCGACGATCGCCAGCGACGGCGGCGAACACCACGCCGGACGCGGCGGCGCGGGGGCGGTCATGGGCGCGAAGCGGCTCAAGGCGGTGGTCGCCCGCGGGCCGCCGGCCGAGCCGCCGACCGAGGCGCTCGCGGCGATTCGGGAGGCCGCGAACGTGCGATACGCCGAGGAGGACGTGGGTCGATGGCAGGCGGCAGCCGGGACGCTCGAATCGGTCGACTTCGCCGACGCGGTCGGCGCGCTCGCGACGGAGGGATGGCAGGGCGGCCGGTTCGAGGGCGTCGACGACGTGGGGATAGACGCGGCCCGAACGGCGTCTTCCGGCCGTGAGAACCCCAAAGATCCGGTTCCCGGCGGCTTTCGAATCGCGACGGACGCGGGCGAGACGATTCCCCGCGGCGCCGCCTCGATGACGCTCGGTGCCGGCCTCGGCGTCGACGACTTCGACGCGGTGGCGGCGCTCGGCGGGCTCTGTGATCGGCTCGGCGTCGACGTGATCGAGGCCGGCACCGCCGTCGCGTGGGTCGCCCGCGCGAACGAGGCGGACGCGCTCGACGTCACGGGCGTGCTTCCCGGCGGTACCGACGTCGCGGACGTGCGGTTCGGCGACGCCACAGCCGCGCGGGACCTCGTCCTCGCGATCGCGGGGCCGGCGAACGCCGACGCAAACGCCGACGTCGCTGGGTCCGACGCATCCGACGTCGACGACCTCCTCGACGCGCTTCGCGGGGGCGTCGACGTCGCGGCCGAGCGCTTCGGCTACGACGCGATCCCGACGATGAAATCCATGTCGCTGCCGGGGTACGATCCGCGCGTCGCGGCCGGGATGGCGCTCGCGTACGCGACGAGCGACCGCGGGGGCTGTCATCGACGCGCTCGCCCGATCGAGGAGGAGGTCTTCGCCGCGTGGGACGATGGGGACCGCGTCGCGGCAGTGATCGGCGCACAGAACGTCAGGTCCGTGCTGTGGAGCCTCGTCGCGGACGACTTCGCCGGCGAAACGCTGTGGGAGGACTGCGGAGCGACGTTCGCCGCCGCACGCGTCGCGGCGACGGGTGCCGCGATCCCGACGGACCCGACCGACCTCCGCCGATGTGGGGAACGGATCTGGACGCTCGTGCGGTTGTTCAACGCGAGGGAGGGAGCCGACCGCGAGGACGACCGGCTTCCGCCGGCGTTCTCGAAGCCGATCCCGGACGGACCGGCGGCCGGAAGTCGGATCGATCCGACGGCGTTCGAGTCGCTGCTCGAGGACTACTATCGGGCGCGTGGCTGGGGACCGGACGGGCTCCCGACGGCGGAGACGATCGAGCGACTCGGACTGTCCGACGTCGTCGACGAGGCGACGCCGATCGGACGATCGTTCGAGGGCGGCGAGGGGAGCTAACGCCGGCAAAACGCGCCGGGACGGCCGCAGACGCGCTCCGGCAGATGGGGGTCGAAAGCGACCCGTTAAGTGGACGCCGACCCAACGGACATTCATGCCAGAGGCCACGGATCTGGAGGAGTTGAAGCGCGGAACCGAACTGGTCAAACGCGGCTTCGCGCGAATGCAGAAGGGGGGCGTCATCATGGACGTCGTCAATCGGGAGCAGGCCCGAATCGCCGAGGACGCCGGAGCGGTCGCGGTGATGGTCCTCGAGAACGTGCCGGCGGACATCCGCAAGCGCGGCGGCGTCGCGCGGATGCCCGACCCCGAGCGCGTTCCGGAGGTCATCGACGAGGTATCGATTCCGGTGATGGGGAAGTCCCGTATCGGCCACCGGAAGGAGTCCGAGATTCTCGAGGCACTCGGCGTCGACATGATCGACGAGTCCGAGGTTCTCACGCCCGCCGACGACGAGTACCACACCGACAAGCGCGACTTCACGGCGCCGTTCGTCTGTGGCGCCCGGAACCTCCCCGAGGCGCTCCGCCGGATCCGCGAGGGCGCGGCGATGATCCGGACGAAAGGCGAGGCCGGCACCGGGGACGTCAACCAGGCGGTCAAACACCAGCGCACCATCAAACACCAGATCCGGACGCTCACCGGACTCAACTACGAGGAGCGCGAGAAGTGGGCCCGCGAGCACGGCGCGCCACGCGATCTCGTCCACGAGACCGCGGAGGCCGGCCGGCTTCCGGTCGTCAACTTCGCGGCGGGCGGAATCGCGACCCCCGCCGACGCGGCGCTGATGATGTACCACGGCTGTGACGGCATCTTCGTCGGCTCCGGCATCTTCGGCGCGGAGGACCCCGTCCGGATGGGCAAAGCCGTCGTCGAGGCCGTCAACAACTGGGACGACCCCGAGGAGCTCGCGCGAATCGCCTCCGGAACCGGCAAGGGCATGAAAGGACAGTCGAACGACTCGATCCCCGAGGAGGAACGGCTGCAGGGCCGCGGCGTCTGAACACGAACCACGCCCGAAACGGCTCCCGGTTTTCCTCTCGTTTTCGTTCTCTCCCTTTTGTTTCCCTCACCTTCTCGTCCCCCCACCATCTCGTCCCCTCACCTTCTCGTTCCCGTGCCGACCGTCGTCCGCCCGAAGACGTTTACTGCTCCGGTCTTTCAGCACGGCACGTGATGCGAACCGATCGTCGCACCCTCCTCGCGGGCGTCGGCGTGGCCGCCGCAACCGTGCTCGCCGGCTGCACGCGCGACGACGACTCGCCTGACTGGCGGCCGGACCGGAACCGGTTTCCGGCGGTCGAGGTCGACGATCGCGCGGTGCTGCTGGCCGAGCAGTTCGATGCTCGCCACGTGCGTGAACACGACGCGGAGATGCGGGAGGTGGGCTTCGCGCTCGACGTGATCGATCGGATCGTGGACGACCCGTACGCGCTCGCGGCCGACGTGTTCTCGGCGGGCGGGCTCTCGGCCGACGACCTCGACGCCGTATGCGACGTGGCGACCGAGTTGCCGGAGGGCCGGGAGGGACGGGCGACGCTCCTCGAAGGCGAGTTCGACGCCGACGAGACCGTCTCGGCCATCGCCGACGGGATGGACGACGAGCCGGTCGAGCGCGACTCCCCGGCCGACCGGCTCCTCGAGTCGAGCGACGGCGCCGTCGGGAGGGACGGCGACGCGGTCATCTACGGTCGCGACCCGGCCGCCGTCGGAGCGATGCTCGCGGCGCCGGTCGACGAGTCGAAGCGCTACTTCGGGCCCGACGCCCATCCGGCCGCGCTCACGGACGGTCTGGAGGAGTTCTCGGGGATCGCGGCGTTCGAGTCCGCCGACGAGGAGCGGATGCAGGTCGACGGGTACGACGTGGTCGAGCCGGGTCTGGTCTCGGTGACGACAAGATTCCGGTTCGCCGACCCGGACCGATTCGCGACCGCGGTGACCGATCGCGAGGAGGCGGCGGAGGAGAGCGACGCGCTGCGGAACGTCGAGACGACGCGGCTGGACGACGAGCGGGTGCTGATCGTCGACGCGGAACTCGAGGTCGACCTCGAGGACGCCTAAACCGACGGCACGAGAATCAACGTTCGAACCTCACACCGACCCAGCATCCGAACCTCACACCGACCCAGCATCCGAACCTCACACCGACCCAGCATCCGAACCCCACACCGACCCAGCATCCGAACCTCACACCGACCCAGCATCCGAACCCCACGCGAATGCACCCGATCGTCCATCCCGTCGTCGGCTACCTCTGTTATGCCGCATACACGCGGGGTCGGCACGGCGAACGTCCCGGCGGGGAGCCGACGGTCGTCGCCGTCTTCGCGGCGGTGTTACCCGACTTGGTGGACCAACCGCTCCGGCTCGTGGGCGTCATGCCGGTCGGGCGAACGATCGCCCACTCGCTGCTCGTGGCGATCCCCGTCGTCGTCGCCGTCGGCGCGATCGCCCGCCGTCGCGGACGGCCCGAGTTGGGCGTCGCCTTCGCGATCGGGTACCTCTCACACATCGCGGCCGACGTGCCCTGGCACGTGCTCGCCGGCGACGTCGACGAACTCGGGTTTCTGTTGTTCCCCATCACGCGGATGCCGCAGTATACGGGGACGAAGACGCTCGCGACGGCGGGCGGCGTCGAGATCACCACCCTGTGGATCGAGGCCGTGCTGTTCGTCGTCGGCGTCCGGGTCTGGTGGAACGACGGGCGGCCCGGGCTCGAGCTGTTTCGTCGGTGATCGCGGCGGCCGAAGCGCGCGGCGTCGATCACTCCTCGTTTAAAACCGTCGCCCCCCGGCCGATCCGGGTCTGGTACGCGCGGGCATCGATGCCGGCGTCCGAGAACCCCTCCAGCATCGCGGCGGCGATCTCCCGGCGGTCGTCGTCGTGACAGGCGGCGACGACCGCCGGTCCCGCGCCGCTGACCGTGACGCCGGTCGCACCGGCCGCGAAGGCCCGCTCGCGGACCTCGTCGTAGCCGGTGATGAGCCGGGCGCGCTCGGGCGTGACGACGGGGTCGTCCATTCCCGCGCCGACGAGTTCGGGATCGGACCGGCACATGCCGACGGTCAGCGTGGCGGCGTTGCCGACGGTCTCGACGAGCGCCTCCATCGAGGCCGACTCGGGGACGACCCGACGGGCGTCGCGCGTCGACACCGCGACGTCGGGCAGACAGACGACGAGCGGGACGTCGGCGCTCACCGCGCGGGTGCCGTCCCGGCCCGTGATCGTGAACCCGCCCAGAAGCGACGGCGCGACGTTGTCCGAGTGGGCGACGCCGGAGACGACCGCCTCGCCCTCGGCCGCGATGGGGACGAGCTCCGTACGCGAGAGCCCGCGGTCGTACAGGCGGTTGAGCGCGACCGCGGCGCCCGCGGCGCTGGCGGCCGAGGAGCCGAGCCCGGAGGCGGGACGCACGCCCTTGTCGATGTGGATGTGTGCGGGGGCGTCGAGCTCCTCGACCACCGCGCCGACCGTGTTCTTCTTCGGATCCTCCGGGATGTACTGGGCGCCGACGCCGGTCACCTCGATGGTCGTTCGCGCTGCCTTCTCGACCGTGACGACGTCGGCCGGGCGGGAGAGCGCGGCGCCGAAGACGTCGAAACCGCTCCCGAGGTTCGCGCTCGTCGCCGGTGCCCGTACCGTGATCATGCAGGTCGGTGGACGGCGGAACGCAAAAAGGAGCGGGATCCGGGTCGAAATGCGCGAGCGGATCGGAGCTCACGGCCGGATCGGAACTGGCGGCCGGGTCGCGGAGCGGCGGTCAGATCACGAGTCGGCGGTGGTCCAGAGCAGCGGGCCGACGACCGCGAGGCCGATGCCGAAGAGGATGTACGTCGCCGGCATCGTCGTGAACGGAGCCATGAGGAAGATCGCGCCGAAGCCCATGACGACCAAGGCGATCACTTTCTGGGATTTCAGCGGCGCGGCGCCAAGCAGGGATGCGACGAACGCCAAAAGCAGGACGTGTCCCAGATGGTAATCGAGCAGGAACGCGTCGATGAGCAGGGGCGTATGCATTCTTGTCGTGTCTTGGGCGGGATTCGCGCTTTAAAGTTCCGTTTCCGCCGACGCGACGGCCAGCCGATCCCGGAGTTATAAGCGGCGTGCGGTCGACCGGCAGTCGTGCGACTCGTACAGGTCATGATCCCCGCCGGGAAGCGGGCCGCGGTCGTCCGCGCGCTGGACGAGGAGGGGATCGACTACGTCATCACCGACGAAACGAGCGGCCGCGAGTACACGGCGGTCGCGACGTTTCCGCTCCCGACGGCCGCCGTCGAACCCGTGCTCGACCGGCTCCGCGAGGCGGGCATCGACGAGCGGACCTACACCGTCATCGTCGCCGCCGAGACCGTCATCTCCCGCCGGTTCGATGCGCTCGAGGCGGAGTACGCGGAGGAATCCGAACGCGGGGAGGACCGGATCTCGACGCAGGAGCTCCGGACGAAAGCGAACGGACTGGTCTCCGGCATCGAGACGTACGTGTTGATGACGGTGCTGTCGGCGGTGATCGCCACCGCCGGACTGCTGCTCGACTCGCCGGCGACGGTCGTCGGCTCCATGGTGATCGCCCCGCTCATCGGGCCGGCGATGTCGGCCGCGGTCGGTACCGTCGTCGACGACGACGGCCTTTTTAAGCGTGGAGTCCGCCTCCAAGCGCTCGGAGTCGTCCTCGCGATCGGCTCCGCGGCCGCGTTCGCGGCGTTGTTACGCGCGGCAAATCTCGTGCCGCCGGGCCTCGATCCGTTGACGCTCGCGGAGGTCTCCGAGCGGCTCGCGCCGAACGTGCTCGTACTCGCGGTCGCGCTCGGCGCGGGAGTCGCGGGCATCGTCTCGCTCATGACCGGCGTCTCCGCCGCGCTCGTCGGCGTCATGATCGCGGTCGCGCTCATCCCGCCCGCGGCCGCCGTCGGCATCGGCATCGCCTTTACCATCCCGCGGCTCGCGCTCGGCGCGGGCGTGCTCGTCCTGGTGAACGTCCTCTCGATCAACCTCGCGGCGCTGGTCATGCTCTGGTACGAGGGCTACCGCCCGAAACGATGGTTCCGCGAGGACGAGGCACGGTCGGCGCTGATCAAGCGGGCGGCCGTGCTCGTCGCCGCCATCGCGCTGCTGTCCGTCTTCCTCGGCGGCGTCACCTACGATACCTACGTCGCGACGACGACGGAAGGCGAGATCAGAAGCGCCGTCGGTGACGAACTCGCCGCCATCGACGACGAGATGGAGCTACTCGAACTCGACGTCGAGCGGGCGGGAACCCTTCCACCGCGGACGACCGAACACGTGGTCATCACGGTCGGCGCGCCGCCCGGGACGGGGATCGAGAGCGTCGCCACGGCGCTCGATACACGCATCGAAGCGGTGGTCGAGAGGCCGGTCACCGTCGAGGTGCGGCTGGTGACCGTCGAGCGCACCGGCTGAGCGGCGACCGCTTCGTCAGCCCTCGGACCGGTCGCGAGTCGGCAGGTCCGGCTCGAAGTCGATGGCGTCGATCGCCATCTCGAGGACGCGGTCGACGTTCTCGCCCGCGGTGACGCTCATCGTCGCGTCGACCGGCTCGGCCTGCACCGCGTCGAACCGGTCGTGTTTGTTCGCGACGGTGAGCACGGGAATGGACTCGTCGAACAGCGTGCGCACCTCCCGACGAAGCTCCAGTTGGGCGTCGAGGGGATAGCCGCAGTCGCCGGAGGGATCGAGCACGAAGAGCACGACGTCCGCGAGGTGAGTGAGCGCGCTCACGGCCTGGCTTTCGATGTCGTTGCGCTCGTCCGCCGGCCGGTCGAGCAGCCCCGGCGTGTCGACGATCTGGTAGCGAACGTGATCCCGCTCGAAGTGGCCGACCTGCACGCCCTTCGTCGTGAACGGATACTCCGCGATCTCGTTGGACGCGCGGGTGACCGCGTTGACGAACGAGGACTTGCCGACGTTCGGGTAGCCGGCGACGACGATCGCGGGCTCGTCCGGTCGGATGTCGGGCAGGTCACGGAGCGCGTTCCGTGCCTCGCCGATCATCAGGAGGTCGTCCTCGATGTCGTCCATCATGTCGGCCATGCGCGCGAACGCCTGCTTGCGGTGTTTCTTCGCAGCGTCGAGATCGGCGCCACGGAGCTTCGTGGTGTACTCGTCGCGGAGGTCCTCGATCCGTCGGGCCGTCCACATCACCCGGGAGAGCGCCTGCCGGAGCTCGTCGACGTCGACGATGGCGTCGGCCAGCTCGTAGTAGAAGGGGTCGACGTCGAAGCCGAAGTCCGGCCAGGAGACGACGACGTTCTCTAAGTTGTCCGAGAGGACGTTGCCCGCGGTCCGCAGCATCGACTCCTGGGCCTCGTGGCCGCTCTTGGCGTGACCCGCGCGTGCGGCCCGCGAAAAGGCCTTATCGACCAGTTCCCCGGATCGGGGAGTCGTCGGGAGGCCCTCGAATATCATGCGTCCGGGTAGCCCGCCGAGGCGTATAAGAGCGTCCGTTTCGTGACCACCACGACACGCCGCCGCACGACCGATCTCGGGGGCGTCTCAGTCGTCCCGGAACGAGTCGCCGAGGCCGCCGAGCCGTTCGCCGAGCCCCCGACCCTCGGACTCGCCGGGGAGGATGTCTCCGAGCGACGCCCCGAAGGCGGCGGCCGCCCAGATCACGGTGACTCGACCGAACGCCTCCGAGGTCGTGGGGCTTCCCTCGTGGAGACGCCCCCACAGGAACATCGTCGAGAAGGCGACGACGAGCGAGATGAGGAGGACGGCGACGAGCCGGCGAGGGATCACGCCGAAGAAGGGGTTGTGGACGCGAACGTCGCGGAAGTCGGCGTAGTAAAGGACGCCCGCGGTCACGGCGACCACGAACGCGACGTTGAGCGTCAAAAACAGCGGCACCGGTCCAACCGTCGTGGCGACGAACCACTCGGCGATCTCGAAGACGCCGTCCTCCACCAACAACGGAAGCGAGAGGAGTATCCCGCCGACGAACGCCTCCGCGACGTCACGACCGGTATAGGTGCTGATCCGGCTCGTGAACGCGCTGCTTCCCGGCATCCGCTCGACCAGCGAGATGGTCTGACGGACCTTTTCGCGTTCGTGATCGGCGTCGACGGTCGCCTCCAGCGCGTCGAGTTCGTCCAACAGGTCGTCGATGTTCGGGTCGTCGGGACCGGTCGCGGCCGTCGCCACGGTTCCCTCCGATGTCCCGTCGTCCCGTCGACGGTCCCCACGGCCGCCCTGCGGTCGGTCGTCTCGCGGTCGGCCGTCTCGCGGTCGGTCGTCTCGGCTCATGTCCGGCGGTCGGTCCGCCGACGGTTAAGTCGTGCCCGAAGTGCGTTCACTCGAAGATCTCGCTTACGTCTTGGCCCGTGGATTCGCCGGGCAGGATGTCGCCGAGGGCCGCGCCGAAGGCGGCGGCCGCCCAGATCACCGTCACGCGGGCGACCTGCTCGATCGCCGTCGGATCCTCCTCGTGGAGCCGTCCCCACATGAGCAGCATCAAAAACGCCGTGAGAAGCGAGACGCCGAGCACGCCGACGTATCGGCGAGGGATGAGCCCGAAGATCGGTTTCGTCACCTGCACCTGCCGGAAGTCGGCGTAATACAGCAGCCCCGCGGTCATCCCGAGCACGAACAGCGCGTTCACGATGAAGAAGACGGGAATTCCCCCGGGAGAGAACTCGACGAACCACTCGGCGATCTCGAAGACGCCGTCCTCAACTAAAAGCGGCAGCGAGAAGATGACCGCGCCGACGAACGATTCCGCCATGTCGCGGCCGGTGTACTTGCTGATGCGGCTCGTGAACGCCTTGCTTCCCGGCATCCGTTCGACCATGGCGATCGTCTGACGGACCTTCCGCCGTTCGTGATCGTCGTCGACGGTCGCCTCCAGCGCGTCGAGTTTGTTCAGCAGGTCGTCGATGTCCGGATGCTCCGGCCCTCCCGCCGTCGGGTCCCCGTTTGTCGCTCCGCCGGCGTCGGCGCTGCCGGGGTTCTCGCCCGACCCCGGCCCGTCGCCGAACTCGTCATCACGGCTCATAAACGGGGCTCCACACGAACGGACAAAAAGGTGGTCGGCTTCCGTCACGCCGCCGGCCGACGCACGGCCTCACTCGAGTCGATCGAGGAAGTCGGCGACCACGGCGTTGAACGCGACCGGCGCCTCGATCATCGCGAGGTGGGCGGCGTCCTCGATGACGGCTCGCTCACAGCGCGAGATCCCGTCGGCGAGGAGATCGTGGTACTGCGGCGGGGTGAGCCGATCGTGCTCGCCGACGACCGCCAGCGCCGGAACCGTGATCTCCCCCAGCTGATCCCGGACGTCGAAGCGATCGCAGGTTCGGAAGTCGCGCTCGACCACCGTGTGCCCGCACTCGCGCATCGCCGCCGCGGAGCGTTCGGCGTGCTCCGCGGGGGCGTCGTGAAAGAGTCGATCCTCGCCATGGAGGAACCCGACGGCGCGCTCGAAGTCGTTCGCGAGCCAATCGAGGAGGTCACGGAGCACGGCCAGCCTCGCACCGGTGCCTGCGAGCACCAGCCCGTCGAGCGCGAGACCGCGTTCGAGCGCGACCCACAGCACGACGGCCCCGCCGAGCGAGCTACCACAGAGCACGGTCGCGTCGGTCCGCTTCGCGACGGCGACGACGTCGTCCGCGTACGCCGCGAGCGTCTCGGGACCGGGCGCCGCGTCGACGTCGTCGCTATCGCCGTGTCCGGAGAGGTCGAGCGTGACGACCGGGAATCGGTCGGCGAGTCGCGTCTGTGCCGTCCAGACGTCCTGCGTGCCGCCGCTGCCGTGGACGAAACACAGGGTGGGACCGTCCCCGCCGCGGTCGAACCGGCGATACGCCGTCCTCCGGCCGTGATGGGACGCGTGCTCCATGGCGGGCGATTCGTGGCGGAGCGAAATAAATGATCGACGGCGCGTCGAGCCGTCGATTTATAACAGATGGGCGAGCAGCACCGTCGCGAGCCCGAAGTAGATCACGAGCGCGGAGACGTCCTTCACCGTCGTCACGAGCGGGTCGGAGACGGCCGCGGGATCGTAATCGAGCTTGTGGGCGATCCACGGGATCACGTAGCCGACGAGGCTCGCGATGACACAGACCGCAACCAGCGAGACGAAGATGACGAACGCGATGGTTCCCGCGTCGGCCGGCTCGCCACGAAGCCCCGCGATCCAGCCGTAGGCGGCGAGTGCACCGATGCTGCCGATGATCAGCCCGATCGCGAGACCGACCTTCGACTCGCGGGCGAAGTGACGCATCGCGTTCTCGTCGTCGATGTGGCCGAGCGCGAGCCCGCGGACGAAGATGGTCGACGCCTGCGTGCCGACGTTCCCGCCCATGTCCATGATCACGGGGATGAAGAAGCCGAGCACGATGACGGCCTCCAGAGTGTCCTCGAAGCCCTCGATGACGAGCCCCGCGGCGAGCCCGCCGGCGAGCGCGACGAGCAGCCACGGGAGTCGAAGCCGAAGGATCCGGGAGAGCGACGACTCGAGGATGGCCGACGACCGGGCCTCCTCGGCGTCCGAAAACGAGAACCCGGCGCTTTTCATCATGTCCTCGGTCGCCTCCTCCTCGACGACGCCCATCATGTCGTCGGCGCGGACGACGCCGACCAGGGTGCCGTCGTCGTCGGTCACCGGAAGGACGGGGAACTCGAGGTCGCGCATCTGTCGGGCCGCGGGCTCGACCTCGGCGTCGAGGTTGAGCGAAATCACGTCCGTCGTCATGATCTCCGAGACCTGCTCGTCCTCCGGCGCGTTCAGGAGTTCGCGCAACGAGAGGACGCCGACGAGCTCGCCGTGGTCGCCGTTACCGCCGCGGTCGTCCGGTTCGGTCACGTCGGCGGCGTCGCCCGCGCCGTCGACGACGTAGACGTAGTAGACCGTGGTTTCGTCCTCGTCGGTCGGGACGAACTCGCGGAACCGCTCGATGGCGAGCCCGGCGAAGGTGTCCGCGTCCACGGCGACGTAGTCGCCGGTGAGCACGTCGGAGACGGTATCGAAGTGTTCGGCGTCCGCCGGCTCGGTTGCGGGAGATCGGCGGCCGGTGCCGCCGTCGGGAGAAAGGGCGTCGATGGGCCGTGTGTCGTCGTCGGACCGTACGTCGTCGGTGGGTCGTGCGTCGTCGGTCATTCGTGTCCTCCGACCGGTTCTCCGGCGGCGAGTTCTCCGTTCACCGTGCCGTCGACGGTGTCACGGTTGCCGGCGATCGGGTGCGATGCAGTCGCGTGCCGTGCGTCCGGCGTCGCGGACGCCGGTTGATCGGTGAGTGGCATGCACGCGGTAGGTCGATTTAGACCGAGTTAATTCTTTATTTCCATATCTACTGTTGAGATAATTTGTCAGAGGAAACGATAACAGTACACATGAAACGGAGCGATGGGACCGACGGCGACGGTGGCGGCGACGGGGAACGATGGCAACGCGGCGGCGGTAACGCGGAGGTCGCGGCAACGCGGCGTCGACGGCAACGTGGCGATGGCGCCTCCCGTTGCGGCGTGGTCGCCCGGACTACAGAGAACACAGGAGAGAGCCCACGACTTCAGTCGTGGATGGAGGTCAAGGCACCTGCGTCACGCGGTCGACGCCGTCGAGGTCGCCGAGGTCGGCAGCCAGCGCATCCTGGTCGATGCCCGCCTCGTAATAGAAGACGACGTCGAAGGTGCCCTCACGGAGGAGCTGTTGACACTCCCAGACGAACGCCTCGTCCTCGAGGGTGAGCCCCTGAAACTGGTTGGAGGAGAAGTCGGTGTCGTCGTTGCCCGCCTCGATGTACGTCTCGCCCTTGCCGGCGTGGTCCGCGATGACGTCGTTGGCGGCGACGGTGAGGTCGTGCATCTCCAGGTCCTCCCGGCCGGAGTAGGTCGTGTGGACGATACAGCCGACAAGCTCGATCTCGCCCGGCTCGAGGAGTGCTTTCGTCCGCTCGTAGAGGTCGCGATCGAGGGTCTCGCTCATGATCGACGGTACGTCCCCGGCGATAAACGCGTGACGATTCAATCGCGTCGCCAGCGAGCTCGAGTCGCCGATCACCGCGCCCGACAGACGAGCACGTCGTCGTGGGCGGTGACCTCGTAGTCGCGTTCGGCCAGCCATCGACGGACGGGCTCGACGGGGTCGCTCGACCCTCCCGAACCGACGTCGTCGGCGCCGTGCACCTCGATCACGAGCAGCGGGCGGGCGTCCGCGATCGTGTCGGCCGCGCCGCGCAACACCGCGAGCTCGTTCCCCTCGACGTCGACCTTTATCGCGTCGGGGGCCGGGAGATCCTCGTCGTCGATCCGTCGGATCGGGACGGTCTCTGTTCCGGCGACGCGCGCGCCCCACCGGGTCGCCTCCACACGGTCGAACGCGGAACACTTCGAGAAGGTCGACCGGTAGAAGGTCGCCTCATCGTTCTCCTCGCCGACGCCGATCCGGCGGAGGTCGATCCGCTCGTCGAGGGCGACGGGGTCGTCGAGGGCGACGGGGTCGCCGTCTCCGCGTCGTTCGTCCGCGCCGACGTTCCGCTCGACGTTCCGTGCCAGTCGCTCCGCGCTGACGGGATTGGGCTCGAAGGCGACGATCCGCCGTCGGGTGCCGACGGCCAACGGGATCGTGTACTCGCCGACGTGGGCGCCGACGTCGAACACCGTCGCGTCGGTCGGCAGCCCGGCGAGAACGGCCAGCGCGAGGTCGTCGCCGTGGGGGTTGGTCGGCTCGTGGCTCCGATAGGTCCCGGCGACGGTCCGTTTCCGCGTGGCGATTCCCGCGGCGTACGACAGGTCGACCAGTCGGTAGTAGGCGTGGAAGCCGAGCCGTTCGAGCCGTGCATCGAGCGTCGCCATGGTCACGGCCGGAGGTCGGTCACGTCGTCACCACCTCGATGGGAACGAGCAGGAAACAGAGCGCGCCGACCGCGAAGGTCAAGATTCCGACCGCCATCCGGGCGGGACCGAGGCGCTCCTCGTCGGTCGGATTCGCGGGGCCGTTGAAGGCGATGAAGAGCGCGAACACGCCCCAGAACGCCCAGAGGCCGACCGACTCGTCGAGTCCGAACCCTCGCCAGTAGTAGAGGTACGCGGCGAGCCCGAAGAGGAAGCCGGGGACGAGCGACGCGACGGTCTCCTGGCGCGGGCCGACCATCGCGCGGATCATGTGGCCGCCGTCGAGCTGGCCGACGGGAAGCAGGTTGAGCAGGGTGAAGAACATCCCGACCCAGCCGCCGATGATAACCGGGTGCGCGGAGAGCCCGGGATCGTCGTAGGTCGTCTGCTGGCCGAGCAGATCCGCGATGAGGGTTAAAAGCGGCGGGTTGTTGAACCGGATCATCGTCCCCGACTGGCCGGCAACCTCCGCGGGCACCCGGATCGGATCGAGCGAGAGGCCGATGATCGTGACGAAGACGGTGGCGATCAGTCCGGCGATCGGACCGGCCGCTCCGACGTCGAAAAGCACCTTCCGGGAGGGCATCCGCCCCCGCATCCGGATCACGGCGCCGAGCGTCCCGAACGGGAAAATGAAGGGGATAACGTACGGCAGCGAGACGTCGACGCCGTGGTATCTCCCCGCCGCGTAGTGGCCCAGCTCGTGAACCATCAACACGCCGAGCACCGCGGCGGTGAACGGCCACGCCTGCAGCATCGTCAGCGGGTTCGCGCGGATCTCCGAGAGCGGAACGTAGTACCAGCCGTAGGCGCCGACGAACAGCGTCGTGAGCACCGTCGTCACGAAGAGGGCGACGTTGACCCACGGGATCCCCCCACGGCCGTGGCCGAACGGGGTCGCAACGACGACGTGGCCCGCCTCCGTCGCCTCGAGGTCGACGTCGTAGCCCGCCTCCCGAAACGCGGGGACGATCTTCCGAAGCAGCGTCCGCTCGGGGATGTACGACTCGCCGTGGTAGCGAACGCGGCCGTCATCGATGCGGACGTCGTCGATCCGGAAG
>LFFM01000785.1_pt1 | contig 22436 bp, 26 predicted proteins | sample 643131 | NCBI WGS metagenome assembly LFFM01 (sample SAMN03777445, study PRJNA286221) | soda lake metagenome | biome: soda lake; feature: Kulunda steppe; material: water; isolation source: sample Tc-Br brine of Tanatar trona crystallizer | place: Russia: Kulunda steppe | collected 2011-07
ATGACTTCCTGGGCGTTTTCGCGCACCGCCTCGGCGTTCTCCGAGACTTCGATCGCGAACCCTTCGATCCGACCGACGAGCGCTTCGATACCGTCCATCATCCCGTTGAACGAGGATTCGATCGACTTCATCGCCTCGTTGTCCGTTTCCGCCTCGAGCCGCCGAGTGAAATCGCCCTCGGCACACCGATCCATCGTCTCACCGAAGCGCTCGGCCTCCGCCTGTAGCTCCCGGTTCAATCGCTCGGCGCGCTCTCTGGCCGATTCGGCGTCCGTCCGCGCGGTTTCGGCCTCCTCGATCGACTGTTGAACCGACTGTCGCATCCCCTCGAAGGAGGCGTACAGATCGCCGATCTCGTCCTCTCGGTCGGTGTCGAGGTTCACGTCGAGATCGCCGTCTCCCATCCGGCTCGCCTTCGAGGAGAGGATCGACAGCGACGTCGCGGTGTCCCCCCCGAGCGTCGCCGCAACGAACCCGAGGTTGATCACCATGAGGACGATGAGACCGAGGATCGCCGACACCGCGACCTCCTGCGTCGCTTCGGGATCTCCGGTTACCGCCGTGACCTCGGCGTAGGCGACGGCACCGAAAACTGCCGTGATCACACCCACAAAAACGAACACTGCTCCCATCCGTCCGGTGTAACTCTCCCGTACACGGGACGGAAGAAGCAGCCTCGATGCGTTCAATGACATACGCTGTCAGTCGATACGGCTTACCGTATTTAAAAACCTGAACCGGAATCGAGACTCAAAACGGAGCGGAACTCGACCGCGGCGCTCGAGGCTCTCGGCTCGTCGACGTCGGTCACTCGATCAACGCGAGGACGTCGTCGAAGAAGCCGAGGGTGTCGTGAGGCCCCGGGTTGGCTTCCGGGTGGTACTGCCGCGTGATGACGTCGAGCGGATCGCTTTCGAGCCCCTCGGGCGTGTCGTCGTTGACGTTGATCTGGGTGACTTCGAGTTCCCCCGGATCCGAAACCGTATAGCCGTGGTTCTGCGTCGTCATGACGACCTGATCGGAGCGGAGATCTCGGACCGGCTGGTTGACGCCGCGGTGACCGAACTCCATTTTCTCGGTTTCGCCGCCGAGCGCGTTCGCGATGACCTGCTGGCCGAGACAGATCCCGGCGAGTGGAAGGTTCCCGACGTACTCGTCGACGAGTGTCGCCGCGGCCTCGTAGTTCTCGGGATCGCCCGGACCGTTCGAGATGAAAAGCACGTCCGGATCGATCGCTTCGATCTCCTCGACGGTGGCGTCGTAGGGCACCATCTCGACGGTCGCGTCCCGCTCGACGAGCGAACTGGCGATAGATCCCTTCGCGCCGCAGTCGACCAGCGCGATCGTGGGGCCGTCACCGTCGGGGTTGTACGTGACCGACTCCTCGATCGAGACCTGCGATCCGATGTCGGTGTGATCGCTCATTGGCTTACAGTCGGCGAGTTCGGCCTCCGCGTCCTCGATCGTCGCGTTCGGACCGGCTGCGATTCCGCATTTCATCGCGCCGCCCTCCCGGATCCCCGTCACGAGATCGCGGGTGTCGAGCTCGTCGACGGCCGGCACGCCCTCACTTTCGAGCCACTCGGCGACGTCCTCGGTCAACTCCCGGGAGACGACGCCTCGCGGGTGGACTCGATCGGACTCGAATCGCTCCTCTCGGACCCCGTAGTTGCCGATCAGGGGGTACGAGAAGGTGAGTATCTGCTCCTCGTAGCTCGGATCGGTGAGCGATTCCTCGTAGCCGGTGTAGGCGGTCGTGAACACCAGCTCACCGCGGGTTCGGCCGGGAGCGCGGCTGCGAGCCTCGATGACACGGCCGTCCTCCAGCGCCACGTAGGCGTCCGTCATTACGAAGTTCGTAGGCCACAGCCGCAATTAACGTTTATCAATTCGAGATTCTCGTCCCGTCGGTGTTGAAACCCACGACCGTGCGGCCGAAACACCGAGCGCCACCGAAGTCGAAGGGACCTTAGTGTAGTCGCCCGTTCCGCTCCGTATGAGCACGGACGACATCGATCCCGAGGGATCGAGCTCGGCGGCTCCGGAAACACACGAGAACGCGGCACAGGACGTTATCGCGGTCGACCCCGACGATACGGCGACCGGAACGGTCAACCGACTCGAAGCGCACACCGGCGACGGGATCCGCCACCGCGCTTTCACCGCCCTCGTCTTCGACGGCGAGGGGAACGTGCTCCTCGCACAGCGGGCCCCGGACAAGCGTCTGTGGGACACCCACTGGGACGGCACCGTCGCTTCCCACCCGGTCGAGGGACAGACCCAGCTGGAAGCGACCGAGGAGCGGCTCGAGGAGGAACTCGGCGTGACTCCGGATCAGTACGACGACCTCCGGGTGACCGATAAGTTCGAGTACAAACGCTACTACCTCGATCAGGGGCTCGAGTGGGAGGTCTGTTCGGTACTGCAGTGCACGCTTGAGGACCGAACGCTCGATCCCGACGAGACCGAGGTCGCGGGCGTGATGTGGGTCCCCTACGAACGGCTCCACGAGAACCCCAAGTGGTACCGACAACTCCGACTGTGTCCGTGGTTCGAGATCGCGATGCGCCGCGATTTCGACGACGACTGAACGGTCCGTTTCGCTCCGTCGACCTTCGATTGAACCTGCCCTTTCCCGATAGTTGACTCGACGTCTGACCATTTATATCAAACACCCACTCTTCTGCCGTAGAATCCGATTACATGTTGGTAGAGTTGATATAACTGGCCGTATGTTGCCTATAATCGGCAAAAGGTTTTAGATACTCCTGTCCGTTGCCGAACACGGGGAAGTATGACTGATCGGAAACTTCGAACGGCTATCGTCATGTACGCAAACGGCGATGTGACCGAAACGGAAGCCGCCGAGATCGCGGGACTTTCCCGCGCACAGTTCCGACGATACGCCAGAACGTCCGGTGTCACCCCCGTTACGGCGTCGGATCCGGATTCGGGGCCGGAGTCAGTCTGACTGGCCGGGACGATCGTTCCCGGAGAGTTTGTCTCAATCCAACAGGCGGGTGAGTTCGGCCGGGCTCTCGGCTTCGAACCCCCGAACCGTTCTGATGATCTCCTCTCGCCGCCCGCGATCGTACGTTCCCTCGACTAACGCGTGGAACTTCTCCTCGAGTAATCCCCACGACGCCCCGGACGCCGGATCCCCCTCGAACCGGTGGACCGTCGTTTCGTGGACGTCGCCGTCGTGCGTCTCGACGGCGATCCGGACCGGGGTTGGTTCGGCGTCGCCGTCCCCGGACGCCCCGCCGGCCACCGAAACCGTCGTCGCTTCGGCGATCGGTCCGACGTTCGCCCGGTTGTCCCGGTGGAGCGTGAGCTCTCTGTCGACCAACGCCGCGGCGATCCGTTCGGGATCGATCTCGGGTATCGCTCGCTCGACTGTTTCGACGGCGACAGCCTCGATATCTGCCGGGTCGAGAGCGTTCTCGTTCGCCAGGCGGATCGCGGCTTCGATCGCCGTCTGCCCGTACGGATGACCGTCGTACGGCAACACGGCGGCATCGAGGACGCGCTCACAGCCCGGATCGAAATCGAGGTCGAACGGACCGACGGTGTCGTACCACCCGCCCGGAGCCTTGATCCCGTCCGGCGTTTCGAGTCCTTCCGCCGCGAACCCTGCCGCATACACCGCCGAAGCGGCTGCGTTTCCGGTCGCGATCGGGGCGAACCCCTCGCCCTCGATCCCGAGCGTCACCCGGCCTGCGGCGTGTCCGAGGGCGTTCCTCAGCTCGACGCTATCGAGGCCCCGGACCCGACCCACGCCGGCCGAGGCGGCGACGGCCGTGTGGGTGGCCGGATGGAGGCCGTCCAGCGGCGCGTGACTGGCTAACTCCCCGTGAAGCTCCAAGGCGGCCGCGAGCCCCGCCAGCGTCTCCTCTCCGGTCGCCGCGTGGACCTCCGCGACGGCCAAAACGGCGGCGATCGACCCGCCGGCCGGGGCCGGGGTCGGCGACAGGAACGTCGGGCCGTTTCCGGCGGCGACGGCGACGGCGTTTCCCAGCGCGGCACGGAAGGCGGACGTCGTTTCCGCTCCCCACAGCCGGCTTCCGTCGGCGTCCTGCCCCCCGTCCGTCGACCCCCGACGAACGGCTGCTGTCGGTTCCGTTCCGCAGTTCCGGAGCCCGACAGCGAGCGCGTCGAGTATCCGTCGTTTGGCGGCCTCCCGGACGTCGTCGGGGAGCCGATCGTACGTCACATCGACCACGTGTCCGGCGAGTTCCTCCGTCGAAGTCATACCGCCGATCGGAGTGGGACGGAAAAAAGCGTTCCGCGGTCCCCGGAGGACGGGGCGATCGTTCGTCGGTTCCAACTTACGGCCGGGTCGTCGCCCACACCGCCAACAGCCCCAAGATGACCGCCGGGATCATCGGCAAAACGAGATAGGCGTCCCAAAACGAGAGCCCGAAGTTCGACGGGACGCGGGGATAGAGATATATCAATCCGGGGACGACGAGAAAGGCCACGAAGATCGCGGCGACGAGGAGCCACCCCCGCCAGTCGAACTCCCGTTCGACCGCTTCGGGATGAACGACTCCCGTCTCGTCGGTCCGATCGTCGTCCGATCCGGCCCCCCGGCTCCCCGACCGACCGTCCGGGCTGTCGGTCCGCCCTGACCCGCCGACGTTTTTCCCGTCGCCTCCGTTCATCGCTTCCGTGATCCCTCACTGGATGGTCGTCCTCGATCCCGACCCATCACTCGTAGCTTTCGGCCTCGTACTCCTCGTCCGGCACCACGACGACCGAGCCGAACCCCTCCCGGGATTCGAGGATTTCGTGGCCGCGGGCGATCTCGCTCATCGGCAGTACCTCCCGGACGTACGGCTCGAAGGTCCCGTCGAACACCTTCGCCATGACGTCGTCCATCTCGCCGGGCGTCCCCATCGTCGAGCCGAGGATATCGAGCTGTTTCCAGAACACCTTCGGGATGTTCGTCTCCGGGGAGACGCCGGAGGTCGCCCCGCAGGTGACGATCGAACCGCCGCGAGCGGCCGCACTCAACGAGGTATCCCACGTCGCCTCGCCGATGTGATCGACGACGACGTCCGCGCCGCGGCCGTCGGTCAGCTCCTTCGTGACGTCGGCGAAGTCCTCCTCCTCGTAGTTGATGAGGTGATCGGCGCCGCAGTCGCGGGCCAACTCGAGCTTTTCGTCGCTGGAGGCCGTCGCGAACACCTCACACCCCTCGTTGGCGGCGATCTGCACGCAGGCGTGGCCGACGCCGCCGGAGGCGCCCAACACGAGGACGCTGTCCGATTGGTCGATCCCGACGCGCGTCATCAACATCCGCCAGGCGGTCTGAAAGACCAACGGCGCGGCGGCGGCCGTGACGAAATCGACACCCTCCGGAAGTGCGATGAGGTTGTCCTCGGGAACCGCGGCGAGTTCGCTGTGGACGCCGCGGACGTGCTCGCCGATCATCTTGTAGTCGACACACAGCGACTGCTCGCCTTTCCGGCAGAACTCACAGTCGCCACAGTAGAGCCCGGGATCGACGACGACGCGGTCGCCGGCCTCGAACCGGGAAACCCGCTCGCCGACCTCGCTGACTACCCCGGCTCCGTCGCTGCCCGGAATGTGCGGCATCTCCTCGGGGCTCGGCATTCCACGTCGAGTCCAGACGTCGAGGTGGTTCAGTCCACCGGCCTTGATCTCGACGAGAACCTCCTCCGGGCCGATCTCGGGGTCGTCGAACTCGTCGTACTGTAGCACGTCGCTCGAGCCGTGCTCATCGTAAAAAATGGCCTTCATGTTTCCGTCTGCGTCCGGCGGGTGCAAAACGTTAGCGGATTACTCGAACCGAGTCCCGGCCTTTTTCGATACGGCTCCCGGAACGGGTAATATGGCCGAAGAAACCGACGAACCACGTCACCGCGAGGATCACGACCACAAGGCCGACTCCGGACGCGATCACGACCACGACCACGGATCCGATTTCGAGCACGATCACGACCACGAGGCCGACTCAGGACACGATCACCATCACCACGATATCGACCAGCTGGGGTTCGCCGTCGTGACCGTCTCCTCGAGCCGTCGGATCGACGACGACGATACGTCGGGCGACGCCATCATAGAGCTCCTCGAGGACGCCGGCCACACCGTCGCCGTGCGGGAGCTCGTCAACGACGACTACGACGGCTTACAGGACACGATCGACCGACTCGCGAACCGCAAGGACACCGACTGTATCGTCACGACCGGCGGGACCGGCGTCACGCCCGACGACGTCACGATAGAAGCGATTCAACCGCTCTTCGAGAAACGGCTCCCCGGGTTCGGCGAACTCTTTCGGAGCCTCTCCGTGGACGAAATCGGGACGAGAGTCGTCGGGACGCGGGCGACGGCGGGAATCGCCGACGGCGTCCCCGCGTTCTGTCTCCCCGGCAGCGAGAACGCCGTCCGACTCGGCACCCGGGAGATCATCGTCGAGGAGGCACCCCATCTCGCGGGGCTGGCGAAACGCGACGAGACGGACACAGAGGGGGCGGACGACGCGAACGGAAACGGGAACTGAGCGGGATCCGTTCGGGCTCGGCCGTCCGTCCCCTCCCTCGGGGGTCCGGCTCGTAGCCGTTCAGGGCAACGGACAGAGACTCGCGGTCAGAAGGGCCCGTTCGTCGCTTTCGTTGCGCGCGCCGTGTTCGACACCGCGTGGGTTGTGGACGACGGCCGGCGCGGCGATTCTCTCTTCAGTTTCATCCTGTGTGACGACGACCTCGCCCTCGAGCAGGTGGAAGACGTTCTCGCAGTCGTCGTGGACGTGCGGGTCGAAGGCGCCGCCGGGACCGAGCGCGAACAGCTTCACGAGGACGTCGTCCTCGACGACGAGTTCGGCGGTCTCGACCGATCCGGCTTCTGGGTGGATATCCGGGAGTTCGTTCAGTGACATACCGACTGGTCGGCGCCGAGATGAATAAAAGTTCACGCGAAGGTCTCGGCGCTCGTCCCAGGAGTGCCTACCTCCCGGCGCGGAGTCGATCCAGCGCCTCCAGAAAGCCGTCGGCGAAGCTCCCCTCGGTCACAGCATCGGCGGCCCCCCTCGCCGTGTCGTCGGCGTTCGCCACCGCGAACGACCGCCCCGCGACCCCGAACAGCTCGGCGTCGTTCTCGGAATCACCGACGGCGGCGAAATCGCCGGCTTCGATCCAGAGCAGTCGAGCGACCGTTTTCAATCCGGTCCCCTTGTCGACGTTCGGGGATTTGACGTGGTAGGCGTAGCCCGTATCGACGACCGTCTGTCCGTGCTCGGCCGCGATCTCGACGAGCGGCTCTAACGGCTGGTCGCGCGCGACGGCGACCTCCGTCTCCCGCCAGCGGTTGATCGCGTCGACCGAACCCCACCCGAGATCGTAGCCGGCGGCCCGGTACGCCTCAGCGACGGCCGCCGTCCCCTCCGGATCGCCGTTGTAGACGACCTCGTCGGCCGATTCGACGAAGACGACGCCGCCGTTCTCGGCGACGACGGCGATCTCGATGCCGAGGAACTCACACAGTCCGACCGGGTAGGGGAACGACTTGCCCGTCGCGATGACGACTGGCGCGTCCCAGCCGCGGATCGCGTCGAATACCCGGGGGTCGATCGATTTGTCGCGACGAGTGAGCGTGCCGTCGATGTCGACGGCCAGCGGCGGAACCATACGTCCGATTGTGCCGGTGACGGTATCAACGCCTCGCCTTCCCGACGGCCGATACCCCCGGTTTCGGGGGTAGTTTTTAGCCCGTCCGGACTCAGACTCCCGTATGAGCGTCGCCGGAATCTGTGAGCTCTGTGAGGCCGATTCCGTCGAGGACAGCTGCGATCGCTGCGGGCGGCTCGTCTGTGCGCATCACTACGACGAGCCGACCGGTCTCTGTACGGTGTGTGTCGCCGAACTGGACGGTGGGTCGGGGAACGACGACCGCGACGGCGGCGGGTACCCGGACGGCGTCGACGAGTACCGGTTCTAGTTCCCCGCCGGTCGTCTTTCATCCGTCCCGGCCCCGCCGTCCTCGTTTTCCCCGCTTTCGGCCCCGTGGTCGGTTTCCGACCGCATGTCGTTCGCCAGATTGAACGCCAGCCGTTCGAGTTCCCGCCGTCGCGGCGCGGTCCCGAACCAGTCTTTGATAAATCCGAACGGTCCCCCGAAGCTGAACGACGACCGGATGACGAGCTCCGTCTCCCCTTCGTCTTCGGCGCTGTCCTCGAGGGCGACCTCCGTCCGGAGCGTCTCGAAGACACCGCCCTCCAGCTGTTCGTAGGCGTATCCGTTCTCGGTCTCGGTGACCGCCAGAACGGATCGGCTTCCGGGGCCCATCCGCTCGCTTTCGACCGTGATCTTCCACCCCTCCACCGTCTCCTCGACGGATCGGACGTCGAACGTCCCCTGATACTCGATGATCGAGCGCGGTGTGAGGTACTCTCGGATGTCCTCCGGGGGAACGACGAAGGTGTAGGAGAGTTCGACGTCCGTCATCGTTCCGGGGTACCCGGCGTATACACAAAAGCGTGATCGGTACGCGGTGTGGCGCTGGTCGGCACTCTCCGTTCAGCGGTGCTCGTTGAGCCGGCGTTTGAGCCGTTTCGCGGCGTTCCCGGCCGCACCGAAATACGACCCCTCGTCGTCTGTCCCCTCCCCGGCGAAGATGATCCCTCGCGAGGAGTTTATCAGGCCAGTTCCGTCCGCGAGGCCGTACTCGACGGCCGCCTCGGCGTCCCCGCCCTGGGCGCCGACGCCCGGGACCAGAAACGGCACGTCGACGAGGTCTCTGAGCGCCTCCAGTTCCGCCGTCGCCGTCGCGCCCACCACGAGACCGACGTTGTCGCGGTCGTTCCACTCCGCACACCGCTGGGCGACGTACTGATACAGCGGTTTGCCGTTGCCGACGTCGAGGTCCTGAAAGTCCGCGCCCCCGCTGTTGGAGGTCCGACAGAGAACGAAGACGCCCTTCTCGCTCCGCGAGAGGAACGGTTCGAGGCTGTCCCGTCCCATGTAGGGATTGACCGTGATCGCGTCGGCGCCGAGTCCGTCGTCGTCCAACGCCGTCGCGTACTGTCGCGCCGTGTTGCCGATATCGCCGCGTTTCGCGTCCAGAAGGACGGGGACGCCCTTCCCGTGTGCGTAGGCGATCGTCTCCCCCAGCGCGCGCCAGCCGTCGGGATCCTCATAAAAGGCGACGTTCGGCTTGTAACAGGCGGCGTGTTCGTGCGTGGCGTCGATGATCCGGCGATTGAACGCCCACCGCGGCAGTTCGGCGTCGATAAACGACGGCAGCCGGCTCGGATCCGGGTCGAGACCGACCGAGACGACGCTGTCGGCCGCATCGATGCGGGCGGACAGCTCCTCGAAAAATCCCATACCGACCGTCCGCTCCCCGATAACAAAAAGCCCGCCCGTTCGAGGGCGGCGGACGATATATATCCGCGCCGCCCCTATCGGGTTCCGTGTCGTACGCCGTCGCCTTCGATCTGGACGATACGCTCGCGGTCACCGACCGCGCCCGGGAGACGCTGCTGTCGGCCGCCGCCGACCGGGCCGATCTCGAACTGTCGTTCGATCGGACGGAGTATCGCGAAGCCCACCGGACACACAGCGGCTCCGATACCCGAGAGCCGGTCTTCGAGTCCCTCGTCGACGCCGATGCCCCCGCTCTCACGCGGGCGTACCGCGACGTCATCGGCGAGGCGCTACGGCCGGTCGAGGGCGCCGGCCCGCTGCTCGCGACGCTCCGAACCCGGTACCGGATCGGCCTCTTGACCGACGGCCCCGGCGAGACGCAGCGCGACAAGCTGGGACGGCTCGGCTGGACGGGGACGTTCGATGCGATCGTCGTCACCGGTCCGATCGGGGCGCCCAAACCCGACCCGCGGGCCTTCGAGTCGATCACCGACGCCCTCGGCGTCCCCCCGGAACGGACGGTCTACGTCGGGGACGACCCGGAACGGGACATCGAGGGAGCGAAGGCGGCCGGGCTCCGTCCGATCCAGGTATGCTATGCCGGCGGTCCCGACGCCCACCCGGCCGCCGAGGCGGTGATCCCCCGCGAAGAGTTGGGGTCTTTATCCGACCGTCTCGAATCGTTTTTCGGCGACGGCTCGGACGGCGCGTAGGGCGGCCTTCACTTCGGCCCCGCTTTCGACGAAGACGATCGTCCGCGGCGGCTCCACTGCTTTCGGCCTGACGCGCAGTCCGGCTTCCCCGGCGGATCCGGCGGCCGTCTCCGGGGCCGTTTCGAACTCGATCCGGAGCCTGTCGGGGTGGACGTACACCGTCGCAATGGATCCGCCGCCGTCGCTCTCGATCCGATAGGCGAACGCCCCTTCCGACGTCGGCTCGGCGTCCGTGTCGGCGTCGACCACCTCCAATCGTCCGAGCGCGCCCCGCTCGTGTCCGTGGATCTCCGAGGAGAGCAGTTGTCCGATCCGCTTCCCGTCGGCGATCCGATCGCGTGCCATCTATATATCCCTCCGCCGGTGGGTCGGCTCCTTTATAAGGAGTGTCGCGGCATCGTTCGAACGGTTCATCGGTGGCCTCATGCGACGCTTCGAGATACTGATAACTGAGATCGAGTGGTTCACTCCGCCTCCGTTCACTCCCGGCGCGTTCGGACGCTGCATACGTACGGATGACTTCGGAGCCGTTTATAAATGGTGCCCGGCCGTTGTAGCGCCCGCGCGCTTCTCACCTCACAGTTCCGACCGCGCGCGCCGCGCGTGTTCCGCGACGTCGATACCCTGCCTGTGGGCATGGAGGACGGCCGCCGCCTCGATGGTCACGCCGAGTTCGGACTGGAGGCCGTTGACGGCCGCGACGGCTGCCTGTTTCTCCTCGCCGGCCTCGACGAGTTCGCCCAGCACGCGCTCGAACGTCGAGCGCTCCCGGAGGATCGACTCGTCCGGTCGAAAACCCTCAGGGACCGCCGTCTCCTGTGGGTCGAACTTCGCCGCGATCTGTCCGTCGGCCCGCTCCAGTAACCCTTCGCTTGCGGCCACGTCGACGAGCCGTTTGGCCTGGTCCGGCGAGAACCAATCGCGGTCCAAAGAGAGCGCGACGACGAAAGCGCTCTCGCCCATCTCGCGGCACCCCTCCTCGCGGAACGGGGCCGCGATCGCCGTCCGGAGACTCATACCCGTGGTCTATGCCGGACGGAAGAAATAGCCGTCGGTCGACCGCGGATCGAGGCGCCGCCCCGTCTCCGACCCCCCGCGAGGACACAAACACCAAGACGGTCCGGTCCTTTGTTGCTGTCATGAGTACAGATATCGTCGCACAGTTCGCCGACTCCGCCCTGGAGACGGTCGATACCTGTGTCCGGACCGACCCCGAGGGCTTCGAGGAGACGATCTCGGAGTTTCTCGTCGAACCCGCCGTCGGCGCCCCGCTACCGTCCGAATCGGTCAGTCTCGAGGGAACCGTCGTCGACACCGACCCCTCCGTCGAAGCGCTTTCGAACGCCGAAACGGGCGTCGCACAGGCCGGGACGGCGATCGCGGATTACGGATCGATCACCGTCGAGTCCCGACCCGGCGGCGACGAACTCGTCAGCCTCTACCCGCCGAACCACGTCGTCGTACTCGAGGCCGAAGACATCGTTCCCGACGCGGCGACGGCCTTCGAGCGTTTCGAAGCCGCGACCCGTGACGCCAGGGCGAACGGCGGCGCGGGCGCGACGCGAGTGCTCGCGACCGGATCGAGCGCGACGGCCGACATGGGCGAACTCGTTTACGGCGTCCACGGTCCGAAAGAGGTCCACATCGTGGTGGTCGAACAATGAGCCGAAGCGAGAAGGCCGACAGGATCCGCCGCGTCATGGAGACCGACGGCGAGAACATCGCCGAAAGCGCCCGGGGAAAAACCGACAGAACCGAGGAGGCGATCGAGCGCTTCGAACCGTACGAGAAGCTCCGGGCGGAGGCCAGACGCATCAAAGAGGAGGCCATCGAGACGCTCCCCGAACGGATCGACGAGGTGACGGAAGCAGTCGAGGCAAACGGTGGTCACGTCTATCTCGCCCAGGACGCCGAGGACGCAAACGAGTACATCGAGGGGGTCATGGCCGACCGCGGCGCCGAACACCTCGCGAAGAGCAAATCGATGACGACGGAGGAGCTCGAACTGAACGACCACCTCGAGGCCGCCGGATACGAGGTCACCGAGACCGACCTCGGGGAGTTCATCATCCAGTACGCCGACGAGAAACCCTCCCACATCATCGGCCCGGCGATGCATCGATCGCCGCCTGACATCGCCGAACTGTTCAACGACTGTTTCGATCTCGAGGAGCCGCTTTCGGCCGACCCACAGGAGTTGACGGAGTTCGCCAGAGAGCGCGTCGGCGAGAAGATCCGCGACGCCGACGTGGGCCTCACGGGCGCGAACTTCGTCGTCACGGAGACGGGGACGATCGCTCTCGTCACGAACGAGGGCAACGCCCGGAAGACGGCCGTCACGCCGCCGGCACACATCGCCGTCACCGGCATCGAGAAACTCGTCCCGACGGTGTCGGATCTCCAGCCTTTCGCCGAGTTGATCGCCAAAACCGGTACGGGCCAGGACATGACCTCGTATCTCTCACTTTTGACGCCGCCCGTCGAGACCGACGCGATCGATTTCGACGCCGGCGAGTATATTCCGGCCGACGAGCGGTCGTTCCATCTCGTCTTGATCGACAACGGCCGGATGGCGATGCGGGAGGACGACGAACTCAGAGAGACGCTGTACTGCATCCGCTGTGGCGCCTGCTCGAACGCCTGTGCGAACTTCCAGTCGACCGGCGGACACGCCTTCGGCGGCGAGACCTACTCCGGCGGCATCGGCACCGGCTGGGAGGCCGGCGTCCACGGCCTCGACTCGGCGGCCGACATGAACGATCTCTGCACCGGCTGCTCACAGTGTGTCCCGAAATGCCCGGTCAAGATCGATATCCCCTGGATCAACACGGTCGTCCGCGATCGGCTCAACCGCTCGAAGGAGCCCGAATCCTTCGATTTCCTCGTCGACGGGCTGACGCCGGACGACGAGCCGACGGGGCTGGACATCCAGAAACGGGTCTTCGGCAACATCGAGACGTTCGCGAAACTCGGCTCGTTGACGCCGCGTCTCTCGAACGCCGCGATCGGATCCGACACCGTTCAGGGGGTTCTCGAACGCTTCGTCGGCATCGACAGCCGACGACAGCTGCCGACGCTGGCCGAGGAGACGCTCGTCGAGTGGGCGAGCCGTCACTCGAACCCGAACCTCGACGCCGACCGCGAAGCCGTGCTCTACCCCGATCTCTACACGAACTACTTTGACCCGGAACGCGGCAAGGCCGCCGTCCGGGTGCTCGAAGCCCTCGGCGTCGCCGTCCGGATCCCGTCGATCCCCGAAAGCGGGCGCGCACCGCTCTCTCAGGGAATGATAGACACCGCCGACGCCAAGGCGAGCGAGGTCTACGCCGAACTCGCCGAGCACATCGACGCCGGCCGGGACGTCGTCGTCATCGAGCCGTCCGACCTGGCGATGTTCAGAGGCGAGTACGATCGACTCCTCCCGGAGGCGGCGGCCGATCGGGTCGCCGACTCGAGCTACGAACTCTTCGAGTATCTGTATGGACTCCTCGAGAACGGCTCCGACGTCGATTCCCTGCCGACGGTCGAGGGCGAGGCGGTCACCTACCATAGCCACTGCCAGCAGCGAACCCTCGGTTTAGACCCCTACACGACGGCCGTCCTCGAGGACGCGGGCTACGAGCTCTCGACGACGGACGTCGAGTGCTGCGGGATGGCGGGTAGCTTCGGATACAAATCCGAGTACTACGAGCTCAGTATGGACGTCGCCTCGCGGCTCGAGGGACAGCTGCCCGAGAACGGCACCGTGGTCGCGAGCGGCACCTCCTGTAGCGAACAGATCGCGGCGCTTTCGGCCGACGACGTGCCCCACCCGATCACCCTTCTGGATCCCGGGCGGTAATCTCTCTCCGTCTCTGATCGGCTTCCGATCAAACGCCCTTGCTGCCCCACCCGAAGGCGGACCAGCCGCCGTCCGCGGTGAGCACTTCGCCGGTGGTGTAGTGATCGCCCGCCGCGAGGAACAGCGCGACCGTCCCGACCTCCTCGAGCGTGCCGAACCGACCCACCGGCGTCCGGTTCTCGATGTGAGTGTCGTCGTAGCCGTAGTAGGGCCACTCGTCCGCACCGAGGACCGTCCCCCGGTCGTCGCTTTGACTCGTCTCCGCGGTGAGTTCCGTCTCGATGTATCCCGGCGCGAGGGCGTTGACGCAGATATCGTGTTCGCCGAGTTCGACGGCGAGACAGCGCGTGAGGTTGTCGACGCCGCCTTTCGAGGCGTTGTAGGGCGCCCGGCCCTGAACGCCGACACTCCCGAACATACTGGAGACGTTGACGATCTGGCCGCCGGTGCCCTGATCGATCATCTCTCGGCCGGCGGCCTGGGCGCCGTAAAACACGCCGGAGAGGTTGGTGTCGATGACGCTCTGCCAGTCGTCGGGATCGATCTCCATGGCCGGTTCGACGACGGAGATGCCGGCGTTGTTGACCATGATATCGAGCGAGCCGTAGGCGTCGACAGCCGCCTCAATAAGGTATTCGGCGTCCTCGGGGTCGGAGACGTCCGCTTCGATAGCCGTGGCCGTCCCGTCGGCGTCGGTGATCTCCTCGGCGGTCTTTTCGGCCCGCTCGAGCGATCGGGAGTTCGTGACCACGTTCGCACCCTCTTCGGCGAACCGTTTCGCGATCGCCGCCCCGATACCGCTGCTGGATCCCGTTATCACTGCCGTCTGATCGGCCAATCTCTCTGACATATGGGGGAACTCACGCCCCGTGTAAAAACCGTTTCGTGTGGATCGATCGCCCCGTCAGTCGGCCAACTCGTCGAACCGGGCAGCCAGATCGAGATCTTTCTCCGTTATCCCGCCGGCGTCGTGTGTCGTCAGTCGGACCTCGACCTCGCGCCAGCCGATCGTCATCTCGGGGTGATGGAACGCCTCCTCGGCGAGTCCGCCCGCGCCGCCGGCGAAGCCGACGCCCTCGAGATAGGAGTCGAACTCGAAGGTGCGGACGATCTCATCGCCCTCGCGGTGCCACTCGTCGGGGAGTCGGGTCTCTATCTCGTCGTCCGAAAGGGGATCGCTCATGGTCGTCGTATCGGCCCGGAAACGCTTAAGCGTTCGTCGGGATCGGAACGGACGGTCGATCGATAGCCGTCCCGTCGGGGCTCTACGAATACTCCCGTCAGTCGTCGGCTTCGCCGGTCGCAGTCGGGTCGTCGTCGATGTACGGCAGCGACGCGGCCGTCTCCGCGATCGCCTCCGAGTTCGATTTCATCAGGGCGGTCGTATCCCAGATCCCGTCGACGAGCGCCTTCCGCTGTGCGTCGTCGACCTCGACCTCGATGGTGTTCCCGTCGTAGGCCACGGTCTCGTCCCCGACGTCGATCTCGATCTCGCCGTCGGGGTTCGAATCGACCCACGACTGCAGCGTCTCGATCGAGTCGGTGTCGGCGGTGAGCGTCGGAATACCGAGCGCCAGACAGTTCCCGGCGAAGATCTCGGCGAAGGACTCGCCGACGATGGCGTCGATCCCCCACCGCTGGAGCGCCTGTGGGGCGTGCTCTCGAGAGGAACCACAGCCGAAGTTGGCGTTGACGACCAACACGTTGGCGTCCCGGAACCGCTCCTCGTTGAACGGGTGGTCCTTCTCGTTGTCGTCGCCGTCGAAGCGCTGATCGAAGAAGGCGAACTCCCCGAGCCCGTCGAAGGTGATGACCTTCAGGAACCTGGCCGGGATGATCTGATCGGTGTCGATGTCGTTGCCTCTGACCGGAATTCCGGTCCCCTCGACGCGGTCGACGCTCGGGACTTCCTCGGTCATGCTTTCACCTCGGCTTTCGGCAGTTCACGGACGTCCGTGACTTCGCCGGCGACCGCGGCGGCGGCGACCATCTTCGGGCTCATCAGGACCGTTCGTCCGTCCTTCGAGCCCTGCCGTCCGACGAAGTTCCGGTTCGAGGAGGAGGCCGATGCCTCGTCGCCAACGAGTTGGTCGTCGTTCATGCCGAGACACATCGAACAGCCCGGGTTCCGCCACTCGAAGCCCGCCTGCTTGAATATCTCGTCGAGTCCCTCGCGCTCGGCGGCCGTCTTGACGCGCTGGCTGCCCGGAACGACCAGGGCACGGACGGAGTCGTCGACCTCTCGGCCCTTGACGATCTCCGCGCCCGCCCGGAGATCCGACAGTCGGGCGTTCGTACAGGAGCCGAGGAACGCGACGTCGATGTTGTACCCTTCCATCGTGTCGCCGGGCTCGACGCGCATGTGCTTTTGTGCCCGTCGGGCCGTCTCGCGTTGATCCTCCGGGAGCGAGTCGGGATCCGGAATCTCCTCGGAGATCCCGATCCCCTGCCCCGGCGTCGTTCCCCACGTGACGATCGGCTCGATCTTCGAGCCGTCGATCGTCACCACGTCGTCGTACTCGGCGTCGGCGTCGGAGGCGATCGACTCCCAGTAGCGTTTCATCTCCTCGAAGCGCTCGGGATCGTCCTCGAACTCGTCGGTGTTTTCGAGCCACTCGTAGGTCGTCTCGTCGGGATTGACGTAGCCCGCACGGGCGCCGCCCTCGATCGACATGTTACAGATCGACATCCGACCTTCCATGCCGAGGTTCTCGATGACGTCGCCGGCGTACTCGTAGACGTAGCCGACGCCGCCGTCGGTGCCGAGCCGACGGATGATCGTCAGGACGACGTCCTTTGCGGTGACGTCCTCGCCGAGTTCGCCCGTCACTTCGATCTTTCGGACTTTCTTTTTCTCCATGGCGACGGTCTGTGTCGCGAAGACGTCCCGCATCTGGGAAGTTCCGATCCCGAACGCCAAGGCGCCGAACGCGCCGTGCGTCGAGGTGTGGCTGTCGCCGCAGACGATCGTCTTCCCCGGCTGGGTCAGCCCCTGCTCCGGCCCGATGACGTGAACGATCCCCTGGTTCCCCGTCGAGGGGTCGTCGAACTCGATGCCCGTCCGCTCGATGTTCGCCTCGAGTTCGGCGTACATCTCTTCGGCCGCCTCGTTGTCGAACGGTCGCTCGAGGTCGTCCGTCGGTACGATGTGATCGACGGTGGCGTGCGTCAGATCGGGCCGAGCGACCTCGAGACCGCGCTCCCGGAGCATCCCCAGCGCCTGTGGACTCGTCACCTCGTGGATGAGATGGAGACCGATGAACAGCTGGTCCTGTCCGGTCGGAAGCGTCGTCACCCTGTGTCTCTCCCAGACCTTGTCGTACAGCGTCCCCTCGCTCATCGGTCCGCACCTCTGTCGAACGTTCGCTGGGTCCCCTCCGCGCCCTCCGGGGTGGCGTGTTCGACGTCGGCGAGCGTTTCGCTGTCGTCGTCGCCGTCCTCCGTTACCGCTTCGGGCTCGCCGCCGTCGGCGGCGATCGTTTTACCTCGACTGTACGTCTGTGTCTCGCCGAACGCCCGGTCCGTGTAGGGGTCGGTGTGGCTTATCTCGCCCAGTGTCTTTCCGCTCTCTGTCATGTTTTCATTCCTCGCCCCACGCGAACAGCGCGCGCAGGTCTTCGCCGACGGCCTCGATCTCGTGGTTCTGCTCGGCCTCCCGGAGCCGCTTGTAGCTCGGTCTTCCGGTCTGGTTCTCCGAGATCCACTCGCGGGCGAACGTCCCGTCCTGGACCCCCTCGAGGACCTCCTCCATCGACTCGCGAACCCTCTCGTCGATCACGACGTCGCCTCGGGTCAACCCGCCGTACTCGGCGGTGTCGGAGACGGAGTTCCACATCTCCATGTTCCCGCCCTCGTACATCAGATCGACGATGAGTTTGAGCTCGTTCAGACACTCGAAATACGCCATTTCGGGGCTGTAGCCGTTCTCGACGAGCGTGTCGTAGCCGGCCTTGACGAGTTCGGTGACGCCGCCACAGAGGACGGCCTGCTCGCCGAAGATGTCCGATTCGGTCTCCTCGCGGAACGTGGTCTCGATGACTCCGGCCCGGGTACAGCCGATCCCTTCCGCGTACGCGAGCGCGATCTCTTCGGCCTCGCCCGTCGCGTCCTGATAGACCGCGAACAGCCCCGGCGTCCCCTCGTCGTTCTCGTAGTTCCGCCGGACGAGATGCCCCGGCGATTTCGGCGCGATCATCGTGACGTCGATCCCCTCGTCCGGTTCGATCTGGCCGTAGTGGATGTTGAACCCGTGGGCGAACTGCAGCACGTCGCCCTCGGTGATCACGTCCCTGATGTTCTCGTACAGCGCCGGCTGCACCGTATCCGGGACGAGAACGCTCACGATATCGCCCTGTTCGGCCGCGTCCCTGGGCGTCGTCACGTCGAGTCCGTCGGCTTCCGCGGCGGCCCGCGAGGAGGAGTCCTCGCGGAGCCCCACGACCACGTCCACCCCGGATTCATCGAGGTTCAGGGCGTGCGCGTGGCCCTGGCTGCCGTATCCGAGTACGGCTACGGTCTTGTCGTCGAGTACGGTACTGTCCGCGTCGTCGTCGTAGTAGATGGTAGTGTCTGTCATTGTCCGTTAGGTGTGTCGTTCGTCGACCCGCGCGGTTTCCTCGGCGCCGCGGGCGAGCGCCGCCTGTCCGGTGCGTGCGATCTCCCGGATGTTGAACTGTTCGAACGCGTCGATCGCGTCGTCGATCTTCTCCTCCGAGCCGGTGATTTGAACGGTCACCGTCTCCGGTCCCGCATCGAGCGCTTCGCCGTCGTACATCTCGGTGATGGCCTGTACCTTGTCCGGTTCGTCGCCGTCCACCTTCAGGATGACGAGTTCCCGGGCGACCGGGTTACCGTCCAGTTCCCGGACGTGAACGACCGGAACGAGCTTGTTCAGCTGCTTTCCGATCTGGTCGATCCCGGGGTCGGGCTCCTCGACGACGAGGGTGATCCGGGAGTACCCGTCGTTCTGCGTCGGACCGACGGTCAGCGATTCGATGTTGAACTGCCGCCTGTGGAACAGCCCCGAGACCTTCGCGAGCACGCCCGGCTCGTTCTCGACGTACGCGGAGATGATCGTCCGGCGCGGATCCGGCTCGGCCTCGACCTCGGGATCGATGCGGATACCCTGGGAGTTTCGCCGCCCGATCGGACGACGGCGCTCCTCCGGGCGCGGCCCCTTGAGCCCGCGCCGCTGGACGTTCTCTCTGCGGCTCATAGCTGGTCCTCCGTCAGCGCGAACAGCCCGTTGTCGCCGCCGCCCGGAACCATCGGGTAGACCTTCTCGTGGGGATCGATGTGGACGTCGATGACGCTCGGACCGTCGTAGGCGAGCGCCTCCTCGATGACCGGGTCGACCTCCTCGTCGGTGTCGATCCGGAACCCGCGGGCGCCGAACGCCTCGGCGAGGGTGTCGAACTCGGGGATCCACGGATACTCCGACGCCATGTGTCGCTGTCCGAAGAAGACGTCCTGCCACTGCCGGACCATGCCGATCGCCTCGTTGTTGAGCACGGCGATCGTGATGTCCAGATCCTCCCGGACGGCCACGGACAGCTCCTGACACGTCATCAAAAAGGAGCCGTCGCCGTCGAAACAGACGACCTCTCGGTCGGGGGCCGCCAGTTTCGCACCGATGGCCGCCGGAAGCCCATAGCCCATCGTCCCGAGGCCGTGAGAGGTGACCCACGTTCGGGGCTCGGTCCACGTCCAGTACTGCCAGGCCCACATCTGGTGTTGACCGACGCCCGTGGTGACGATCGTGTCGTCCGGCGTCGCGGCGTCGAAACGCTCGACGACGTACTGCGGTTTGACCGGCGCGTCCTCCGGCGCCGCGTACTCCATCGGGTACTCCTCTTTCCACGTTTCGCACTGGTCGAGCCAGGCGTCGGTCGATGGGGAACCGGACATGGCGCCCGCGAGCTGTCCGATCACCGCCTTCGCGTCGCCGATGAGCGGGTAGTCGGCCTCGATGTTCTTCGAGACCTCGGCGGGATCGATGTCGACGTGGATGATCTCGGCGTCGGGGGCGAACGTCTCGACGCCGCCGGTCAGCCGGTCGTCGAAGCGCGTCCCGACGGCGAGCAGACAGTCGGTCACCGTGATCGCCATGTTGGCGTAGCCGGTGCCGTGCATCCCGGCGATTTCCAGCGACAGCTCGTGGTCCTCGGGGAACGATCCCGTCCCGGGCATCGTCGTGACGACCGGGATCCGGTGTTCCTTCGCGAACGACCGGAGCTCGTCGCTCGCCCCGGCTTTGATCACGCCGCCGCCAGCCAGAATGACCGGTCGATCGGATCGGATCAGGACTTCGGCCGCCTCCGAGACCGATTCCGGCTCGGCGGTCTCCGGCGTCTCGTAGGTGCTCGGGAGCGTCGGGGATCCGGGATCGACTTCCGTCTCCCCCTTCGTGACGTCCTTCGGGAGGTCGACGAGCGTCGGTCCCTGCCGTCCGTCCTTCGCGAGCGCGAAGGCCGTTCCGACGTCCGACCCGACCGTGTCGGGGTCGTCGGCGAAGGCGTTCGCCTTGGTGATCGGGCTCGTGATCCCGACCGTGTCCGTCTCCTGGAAGACGTCGTTCCCCACGACGTCGGTCGGGACCTGACCCGTCAACGCGAGCAGCGGGTCCGAATCCATGCTGGCGTCGGCGATGCCCGTCACCAGGTTCGTCGCGCCGGGTCCCGACGTCGCCATACAGACGCCCGGATCCCCGGTCACCATTCCGTAGGCGTCGGCCGCGTGAACCGCGCCCTGTTCGTGGGCCATCGTGACGTGTCGCATCTCGGAGTGATACAGCGCGTCGTAGACCGGCATGATCGCCCCGCCCTGTATTCCGAAGAGGTACTCGACGCCCGCGTTCTCGAGCGCCCGGACGACCGCGTCCGCGCCCGTCTCGATGTCCGAAGACCGGCTCTCCGTCGTTTCCGCCGTTTCGGTCGGTGCCTGTGCCCGTTCGCCGCTCATGGCTGTCCTTCCGTTCGATACCGTCGGTTGGTGTCTCGTGTGTACATTGTTCCGGCTGTAGGATCGTCTGTATCCGATGCGAACCGCGTCTGGGGAGAATGTGCGTTCGGGGCTAGGCCCCTACGATGTCGGATACGACGCTGACGGCGTCCACAGGGGCTACCGTTCCGTCGGTCGTAACCGTCATTACGGTAGATTCTGGTCCGTCCGGGAACATAAACGTTCCGCGTCGTACCGGTCCCGGCCGTCGCCGGACGACAGCGAACCGGCCGCTGTCCCCGGGGCCGAACGGCCGGGGCACACATTCTCAGATCCGTACCTCCTCGCGTCGGACGCCCACGTCGCGGGCGAACTCCTTCAGCCGCTCGAAGGTGATCTGCTCCTTCTGTGCCCCGCGGTCTTTGACCATGCGGGTCACCTCGCGGACCTCGGCGTCTGTCGGATCGAAACCGGCGTCCTCCAGCCGCTCTCTGACCGAGTGGGTCCCGGTGTGTTTCCCGAGGACCAACTCGCGGGTCGCGCCGACCATCTCGGGCGTCATCACGCCGGGTTCGAACGTGTCGGCGTTCTCGATAATGCCGGCGGCGTGGATTCCCGACTCGTGGGAGAAGGCGTGATCCCCCACGATCGGTTTGTTCCCCGGTGTCGGGATGCCGCTTTTTTCCTCGATGATCTTCGAGAGCTCCGTGATCCGGGTCGTGTCGATGCCGGTATCGACGTCATAGAGCGATTCAAGCGCCATGACGACCTCCTCGTAGGCCGCGTTGCCGGCCCGTTCGCCGATCCCGTTGACCGACACCTGCGACTGGGCCGCGCCCGCCTCATAGCCCGAGAGGGCGTTGGCCGCCGCCAGCCCGAAGTCATCGTGGGTGTGGACGTCGACGTCCGCGTCGGTGTGTGCACAGACGGTCTCGATCATCTCGTAGAACCGTCTCGGCGTCGCGACACCGACCGTATCCGGGATGTTGACCCAGTCGACGCCGACCTCGGAGACGGCCTCGATGATATCTATCAGGAACTGTTCGTCCGTGCGCGTGGCGTCCATCGGCGAGAACATACAGGTCACGCCGCTCTCTTTGACGCGCTCGACGGCCTCGACGGACCGTTCGAGCGCCTCCTGTCGCGTCGCGTGCATCGAATCCTGCAGTTGGACGTCGCTGGTGGACGCGAACACGTGCACCATATCGACGCCGGAATCCAATGCAGCTTCGATGTCGCCGTCGACGACGCGGGCCAGCCCACAGACCGTAGAACGGGACGCCGCCTCGGCGATGTCCCGGACGGCCTCGAACTCCGTCTCGGAGTTTACCGGGAAGCCGGCCTCGATGACGTGGGTTCCCATGTCATCGAGGATCGAGGCGATCTCCCGTTTGTCCTCGTAGGAGAACGAGGTACGGGGGGACTGTTCGCCGTCGCGCAGCGTCGTGTCGAAAATTCGGGCCTCACTTATCTCTGAGGTACTATCTAGTGTGCCCTGGAAGAACTCGATCCGCCGGCGAAGCCGACGTATCCTCGTGCTGTGTCATTGCA
>LFFM01000787.1_pt1 | contig 22420 bp, 23 predicted proteins | sample 643131 | NCBI WGS metagenome assembly LFFM01 (sample SAMN03777445, study PRJNA286221) | soda lake metagenome | biome: soda lake; feature: Kulunda steppe; material: water; isolation source: sample Tc-Br brine of Tanatar trona crystallizer | place: Russia: Kulunda steppe | collected 2011-07
GAGCGCGATCACGCGGGCGAGGCACAGGCCGGCTTCGAGCGAGCGAGGGAACTCGTCGACGCGGCCGCAAACGCCGATCTCACGTCGCCGTTCGAACTCGACAGCGATCCCGAAGAGGGGGTACATATGCTCATCTTCGATGAGATCCTGTATGCGGCCGACCGGGACCTCATCGATCCCGATGCCGTCGTCGACCTGGTCGAAAACAAACCGGAGAATCTGGAACTGGTGCTTTCGGGGAGTCACAGCCGTCCGGAGTATCTCCTCGAAAGCGCTGCTCTCGTCACGAACGTCCGAAAGGAAAAACACCCGATCGACGCCGGCCAACGCGCCCGGAAGGGAACGGAGTATTGAGCCTCGATGGCGGTTCCGGTCTCTCGTTCTTACTAGGTTCGTTCGTCCGGGTTTTCGTCGTTAGCATCCGTTTCGCTTCCAGTGATTTTGTCCGCGACCAGTTCGGAGCTCGGGTCAAGACTGGCGTACAGTCGCGCCGCGATGAACGTGACGACAGGGAGCGCCGACAACAAGAATACGATATCGTAGATCCACATGGACCCGTCAACGAACGGCCGAGCGATGCCGATGAACCCGCGATGGGCGACGAGTACGGCGGCGAGTACCATCGACCAGTACACGACCGATGAGACGTTTTCGACGATCTCTCGAGGGGCGTCGACTCCTACCCTGACGAGTGTGGCGAGTTTCGGCGCCGAGTACAGTAACAACCCGACAAGCGCGAACGTGACGGCCGCACCGACGAGCGCGGCGAGCGTTATGCGCGTCCGTGGGATCACCCGATCGACACCGGGGAGGATCGTGAACAGATACACCACGAACATCAACCACGCCGCGACCAACAGGAGTTTGCTGACCGAACACACTGAATCGCGGCTCACCGATCCCTGAATGTCTGCATTGGGTATGTTCATGGCTGCAACGGGTCCGAAGGTTCGGGGATGGATAAACCCGTGATACCGTCAACCCGGATTTAGTCGAATTGAGCGGGATTTACTGGTTGAGGCTTCTGTGGCCGAATCTATTCGCCCGCTATCTTCCGTTCGATATCCTCGACGACATCCGGATTCCGAAGCGTGCTCGTGTTGCCGAGTTCCTCGCCGTTTGCGATATCGACGAGCAGCCGTCGCATGATCTTCCCGGAGCGGGTCTTCGGGAGTTCGGGTGTGAAGATGACCGCCTCGGGTCTGGCGATCGGCCCGATGGCGTCCTCGACACCCTCGATAATCGCGGCTTCCATCTCCTCGCCCTCCTCGTAGCCGTCTTCGAGGATGACATACGCGTACACCGCTTCACCCTTCAGTTCGTGATCGCCGCCGACCGCCGCCGCCTCGGCGACGCCCTCGACGCCGACGACCGCCGACTCGATCTCCATCGTTCCGAGTCGGTGACCGGAGACGTTGATCACGTCGTCGACGCGGCCGAGGATCGTGATGTAGCCGTCATCGTCGATCTTTGCGCCGTCCTCGGGGAAGTACACCCACTCGTCGGCGTCGGGATCGGAGTACGCATCCCAGTACTCGTTGATGAACCGCTCGTCGTTTTGATAGAGGGTCCGGAGCATGCCGGGCCACGGCTTGTTGACGGTTACATACCCCGCCTCCCCAGGTTCGACTTTCTCGCCCGCCTCATCGACAACCCGGGCATCGATTCCAGGTAACGGCGGCCCCGCCGATCCAGGCTTCATCGTCCCCACGCCCGGCAGCGTCGTGATCATCATCCCGCCCGTCTCCGTCTGCCACCAGGTGTCTACGACCGGACACGATTCATCGCCGATATGTTTGTAGTACCACTTCCACGCCTTCGGGTTGATCGGCTCACCGACCGTCCCCAACAGCCGCAACGAGGACAGATCGTGTTGATCCGGATACTCCGCGCCCCACTTCATGAACGCCCGGATCGCCGTCGGAGCGGTGTAGAGCTGATTGACGCCGTAGCGTTCGACGATCTCCCACAACCGATCCTTGTCGGGGTAATCCGGCGTCCCCTCATACATTACGGAGGTCGTTCCGAGCGCCAACGGTCCATAAACGATGTAGGAATGCCCCGTGATCCAGCCGATGTCGGCGGCACACCAGTAGGTGTCCTCGGGTTTGACGTCCAATACCGCGTGCGAGGTCCAGGAGACATAGGACAGATAGCCACCGGTCGTGTGCTTGACGCCTTTCGGCTGTCCGGTCGTCCCCGACGTGTACATCAAAAACAGCATGTCCTCGGCGTCGCGGACGACGGGATCGACAGTTTCGCCTTCGTTGTCCGCAACGAGGTCGTCATACTCCAGCTGGTCGTCGTCGAGGTCGTGATCGAGTTCGTCGCCGAGTCGATCGACGACGACCGCCGTCGTCCCGTGATTGACGCCATCGAGCCCCTCGTTGGCCTTCGAGATATGATCGAGGGCGTCCCCGCGGCGGTAGTAACCGTCACAGGTGACGAGAAACTCCGATCCCGCGGAGTTCATTCGAGTCGCCAACGCATCGGCCGAGAAGCCGGCGAAGACGACCGAGTGCGGCGCCCCGATCCGGGCACACGCCAACATTGCGACCGGGAGCTCGGGAATCATCGGCATGTACATCGTCACGACGTCATCCTCGTCGACGCCGAGTTCGCGAAGCCCCGACGCGAACTCGTTTACCTCACGATGGAGCTCCTCGTAGGTGTACTCCCGTATCTCGCCGAGTTCGCCCTCCCACTGGATCGCGAGTTCGTCGCCGCGATCGTCGAGGTGTCGGTCGAGACAGTTCGCCGAGGCGTTGAGCTTCCCGTTCGTGAACCACTCATAGAACGGTTCGTCCTCGTCGACGAGTACCTCGTCGTACTCGTCGTCCCAGGTGAGCAACTCGGCGGCCTGCTCCCAACACGCCGGCCAGTTCTCTTCGAACTCCGCGTAAATTTCGGGGTCGGAAACGTTCGCCTGCTCGACGAACGACTTCGGCGGATCGAAGGACTCCTGTTCTGTGAGCCTCGCTTCGAGTTGTGTATCCTCCGGATCAGACATCACACGCTACTTCAAGCAGTGGGAGGTTAAACGTTCCCCGCCTCTGAAAGGCGGCGCGTGGGCCAGGAGCCAAAACAGGTATGTCGCCTCGCACCCGAACTCCGGGCGTGACGCGTGCGCGAACGATACTTGTCGCCGGGACGGCAAGTCATGTCGGGAAATCGACTGTTGCAGCGGGGCTTTGCCGCCGACTCTCGAATCAGGGTATCGACGTCGCTCCGTTTAAAGCACAGAACATGTCGAACAACGCGCGTGCGGTCGCGAGCGCTACCGACGACGGGTTCGGCGAAATCGGCGTCTCGCAGTACGTCCAAGCCAAGGCGGCCGGAATCGCTGCGACGACGGACCACAACCCGGTGTTATTAAAACCGAGGGGCGACGGCGAGTCACAACTCGTCATCGACGGCCGTGCTATCGACCATTTCGCCGCCGGCGAGTACTACGAGACCCACTGGGAGCGGGCGAGAGCAGCCGCGAAGGCGGCACACACCCGTCTCACGGCGGAAAACGACGTTATCGTCGCGGAGGGAGCCGGCTCGATCGCCGAGATCAATCTCCAGGATCGGGACCTGGCAAACATTGAGACGCCCAGGTTCGCCGACGCGGAGATCCTGCTGGTCGCGGATATCGAACGCGGAGGAGTTTTTGCCTCGATACTCGGAACGGTCGAGTTGGTTCCATCCGACATCCGTGAACGTATCGCCGGCGTCGTCATCACCAAGTTCCGTGGCGATCCAGACATCCTCGAGCCGGGAATCGACGAGATCGAAGGGCGAACCGGCGTTCCCGTTCTCGGCGTGTTGCCGTACGACGATCCGGGGCTTCCTGAAGAGGACAGCGTCTCGCTTCCCCCCGTCGACACAGCCGGGATGGTCGGCGACGGTGACGGCATCGATCCGGACCGGTCGGTGACGATTTCCGTCCCGCGTTTTCCGCGTGCCTCGAACGTGACGGACGTCGAACCCCTGGCGGCTATACCGGGAGTCCGTATCGAATTTCTGCCGCTTGACTCGCCGCTCGACGGTGATGCCGTCGTGCTCACCGGGACGAAAAACACCGTCGACGACGCGATCGCCGCGAGGAAAGCCGGACTCTACGCGGAGCTTCAGTCGTTCGAGGGGCCGATCGTCGGACTCTGTGGCGGCTATCAGTTACTCGGCGAGGAGTTACAGAACGCAGCTGTCGAGGGGACGGGCGAGAGAGAAACGGTTTCGGGCGCGGGACTGCTTCCGATAGAGACCCGGTTTAGCCCCGACAAGACCGTCGAACCAGTCGATCGACAGCTGCGGGGGTGTGGTCCTCTCGCTGGCGCGTCGGGGACGGTTTCGGGCTATGAGATCCACATGGGCGACAGCACGCTTCTCGCCTCGGTCGACCGACCCTTCGAGGGGGAGGGGGCAGCCCACGGCGACGTCCTCGGAACGTATCTTCACGGGCTTTTCGAGAATCGAGTTGCACGCGAGGGGTTTCTGAACCGCGTGTATGAGAGCGCCGGCCGCATTCGAGTTGAGATGGATGGGAAAGATCCTTCGCCGTACGAGCAGGCCGCAAAGCTCGTTTCCGGGGTCGGTCTCGAACCGCTAGGGCTGTAAATACTCCTCCCGACCTCGATCTGCTACACCTCGCCGACGGCAACGTAGAACGGCACGGTCTCCGTTCGGCGGTACTGGTCTCCTTTGAGCTGTCGGATCGCCGTCCGTCCCATCGCGCGCCACTCCGCCCGGAGCGCATCGAGTTCCTCCTCGGTGCCCGTCATCGTCTCCCGACGTTCCCGGAGGGCGGCACCGCTTGCCTTTCGGGTGGTCGCTTCGATGTCGGAATCACGGTACGGCGGTTCGACGACGAGCGTCTGATCATAGCGGGCGGTCCGGACGTTCGTGAGGCCGGCCGCCCGGAGCACGTTGGCCGCCTCGGAGCCGAGTTCGACGTTCGTTTCGACGCCGTCGAGATACCGGTTGCGGGCCCGCCGAGCGAGATCGCGTTCGGATTCGACCGTCGACTCGATGCTGACTGCACCGTTATCGGGTTCGATACAGGCGATGCGAGCCGAGGCGACGCGGCCGAACTCCCGAACGGCTCGCTCCGGATCGGGGAGGTTTATCAGAAGGGCCTGACAGACAACGAGATCGAAGCTGTCGTCGGAGAAGGGAAGCCGGTATGCGTCCCCTTGAACGACTGGCCCGTCGACTTCCGAAAGCAACCGAACGTCGCGGTCACAGCCGACGACCTCTCCGGGACATTCCTCCCGAAGTACCCGCGTGAGCGCGCCCTCGCCACAGCCGACATCCAGAACGCGATCACACAGCTGAACGTCGAGTTCCGCGAGGGCGTCGCGGCTGTCGGCCCACATCCCGCGGCGCGTCTCGCGTAGATACTCGGCGTCGAACGTCCGCATTGGCCGTGGTTGGGCGCTCGTCAATAAAAGCCCCGTGTCTGGGAAATCGGTCGGCGGCTACGCCTCGTCGTAAAGCTCCCGGACGCGCTGGACGTTCCACGCGAAGGATTTCCCGTCCTCCGTCGGCGTCTCCAAAACGAACGGAACGTCGGCCACCGCGTCGTGGTTGATGAACGCGGACATACCGGTCTCGCCGATCAATCCCTCGCCGATGTGGGCGTGTTCGTCTTTGTTCGTTCCACACTCGTGTTTCGAGTCGTTGAGATGGACGTATTCGAGGTGTTTGAGACCAACGATGTCGTCGAACTCCTCGAATGTTTCCTCGACGCCCTCGGCCGTCGAAAGGTCGTAGCCAGCGGCGAACATGTGCGCCGTATCGAGACAGACATCTAGATCGAGGTTACACCGGTCGAGTACGCCAGCCAACTCCTCGAAGCTGCCCCCGAGTTTCGTCCCGCTGCCGGCGTCGGATTCGATGAGCACGGTGACGCCGTCGGGCACGTCGAGTTCCTCCAATGCGGAGGCTGCGTTGTCCAGACCGCCCTCGACGCCCGCACCCGTGTGAGCACCGAGATGGACGTTGACGTAGGGGATATCCAGTTGGGCGGCGACATCGACCTCCGCCTGCATCGAGTCGATCGATTTCTCGCGGAGGTCGTCCTTCGGCGTACAGAGGTTGACGAGATACGAACTATGAATGACCCACGGGCCGACGCCGTGTTCGACTGATAGCGATCGGAACTGTTCGGCGTCCTCCTCGCCGATGCTCGGATCCTGCCAGACCTGCGGTGAGTGTGTGAAAATCTGCCCGCAGGTGCCGTCGTATTCGAGTTGCTCTTCGACCGCGTTGTAAACGCCCCCGGCGATAGAGGTGTGGGCACCGACCTGAACCATACACGCACTCGGAGGAGACCGCCAATAGGGGCTTCGGATTCAAAAGGGCGGCTAGCGGGTCTGGTTACTCCGTCGGGTCGATACGATCACGAACCCACTGTTCGTTGTCGTATTTCGTCTCACAGAGTTTGGTTGCTCGTTCGCGTTCGCCGTCGGTCCATGTCCCCGGGTCGGCGTCAGCCCACTCGGCCAGTTCGGTCTCCAGCCGATCGACGAACGTGGATCGATCGAGGCCGGCGACGATATCCGCCAGCCCACAGACCCGATTGGCGAACGTCGAGGTCGATATCGGTGGATCGACAAACGGGGTGAGCCGACACTCGGGGTCGGACGAGAATGTCAACGACCCGTGCTGGATGATCGCATCCCGAGTTCGATACTGGGCGTTACCGGCGATCTTTCCCCCGTCGGGCCCGACAAGATCGTGGGCCGGATCGAGCGCGCGGAGATAACACATCGGCTTCCAGATATCGGGTGCGTCCGAATCGGCGAAATCCACCGCAGCGCCGACTGAATCGAAGGCGGCCAAGACCGGCTCCAGTAGCTCCCGGTAGCTTTCCGTGACATCCCCAAAAAAGGCTGATTTCGGGGCGATGATCGAGTAAGCGACGTCGCCGGCCGTGTCGTGATAGATCGCGCCGCCGCCGGTTTGTCGGCGTGTCACGTCGACTGCGTTTTCGGTACAGTACTTCCAATCGATGACATCCGCATCGTTCCCGTAGCCGAGCGAAACGGTACTCGGCGTCCAGCGATAGAGCCGGACCGTCGCGGGGCCGCCCGCACGAACGGTTTCCGCGGCGATCTCGTCGAACGCCATCGCCCGCGGGCCGGAGAGTTGTTCCTCGGTTATGAGACGCCAGTCCATACAGAGAGGGGGCAGGGCAGGGCATAAAGCGGTTTATCTTAAAAGGTACTCGAAGCGAGTATTACGATCGCCTCCGCACCTATTTTTATATACTAATATATAGTTTATACACATAATGGATTGACACTTAAATTCGATCGGATAACCGCTATCAGACACCGGAACGATATTAGGTATAACTTATAAATTATCACGAAATATTGACAGTCAGTGATACTGGTGGACGAAATCAAATGAAACCGACTCACGGGCCATCCGCCGTTCGCTGCGTCGAACGGCTCGATCCTCGTGAGTCATGTTTCCGTTCTTTTGTCCATCAGTATGAAGCTCGAAGGTCTCCGTCATTTTTATACGGTCTGAACCGCTCTACGTATCAGCTCGTCCAGAGCACACTGCGCTTATAATCCAACCCGTATCGGGACCTCCGTTATTTATAAACAAAGCCGGACAGAGGGTGATATCTTCGGTATAAATACAATCGATCCAGCGAACGGGACCTACGGTAGCAGTCGCTGATCGAGCCGCTCGACCGTCTCGTCGGCGACAGTTCGGAGATTGACTGTGTCCTCACGGTTGTACGAAACCAGCGTTTCCAGTGCCCCATCGACGCCCCGTTCGTGTTCGTGCCACAGCCGGACGGCGTCCTCCCCGGAGATGTCCGGTCGGTCGCGGTCGACGCCGACCGCCGGTTCGATCGCTTTTAACCCGCCGGATAAGCCGACACGTTTGCACGGATACAACAGATCGAGATGGGGACGGTCGAGATCGAGATCGAACGATTCTTCGAGGAACGGGACGTCGAATCGCGCGCCATTGAACGTTACCAACAGCGGCGCATCGAGCAGCTCCTCGAGGTTTTCGCGCGTGAGATCATCACCGCGGACGAGTGTTTCCGTGGTCCCACCCTGGTGTGCGCTGACGCACGTCACGTCGTCGTAGGTGTGGTTCAGCCCGGTCGTCTCGATATCGAAAAAGCACGCCTCATCCCGAAAATCCTCGTAGAGCCGCCAGCGTTCACTGGAGGGAAGTGCTTGATGGAAAAACCCCGAATCGCCCTCCTCCAACCGGGGCTTTGCGCGCGCGATGAACGATTCGATCCGATCCGCAGTCGTTGGCCCACACAGCGTTCGTTCGAACTCCGACCACGTCAGCGCGCCGGAGCTCCACAACTCCCGTTCGGTCGTCTCGCCGACGCCCTCAATACAGATATAGGTGTTTTCGAGCCGCACAGCCGTTGTTGTGTCCGGAACCCTCCTAAAGTACACGCATCGGTGCACACTTATAAATCATATATTACGATATCAAACCGAGGTTATCATCCCTCACAACACACACAGACTTATCAGAAAACCTGAGAACGTTGAAACATGGACCGAGACCAATCTCGACGCTCGCTCGTGGTACCCGAAGAAGCGATTCAGGAGACGTGTGGCGAAACGCCGTTTCCGGAGATGGGTGTCATAGAGCAACTCTGGGAGACGAACCCGATCCCGGACGCCGAAATCAAAGCCCGTGCCGCGGAGGCGTTCAACTCGCTCTCCTTTGCGGACGTTCCGGAAGACGGCGAGATCGCGATTGGGGCCGGAAGCCGGGGGATCGCCAACCTCGCTGCGATCGTTGCCGGAGCCGTCCAGAGTGCCAAAGGGCTCGGATACGAACCGTTCGTGTTCCCGGCGATGGGAAGCCACGGCGGCGCCACCGCCGAGGGCCAACGCGAAATGTTGGCCGAGTTGGGGGTGACCGAATCGTCGATCGGCTGTGAGATCCGATCGAGCATGGAAGTCGTCGAAGTCGGCCGAACGAAAGAGCGGGACGTCCCCGTCGTGGCCGACGCCAACGCGGCCGCCGCCGACGCGATCGTGCCGATCAACCGGATCAAACCGCACACCGATTTCGACGGCGAGGTCGAAAGCGGTCTCTCGAAGATGCTCGTTATCGGCGTCGGCAAACAGCGAGGGGCGAAGATCGCACACGATTGGGCACTCGATTGGTCGCTTCGGGACATGCTCCCCGAGATCACTGCCCAACTCCTCGAAGAACTACCCGTCGCCGGCGGCGTCGCGATCCTCGAGGACCAACACGACGACACGGCACACATCGAGGGGATCCCGCCGGAGGGATTCCGTAACCGCGAGAAAGAACTGCTCGAAACCGCCTACGAGATCATGCCAAAGATCCCCTTCAACGAGGTCGACGTGCTGATTTTGGACAGACAGGGCAAGGACATCAGCGGCCAGGGGATGGATACGAACGTCATTGGCCGACGGCCGTTTGCGATCCAAGAGCCCGAACCGGATTTCCCGGATATCAAGCGAATCTTCACGCGGGGGCTCACGGAGACCGCCCACGGAAACGCCATGGGGATGGGATCTGCCGACTTCATCCACGAGGACCTGCTCGTGGAGGTCGATATGCCGACATCACTCATCAACGCCTTGACCGCGAGCACCCCCAGGGGCGTTCGTCTACCGCCGGCTGTCGAGACCGATCGGGCGGGGCTGATCGCATCGCTTTCGACGATCGGTATCATCGATCGGGAGACAGTCCGCCTCATCCGTGCGACTGATACGATGCGGCTACGTCAGTTCTACGCCTCGACGGCGCTCATCGAGGAAGCCAGAGATCGCGACGATCTTCGCGTTCTCGAAGCGCCGAAACCGATCGAGTTCGAGTCGGGGGAGTTCGTCGCTCCGACACCGCATGAGCTATCCGAGTAGTAAGATATGAAGCAACGGCTCATCCGGTTTCCTCGGCTTCGGCGATCTCACCCCACACCTGATACTCGAACAGTCGCTCGCCAGTCTCCTCGCAAGTGACCGCGATAACTGTACTCTCACTGCAGCAGGATTCGACGACCTCCTCACCCATCCGAACGCCTCCCGCAGCCGTCGGACACGTTTCGAGGAACATCCGAAGGCTGTTGAGGAGTTGTCCTTTCTGTCGAGATGTGTAGTCGTCCCACTCCTCGATCCACGATCCAAGCAGTGTTCCCGCGGCGAGGTCGGCGAGCAACGCGGTGTACGATGGCCACTTTCCACCGTACCGGGAGCCATAATAAAGGGCGTATGCACCGTCGTCCTTTTCAGCGAATTCGAGATCATCGGGGTCTCCATCGAAACCGAAGGAATCGATCGCTGTCGAGGCGAGATCGAGATCATCCGTATCGAGTGCTTCGACCGCATCGAGCCATTCAGCTTCGAACGCGGATGTAAGACAGAGGTCGTCCTTGCCCTCACACGGTTCGACGAGATCGGCTTCTAGAAAATACGTTTCGAGATCGTCCGGAACTACCGGCTCATTGCCTGAATCTGACGCGTCTCCGTCGTCCTTGAGGCCCGATTCGTCGTTTGCGGCGGTCGGCTGTTCAGGGTTCGTCTTCGGGGGGTTTCGTCCACCGAGCCCACTTGCAACGTCGTTTTCCGGTGACTTTCCGAACCACCGAAGCACGGGCCGTGGAAGATACTGTTTCGTGAGTTCTGGTGTCCCAGGAACCAGATATCCACGGAGGTAGATCAACACAGCCGAGACGGCGATCACAGCGATTCCAGCCGGTTTCGACTTTCTGGAGAGCAACGCACCGAGTACGACCGCGATCACTGCATTTAGGACGGTACACGGAAGACATCGGTTATCACCAGTATACTCCGGGCGGCGAAGTACATCGATAAGCTCGCGTTTCATTTATTCGACGTTCGCCCCGGTCATTAATTTGCTTTCCGGCAGTTCGGCATCGGCGACGTAGTTGTTCCTGTGTTCGAACCGTGGCACGGTGATTTGAGAGGTGAGTTCAAGCGAGAGATTATATGTGACATTGACGCTTCAGTATGTATGCGCGTTTCAAGCGGCGTTCCGGGATTGGACGATCTCGTCGGTGGTGGGCTTCCAGGGAATCGCCTGTATGTGCTGTCCGGTCCTCCGGGGAGTGGCAAAACAACGCTTTCGACCCAATTTCTGGTTGAAGGGGCACGGCACGGTGAAAGCTGCCTGTTTATTAGTATGCACGAGTCCCGCGGGGACATCATTGAGGACATGTCCGGATACGAGTTCGGCTTCAGTCGGGCAATGGAAACGGATCGGATCACGTTTGTCGACGTGTTCTCCTCGGAGGGAAAGCGGCTGTTTCACCCCCCCGGAAAACACCGCGATGCGTCCAGCTTGATAAACCGGCTGACGGGTTTTATCGATTCGAACGACATCGATCGTGTCGTCATCGATTCGACGATGCTTTTGCAGCATTTCCTGGCGGACGCCGAAAACAACACGATACAGTTTCTGACATCGCTCAAACGCTGTGACGTCACCACGGTTTTGATATCGGAAATGACAGATCCGACGGCGTACGCTGATGAGCATTACCTCGCCCACGGCGTCGTCTTCATGCATAACTTCCTCGAAGACGGCGGGATGCAACGGGGAATACAGGTGTTGAAGATGCGCGGGGTGGCGATCGATACGAACATTCACACGCTCTCGTTCGGTGCCGACGGAATCAACGTCGGCAAAAAACGGAGGCCGTAGATGTACAACATGATCGACGATACCGAACCGTACGCGACCGAAAATGTTCTCGAACGCGCGTACGCATTCGGGGTAGCGTCCGTCTGTGGCGAGCCGGACGAGAGCGCCTACGATCGGCTCAAGCGGAACTCCCCGGAGGTCTACGACGAATCGATTATCGAGCTCGCATACGACGAAGGACGGGCACAAGCACTCGAACTCGAAGCGGAAAACAGCGACCCCGACGCTGTTTGGGAAGAGCTCGTCGAAACGGCGTTCGAGTGGTCACACCCCGGTTCCGATGGAGAGACAAACTCATCCCTTCCGGGAGCGATTACGCCACCGGAGAGCGGACTCAAAGAAGGCCCCCCGGAAAATCTGGATCTCCCGTCGTTCCTACAGCGAGACTAGCGCGTGGCCGATTTCGTATATTCGAATGACGTTTATCCGACCGGCGCCCCGCACACGGGGTGCTTTTCAGCACCGGGCGACTACGAACGAATGAGATGGTACAGAACGTCGCTCCGCAGATGGCGGAGTTGGAAACGGAGGATTTCCATCTGCTTTCGGGCATCGAACACGGGATGCGCTTTTCGAAGTGGGTCGCCGCCGAAAAGTTACCGGAGTTCTCACGGCTCGATTCGAGCGATATCGACTACCGGATCGATCGCTGTATGGATCGGGAACTGCTCGAACAGCAGACGATCCAGTACACCGGCTATCGACTCACGTTCGAGGGGTATGACGCCCTCGCGTTACGGACGTTCTCCGAACGGGAGACGATCGACGGCGTGGGCACACCGCTGGGTGTTGGCAAGGAAAGCGACGTCTACGAAGCCCGGTCGTTTCAGCCCCTTGCCTTGAAATACCACCGTGAGGGGTACACGAATTTCCGCGAGGTACAGAAAGAACGGGAGTACACCGCGGATAAAGAGCACCGGTCGTGGCTCTACACTGCCCGGAAAGCTGCCGAGCGTGAGTACGAGGCGCTCGAAACGCTGTATCCGGAGGTATCAGTGCCGAGACCCGTCGATCAGAACCGCCACGCGATCGTGATGGAGCGGATCGACGGCGTCGAACTCTCGCGTGCGAAGCTCGAACCCGAACAGGTCGTTGGCGTGCTCGATCTGATTCTCACGGAGATGGCGACGGCCTACAACGCGGGATACGTTCACGCGGATATGAGCGAGTACAACGTCTTCGTCGCAAGCGACGGCATCACGATCTTCGATTGGCCACAGGCGGTCCCGACCGAACACGAAAACAGCCGCGAGCTATTGGACCGCGACGTCGAGAATTTGCTCGGCCATTTCGAGCAAAAAAATCCCCACGAAACGCCCGACATCGACCGATCGGAGCTCACAGGTTCGCTCGCCAACGGAACGTTCGAGACGGTGCGGGAATTTGTCGAATAAGTCGAATGAGTCGAATATGCCGATAGCAAATACGGTCGGGGCGACAGTGCCGTTGACCAAAACCACTACCCAGGTGGAGACAAAGGGGTACGTCAATGGCCACTCTTAAACGGATCACAGTGTTTCCGGTGAAGGGACTCGACGGGGTTGATCTCGAAACGGCGGCGGTCCTCGAAGGGGGAACACTCGAGTACGACCGGGAGTTCGCCTTCTTCGATTCCGGTGGGAAAGTACTCAACGGAAAGCGAACCGATACGGTTCACGAAGTAACCGTCGGGTTTAGGCCGGATTCGGGCGAACTGACGGTCGAAACGCCCGATGGTGACGAAAAACAGTTCGATCTCGATTCCGAACCGGATCGCGCCGAACGCTGGTTCAGTGGGTTTTTTGACGAGGACCTCTCGCTGCGGCGCGATCGATCGTTGGGGTTCGTCGATCGGCGGGAGATGGGTCCTTCGATCGTTAGCACGGCGACCCTAGAGACGATCGCCTCCTGGTTTGAGGAAATGACGACCGATGGAGTCCGGCGCCGGCTGCGGGCAAACATCGAGATCGCCGGCGTGGATCCGTTTTGGGAGGATCGGTTCGTCGGGGAGGACGCGCCGACGTTCGAAATCGGCGACGTGACTATCGAGGGAGTCACACCGTGTGGCCGGTGTGTCGTTCCCCAGCGGGATCCCGACACCGGCGACCACGATCCGGAGTTCCGACAGCGATTCGTCGAAAAGCGCGAGGAGACGTTCCCGGGGTGGGCTGATCCGGAAGCGTTCGAACACTACTACACCGCGATGATCATCGCACGGATCCCGGAGACACAGCGGGGACGGACACTCGAGGTCGGGGACGACGTCGTGGGATAACGTACGATCGTTACCAGTACTCAACATGTTCCACAGCCTGTCGAAGACAGCCGTTCCCCGGTACGAAATGCGAGTAGGTAAATTCCGTGCCAACGCCGGGTCGGTGTTGAGGCCGTGGACGAAGACAAACAGCTCAGCAGCGTTATCGAACTCCCAGAGACTATCAGTTCGGACGGAGGTGGCTTCCGGTTGGGAGATCACGCTCCCATCGTCGGCAACTAATCCACGAGTGGAGACGGCCGGGTATGTGGATGGGGCGGCGTCGGGATCATGCTCACCTTGGAGCGACCAACGAACGTATCCACCGCCACCCGCCAGCAGACCGAGAAAGCCACCAGCACCGAGCAGTAAGCGTCGTCTGGTTACCCGTCGTCGAGGCGTGGACGATTCGTCGGACGGGATATGTGCACTAGCCCGATAATCGTTGATAAAGTATTTGGGGGTGAGAACGTGACCGCAGTCGACAATCTTAACAAACAGATGAGACAGAACTACGCATGGTGACCGCCGGTATCCCGTTCGAAGCCCTCGTCGTTTTTTCGCTCATCGGCGTTGCGCTGGTGCTTTTCGTCTCGGAGGTGATCCCGAACGACGTCACGGCGATCGGCATCATCGTCTCGTTGGCCGCGGCTGGCCCGGTCATTGGGATCAGCCCGCGTGAGGCGATTTCGGGGTTTTCGAGCCCGGCGACGATCACGATCGTCGCGATGTACATGTTGAGCGCCGGGATCCAGAAAACGGGGATCGTCCAGCGGTTAGGAATCTATCTGGCCGACTTTACACAGGGGAAAGAAGGACGAGCCCTTGCCGCGACGATCGGGACGACCGGGCCGCTCGCAGGGGTTATAAACAATACACCTGTCGTGGCGGTTTTCATTCCGATGATCACGGATCTCGCCGAACAGAGCAACGTCTCCCCATCAAAGCTCCTGCTGCCGCTTTCGTATGCGGCGATCCTCGGCGGGACCTTGACGCTTATCGGCACCTCGACGAACATCCTTGCGAGCGACTTCTCGCGACAGCTCATTCCCGGACGGGAGGGAATCGGGATGTTCGAGTTCACGGCGCTCGGCGTCGTCATTCTCATCGTTGGAATGGTGTATTTAATGACGGTCGGCCGTCGGCTCACGCCGGCGCGCATCCCGGCAGGCGTCGATCTGATCGAGGAGTTCGATCTCGAAAACCACCTCGCACAGCTTCGAGTCAGAGAGCAGTCCCCGATTGTGGGACTCGGGATCGACGAGCTGGAGGCACGGATCAACGAGTCAGTCGACGTCCTGCAGGTCCGCCGAAACGGTAAGGTGTATGCGGCGCCGTTTACTGACCAGCGGATCCAACCGAACGATGTCCTCGTGGTCAACGGAACACTACAGTCTATCAATCAGGTCCAAACGGACAACGACCTCCGCCAGCTCGTTCGTGCAGACGTCACCGAGGAGACGTTCGAAAACACGCAGACGAACAACACGCTAGCGAAAGCGGTTGTTCCCGAAGAGTCCAGTTACGTCGGAAAGAGGCTGGCCGATATCAGACTCGAGAAGTTTCACCAGACGACTGTGCTCGCGATTCGCCGAAAGGGGACGTTGATCCGACGCGAGCTCGATTCGGTGAAGCTTGAAGCCGGGGATCTGCTGTTGGTCAGACTGTCCCCGGATGCGATCGATTACTTCTCGGAGTCGAAGAAGCTCATCGTCGCCGACGAGCGGGCGTACGAACGGATGCTCGAATCGGACAGGGTAACGATTGCGCCCCTCTCCTCGAAGACGCCGATCGCGATCGCCATCATGGCCGCAGTCGTGGGGACGGCGGCTCTCGATATACTCCCGATCGTTATCTCGGCGCTCGGCGGCGTCGTCGCGATGGTCGTTACCGGCTGTCTCACCTCTTCGGACGCTTACGACGCCGTCTCCTGGAACATCATCTTTCTGCTCGCCGGCGTGATCCCGCTCGGGCTTGCGATGGAGACGACGGGCGGTGCGGCGGTCATCGCGGAAGCGCTCGTCGCGACGGAGGCGTTTCTGCCGCTTTTGGCGGTGATGTTCCTGTTTTATATCTTGACGGGGCTGTTGTCGAACGTCATCACGCCGGTCGCGACGGTCGTGTTGATGATCCCGGTCGCGGTCGACGCCGCGGGACGGCTGGGCGCGGATCCCTTCTCGTTTCTGCTGGCGATCATGTTCGCCGCGGCGACGTCGTTCATGACACCGGTCGGCTACCAGACGAATCTGATGGTATACGGTCCGGGTGGGTACAAGTTCACGGATTTCCTGAAAGTTGGCGGACCGCTTCAGCTACTGCTCGCGGTCGTAACGACGATCGGTATCGCGCTGCTGTGGGGACTGTAACAGGTTTCTGACAGCGATCACCCATCCAGCGCTTCGTCGTACCGGACGACGAGAACCGGGCCGACCGAGGCGGCCGCCACGCGTTCGGTTTCATCCCCGAACACGAGCGATCTAAGCGAGGGGGCTTTCTCGCCCATAACGATCGCGTCGTGGCCGGAAACGGCGTCGGTGAGTGCGTCGAACGGGGAAGTCCCGGTCACGAGCTTCGTGTTGGTATCGAGCTCTGCCCCCCGGAGCTGTTCGGCGGCCGAGTCGAGTCTGTCACGGAGCGTTCCCTCCTCATCTTCGCGTTTCGAAGCGAGAAACAGCGTGACGGAAATATCGCGGTCACCGATTAGTTCAGTCACGAACGCCAGGATTCGGTCCGTCGCGACGTCGCCCGACAGCGGGACGAGTAGGCGGTCGACGTCACCGGTCACACCGGAGATGGCGAAGGCCCTTGCACTCACCTCGTCGGCGATCCGGTCGATACTCTGTTTGCGGTCATGGGTAAACACGAGACGGTGATCAGCGGCACCGCCGGCGGTCCGGAACTCCTGAGAGAGGTCATTCAGCGCCCCCGTCGCCCGATCTTCATACTGCATTCGGGCCTGATCGGCCGGCGTCTGCTCGGGCAGGACGTGATATCCGAGGACTGTCACGTCCACGGTTCCGAGAAGGGTCATCAACCCGGGTGAAACGGTCTTTCCTTCGAGCACTTCGATGGGAACGAGTACGCGTGTCATTATAGGGCCCCCTTGAGGTTCACATCGCGAGCGTAATAGAAGTACCACCCGGCAGTCACGACAATGACGGCGATTCCGACGGCGATCGAACGTCGGTCCATGAACGCGATGAGTCCGAAGCTCGCGAATGCGCCGATGACTGGAATCACCGGTCCACCGGGGACGCGGAACTTCGGGTCGTACCACTCGGGTTCGTCGCGCCGAATCGCCAACAGCGCGACGCACATCAGCCCGTACATGATCAGATGCAAGAACGAGGCGACCTCCGCGAGGAGTTGGACCTGTCGGGTCGCCGCGAGTACGATCACGGGGCCGCCGGCCATCCCCAACGCGACGTGTGGCGTCCCGTATTTGAGGTTGATCCGGCTGGCCCACCGCGGCAGGAGGGCGTCCTTCGAGACGCCGTAAATGGCTCGGGATGTGCTTAGAATGGATGCGTTCGCCGACGACATCGTCGCGAGCAGCCCGCCGACGATGATAACCAACGCTCCCGCCGGCCCGAGCAGTTGCCGACCGACCTCGACCATCGCCGTCTCGCCGGCCGCCTCCAAGGCGTCCTGTGTGAAGACACTCGTCGCGACGTAGATCGTCAACACGTACATAACGGTGACGATCAGGACGGAGCCGATCATCGCCAAGGGGAGATTCCGACCCGGCTGTTTCATCTCGCCGGCGACGGTGGCGACCTGTGCAAACCCCAGATAGGAGGTAAACACCAGGGCCGCAACGGACATGATCGGGACGATTTCCCAGACATCGGCCGCTTCACCGGGCGGCGTCCCGGCATCGACAAATCCGAAGGCTTCCAGGAGACCGAACGCGAGAAATGCGACCAGCATTGACAACAAAAGCGCGACGATCCCGTTTTGGAGCTTTGCGGCGTTTTCCGTTCCGGTAACGTTCAAAACGGTGAATCCGACTCCCGCGAGGACGGCGATCGCGGAGACGATCATCCCCGTATTTGCCCCGATAGTGATCCCGATCTCCGCGAGCGCATCGAGCGCGTAAAATCCCAATCCCACGAGATAAAACGCGGTCGCAAACACCAATCCGAGCCACAGCGAGAGCCCGATAATGGTTCCGGCAAGCGTTCCGAGACCACGGGAGATGAAATAGTAGCCGCCACCGCTTTTCGGCATCGCGGTAGCTAGCTCGGAGGTCGGCAACGCCACGAGCAACGCGATAACGCCGCCGACCGCGAACGAGGCCGTCGCGGCCGTTCCCACTTCCGCACCTGCGAGCCCGGGGAACACGAAGATTCCAGCGCCGATCATCGTCCCGATCCCGATCGCGAGTCCACCGGTCAACCCGAGCGTGCGTTCGAGTTCGGCGTCGTCGGTGATCGTCGCCTCCTCTGTTTCGATCGTGGGTTCGACGTCGGGGGCCTCGCCCTCGATGTTCGTGCCGGTCGGCTCCTCGCTCATACAGGAAGTATGCGAAGCTAACTGGTTAATAAGTACTGCCTATCGGGGAGCTGAGAGCCGCTGTGCGCTCACGGTTCCTTCGTTGATCCGTCTCCGATATCTGCAATCATCGCTTCGAGGTCCCCACCCTTGCTCTCGCCGGGAAGGATATCGCCGAGTGTCGCCCCCAATGCGGCGGCCGCCCAGATGACCGTGATCCGCGCGAAAAGCTCCAGGTTCGTCGGGCCCTCCGCATGGAGTCGTCCCCACATGAGCATCGTTCCGGCGGCGACAAGAAACGAGATGAGCAATACGCCCGTCAATCGCTTCGGGATGAATCCGAACAGCAATCGGATCTGGACATCACGGATATCGGTGTAATAGAGCAACCCAGCCGTCAGACAGGCGATAAAGAGGATGTTTATCAGGAGGAAGATCGGGATCGGACCGACGGTGACCGAGGCGAACCATTCGGCGATTTCGAAGACGCCGTCCTCGACCAACAGCGGAACCGAGAAGATAATCCCGCCGACGAACCCTTCGGCGATGTCCCGCGAGGTATACTTTTTGATCCGGTCGCTGCCGGGAATCCGTTCGAGCATCTGTCTAGTCTGTCGAACCTCTCGCCGCTCCTCGGAGCTCGAAACCGTCTGTTCGAGTTGATCGAGCTGATTCAGAACGTCTTGGAGCTCGTAGTTCCCAGTCGATCTATCCGGTTGGTCATCCTCACTACGCATACTGGGTATCCACTTAGTCCAAATATAAAAAAGATATTCCAGATCGCTCGGGACGCGACGTTTTGAGGATACTTTCGAAGCCCTTAACCCCACTAGCGAAGAATCTTAGTCAACGCGCCGGACGACGGGCACCGGTGGGCACCTGTCTACACAGGTCGGAATGTGACTCCCGCGGGGCGGCCGTGAGAACGGCCACAGCGCCGATGGGGGTTGAACCACACAACGCCCGTGGTGACACATATGGCACGAAGTTTCTACTCACACATCCGAGAGGCGTGGAAAACGCCGAAGGAAGGAAAGCTGGCGGAACTGCAGTGGCAACGACAACAACAGTGGCGAGATCAGGGTGCGATCGAACGGATCGATCGCCCGACGCGTCTCGATAAGGCGCGCGCACTCGGCTACAAGGCGAAACAGGGCGTCGTGGTCGCCCGCGTTTCGGTTCGAAAAGGCAGCGCCCGCAAGCAGCGATTCAAAGCGGGTCGCCGATCGAAACGGCAGGGTGTCAACAAGATCACCCGCCGGAAGAACCTCCAGCGGATCGCCGAGGAACGCTCCGGGCGGAAGTTCAAGAACCTCCGCGTTTTGAACAGCTACTGGGTCGGCGAGGACGGCTCCCAGAAATGGTTTGAAGTCATTCTGCTCGATCCCGAGCACGGAGCGATCAAAAACGACGATGACCTGAGCTGGATCTGTGACGACAGCCAGCGCGGACGGGCCTACCGTGGCCGAACCTCTGCCGGCCAGCGCGGCCGCGGCCAGCAAAAGCGCGGGAAAGGAACCGAGCACACCCGTCCGAGCATCCGCTCCGGCAACAACCGCGGCAAATAGTTCGGAACCCCTTTTTCAGCACACTCACTGCACAGAGAGTGGCCCCCGTGTTTATGCGGTAATGTCGTCGTATATCGGGCACACAGTCGTGTAGATGGAGCCTTCGAGCGGCATAGTGGATCAAATTTGACATAAAATATATCAGAACGGCTTTTAAGAAAATAGCCGTTATGAGACGATATAAACTCCAAAAGTCCAAAATACGCAAATAGGACATATCGAGTGAAGGTTTATTATTCCCGGATATGAATATGAGAACATGGCGCAAGGATCGACGACCGACAACGCATTAGTATCGCTGTATAGCGATCGGATCACGGAACCATCGACGAACGACGAGGTGTACGGCTACTGGCTGTTCGTACTGGGACTTATCGCGAGCGTCGTCGGCGTCGCGTTATTTATGTACAGCGCGACGCTTTCTCGCCCCCCGGCGGCCGAGGGCGGCACGTACTGGCTCGTCCGCGAGACGGGGATCGTCCTCGCTGGCGTCGGAATGCCCCTCATGTTGGGCGGCGTGGCGATCCGGCTGCCGCTGCGGCAGCTTGCCACCCGCATTGTCGGGATCGGGATCATCGTCTGTCTTCTCGCGATCGTCTGGTTTATCACCGTGTATCCGGCCGGCGGCTGGCCCGTCGACACCGGCCACTCCGGCGTCATCGGACTGTACACGCTCGGGCTCGTCATCATCGGACTCGCGTCTGTGTTCGTTCCGATGCTGTCTCGATCCGAGACCGAAACGGCGAGCGAACGGGCCGAACGGGAACGATCCGAACAGGAACGAAGCGATCTGGAGGCGGACCTCGAACGCACGCGCCAAGAGCGCGACGACGCGAAGGCCGAACCGACACAGCACGTGCGGAACTGGAGTCGATTAGACAATCGAAAGCGCGATTCGAGATCTATCGGGACAAAGGCGGCGGTCACCGCTGGCGGCTCCGACACCGGAACGGCAACATCATCGCGACCAGCGGGGAGGCCTACGCGAGCAGACAAAAGTGTCAACAGGGAATGCACAGCGTCATGCGAAACTCAATCGGCGCGGACGTGCTGACGATCGAGCCGGACGATCCCGAAGAGATCATCGAGGAAACCGAAACAGAACCGATCGAGCTCGAAAGCCAGGCGTCCTTCGAGATATTCGAGGACAAGGCGGGCGAGTGGCGGTGGCGACTCGTTCACGACAACGGCAACATCATCGCTGACTCCGGCGAGGGATACGCCTCGAAAAGCAATATAAAGCGGGCGATGGACGGCGTCAGAAAACACGCGGCGGCCGCGGATTACCTCCGGATCGATCCGACCGGTTTCGAGGTGTATCGGGACGCCGCCGGTGAGTGGCGATGGCGGTTGGTTCACGAGAACGGTAACATTCTGGCAGATTCCGGCGAGGGATACGCCAGCAGACAGAAGGCCAGACAGGGTATCGACAGCGTCCGATCGAACGCCGGCGAGGCCGAAATCGAAGAACAATAACGACCCATGAGCAACGCAACATACGAACTCTACGAGGACAAGGCGGGCGAGTATCGATGGCGGCTCCGACACCGGAACGGCAACATCATCGCCGACTCCGGCGAAGGCTACGCCAGCAAACAGAACGCGGAGGATGCGATCGAACGGATACAGGGATACGCCCCGGAAGCGGACGTCCTCGACGTCGGACAGGCCGCCTTCGAGATATACGAGGTCGCGGCGGGCGAGTACCGCTGGCGGCTCCGACACCGGAACGGCAACATCATCGCCGACTCCGGCGAAGGCTACTCCTCACGAAGCGCCGCCGAGGACGCGGTCAACAGCGTCAAGCAGAACGCGCCGAACGCCGACGAGAGCGAATAGGATCAGCTTACCGACGGCGTGGTGTTTTTGAGAACCGCCAAAGCTGCTATTACCCTTCAGCATCCAATCTCCAACGGAGAACACAGCGTCTCCGATCAGATCATGAGCATGGCTACATTCGAACTGTACGAGGATACCGCAGGACAGTACCGCTGGCGGTTAGTTCACGACAACGGCAACATCATCGCCGACTCCGGCGAAGGCTACGCCAGCAAACAGAAGGCCAGACAGGGTATCGACAGCGTCAAAGACAACGCGGCGGACGCCGACGTCGTCGAGGAGTAATACGGATTCCGTGGTAGTGTTTTTACATCTTGCTGTCGACGTATCGGTATGCGAAACTTCGAGATCGGCCGAATAACCGGAATCCCGATCCGACTCAACATAACACTGGTCGTCTTTTTACCCCTCCTGGCGTGGCTCATCAGCCGGGAGGCGCAGTTGACATTCTACGCGGAGGTGGTCAACGGGATCGCTCCGCAGGCGATCGACATTGCAACGATCCAGTCCGGGACAACGCCGGAAATCGTGGGCGTTGCGACCGCTATCGGCCTGTTTGTCGGCGTCTTGCTCCACGAACTCGGTCACTCGTGGATCGCCCGCC
>LFFM01000788.1_pt1 | contig 22364 bp, 23 predicted proteins | sample 643131 | NCBI WGS metagenome assembly LFFM01 (sample SAMN03777445, study PRJNA286221) | soda lake metagenome | biome: soda lake; feature: Kulunda steppe; material: water; isolation source: sample Tc-Br brine of Tanatar trona crystallizer | place: Russia: Kulunda steppe | collected 2011-07
CCGTCCCTACCAGGCCGACGCCCTCGCCGACTGGCTGGACACCGATCGGTGGGCCGGGACGGACGCGGCCGACGGCGGTGGGAGCGAGGGCGGGGGCGGAACGGTCGACATTGGCAACACCCTCGGCCGTGCGCCGGCGGGCGTCCTCGAACTGCCGACCGGCAGCGGGAAGACCGTCGTCGCGCTGAAGGCGATCGAACGGCTCGAGACCCCGACGCTCGTGGTCGTGCCGACGATCGATCTGCTAGACCAGTGGGTGGGCGAACTCGAACGGGAGTTTTCCGTGCCCGTCGGCCGCTTCGGCGGCGGCGAGCAGCGCCGGGAGGCGATCACCGTCTCGACGTACGACTCGGCGTACCTGAAAGCCGACGCCGTCGGCGACCGGTTCGGGCTGGTCGTCTTCGACGAGGTCCACCACCTCGGCGGGGAGGGCTACCGCGAGATCGCCCGGCTGCTGGCGGCGCCGGCCCGGCTGGGGCTGACCGCGACGTTCGAGCGGCCCGACGGCGCCCACGAGGTCGTCGCGGAGCTGGTCGGTCCGCGCTGTCACCGGATCGCGATCGACGAGCTCGCCGGCGACCACCTCGCCGCCTACGATCTCAAACGCCTGGAGGTCTCCCTGACACCCGAGGAACGGGCGGCGTACGACGAACACCAGGGCGTGTTCGCCGACTACCTCGCGAGCTCGAACATCAGCCTCCGGAGCGGCGCGGACTACCAGGAGCTCGTCAAACGCTCGGGGACCGATCCCCGGGCGCGGGAGGCGCTGCTGGCCAGACAGCGCGCCCGGGAGATCGTCTTCGGCAGCGAGGCGAAACTCGACGCGCTGGCGGGGATCCTCGCCGACCACCCCGGCGATCGGACGATCGTCTTCACCGCGTACAACGACCTCGCTTACGACGTCGCCGAGCGGTTCCTGATCCCCGCGATCACCCACCGGACGGGGACCGACGAGCGACGGGAGATCCTAGAGCGGTTCCGGGAGGGCACCTACTCCCGGGTCGTCACCTCGAACGTCCTGGACGAGGGCGTCGACGTCCCCGACGCCTCCGTCGCGGTCGTCCTCTCGGGATCGGGGAGCGAACGGGAGTTCACCCAGCGGCTCGGTCGGATCCTCCGGCCGAAAGCCGACGGCGGCCGGGCGCTGCTGTACGAGGTGATAAGCGAGGAGACCGCCGAGGAGCGGGTCGCCGACCGCCGACGGTAGTGGGGTCGACCGAACGTATAAATAAGATGAGGCGGCGCGAATGGAGTGTTATGGACGATTCGGGTCGCACAGCAACCGACGACGTCGCATCCGACCGCACAGCAAACGACGACATTGCCGACGACGTCGTCGAAAAGATGAGGGACGTAGAGGAGCCGGCGAGTCTGGACACGATCGTACGCGAGACCGATATCGAAGACAGGGCCGAGGCGAAGGTCGTGATGCGTGGGCTGATAAACGACGGGAAGGTGTCCACGACACCCGACTGGGACTACAAACTGGCCAGCCGTTTCCGTCAGTAGCCGACCCATCCGCCGGCCGAACCGAGGAGAGCCGAGGGCGACGACCCATAGGGAGGACCGTGGCCAGCCGGAAGCATCGAAATCGGGCCTCCGGCGCCGTCTCTCGGTTCTCCGAAGGGGAGTTATCAACACCTACGATACTCCCCGTCAGTACACCACGTACAGGAGCAGGTAGACGACGACTCCGAGGGCGAACGAGACGAGCCACAGCGAGGCCGCGACGCGGCCGACGGCCGCGTGGGGACTCCGCCGGAGGTCGGCGATCGGACGCGAGGCCGCGAGCAGGAGCACGTAGTACAGAAGCGGCACGCAGATCACCGCCAGCCCGATGTGGACGGCGAGCACGGGCAGGTAGACGAACCGTTCGACCGTCGCGGGACCGGGGAAGGAGGCCGGACCGCCCATCGCGATCAGCCGGTAGAGATAGAGGACGAGGAAGGCCACGAACAACACGAAGGCGCTCACCATCGCCGCCCGGTGGCGGGCGACGTTCCCGCGACGGATCGCCCGCCAGCCGACGGAGATGACGGCGATCGCTGCGAGGCTGATCGCCGCGTTCGCGTGGGGGATGGCCGCGAGCAGCCACTCCGGCGTCGCCGGCAAGACGCTGCCGGGGATCGCCCCGCCGGCCGCACCGAACACGAGCGCGAGGGAGACGATCGTCAACAGCCCGGTCAGCTCCGGGACGCGATCTCGGGGGACGAGCTCCATGTTTCGGGATTCGGCCGCGCGAACAAATCCGTTGTGGATCGATCGTCGATACGCCGGGGGCCGGACCACGACCGGCGGCGAACGACCGAACCACGACCGGCGGCGAACGACCGAACCACGACCGGCGGCGAACGACCCGTCGGTTCGCCGTCGAGCCCGTCGGATCGACGGGCCGTCGGAACGTCCGCGGTCCCGCTGTCGGTGGCCACGGGACCCTCGTGGGTGGGTTTAAGCGGGTGGGACGAGTGGATGTGCCATGGCACGTCCAGACGACACGCGACAGCGTTCGGAACGCCGGGGTCGGCCACGACCGGCGGGGGTGAGTCCATGAGCGACGGGAAGACGATCGCGTTCTTTCCGGAGGCGGCCTACGGGCCGGCGCTGAACTCGGTGGGCATCGCCCAGGCCTGTCGCGAGCGGGGCCACGAGCCGGTGTTCATCACGGATCCGGGGATGGAGGGCGTCTTCGCGGAGTACGGCTTCGAGGAACACCACGTGAACATGTCCGAGCCGATGCCCCCGGAGGAGAAAGCCCGCTACTGGGACGACTTCATCAACCGCCACATCCCGAACTTCGACCTCGAGCCGATCGAACAGCTCGACAACTACGTCGTCGAGTGCTGGGAGGCGATCGTCGACACGGCGGTGTGGGCCGAAAAAGAGCTCCCGGAGACGCTCGCTGAGATCGACCCGGACCTGATCTGTGTCGACAACGTCGTCCTGTTTCCGGCGACGAAACGGTACGGCGTCCCCTGGGTCCGGATCGTCTCCTGTACGGAAAACGAGATCCCCGACCCGGAGATCCCCCCGCAGCTGTCTGGCTGTCGGGCCGACGACGAGGCGTGTTTCCGGGCGTTTCGCGAGCGGTTCGAGGAGGTCGTAGAGCCCGTCCACGAGGAGTTCAACGAGTTCCTCGAGGAGTGTGGCGAGGAGCCATACCCCCTCGGTCAGTTCTTCGAGCCCTCCCCGCACCTGAACCTGCTGCTCTACCCCGAGCCGCTGCAGTGGGAGCGACGCGATCCGCTCGATCCCGACCGGTTCCAGTATCTCGAGGGCTGTGTGCGCGAGGAGGAGTCCTACGAGGTTCCCGCGTTCGAGGGCGGCGAGGACGATCCCCTGTTGTACCTGAGTTTCGGCAGCCTCGGGGCCGGCGACACCGAGCTGATGGCCCGGCTGATCGAGTTCCTCGGCGGCCAGCCCTACCGGTGTCTGGTCAACGTCGGCGAGTACGGGGACGCCTACGGGGAGCTGCCGGACAACGTCGTGATCGACTCCTGGTTCCCCCAGCCGTCGGTGATCGACCAGGCCGACGTCGTCGTCCACCACGGCGGCAACAACACCACAAACGAGTGTCTGTACTTCGGGACGCCGGCGATCGTCATGCCGTACGTCTGGGACGGCCACGACAACGCCACCCGGATCGACGAGACCGACCACGGGATCAAACTCCACCGCTCGGCGTGGACCGACGGCGAGCTGGCCGGGGCGATAGAGCGCTGTCTCGCCGATCCGACGATCCGGGACACGCTCGCGGAGACGTCGGCGCACATGCAGTCCGCCGACGGCCCCCGGAAGGCCGCACGCCTGCTGGAGGGGGTACTCGATGACTGAGTCCGACGCCGGCGTGACTTCGGTCGCCGGCGTGGCCGCGATCGCCGACGCGGTGGGCGTCGACGCCCTCGAGGACTGGGGGCCCGTCGAACGGCCGATCGAGGGGGAGTCAGACACCTCCGGGCTGGTCCTCCACCGTGATCCCGACGGCCGGTTCGAGTGTGGCGTCTGGGTGTGTACGCCCGGTCGCTGGGAGTGTCGGATCGAACGCGGGGAGTTCTGTCAGTTCCTCGCCGGCCGGGCTACCTACGTCCACGACTCCGGGGACCTCCTCGAGGTCGAGCCGGGAACCGCCGCCTACTTCCCGGCGGGCTGGACCGGCGAGTGTACGGTCCAGGAGACGGTACGGAAGGCGTACGTGATCGAATGACCGCAGCGGGGTTCGATCCGTTCGGCCGTCAGCTGTTCGTCGACGGGGCGTACCGCGAGAGCCAGTCGACGGAGGCGATCGAGGTTCGAAACCCGGCGACGCTCGAGGTCGAAGGCGAGATCGCCGTCGCGACCGACGGGGAGGTCGACGAGGCGATCGAGCGCGCGGGGGCCGCCCAGCGGACCTGGGGCGAGCGGGACGCGACGGACCGCGCGGCGGTCCTCCACGAGGTCGCCGACGCACTCGCCGATCCCGATCCGGGCCTCGCCGAGCTGTTGAGCCGCGAACACGGCAAACCCTATCCGGAGGCGACCGGCGAGATCGCCAACGTCGCCGGGGTCTTCCGGTACTACGCCGAGCTGGCCCGCCACGACGCCGGCACCCAGCCCGGCGCCACCGCTCCCGCCAGCCACCAGTTCGCCCGGACGTTCCCCTACGGCGTCAGCGTCCACGTCGTCCCCTCGAACTACCCGATCCTGCTCGCCTGCTGGACGGTCGCCGCGTCGCTGGCCGCCGGCAACGCCGCGATCGTCAAACCGAGCGAGGAGACCTCCCTCTCGACGCTCCGGTTTCTCTCGAACCTCGGGGCGCTCCCCGACGGGCTGGTCTCGTGTGTCACCGGCGACGGCGGGGTCGCCCAGCGGCTGATCCGGTCGCCGGGGACCGACGTCGTCGCGTTCACCGGCGGCGTCGAGACCGCGAGGGAGGTGTACGCGGCCTGTGCGTCGGGGCTGAAACCCTGCGTGATCGAAGCCGGCGGCAACGATCCGCTGATCGTCACGGAGAACGCACCACTCGAGGTCGCGATCGCCGGTTCGGCGACGGCCGCCTTCCACCTCTCGGGGCAGGTCTGTACGTGCGCCGAGCGACTCTACGTCCACGAGGCGGTCTACGAGGAGTTCGTCGACGGCCTCGTCGAGTTCGCCGAGGGGTTGCGGGTCGGGGAGGGGCTGGGGGAAAGCGAGATCGGCCCGCTGGTGAGCGAGCGGGCCCGCGATCGGGTCGCCACGCTGGTCGAGGACGCCGTCGAGTCGGGGGCGACCCTCGCCTGTGGCGGCCCCTCGGACCGCGAGGTCGGCTGGTTCTACGAGCCGACGGTGTTGACCGACGTCGACGACGGGATGGCGGTGATGAGAGAGGAGGTGTTCGGCCCCGTCGCCCCGGTCCGTCGCGTCTCGACTCTCGAGGAGGCGATCGAGCTCGCCAACGACTCCCGTTTCGGCCTCGGAGCCTCGGTGTTCACGACCGATCTGGCGGAGGCGATGGGCGCCTACGAGCGTCTCGAGGCCGGGATGGTCTGGATCAACGATCCGATGATCGACAACGACGCGATCCCCTTCGGCGGCTGGAAGGACTCCGGGGTCGGCCGGGAGCTCGGTCGGCCGGGGCTCGACGCCTTCCGGCGGACGAAGATGGGCGTCGTCGACTGGGATCCGGGGGTGAAAGGCTGGTGGTATCCGTACCCCGAGGAGTGGTTCTACGACACCGCCGGCCGGCGGTTCTAGAGCCGCTGGCCGTCGGTTCTAGAGCCGTCGGCCACAAGCTATTTTTCCGGGGCGCCCGTCGGTCCGACCGACGGGGGCTGGGGGGATCGGCGTCCGTCGTTGCCAGCCGGACTGCACCCGATCACCGTCCGATCGCTCCCGTCACAGTTTTGTCCGAGTCGACGCCCTCTGGTTTCACTTGAGAGTGGCGACGCCCGGACTTACTGGTGGGGATTAGCGTGGATCATCGTACGTGTCCAGTGTGGCAGATCACGGATGTGTTGAGATCGACGTGCAAGATAGAGCGGATATATTCATCACCCAGGCGAACTTAGTGTGGGCGCACACTAGAATTTATCAACGATGGAATCGTAGTTTCATATATGGGTAGTGAGAGCGTCGACTCTGAGAGCAAGGTGTCAGGGAATCAGGCGAACATTCCCGCCTATATCCGCCGGGAACTCGACATCGACGACGGCGACAAGCTGCGCTGGCACATCGAGGACGACGGAACGCTCCGAGTCCATGTCGTCCAGCAACGGACCGGTACGTTCAGTGACTTCGACGGCTACGACGGTGACGAAGAAACAGTGGTTATAGACGACCACGACGCGTGGGGCGTCGACGACAATTAAATGCCACGGGCACTCATCGACACGACTGTTCTCTTCGCCGCGACGTACCGGCAGGACAGTGCACACGACGAAGCTCTTCCCATCCTCTCCGGTATCGATACTGCCGCCCTCCCAGAAGTAGTGATTCTCGACTACGTGCTCGCGGAGACGCTAAACGGCCTCACCACCCACGCCGGCCACGACGCCGCTGTTGACTTTCTTGACCGTGTCGAAGGGAACGCACGATTCCACATCGAAGCGCTGACCGCGGACGCTTTCGCCACAGCGAAAGCACTCTTCCGCCAGTACGAACGGTTCTCGTTCGTTGATGCCTGTATCGTCGCCTATATGCAAAGCGAAGGGTTCGGATATCTCTACGCGTTCGACGACGACTTCGATGTCGCATCAGATGTTTATCGCCTCAACACTGCAACAAGCCCCTATCATCCGGAGTGAACCCCTCTCGCGACCGACCCGCGCGTTCTATTCAGCAAATTCTATCTCTCAACTACTGGAGAGATGTGAAACAACCGATGAGCTGGGTCGCTACTCCCGATCAACGACCAGGACGACGACGTCCGAACTCACTGAGCGACGAGGACGACGGCGACGCCCGCGAGCAGGAGTCCCGCGGCTCTCGTCGTGGTGAGTTCGTCCCCGAGGACGGCGATTCCGATGAACGCCGCGACGACGAAATACATGGCACCGAGCGTCGAGACGACCGTCGTCGAGCCACGCGAGAGGCCGACGTACATCGAGACGAAGCCGATTCCGGCGAACAGTCCGGCCACGCTGGCGAGCGTCACGCCCCGTGGCGTGACGGACAGGGAGGCACCCGACACGAGAACGAATCCGACCGCGAGGAGGGCCGCGACGAGATACGATATCGCGGCGGCCGTCCGCGGGTCCATCGATTCCGAGGCCGCGTTCCCCACGACGATCCAGACCCCCCACGAAACCATCGTCAGCAGTCCGAACGTCACGGCCGACTGCACCTCGAGGGCTCCCATTGGCACACGTTGTGTCCTGTAACGCTAAAGGGCACCGCTCGTAGCAATTCCGGCAGGGTAGAGGGGGCGACCGCGAGTGGCCACGCTGTGGGTCAGTCCCAGGTCACCCACAGCAGGAACACGAGCGCGACCGTCTGGAGGACGTGGACGACGATGTTCGCCTGCCAGGCCAGCGGCGGCATGTCGGTGGCGAACCAGCCCGCCAGAACGGGGTGGAACAGATAGAAATACAGCGAGAGCACGTTCTGTGCGAGCAGGACCACGCCGAAGACGGCCAGCCCGAGGGAGTGTTTCGAGCGGAACGCCGTGACGTTTCGCCCCCAGATCCACACGAGTGCGAGCAGCATCGCTACGTTGAGCGTGACGCTGACCCGCGCGACGTCTATCCAGTCGATCATGCTTCGTTCGCCCCCGCGTGCGTCGTGTCGGTCATAGTGGTAGCTCGTCGGCGATCTCCTCTATGAGATCCCAGTTCTGTCGCGTGTATTCGCTCGGGTAGTACACCGTGCCGTACTCGTCGCCCGTCCGTTCGACGATGTCGTGTTTCCTGAGCACCTTCAGGTGGTGTCGGACGGTCGTGTAGTCGAGATCGAGGTGCTCGGCGAGCCGGTTTGCGTTCCGTGGCCGCTCGTCGATCGCCCTGAGAATCCGAACCCGGTTGGGGCCGCCGCGGGTGCCGGTTAGCACGTACCACAAGACGGCCTCCATAGCGGTAGAAACGAAGGGTCGTCGCCTAAAAGTATCGCTACCGGATCCGATCGGACCGAATACCACGACGCCGTCCCGTCAGTAGCTGCCGTCGTCGTGACGGGCGTCGACGACGAGTTCGAGGTCGAAGGGTTCCTCGGCGGGTGCGTTCTCGGGATCGAGGTAGCCGACGGCGAAGGCCGTGTACACCGTTCCCGCTTCCGGGGCGACGTCGAAGGTGGCGACGACGTCGCCGTCGGCGTCCTCGGTGGCCGGCCGCACCTCGAGTTCGTACTCGTCAGCGGGGACCTCGACCGTGCCGGCGGCGCCGAAGGGGACGTCCTCGAAGAGGGGCTCGCCGTCGACGGTGACGTCGACGTTCGGCGCGTCGGGCGACGCGTGGACGAGCCGAACACGGGCCTGCTCACCCGGATCGGAGACGTCGTCTTCGTACACCTCGACGCCGAACGGCTGGTTCCCTTCGTCGAGTTCGCCGAGCGCCGCCGCGGTGAATTCGCCCGTCGGCACGTCGAGGGTCTCGTCGAAGACGACCGCGTCCATGTCGCCGGCGGCGGTGATCGTCACGTCGTACTCATCGGCCGGGAGTTCGAGGTAGTCACTGGCCGCCCGGAACGGGACGTCCTCGAGGACGGGGTCGCCGTCGACGTAGACGTCGACGTTCGGGGCGTCCGGGGAGAGGTGGGCGACCCGCAGCGACGCGTCGGCCCCGTCCTCGTCCCCTTCGGGCTCGTCCTCTTCGTGCTCGTCCTCTTCGTGCTCGTCCTCTTCGTGCTCGTCCTCTTCGTGCTCGTCCTCTCCGGGCTCGTCCTCTTCTGGTTCGTCGCCGTTCCCCGCACATCCAGCCAGGGTGCCGACGATGGCCACCCCACCGACCGTCTTGAGTACCGTTCTTCGGTTGTGGTTCGTCATCTGCGACCGATGGGTCGGCCGGCAGGTAAATGAAACATTTCCGAGATCTTTTCGGAAAGTCTCCACCCTCCCTCCGGACTCGTTCCAAAATTCGACCGGAGTTCCCGACTGCCGGCGAGGGCCGTGTCGAACCGCCGAGCGGGATCGGCGGGGGCCCCGATATCCTCACTCGGCCGGTTCGACGACGCTCCGGCCGCCGGCGAGTTCGAGGCCGCCCTCGAGCGTCCGGATCGGGTAGGGGATGTCGATGCCCTCCTCGTCGAAGCGGCGTTTGACCGCGGTGACGTACTCCCCGCGGATCCGGACGAAGTCCGCCCGCGAGGGGTCGGCGATCCAGATCCGCGACTGGAGGCCGACGTCGGAGTCGTTGAGCTCGGTCAGCCGCACGGAGGGTGCGGGTTCTGCCATGATCTCCGGGTGGCGTTCGGCCTCCTCGACGATGATCTCGCTTGCGAGCTCGACGTCGTCGTCGTAGCCGATGCCGAAGACGAACTTCACGCGGAGCTTCTCGCCCTCGACGGGGTTTTTGACGACGCCGCTGGTCAGCTGGGAGTTGGGGACGGTCAACAGCTCGTTGTCGAAGGTTCGCACCCGGGTCACCCGGAGGCTGATGTCCTCGACGACCCCGGAGTGGCCGTCCCACTCGATCCAGTCGCCGATGCGAAACGGCTCGTCGGCGTAGATGAAGACGCCGGCGACGAAGTTCGCGATGACGTTTTGCATCGCGAACCCGATCGCGAGCGCGCCGGCGGCGGCGATGCCGGCCATCGAGACGAGGAAGTTGCCGTAGTCGGCGGCGCCGAAGGCGATCGCGATCGCGACGAAGACGACGAGAAACCGCGTGATCAAAAGGAGCGGTGTCTGGGCGTGATCGTCGAGCCCACGCCGATCCAGCGCCCGCTCGACGAGCGGAACGACGAGCACTCGCCCGACCAGGTAGAGGGCCACGAGCGTCCCGAGGAAGACGATCAGCCCCTCGAGGGTCGCCGCCTCGGTCGCACCGAGGCCGAATCCCCGGAGCAACTCGCCGAGCACGCCGAGGCCCGGCTCGGCGGCCTCGCCGTTCTGGATGGCGAGCGGCCCGCTCATCGGTACAACACCGCCGTGTGGCCCCTGACGTCGACGAGCTCGGCGTTCACGCGGTCGGCAAGCTCGACGGCCAGCTCGTCCGCCGGCGTCTGCCCTCGGGCCGCCCGGAGGAACTTCACTTTCACCAGCTCGGCCGTCCCGAGCTGGTCGTCGAGCTCGTCGACGACGGCGTCGACGCCACCTTTCCCCACCCAGACGGTGACGTCGAGGTCGTGTGCACGCTTTCGGCGTTCGTCCTCGTTCATGCGGCCGGATTCTCACGCGAGCCGTTTCAATGTTCCCGAACGCGGCCGTCCCGTCCGCCGCCGCTCCGGACGCCACGCCCCCGGGGGGTGTCTCCGACCTCCGGGCGCATCGCGTGTCGCCCTCGCTACCGGTAGGGGTATCGTGACTGGTGGCCACAGTCACAGGTGACCGTGACGTGGCCGTCCCGGGTCCGGACCCGGGCGTTCCGTCCCGGCAGGAGGTAGGCGTCACAGGCGTCACACGAGAACCGCGTCAGCCGCCGGGGAAGCTCGAGCCGGTTGCGTTCGGCGATCCGCCGGGCCAGCCGGACGTACTCACGTGCCCGCTCGTCGTCGCCCGCGACGGCGGCTTCGCGGGCCAGCTCGGTCAGCCGCTCGATGCGCTCCTCGGCGATGCCCATCGACGGAGGCTACCGGCGTGACCCCTATCCGTGTTGCGTTCCGGATCGACGACGCCCCGGCTGCATTCATGCGCAATGCCCAAATACGCGAACGGCGAAGGGCGGCTCTAGATGGACGAACGGCGATCGAACCCGACCGCGTCGAGCCGACGCGACGTCATCGCGGCCGGGAGCGCCGGGCTCGTGGCGACGAGCGCCGGCTGCGTTCGCCGCGCCCGAAACGTCGCAACCCGCGACCCGGTCGGCCCGCTCTCGGTGACGATCACGACCGCCGTCGCCGACTACGACCGGGAGGGGATCCAGATCGCCCGCCGACTGGCGGAGACCCTCGAGCTCGTCGGCATCGACGCCTCCCTGCGGACGGTCTCCCGGGAGGAGCTGCGTCGGTCGGTGCTCGTCAACCACGACTTCGAGCTGTACGTCGGCCGCCAGCCGGAGTTTTCTGACCCCGACTTCCTCTATGAGCTGCTCCACTCGCGGTTCGCCCAGGAGTCGGGTCGACAGAACCCGTTCGGGCTGACGAGCGGGACGGTAGACGAGCTGCTCTCCCGCCAGCGCCGGGCCGGCGCCGAGGACCGGCCGGATGCCGTCGCCGAGCTCCTCTCGGTCGTCGCCAGGGAGTGTCCGTTCGCGCCGATCTGTGTCCCCGATGAGCACAGGCTCGTCCGCGACGACCGCTTTGCCGGCTGGGACGACGCCTACCTCGGGGACCGGCTGGGATATCTCGGTCTGGAACCCCTCGGGGAGGGCGACCTCCGTGGTGTGATCCTCGATACGCTGCCGACGAAGAACCTCAACCCGCTGTCGGTCGAGTTTCGCAACCGCGGGATCTTCGTCGACCTCGTCTACGACTCGCTGGGTGCACTCGACGGCGGGGACGTCCGTCCCTGGCTCGCCGAGGAGTGGTGCTGGGAGGACCGGACGGCGACCGTCACGTTGCGCGAGGGCGTAGAGTGGCACGACGGGGAGTCCCTCGACGCCCACGACGTCGCCTTCAGCTACCGGCTCGTCGCCGACACCTCCCTCGGGACGGGCTCGATGCCGGCACCGGCACCCCGCTACCGGGGGCTCGCCTCGATCGTCGAGGAGCTCGAGGTCGAAGACGGACGGACGCTCTCGATCACCGTCGGCGCCGAGCCGGAGCCGGGGGTCCGGGCCTTCCTCGTGCCGGTGCTCCCCGAACACGTCTGGGAGGATCGCACGGACGATGCGACCCTCTTTGGCTTCCGCTCGACTCCCGGAACGACGGAAGCGATCGTGACCGACAACGTCCCGCCGGTCGGAAGCGGGCCGTTCGCCTTCGCCGACCGGACGGAACGCGACTGGCTCGCGCTCGACCGGGTCGACGATCACTTCTCGCGGACGGCCGAGGAGCTCCCGGAGGCGACCGTAGAGCGGCTGCGGGCGACGGTTCACCCCCGGAGCACCTCGGCGATCGAGGCGATCGAGGCCAACGACGCCGACGTCACCGTCTCGACGCTCGAGGCGTACTCGATCGCCGGGGTGACCGAGACCGACGCGGTCCGACTGGTGACCCAGCCCCCGCGGACGTACTACTACGTCGGGTTCAACGTCCGGAGTGCCCCGTTTGCCAACCCGGAGTTCCGGACGATCCTCGCCCGGCTGCTCGATAAGGCCTGGCTCGTCGAGGAGGTCTTCGAGGGGCAGGCCAGCCCGATCGCGTCGCCGGCGACCGAGGAGTGGTTGCCCGACTCCCTGGTCTGGGAGGACGGAGACCCCGTCGCGCCGTTTCTCGGCGACGACGGCGAACCGAACGTCTCGGCCACACGTGGGGCCTTCGAGCGGGCCGGGTTCAGCTACGACGGGGAGGGACGCCTCCTCGCGAGGGGCTAATGTTCCTCTACGTCCTCTTGCGGCTGACCGTCGTCGTCCTCGCGATGGTCCTCATCGGGCTGGTCGTCGTCGTCGGCACCGACCGGCTCCGGCGGAGCCGTCGGGACGTCCGGCGACGGGCGCGGGCGATCGCCCCCGCGGCCGCCGTCCTCGTCGTCGTCCTGTCGACGAACAGCGTGGCCCGCCGGGTCGTCCCCGACGGCTCTCACATCGTGGGCATCAGGGCCACCTTCGGCGTCGACGCCACCTGGTGGATCTACGAGCTCGAAGGAGGGTTCCTGCCGTGGCTGCAGTCGTTCGAGACGGCCGCGCTGACGGCGTACTTCTCGTTTATCTACGTGTACGGCTACGTCTTCTTGCTCGTCTTCCCCGTCCTCGCGTATCTCGCCCTCCCCGATACGCGGCCGGTCCGGGAGCTGCTCGTGGCCTACAGCCTGAACTACGCGCTCGGGCTACTCTGTTACTTGCTCGTGATCGCCTACGGGCCACGGAACGTGATGCCCGAGCTCGTCGACGCCCTGATGTACGACGCTTACCCGCGCTACCAGCACCTCACCAGGCAGGTGAACCGCAACACGAACGTCTTCCCCTCGCTTCACACCTCCCTCGCGGTCACCGTCGCGCTCGTCGCCTACCGGACCCGCGAGACGTACCCGCTGTGGTACCCCATCGCCGCCGTCCTCGGGCTGAGCGTCGCCGTCTCGACGATGTACCTCGGCATCCACTGGGCGATCGACGTCGTCGCCGGCGCCGTCCTCGCCGCGGTCAGCGTCGCGCTCGCGGCCCGGCTCGTCGGCCGATTCTCGCCCGGGGAGCTCCTCGGTCGGTTCTCCGTCGAGGGGCTGCTCGGTCGGCTCTCGCTCAGGGAACGCCTCGAGCGGTGATCGACCCGGCGACGCTCGCGACCGACTGGTCGACCCGGCGACGTCTTCGACCGAACGCCTGACCCGGCGACGTCTTCGACCGAACGCCTGACCCGGCGACGTCTTCGACCGAACGCCTGACCCGGCGACGTCTTCGACCGGCTACCCGACCGTCAGACGATCCGGTTTGTCATCGACTCGTCCGCCCGGCGTCTGTCGTAGTTCTCGAGGAAGAGGTCGACGAACCGCCGGACGAACGCCGTCGAGCGGCCGCCGACGTGGGGGGTGAGCAGGACGTCGTCGCGGTCCCACAGCGGCGACGTCTCCGGCAAGGGCTCGCTCTCGAAGACGTCCAGTCCCGCGCCGGCGATCTCGCCGGTCTCCAGGGCCTCTACGAGCGCCGCCTCGTCGATCACGGCTCCGCGGGCGACGTTGACCACGAGCGCCGTCTCGGGGAGCGCCGCGAGCGCCGACGCGTCGATCAGCCCCCGGCTCTCCTCGGTCAGCGGGACGGCCAGCGCGAGCAGGTCCGTCTCCGGGAGGACGTCGGCGAGCCCGTCCGACGGGAGCACGTGGCCGTCGGGTACCACGCCCTCGTACGCCTCGGGACGGCGTTTGGTGCCGTAGAGCTCCATCCCGAAACCGCGCCCGCGGCGGGCGATCGCCTCGCCGATGTCCCCGAGGCCGACGACGGTCAGCGTCCGCCCCTCGAGGTCGATCAGCGTGTCGCCGACGCCGCGATCCCAGGTCCGCTCGCGCTGGGCGTCCCGGCAGCGGCCGACGCCCCGGGCGAGTCCGAGCGCGAGCGCGAGCGCGTGGTCTGCGACCGGCGGCCCGTAGTTGCCCGCGGCGTTCGAGAACGCGATCCCGGCGTCGTCGAACGCGTCCGTCGGGAACGCCGCGTAGCCGGCGCTGGTCGCCTGGACCCAGTCACCCGCGGACAGCCCCTCCAGGAGCCGGTCGTCCCAGAGGGTTGGGTTGACGACGAGCGCGTCGGCGGCCGGCAGCCGTTCGACGGCCTCCGCCGTCGACTCCGCGGCGACGACGGACAGCCCCTCGCGCGTTCCCTCGAGTGCCTCCGCGATCGGACGGTCGTGACGAACGACGACTCTCATGGCCGACCGTCCGTCCCCAGGGTCAAAGGGTTGCCCATCGTCGGCGACCGCGAACTCCGGCCGCGACGACGCTCGGCCCGATAAACCCCCCCACGAGGGCGGGTCGAACTCTCGGCGATGGCCGTCGAACCGTCGGCACGGGCCGGTCCCCAGGCGGGTTCGCGCGCGGGTCCGGGCCGGGACCGAGCCGCGTCCGACGGGCCCGGCTCCCGCTCGGCTACTGCCGAGAGTTTATATTTTTCAACTATTCGGGCATTAAAATCGAAAGATACGTGACCCGAAACGTCGTACGGTTCGCCGTATGACCGATCCGAACCCGTTCGATGCAATCCGCGAACTCGAGGTCGGCGGACGGAGCTACCGGTACGCCGACCTGACCGCCCTCGAGGAGGCGGGACTCTGTGAGCTCTCGAAGCTGCCGGTGAGCATCAGGGTGCTCCTCGAGTCCGTCCTCCGCAACGTCGACGGCGACCGCGTCACCGCCGCGGACGTCGAGAACGCGGCCTCCTGGGAACCCGACGTGCCGTCGGTCGAGGTTCCCTTCCAGCCCTCCAGGGTCGTCCTGCAGGATCTGACCGGCGTCCCCGCGGTCGTCGACCTGGCGGCGCTGCGGTCGGCGGCCGCCCGCGCCGGCCGGGATCCGACGGTCGTCGAACCGGACGTGCCCTGTGACCTCGTCGTCGACCACAGCGTCCAGGTCGACCACTACGGCAGCGAGGACGCCTACGAGCGAAACGTCGACCTCGAGTACGAGCGAAACGCGGAGCGCTACCGGGCGATCAAGTGGGCCGAGGACGCCTTCGAGGGCTTCAACGTCGTGCCGCCGGGAACCGGCATCGTCCACCAGGTCAACCTCGAACACCTCGGCCGGGTGGTCCACGACCGGGAGGTCGACGGCGACCGGTGGCTCCTCCCGGACACTCTGGTCGGCACCGACAGCCACACCCCGATGATCGGCGGCATCGGCGTCGTCGGCTGGGGTGTCGGCGGCATCGAGGCCGAGGCGGCGCTGCTGGGCCAGCCGATCACGATGGCGCTCCCGGAGGTCGTCGGCGTGAAACTCCTCGGGGAGCTCCCCGAGGGGGCGACGGCGACCGACCTCGTGCTCCATCTCACCGAGAAGCTGCGCGCGGTCGGCGTCGTCGACAAGTTCGTCGAGTTCTTCGGCCCCGGCGTCTCCCGGCTCTCCGTGGCCGACCGGGCGACCATCTCGAACATGGCTCCCGAGCAGGGTTCGACGATCAGCATGTTTCCCGTCGACGGGAAGACCCTCGAGTACCTCGAGTTGACGGGCAGGGAGCCCGATCACGTCGACCTCGTCCGCGAGTATCTCGAGGCCCAGGGGCTGTTCGGCGCACACGACCCCGCGTTCAGCGAGGTCGTCGAGTTCGACCTCGGCGAAGTCGAGCCCAGCCTCGCTGGCCACAAGAAACCCCACGCTCGCATCCCGATGGGCGAGCTCGACGAGCACTTCCCGACGCTGCTCGCCGAGGAGGGCGTCGTCGACCCCGACGGCAGCGCAGTCGGTGCCGACGTCGACGCCGGCGACGGCGAGCCGATCGCCGATGAGGGACTCGACTCAGACGAGATGGTTACCGTCACCCTCGAGGACGGTACCGAGGTCGAGATCGGCCACGGCAGCGTCCTCGTCAGCGCGATCACCTCCTGTACGAACACCTCGAACCCGTCGGTGATGGTCGCCGCGGGGCTGCTCGCGCGCAACGCCGTCGAGGCCGGTCTCGAGGTGCCCCCCTACGTCAAGACGAGTCTCGCCCCCGGCAGCCGGGTGGTCACCGACTACCTCGCGGCCGCCGGACTGCTCGAGGAGCTCGAGGAGCTGGGCTACCACGTCGTCGGCTACGGCTGTACGACCTGTATCGGCAACACGGGGCCGCTCGCGGAGCCGATCGAGGCCGCGGTCGACGCCCACGACCTCTGGACGACGAGCGTCCTCTCGGGAAACCGCAACTTCGAGGCGCGCATCCACCCGAAGATCCGCGCGAACTACCTCGCCAGCCCGCCGCTGGTCGTCGCCTACGGTCTCGCCGGCAGGATGGACGTCGACCTCGAGGACGAACCGATCGGCACGAACGAGGAAGGCGAACCGGTTTATCTCGAGGAGCTCTGGCCGGACCCCGAGGAGGTCCGCGAGACGATCCACGACAGCGTCTCCCCGGAGCTGTTCGCCGAGAAGTACGCGAGCGTCTACGAGGGCGACGAGCGCTGGGAGGCCCTCGACGCGCCCACGGGTGACGTCTACGAGTGGGACCCCGACTCGACGTACATCCGCGAGCCGCCCTTCTTCGAGGAGTTTCCCCTCGAGGCCCCCGGCGTCGGCGACGTCGAGGACGCCCGCTGTCTGCTCGCGCTGGGTGACACCGTCACCACGGACCACATCAGCCCGGCCGGCCCGTTCGGCGAGGAGCTACCCGCCGGTCGGTGGCTGGCCGAGCGCGGCGTCGAACCCCACGAGTTCAACACCTACGGCTCGCGCCGCGGGAACCACGAGGTGATGATGCGCGGGACGTTCGCGAACGTCCGCATCGAAAACGAGCTGCTCGACGGTACGGAGGGTGGGTACACGATCCACTACCCGACCGGCGAGGAGACGACGGTGTTCGAGGCCAGCCGGCGCTACCGCGAGGAGGGGACGCCGCTGGTCGTCCTGGCCGGCGAGGAGTTCGGCACCGGCTCGAGTCGCGACTGGGCGGCCAAGGGGACGGCCCTGCTCGGGGTCCGTGCGACGATCGCCGAGAGCTACGAGCGCATCTACCGGGACAACCTGGTCGGGATGGGCGTGTTGCCCCTGCAGTTCCGGGCGGGCGAGGGCTGGCGGGAGCTCGGCCTCGACGGCTCCGAGCGGTTCACGGTCGAGGGACTCGGGGACGGGCTCGAACCCGGGGCGGAGCTGACCGTGATCGCCGAGGACGGGGCGGGCGAGCGGACCGAGTTCGAGGTCACCGCACGGATCGACACGCCCGCGGCCGTCGAGTACGTCGAACACGGCGGCGTCCTCCACTACGTGTTACGTCGGCTGTTGAACCAGAAGTGAGTCCTCAGGACGTCCGGGCGATACAGACGAACGCGGCGAGGGCGGCCAGCCCGGTGAGCGCGACCGCGCCGAGATACGAGCCCGTGGCGGCGATCAGCGCGCGGCCGACCGGCGGCAGTCCCAGCGCGAAGGCGCCGAAGGCGACGTTGAAAACCCCGACCACGGCGACGCCCCGCTCGGGCGCGTACGACCGGAGCACGAGCGGGATGTAAAGCGCCGCCACGCCGCCGAAGCCGACGCCGAAACAGACGACCGCGAGCGCGGTCGTCGCCAGCGAGGGGATCGCCAGCAGCAGGCTCCCGACTACCACGCATCCGAGGGCGGCGAGGAAGGGCCGTCGGGGGCCGGCCCGATCGGCGACGGCTCCGCTCGCGAGCCGCGAGAGGACGCTCACGCCGCCGACCGCGCCGAACGCGGCCGCCGCGGCGGCCTCGCCGAGCCCCCGGGCGGCGAACAGCTCGACCGCGTACGCCGCCAGTAGCGAGTACCAGCCAAGCGCCAGTCCGACGCCGAGAAACTGCAGGCGAAACTCCCGTCCGGTCGCGAGCTCGACGAGCCACGACGCAGTGTTCGAACCGGTCGACGGACGGTCGGCCCACGGCGGCCGTCGGCAGAGCACGGCGGCGGGCAGACAGAGGAGCGCCGTCGCCACGAGCACGGCGAGGAGGCCGCGGTCGACGCCGAGACGGACGAACGCCAGCTGCCAGATCGGCGGCATCACCAGGAGGCTCACGCCGATTCCCGAGAAGAACACGCCCGTGGCGAGCCCGCGGCGCTCGCGGAACCACCGGGGAACGACGGCCGCGAGCACGACGTACACCGTCCCGAGGGCGACACCCAGGGCCGCGAAGACGGCGAGGAGGCCGGCGTACCGGTCGACGACGACTGCCGCGGGTGCGAGGGCGCCGATGGCGATCACGCAGGCGACCAGGAGCCTGCGGGCGGGATACCGCGTCGCGAGCACGCCGACGAGTCCGGCCCCGGCGTAGAAGGCGAACAGCTGGACGGCGAACACCGTCGAGAGCGCCACCGCGGAGATCCCGTACTCGGGCTCGAAGTGGACGAGGAAGACGCCGAAGGAAAACGGCGTGCCGAACGTCACGACCATCGCTACGGTGGCGACCCCGGCGACGAGCCAGGCGTGCCTGCCGTCCGGAGCCGACGCCGTCGCGGTCACTGCCGTGGGCCTCGCGGTCGACCCCCTTCGTCCCTTCGGCTCGCGGTCGACATTCCTCAGCTCACGGCCGACCCCCTCCGTTCTTTCGGCTCACGGATGACCGTTCTGATTTTCAGTAGTATTTGGGAGTATTCAACCACATTCAGTAGTACTGGCGAGGACGTACTGTGTGATACTCCCGCTGGGCGACTGCTGCCCGGTATGACTACCGTGATTTTGATACAGTCCACCCGTGTCTGTCTCCCGTCGTTTCGCCGTGAGTGACGACGAACAGTGCCGAGACAGGTGGGTCTGACGACCGCTCGCCTGATCCTGTGATTCGGTCGTGGACTGAACGCCAGCAGAACGGGCACCCTCCGAGGGTGATGAAAAACTGGCGTGGTTCCCCGCCGAGCTATACTCAGTAGGGTTCGCCTCCTCCATCTTGCTCTCAGAGAGATGTTTCCGCCCGACGTTCACCGCTCCAACCACATCGCGGTCGCATTCATAGCTACAGTGTGGACAGTGGAAATGACCGCCGTGGCGGTTCTCTTCGTGGTCGTTCGGTGCGTTCACCGTCTCTCCACGCTCGCCACAGCGGGGACAGAACCGCGACGTTCCCCATGGATTCACCGTCTCGAACTCGATGCCGAGCAGATCGGCCTTGTATTTGACGTGATCGAGAAGTTCCCCTCGTGCCCACGACGAAATCGACCACGCAACAGCACCACCTGTATCAGGAGAGTCAATCTGCCCGAGTGACTCGAAGACGATGGTTTCACAGCCGTTCTCGGCGGCCAGCCACACTAACTCGTTGGCTACGCCGTGTTGGATTTGTTCGCGCAACTGTCGTTCCTTCTGGCGTGTCTGGCGGTACTCGCTTAGCAAGTGCTCGAACCGTTCCGTGTGTGCGTTGCCCTGTCGCCGGAGTTCTGCCAGCCGGTCGTTGATGCTTTCGGCATCGGCTTTCACTCGAAACAGTTTCGCTTTCGCTGGATGGTCGATGAACTGTGGCGGTGCCACCTGTTCGTGTCTCTCGTCGTCGCCGCTGTCGAGGACGACCGCTGTGGCCTGTTTCTTGACGCCGAGATCGACCGCCAGTACACGGTCGGCAACGACATCGGTTTCCTGCTCGGGCACGGCAACAGGCACGTCGAGGGTGTAGCCATGCTCGGAAGCGTGCAATGTTGGGGCTTTCACGTCTCCCGCTTCCAGCATCTCGTTAAATCGGGGATGGATCGGGAACCGGAGTTCGTGTTTCGTCCAGTCGTGATAACTTTCTGGCGAGAGCGAATCCGGCGCGTTCAACACGAAGCGACCCTCGCCGTCTTCGACCGTCAGTTCGTGGATGTGGTAATCACCTTTGTCTGGTGCATACGGTAGTGTCCCGTTCGGTTCGGGCGTCTCGACGAGTTCTGTGTACGTTTCGGGGAAGTGTCCGTGCTGGTCGTAGTAGGTGTTGAGTTGCTCGACGACAGACTCCAGTACGCGCCAGTTGATGTATGGTGAGTTCTCATCGAACAACCGTTGGCGGAGCCTGTGCCATCCGATGCGTCGAATCTTGCGCTCGGCAACAGTGTCGGTCACAAACTGGAACGCCTGATACTCGTCGGTATGCGCGTCGAGAACGTGCGTGACGCGGTGATAGACACATCGTTTGAATCGGCTGTAGACGTACTCTTCAACGTCTTCGAAGGCGTCATAGTCGCCGTCGCGGATGTAGGTGTAGGACTGGCCTGTGTGGTCGCTGATAGCGTCGAGATGCGCGTCAGTCCAGTATTCAGCGTTGAGGAGGCGCTGTGTGTGTTGCTGGACGAGTGTGGTGAGGCGGTCGCAGGCCTCGTGATGCTCGTCGGGGATGTGGAACTGTTCCGTGAGTTGCATCGTTATTCGTCGTCGTGGTCTGGTTCTGTTGTACGGACGAGTTTGACGGTTGCACCGATCCAGTCTTTTGGGGCGGTGACGTGTGCGCCGCCACTCCCGAACGGCTTGACTTCGCGTTCAACGATTTCTTCTCCTTCAACTTCGTACCGATCTCCCATACCTTACTATATGGTATACATATGCGTAAACATTTCGCTCGGAAAGACGACTGGATACTACTGAATAATACGAATTTCGTAACAGTTACGCAACCCTCGGCTCGCGGACGATCCTCTCCGTTCCTCCGGCTCGCGATCGTCGCGCTCCGGCTCGCGGCCGCGATCAGACGGTTGCGCCCGTCACGACCCCGACGACCGCCACCGCGAGGGCGAGCTCGTACCAGCGTCGGCTACGGGCGGCCCCCTCCTGGGGCTCGTCGACGGCGACGTGGCGGGCGAGCCGGTTGGTGCCGACGGCCAACAGCGCGGCGAGCAGGATCCACGAGCCGATCGAGGCGAGCACGAGCCAGCCCGAGCCGGTCGTCAGGAGTGCCCACAGCGTGTACCGGATCGAAGTGAGGTAGATCCCGGTCAGGAAGACCGCGGTCCCCGAGACGGCGGTCAGGATCGCGAACCCCTGTCCGATCGAGCGGACCGCGTCCGCCGAGAGCCGGCCGCGCCCGATCGCCGGCACGACCACGAGCGCCATCATCACCGTCGAGCCGGCCAGAATCACCGCTGCGAGGACGTGACCGACCACGGCGAGGGGGTACAGCAGGTCCATACGGACACAACGGCCGAGAGCGGAATAACTCGTTCGGAGCGAACGGGTTTTGCCCCTCCCCTCCCAGGGGCCGACATGATCGACCTCGCCGTCGCGAACCGGGCGGAGACGTTCGAGCGGATGAGCGACCCCCTCGCGGAGCGTGGGATCCGGGCGCGACACGTCCCCGTCTCCGGCCGGACGATCGATCTGGCCGCCGAGGCGCCGCTCTCGCCGTCGGCGGTGGACGTCGGCTTCGTCTACCCGGGCCGGCTGATGGAGGGTGGAGTCGCCGACGCGCTGCTCTCGGTGCCGTGGCTCAACGGCCGGGAGGCGGTGGTTGTCTCCCGGAACAAGGCGGGCGTTCTCGCCCGACTGCGCCGTGCCGGCGTCCCCGTCCCGGACTCGGTGTACGTCTCGAACCCCGTCGACGAGTCGGCACTGCGGGCGGCGTTCGACCGCCTCGACCCGCCGGTCGTGCTCAAACCCAACTCGGCGACCCGCGGGATCGGCGTCACGAAAGTCGACGACGTCGACTCGTTTCTTGGCGTCTGTGACTACCTCTCGCTGGTCCACGACTACCGGGCGACCGGCGACAAGTCCTTTCTCCTCCAGGAGTACCTGCCCGGCGCCGTCGACTACCGCGTGATGGTCCTCGAGGGCGAGGTCGTCGGCGCCGTCGAGCGGCGGCTCCCGGAGCCCGCGGTCGCCGACGGCCGGTGGAAACACAACGTCCACCGTGGGGCGACGGCGACGGCCGCCGAGCTCCCCGACCGTGCCCGCGAGCTCGCGAAGGAGACCGCCGCCGAGCTCGGGATCGCCTTCCTCGGCGTCGACCTGCTCGCGACCGACGACCGGCTCCTCGTCAACGAGACGAACGCCCGGCCCACGATCGACGCGGCCGAGAAGTACGAGTCGGGCTTTTACGACCGGCTCGCGGCGGCCATCCGGCGGGCGGCCGCGGACGAACGGGACTGACCGGTCGTTCGCGGTCCCGGACGGCGCTCGCGTGGAGTCGTTCGTTCGCGGTCCCGGACG
>LFFM01000789.1_pt1 | contig 22349 bp, 15 predicted proteins | sample 643131 | NCBI WGS metagenome assembly LFFM01 (sample SAMN03777445, study PRJNA286221) | soda lake metagenome | biome: soda lake; feature: Kulunda steppe; material: water; isolation source: sample Tc-Br brine of Tanatar trona crystallizer | place: Russia: Kulunda steppe | collected 2011-07
CCTGATTCTCGACTGGATTCACCACTGGCTTCCGAAGAAGCCGCCCTCGACGTTGGCGCGAACAACCTCGTAGCCTGTTCCACGACCACTGGGAACCAATACCTCTACAACGGACGCGAGTTGTTCGGACGGTTCCGCGAGACGACCGACGAAATCGCTCGCCTACAGTCGAAACTCCGCGAGGGACGCTACAGTTCCAAGCGGATTCGACGGCTGTACCGACAGCGGACGAAGCGTCGTGACCACGCACAGAACGCGTTGGTACGCGACCTCGTTGAACGGCTGTACGACGAGGGCGTGGCGACGGTGTACGTAGGCGACTTGACCGACGTGCTGGAAACACACTGGTCGGTCAGAGTGAACGAGAAGACGCACAACTTCTGGGCGTTCAAGAAGTTCATCCACCGTCTCGCGTGCGTCTGTGAGGAGTACGGCATCAGCCTCGAAGCCGAGTCGGAAGCGTGGACGAGTCAGACGTGTCCAGAGTGTGGCGACTACGAGAAGACAGTTCGCCACGAGGATACGTTGACGTGTCCATGTGGCTTCGAGGGGCACGCCGACCTCACGGCGTCAGAGACGTTCCTTCGAGAAAACAGCGATACGGAAGTCAAGCCGATGGCACGGCCCGTGCGATTCGAGTGGGACGACCACGATTGGTCGGGGGAACCACACCCTCACGAAAGTCCCAAAGAAGTGCGCACGAACCCGCAAGTTGCCTTCGTGGATCAGTAGCCGAACCCCCAACGGAGGAATCCTCGCGCTTTAGCGCGGGGAGGATGTCAATCGAGGCGCTGTGTCTCTACCCAGAGTGCCCGATAGACGGTCCAGAGGTCACACTCCGCGTGGGACGCCAGTGTTCGACAGGCCTCGAGGTAGCGTTCGTACGCCTCGAGTGACCACTGCTCCGGTGGACGGTCAAGGTGCCCTGCCGATCTGAGAACAGTCCAGAAGGATCGATCGAGGACGAGGTAGGCGTCTGGATCGAGAAACTGGAGGAACGCCGTCCCGACAGGGAACGTCACGCCCTCGAGTTCGGTGAGTGCGTCGATGGCGTCTTCCAGTCGGCTATCCTCGAGCGCGTCGTGTGCTCGCTCGATAGCAGCCTGTATCGTCGTGAACCGATTCGCACCAAAATCGTCCTCCGCGGGATGGGACGTCGGTGCGAACGACCGCCGTGCGTACCAGCGAACGACCCACTCTGCGTCTTTCCACACGAACTCCCCGCGCTGAAAGGCTTCTGGGAGTGTCTCGAGGCGCTCCCGTTCGACAGTGGCGAAGGGCTGGCGGTCGTCGTAGGTCGCCGCACCTGCACGAATTGCTGTCCCGTCCATTACTGTCCGTCACGATGGGTGGCCTGAAAAAGTGATCCTCGAGTCACGGGGGAGATCTCACCAGGGGCTCTGAGTGTCACCGCATCGCCACCAAAGACTCAAATGGGTCTTCATCGCAGTTACACACATGGGATCCAACGAAGGCGTCAACACGATTTGTCCGTATTGCGGCGTCGGTTGTGGACTCACATTGATCGCGGGCGAGGAGCCAGGCGACGTTCGGTTACAGCCCTGGTTCGAGGCGCCGGTGAACGAGGGCTCACTCTGCATCAAGGGTGGGGCCTCCCCACAGGTCGTCGATCACGAAGAACGCCTGAAAGAACCGCTCATCAGGGAGGGCGACTCGTTCCGAGAAGCAACGTGGGAGGAGGCACTCGAGCGAATCGTCACTGAATTCGAACGGATCGAGCGGGAGTACGAACCCGACGCCATGGGCTTTTTCGGCTCCTCGAAGGTGATGAACGAGGAGAACTACCTCTTACAAAAGCTCGCTCGGCGGTACGGCACCAACAACGTGGACAACTGTACGCGGATGTGCCACGCCTCGACGGTGTACACCCTGCGTCAGAGCCTGGGTGCCGGCGCGATGACCAACAGCATGGCCGACCTCGAGGAACACGGCGACGTTTACTGGGTCCAGGGGGCAAACCCGGCCGAACAGCACGTAATCGCCCACAGCAACTACTTCCGACAGGCCACTCTCGAGGGCGCAACCCTCATCCAGATCGACCCACACGCGAACAAGACCACCCGTGACGCGGATATCCACCTGCAACTGAAACCAGGAACGGACATCCCGCTGTTGAATATCGCCATCAAAACGATCCTCGAGGAGGAGTTGTACGATCAGGCGTTCATCGACGAACGGACGACCGGGTTCGATCACCTCGAGGCGACGCTGGCGGATTTCGACATGGAGGCCGCAGCGGATATCTGTGGCCTGCCGCTCGAGGACATCCAGGAGGCGGCCCGGATCTACGCCGAAGCCGACAATGCAGCCATCTTCACGGGTATGGGCATGAGCCAACATCACTGTGGCGTGGACAACGTCCAGAACGAGGTCAATCTCGCGCTCATCACGGGTAACCTCGGTCGTCCCGGGACCGGTGTCAACCCACTTCGCGGTCAGAACAACGTCCAGGGAACCTGTGACGTCGGGGCGATGCCGAACGTCCTCCCTGGCTACCAGAACGTGGACGACGCCGAGGCGCGTGCATCCGTCGAAGACGTCTGGGGATTCGAGGTCCCACCCGAACCAGGCCTGACGAACGTCGAAATCTCGAACGCCATCGGCGAGCAGATCCACGGCCTCTTCGTGATGGGTGAAAACCCCGTCATGAGCGAACCCGACGCGCTCGAGGTCGAAGCACGCATGGCTGATCTCGAGTTCCTGGCCGTCCAGGACATCTTCATGACCGAGACAGCCGAGTTCGCAGACGTCATCCTCCCGGCGACCTCGTGGGCCGAACGCGGGGGCACCGTCACGAACACCGACCGCCGGGTTCAACTCATGCGACCAGTCACCGACGTGCCGGGGAACACTCGCCACGACCTCGACATTCTCTGTGAGCTCGGGACACGCCTCTTCGGTGATGGCTTCGACTTCGATGGACCCGAGGCGGTCTTCGAGGAACTCCGCGAGGTCTGTCCGATCTATCACGGCATGACCTACGACCGAATCGGGTTCGAAGGGGTCCAGTGGCCGTGTTACGAGGAAGGCGATCAGGGCGATCAGTACCTCTACGCCGAGCAGTTCGACACCGACGACGGGCTGGGCGTTATCCGCGGGGTCCGACATCAAGAACCGGCCGAAGTCGAGGACGACGAGTTCCCGCTCGTCCTGACGACGGCCCGCCTCGAGGAACACTACAACACTGGCACGATGAGTACGCGGTCGCCGACGCTCAGCCGGAAGACGCCCGAAAACTTCGTCGACGTGCATCCAGCCGATGCTGCGGCGCGAGGCATCGAAGACGGAGAGTACGTCGTCTTGCGCTCGAGACGGGGTGAAATCGTGCTCGAGGCAAACGTCACCGAAGATATCAAAGAGGGAGTCGTGTGGACGACGCCCCACTTCGCCGACGCTCGGGCGAATACGTTGACGAACGACGTGCTCGATCCGCTGGCGAAGATTCCGGAGTACAAGGCCGCTGCCGCGGAGGTCGAACCGGTTTCGGAGTCACCTGCATCGGCAGACGACTGACGTCCCTCTTCGTATTTTTCGGCGGCAACCACCGTTAGGAAGAGTCAGTCCTTGGTGCATGGGTCCCATCGAGTCGAATCCCCCACCGAGGAACTGCCGCTCGGTACGCCTCGTACGCCTCACCGTGTTTCTCCGCGAGATGTGGTTCCTCCCACCCGATCACCCGGTTATGGAAGCCGATCCAGCAACCCACAGCCCACCAACAAACTGCGACGGAGCGGTACCAGAGTGCCTGGCCGAAGACGACCAGGAGAACCCCGACGTACATCGGATTTCGGCAGTAGCCATAGAGGCCTGCCGTGACGAGTTCCTCCGGTTCATCCGTGGGTGATGGAGTCCCATCCTTTTCGGCAAACCGTACGGTCGTATGGAGGTATATCAGTACCCCAAAAACCATCGAAATGCCCCCTGCGAGACGAGACACGGGCCTCGAGAGCGGGAGCGCCGGGTGCGGTCGGTATTTCACGAGTAGTCGTGGAATCCCCACCGCAAGCGTGAACGGGACTAGCAGCGTGAACACCGCCGATTTCAACAGGACTCGAGCGGAGGCCATAGCGGAGAGATGTCGAGGCAATGTAAAATCCTATCGCCAGGAGACACCCTGCCTCGAGGTTTTTATCGATCCAGATCCTACAAACGGGCGTGGATACGGACGAGATATCTGACTCGAGCGATCGGATCATGGGGCGAAAAGCGAATCTCGCGGGTGTCGTGCTCGCTGGCGGCTATGCCACGCGATTTGGCGACGCGGACAAAGCCGTGGCCGACCTCGCGGGCAGACCGATGATCGCCCATGTAGTCGAAGCCCTCAGTTCGGTTACCGACGAGATCGTACTCAACTGTCGGGACGTACAGCAGGAATCACTGCAAACGGCACTCGAGGAAACCGCTGTCACTCGTGACCTCGCCGTTCGGTTCGCGATCGACCCAGTGCCCGATCGAGGACCCGTGGCTGGGATCGCAACCGGGCTCGAGACCGCTTCACGGCCGTACAGCGCGGTCGTAGCGTGCGATATGCCGTTTTGTTCACCTCGACTGTTCGATGTTCTCGCCACGGCAGCCGAGGGTCGTGATGGGGCTCTCGTTCGTGATACCGAGGGCTGGTATCAGCCAACCCATGCCGTCTACCGAACGGCGGCGATGGCAACTGCCTGTCAGCGACTCCTCGAGGACGGGGGTGGCAAGGTACTCTCGGCGATCGAAGCGCTAGACTGCGTGGTTCTCGAGGCACACGACCTCGAGATTCCACCACGTGCGTTCGAGAGTATCGATACACAGGCCGAGCTAGAGGCTGCAAATCGGGCACTCGAGTAATCGGATACAAATACCCGTTATTCAGTCTCGAGTGGATCGTACGTCTCAGCGCCGTCCCGCGTCCTCGAGTTCTCGTCGGCGAGTTCCGCCTCGATTTTGTCGGTGAGCAGGTCGACTGCCATCCGATTGACGCCCTCCGGGATAATGATGTCGGCGTGTTTTTTCGTCGGGGCGACGAACTGCTCGTGCATCGGTTTCACCGTCTCGAGGTACTGGCCGATTACCCCCTCGAGGTCTCTGCCGCGGTCGATCACGTCCCGTTGAATACGCCGAAGAATGCGAACGTCGGCGTCGGTCATCACGTATACGCGCAGGTCGAGCATGTCGATGATCGCCTCGTCGTACAGCGAGAGGATTCCCTCGAGAACGATGATGTCAGTGGGTTCGACGCGGACGGTTTCTGTTTTGCGATTGTGGATCTCGAAATCGTACTGGGGCATCTCGATGGGTTGGCCCATCGAAAGCAAATCGAGGTGTTCACGGAGCAAGTCCCACTCGAACGCGGACGGATGATCGTAGTTGACCTCGGCGCGCTCGTCGTACGCCAGGTGTGAGAGGTCCTCGTAGTAGTTATCGAGGGGAATTCGGGTGACTGCCTCGCCAACGGCGTCGGCGACTTCCCGGGAGACGGTCGTTTTCCCGGCCCCAGTTCCCCCCGCAATGCCGATCACGAACGATGGGATGCTCATTACGTGGTCCTCGAAAGGGACGGTTATGAAACCGCTGATTGTCCACGCGAATGTTCACGACGACAGCAGAACCCTTTCCATGGCTACTTCCCCCTCGAGTGAGGACTCCTGGTATGGACCTCCCCCGGATTGGCCTGGGAACGATGGGAATCGAGGACGCCTCAGTCATCGAAACCGCCCTCGAGCTGGGCTACCGACACGTGGATACCGCACAGATTTATGCCAACGAACGGGTGATCGGCGAGGGCATCGCACAGAGCGATGTGCCCCGGTCGGCGCTCACGGTTGCGACGAAAGTCTGGGCCGATGCCCTTGCGTACGATGCGGTTATCGAATCGACACACGAGAGCCTCGAGCGACTGGGGCTCGACCGAGTCGATCTGTTGTACGTCCACCGACCAATCGAGACGTACGACCCTGAAGAAACCCTGGCCGCGTTCGAGGAACTTCACCAGCGTGGAGTCATCGACCACGTTGGTCTCAGCAATTTTTCCCTCGAGGAACTCGAACAGGCACAGTCCATCCTCGACGTCCCCATCGGCGCCCACCAGGTCGAATTCCACCCCTTGTTCTGGGATCAGCAGTTGCTTGAGCATGCTCGAGCGAATAGCTATCCACTCGTGGCGTACTCCCCACTCTCAGGGGGACGAGCCGGTGAGATCGAAGCCATACAGACTGTTGCCGAACAGTACGATGAAACGCCTGAACGTATTTCTCTCGCATGGGTTATTGCACACGAGGGAGTCTGTGCGATCCCGAAAGCCAGTTCTCCCGAGCATCTCGAGGCCAACAGAACGGTCGGTGATGTTGCCGACGAACTCGCGACTGATCACGATGCACGGGCCCTAATCGACGGCATCGATCGAGTCGAAGAACTGTACCCCGAGTAGTCACGATACGCGACGGTTTTTGATCGGCTCGACCAGTAGAGGGGAATCAATAAAACGAGGAACACCGACGGTGTGGTACGTGGTCGTCATCGAAGGTGTCAGTCGGGCGACGCTCATTATGGGCTGTTATTCATAGTGATCTGATACAATTGTAATAGGGTTGACACTCCGTGATGGGCGTGTTCTGCCCGCCATGTCTAGTGGCAAATGCAGTACCGACGAAGTCTCTAAAAGCAGCTCAGGCGTCTTCCTCGTCTGGCCCTCGGTACCAAATATGAGTCACAGAACTGCCGGATGGTGGGGTGTGGCTGACGTCTTTCATTGTGCCGCTGGTGCTGGTAGGCATAGTCTGTCATAGCTAACTGCGATATATACCTCTTCGCATCGGTGAATAAATACAATATAGTGTGTTAATACGTCACTATACTTCTGAACGCAGTACCTACTCAGTGGTGTGAGGTGCAACCGTGACTTCACCGTTCGCGGCCACGGTTACGAGACAGTCGTTGTATTCAAACGTGACAGTGCCCTCAGAGCGAAGTCCGTTGGCTCGAGGTTCGAACAATCGTTCGAGTGCATCTGCATCGATAGCGTAATGAAGCGGTTCGAGTGCCGTAACCGACGTCTCAGTGGCTGTCGCCACGGCTTGCGCTATCGTTACGCTGAGTGGCGTTTCATCGAGTCGATCAAACTGAACAGTGTAGGTATCAGTGTCACCAGCAATGGTGTGGGATGGAGTTGTTTCAGTCATTGATAGGTGCCCCCCAAGTGGAGTGAATGGAAGTCAATCTCTTCTTCGGGGGTGTCTGCAAAGAGAATGACTGTTAACTCTGTAACCGCTGCTTCTGTAGGTGGTTAAAGAATTAACCATCATCGACTGGCTGTCCATCTCTGTCAAAAAGCTCGGTGAACAATTTCCGCTCAGCTGTCCGAACGTGTCTGTGAAAGGCCGGTGGTGAGATATCGAGTGAGCCAGCAAGGTCCTCTCCAGTGGCTTCTCGCGGCCAATCAAAAAAGCCGGCATGGTACGCCGTTTGGACCACTTCTCGTTGCCGGTCGGTAAGGGAGTCCAGGATAGCGGCGTCGTTGTGGTGCCTTGTCAGTCCAACACCAGGGTCCGGTTCGACCGCTTGTTCCCGGCGGGCGACCAACGTTGCTCCGATCCCACGCCTGTTGATGTCGGACAACACCGTCCGAACAGCAACGGACTGTGGAAGCGAAAACGTCGCTCGTGTTCCTTCCTCTGGATGACTCCAGACGGCTCGTAAGACCCCACCGTGTCGTTCAACGATTGGTGCCAAAAACACCCCGTGAACAGTGAGTTGTAAGACGGTTTTCTCCTCATCTCGCCGGATCACCGTCGGTGGCGACACAGTTTCGAGCGCTTCGAGTGTCTCATCAGTAACCGACGTTTCGACCGTCACGAACAACACTGTCACCCCATCGTCCTGTGTCAGGACTCCCTCGAGGGCGACTGGTGCGTTCGCTGCCTGGGCCAAGGCAGAAATCGCCGTTGGCGTCCCTATCTCGAGTTCAATCTCGGTCGTTTTGTTCCCGATGAGCGCCTGTTTTCGTTGGACAGCATCGATTGCGTACGCGATCGTTTCCCCCAATTCGGTGAGCGTCGACCGGATCGGTCCGTCGAATCCGGATCGATTGGTGCTGTAGACGGTCAACACACCGTAGAGAAAGTTCTCATAGGTCATCGGAACGGAAAACGCACTCTGGAAATCACGTGAAAGTGCCTCCGTTCGCCAGGCACCGCGGCGGAGTTGCTGCGCAACGTTCGGAATATAGGTGGGTTCTGAGCGGCGTACAGCCTGTCCCGCTGGTTCGGCGCTGTCGTCGTCGACCGCTGTGATAGTGACCGCCTCGAGATACCCCAGGCCCTGGCCCGAATCCACTCGCTTCAAAACTTGGTTGCCTCCCGGGTCCGGTTCACCGATCCAGGCGTACGCACAGTCGTCGATCTCGAGCAGGCGGCTACAGATACCCGCCTCGATCTCCTCGCGTGAATCGGCTCGAATCAACAGGTCTTCGATATCCTCGCGGAGTGAGCTGGCCGTATTGATTCGCTCGAGTTCTTGATTCCGACGTTTCAGTTCCTGCTCGCGTTCGTATAGTCGTTGATTGCGACTGATTCTGTCGAGGGCAGCCTCGGCGGTCGCCGCAAACAACTGTGCAAGTTCGACGGTGTCCTCATTGTACTCGCCGATTTCTCTGGACAGGGCGATGAGAACACCGTGTTCGCCCAGGGGGACGAAGAGGCCGCTTCGGGCCACAGTTGTGGGAGTGTACACGTCATCTACGGTCGTGATATCGTCGTGAACTCGCGTGTTGCCGGTAACAAATACGTCCCAGGTGATCGAGCTATTTGGGGCAAACGTCGGAAGTGTCCAGATGTCACTCCCCATCGATGGCGTGTGAGCAGCAGGGGTGAGTTCGTTTGCCTGATCGTCGAACCGATAGACCACAACGTTCGGCAATCCGAGAACGTCGGCGGCGACGTCGACGATGTATTCACACGCCTCCTGTTTCGATTCGACCGAAAGCAGGTGCTGGGTCGTTTCATACAGGGTGTTGACGGTCTGATCGTACTGGCGTCGTTCGGTGACGTCGACACCGATGCCGATGACCCGATCGACCTGCTCCCCCGAGCGGATGGGTCGATACCACGTCTCGAAGATTCGACCTTTCATCTCCTGATAGACGTGTAAGTCGTTCCCCCCGAGTGCGGTTTCGGCGGCCCTCAGAACGTCCGGGTATTCCTGGAACACTTCGTGGATCGAATGGCCGACTACCTCACCTGGTTCGAGATCAACACGCTCGAGAGCCCGTCCCTCAGAGAGCGTAAACACGCCGTCAGCGTCGAGGCAAAACAAGACTACGGGGGCGTGTTCGACGAGCGTGTACAGTTGTTCTGAACGTTCTGCCAGCGTGCGCTCACGTCTGACGCGCTCAGAGACGTTTCGAAAGTAAATCGAGAGCCCGGTGTCGGATGGATACATCCGGGCTTCGATATACTGGTCGAACGGCTCGTAATAGTGCTCGATCGTCCGCGGTTCCTGTTTTTCCGTTGCTTCGAGTGCCTCCTGTCTGAATAGCGATTCTTCGAGTGCCGGAAACACCTGAACGAGTGATTTGCCGAGGAGCTCACGTTTGGGCTGGTCGAGTAGTCGTTCTGCTTGATCGTTGAGGTAGGTGATTCTTCCCTCCGTATCGAGTGAGATGAAGGCATCCGTCACGCGCTCGAACGACTCGTTGAGTTCGCGCTCGACGAGTCGGTACGCCGTGATATCCTGCACCGACAAGAGAATGCCCTCGAGAAGTGGACCACCGATCTGGTTCGTCAACTCCGCTTCGTGTACCCGCCAACTGCCATCGGCGTGTCGAAACCGATACTCACACGAGACAGAATATCCACACTCACCGTCGAGGGCAGCGTCGAGGGCGGCCTGGAACCGCTCTCTGTCGTCTGCGTGTACATACTCGAGAACCTCTTCATCGAGTAACTCTGGTGACTGGTATCCCCCAATGTGTTCGACGGATGGACTAACGTATGTGAACCGACCATCGGTATCCACCAGGAGAAAGAGGGCGGGAGAGTTCTCGAGGAGCGCTCGATACCATGGGCCGGTGGTTTCATCCGATCGTTCTGGACAGTCCCTTGCGATGGCAGTCAGTCGCCGGGCAAGGAGGGTCTCGTGTCGAACCGTCGTCGAATCGAGCACGTCGACGGCACCGGCCTCGAGTGCGGCTTCGAGATGGGCGGACTCAGGCCGTTCGGTGACCTCCACACTCGAGCCACCAGTTGTTTCGGTCGGTCGGCTTTCGGTCGCCGCCTCGATGTGAGAAGCGGCCGGGCCCACGATCACCGGTTGATCGAACGCCCCCACAACTGTCGGATCATCAGTGACCACACAGTCGATGTACTCGTGGCTGTCACCAGCGATCGCCGCCTGCGTCTCTACGTGAGCGACAACCTGCCAATTAGCGGTCTCACGTGGTAAACTGTGGTCCGAATCGGTGGAACCGCCGAGGGCTGTCACACGTTCGAGCCAGGGCGAGGTTCCGACGATCAGGATCGCTCGGGGTGGTGTGCCCGTCGGCTGACGCATACACACCATTGGCGAGTATTATATAAAAGACCGACGCCGCAACCTGCCCTGATACGTCCACTCGTACTTTCACTGCAGCCAATCGCCCCAAACCACCTCTTACAAGTCCACACCGGCCAAAGCCTGGAGTATGTCGATTGAGTGTATCCTCTTTGGACCGTTTCGTGAGGACGTCGGGAAAAAGACGGTATCGGTCCCTGTCGGTCGCGGCTTGGACTCACAGGGCAATCAGGACGCTGGCTCCCCGGCAGGGCAACACTCGAGCCAGCAGTCGCGTTCGGAGCCAGCCAGCGTCACGGCTCACGAACTCCTCGAGAAACTCGAGACAGCCTACCCCGTTCTCGCCGGACGCCTCGTGGACGAAGCGGCAGCCGACGGGTTGGCGGGGAAAACGGTGGTCACGAAAAACAAAACCGATATCAGACACCTCGAGGGGCTTGAGACCCGGGTCGGGCCCGATGACACGATCCGTCTCGTGCCGTCTGTGTACGGTGGTTCCGGCCCTAGGCCCTGCGAACGTCGGCGTTCGAGCTAGTCCGCAGATGGTGAGACAGACTGTACGGCCTCATCCGGCACGATACCATCAGCAGTCCACCCACGTGCTTCGTAATACTCCTGCACGGCAGCCTCGAGGTCCGGAAGCTCGTACGGTGTCGTGTCATCACCCCGGTCGAAGCCCCGCTGATTGTTGAAGTGCCGTTCGCGTTCGACGGTCGCCGCGCCGACAGCCAGCAATTCGTCGTATTCGGCATCGAAGAGCGCCTCGAGTCGCTCGTCAGTGACGTAATCGCCGCCGAACGCACAGACGACCCCAGAGTCACGAAACGCCGCGTAATTCTCCCGTTCGACCAGAGTTGTGGCCTTGCCGAGGGTGCCTTCGGGGTTCAGCTCGCCGCTGTACTCGAGGCTGAGCATGCCCGCGTACATGTGATCGCCGCCTCGGTTCGCGACGGCATAGGAGAGCCCCTGTCCGTGCAGGACGCGACCATCGTGGGCGGCAAACTCCATGCCCTTGACCGTGTAGTCGTCGACGCCGAGCTCGTCGTGACATCGGTGGACACCTTCAGCGAGGAGGTCGCCGACGCCGTCACGGTAGGCTATCTGCTCGGTGACCTCGTGAGCGAGGTCGGCGTCCCCGAACGCTTCTTCGCTCTTGAGATAGGCCGCAACGGTTACCCCTGCCGAAATGGTGTCCATCCCGAGGGTATCACAGAGTTCGTTGCTCTTCATCACGTCGACGATGTCGCCGACACCCTGCAGCGAGCCAAAGGCGTAGACTGTTTCGAACTCCGGACCTTCCGTCTCGAGACCCGTTTCCTCGTCTCGAGTCGGCAGTTTACAGGCGTAGGCACAGGCCGAACAGGATCCTTTTTTGTACTTTTTCTCCTCGACGGCGTTGCCGCCGATATCGGCCGCGTGTTCGAATTCGTACTCCTCGAAGTACCGAGTTGGCAGTGAAAAATTGTCGTTGATGAACTCCGTCCCGCCGGTGGTTCCCTGGCGTTTCATTCGATCGTCCGATGTGGCGGCCTCCTGGTGGACGTCCATCTGCACTGGCGGGATTTCGATCTGTGGCTGTGCCTCACCCTGGAAGGTGACGCACTTGACGTTCTTCGAGCCGAGGACCGCTCCGAGTCCGCCACGGCCGAACGCGCGCGAATCGAACGTCATCACCGAGGCGAATCGGACCAGGTTCTCGCCGGCAGGACCGATTGCGATACAGTGCTCTGGTCCGAGATCACGCGTCTCAGCCATATACTCAGATACCTCGGGCACGAGGGCATTCTCGAGTTCTGGCACGGCTTCGAACTCGACCCCGTCGTCCGTGACGTGGATGGCGAGCAGCTCGTCGCTTTTGCCGACGACTTCGAACACGCTGATGCCCGTCCCAGTGAAGTTTCGCGAGAGGTAGCCACCCGCGTTCGTCGACGCTAACCCATCCGTGAGGGGTGACAGACTGGTCATATTCATCCGACCGGTAAAGGACATCTGACTCTGTTGGAGTGGGCCTGTCGAGAGATACGCCCGATTCTCCGGACCGAACGGATCGGCGTCGAAGGGGATGCGATCGTGGGCAAGGGCTGTGGCGGTCGCCCGACCACCGACCGTTTGCTCGAGGAGTGTGTCGATCTCGGTTCGCGTGGCCGTTCGTTCGCTCACGTCGACGGTGAGCAGCGGGCCTTTGGCGTGTCGCATACCTTCCATTACGAACGAAGGGCCTTAGCTATGTGCGAGTCGGCATGGTCGATTGCACTGAAAACAAGCACGGCGATTGTGTGACAGCATACACTTTGTCGACAGATGGGCACCCAAGACGCCTCTCATTCGGATTCACGCGGGCTCGAGCGGGGCACCTCAGTTGCACCCCCTGACTGGTTTTCGTTGCTCTCATCGATGACCCCAGCTGCCCAGGTGCCACGCAAAAAGTACCAGCCGGCGATGGCGAGCATACAGACGTTTGATATCGCTTCGCCGTACCAAATACCGGTCGCTCCCATTCCACCTGGGACAGCAAGCGCGTACGCAAAGGTCGCCCGCAGGATGATGAAGCCGATAATGGCGAAGATCATCGCAGCGCGGGTACTGCCACTCCCTCTGAACCCACCCTGAATAACATAAAATACTCCGAGAAAGACGTACGACAGGCTGACAATCCGCAGATACTCCCCACCGATATTCACGACGGTCGCTGCCCCCTCCCCGACGACGAATACATCGACAACGAGACTCGCAAACGCGAACACTGCCATCGAGAACAACACGAGTGCACCAGCGATCAGTGCGGCGCCAACGTACACACCACGTTTGGCCCGTTCGACCTGTTGGGCACCGAGATTTTGACCCACAACGGTTTCGACGCCACGTGCGAGACCAAGCGCCGGGAGGACGACCATCGACGTTACCCGTGATCCGATGCCGTAAGCGGCAACCGCTTCGGCGCCTGCCAGGGCCACCAATGCCGTGAGAATAGTCACGCTCGAGGCTTTCGTACTCACTTCGACACTGGCTGGGGCTCCAATCACGACGATCTTTTTCACGGTGGCACGCTCGAGGAGCAAATCCTGCCAGGATAGGTGGATGCCAACCCGTCCCGACAGGAGAAGCCACAGGCCAACCACCGCAGCGAGTGTCCGTGAGAGGATGGTCGCGATGGCTGCTCCCATCACAGCCAAGCCGTCGAATCCGGTAGTGTTGTACAGCCACGCCTCGAGCGACTCGAGGCCAAACCACGCAAAGACGACGTTGTCCTGAAACCCGAGTATGAAAAACGGGTCGATAACGACGTTGACACCTACACTAAACGCCATCAAGTACAACGGCGTACGGGTGTCACCCCACCCCTGTAGCAGGGACTGGAAAATGAAGAACGCGAAAATGAGCGGCATCCCGATGAACTCAGCGCGGACGTACTGAAGAGCGTAGGTGTACTCGAGGGTGCCTGGTTCGGCGCCGATCAGGGTCAATAGAGAAGGGGCCATAACGTAGCCGATTGCCCCAAAAAGTGCCGAGAGACAGAGGACGAACGTAATAGTCTGTCCCGCGACGTGTCCTACCCGATCGAGGTTGCCGGCACCTTTGTTTTGGGCGATTAACACTGTTCCGGCCACGTTGAACCCGATGGCGAAACTGATAACCAGGAAGATGATCGCCCAGGCGTACGAGAGCGCAGAGACACCAGCCTGCCCGAGTCGACCGACCCAGAACGTATCTGCGAGATTGTAGCCCACGAGAAGCAGATTCGTCAACACGATAGGTACTGAAAGAACAATCAACGGCCAGATGAGGCCGCCATTGATCACGTCGACTGAGCGATCAGTACTCATGGGTATCGTGACACCTCCGTCGATAAGACGCTCCGCATCCGACACACTCCGACTGGCCACCCACAGCAAGCCATCTCTCGCTGTGTGCTCGAATGCGAACCATACCAGGTAGGCCACATCCCGGCGAATAGCCGTTACGGTCCCAGGAACGGAATCGAGTTAGCTCGCGTCTTCGAGGGCCTCGAGTGCGTCGGGGTTTTCGAGACTCGAGAGGTCCCCGAGGTCTTCGCCGGTGTAAGCGGCCTGGACAGCCCGACGGATGATTTTGCCCGATTGCGTTTTGGGAAAGGCGTCGACAAAGAGTATTTCGCGTGGGCGGAACGGTTTGCCCAGTTCTTCACCCACGTGTTCGCGCAAGTCGTATCGGAGGTCACTGCCCGCAGTCACGCCGTCCTCGAGGATGACGTAGGCGACGACGGCGGTGCCGGTCGTCTCGTCAGGGACGCCGACGGCGGCGGCCTGGTTGACCGCGTCGTGGTCGATGAGTGCGCCTTCGACTTCAGCGGGGCCCACTTTTCGCCCGGCGACGTTGAGTGCGTCGTCCGCGCGGCCGTGAAGGAACCAGAAGCCGTCTTCGTCTTTTTGCGCCCAGTCGCCGTGGTTCCACAGATCGTCGAAGGACGACCAGTATTCCTTCAGATACCGCTCATCCCCGCTCCACAACGATTTTGTCATCGACGGACACGAATCTCGAGCGACCAGAAAACCCCGTTCGTGATCGTCTCTAACCGATTCACCCGTGCCGTCGACGATATCGATATCCATCCCCAGACCTGGACCACCGAGGGTACAGGGTTTGAGTGGCTGGGTCGGCATCGGCATCAAGAAACAGCCACAGATCTCGGTACCTCCTGAGATATTGATGATCGGACACTCCCCACCGCCGACGTGTTCGTAGAACCAGTGCCAACTTTCCGGGTCCCAGGGCTCCCCCGTCGATCCTAATAATCGGAGCGAAGAGAGGTCGTGGCCCTCGAGCCAGTGGTCACCGTGTTTTCTGAGCGCGCGGATCGCGGTTGGGGAGATACCGAACTGCGTGAGCCCGTGGCGGTCGATCATCTCCCAGAACCGGTCCGGTTCGGGATGGTCGGGTGCGCCCTCGTACATGAAGACGGTGCCGCCGAAGGTGTGAACCCCGATCAGCGTCCAGGGCCCCATCATCCAGCCGATATCAGAGACCCAAAAGAAGCGATCGGCGGGCTTGAGGTCGAACCCGAAGTAGAGCTCTTTCGCACACTGTACCTGGACACCCGCGTGGGTGTGGACGATCCCCTTCGGTTTTCCGGTCGTCCCCGAAGAGTACAACAACATCGAGTCCTGACTCGAGGGCAGAGCCTTACTCTCGTAGCTGTCGTCCTGGGTGGCAACAGCGTCACGCCACCACTCGTCACGGTCGGTCCACGGGATGTCGGGGTCGTCGCCCGTATCAGCGCCGCTCGAGCGAGATCCAAGCCGATCGACGACGATCGTGTGTTCGACGTGGCCAGCCGACTCTATGGCGTCGTCGGCCTGACCTTTGAGATAGATCGGGCTTCCACGGCGGTAGAACCCGTCGCCGGTAAAGAGGACACGACAGGCGGCATCCTCGAGGCGAGTGGCAACGGCATCGACCCCGAACCCCGAGAAAATCGGCACGGCAATCGCGCCGACTTTGAAACAGCCGTACAGAATCGGGACGACCTCTGGCACCATCGGCATATACAGGCCGACCGTATCACCCGTTTCAACGCCTCGTGCTTCGAGGGCGTTTGCCACCTGATTGGCCTGACGCTCGAGTTCGTGATAAGTGGTCTCGCGAACCGTCCCATCCTCACCCTCCCAGATAGTCGCCACACGATTTCGGGTCGGGTTATCCGGCGCTGCGTGGCGCTCGAGGGTGTTGTGGGCGATGTTGAGTTCGCCACCGGGATACCAGTCGGTGAACTGCGGGCCGTCGCTGTCGTCTCGAACCCTGTGGTAGTCCTCGAAAAACTCGATGCCAAGATACTCGACGACCTCGTCCCAGAACCACTCGACGCCACTTTCGTCATCTCCGTGGTCGGTCGTCGTTCGCTCGAGCAACTCCTCGTTGCTCTCGATACCATGGGCCTGCATGAACGCCCAGACGTTTGTCGACTCGACGAACTCCCGTGGTGGGTCGTGTACCACCTCGTCAGTAAGATCCCCGTCCATCACGGTGGCAGTATTTGCCGTCGCGTGCAATGAACGTTACCGTCGGCCGCTCGAGTGATCGTCACGGATATGCTCAGAGCAGCCCGTTCTGAACGACAGTGGAGCATCCTAATTAGAGTACCAACTGAAACGATTTGCACACTGATCGCCGACCCGTCTGGCGAACAGGTGTGCAATGACTTGCAGTGGCTACTATAGGTCTCTCGACTCAACTCGAGGACTCTATCCCGAATCTCTGATTTCTCCTCACGTGACGCACCTCTACGGTGTACACGTGACGGGCGGCACAGAATCTCGAGCGACAATTAGACTGACGCTGCCCATCTTCGAGTCCCTCTTACTGCATGTATTCTCTTTTGTGTGCACGTGAGCGAGGACAAGAACTGGGGTCGGACCACAGCCGCAGCAAGACTGCTCTCTGATTCGAATCCTTCGTCGGCCATACACGTCTCTCACGGGCGTTCAAGACGGTATGCGCGGGACAGGATTCGAACCTGCGGACTCCTATGAGACAGCGTCCTAAGCGCTGCGCCGTTGGCCACTTGGCTACCCGCGCTCGAGTGTGAATACCAGTAGTTGAGGAAGTGGGTAAGAAGGTGTCGGTTCCGTTCACTGTGTGACGGGTTCTTCGGGCGACCAATCCGGCGGGACAATGAACGTGATGTGCTCTGCATCTCGCAACTGGTGCAACTCGGCTGCTTGTTCTGCCAAAGATCGGTCTCGATACGGCATCTCGAGTCCGCAGCCGGTACAGACGAGTTTACAGGTTGGTTCGTTCATGAGGGTTTCAGGGGTCCCCGCTGTGGATATATCGGGTTGGTGAGTGGACTCCATTAGTAAGCGTGACCTATCTACAGCCGCCTATTCGCCAGCCAGAGCCTCTCATCCGTATCTATGGGTTGCCTGGCGTAGCATCTCATTGCGCTGAGTGTCACAATCTACTCATACTCGTAATGGAACGACCATCACTGGTGGGCGGCTCCCAGATGTTTATATCTGCGTTCCACAATAGAATCAGTATGTACAACGCCCGGGTTCGGGTCGAACAGGAAGGGTGGCTCAAGGATCTCGAGCACGTCGCCGACCGTCTCGAACTCAGCAGCGAAGCACGATCGGCAGCAACGGATCTCTTTTTGGCGAACGTTCCCGAGGCAGATCGGTCGAAACCGGCCGTCCTGGCCGCGAGCGTCTATGCTGGGTCACTCGTCGCGAGTGACGGTCGCACGCAATGTGCTGTTGCCGAAGCAGCCGGGGTCTCTCGGCTCTCGATCCAACAACGATGGAAAGCACTCTTAGCTGATGCCGGCCTCGAGCCCCCACAGTGGTGACGGTGGCGGGCTTTTCGCGTGCTCTCTCGAGTGAACAGCTGGTAACACGACACTACAAAAAACGGTGGCGCTGTTTGTCTCCCCTATTTGATGAAACGATCGGGAAGCGTCGCCTTTCAGATCAAGCGTCGCTACTGTCGTCCTCGGCGGATCGCTCGCTTAGGCGTTTTGCGGCGTAGGCTGCTCCGCCGGCTATACCAGCCGCTCCCGCTGCGGGGCCGAAACCTGGTGTGCCATCGTCGGCGTCTGTGGCGTCATCGTCTTCGTCTACATCGGCTGTATCGTCGACATCATCCGTCTCGTCGTCTTCGTCAACATCATCCGTCTCGTCGACGTCATCCGTCTCTTCGTCATCGTCATCAGCCAGCAGTGCATCGATATCCTCTTGCTCGATGGTCGACCGGAGTTTGAACGAATCGTAGGCCACGGCAACCGGAAGCTCCCGCTGTTCACCGTCCTCGTCTTCGTAATCGTAGTAGTCGTCATCGGGGTCGAACCCACCAAACACACGGAGGTGGGGCTCTTCGATCGCAGCCAGTGACTGGAACGCTTCAGCATTGAAGTGAACCTCGATTTCGTCGCCGTGGTCGATGACGTCACTCGCTTCGAGTTCGTCACCCGTGCGGGCGATGATACGGAACTCGTCGGTGAGTGACTCGGCAGCATCACCAGGATGTGGCGTCGTGACGACGACCTGTTCACCCTCTTCGACGACATCGATTGCAGCGCCAACGATCTCGTCCACACGTATTATCCGGTTCTCGAGTTCCGGTCTCACCGTACCACGCTCTTCGATGTAGGCCGCCACAGCAGGACCGTACTCGGTCCCGGACTCGGCGATAACATCTTCGTCTGGGATCTGGTGGAACGCTTCGTAGCCACTCGCAGTGTTCTTGATAAAGTCGGTCGTCGCAACGGTGTACGTTCCGTCGGGATCGAGCGGTTCCCCATCGATGAACACGTTGTGTACTTCGGGTCCGTCGTGGCCGCTCCACTCGTACTGAATACCAGCCACCTGTTGTCCCTGTTGGGCACCGAACGGTGCATCGTTGCCAAGATATTCTATTCTGGTATCGGCGTCGTCACCGTCGACGACACCGGTTGCACCGAGAGCCGAAATGATTTGCTCACCGGTTGCATCGAAAAGGATAATTTCGTTGTCAAACGGGTTGATCTCGAGGATGTTCTCCATCGTCAACTCGCCGGGACCGTAGGTATCGTTCGTTCTGATACCACCAGCGTTCTGGAACGCGACATCCGCTTCCTCGTAGAAATCCAACATCGTGTTGGTGATGAGGTTCCCCATTGTGCTCTCTTCGGCGTAGTTGATTGCACCGCTCGCACTGAGCTCGAGTTCCGTCTCACCAACGACCTGTGAAACCTCGTCGTCGACTTCAGCGCGTAACGCTTCGATTCGCTCTTTGAAGTCGGGGTCAGGCTCGATGTCGGCCGGTTCCCCGTCTTCGTCGACGAGGTCGATCCGTTGCCAGTCGACGAGGTCACCGCTCGAATCGAGCGTCATCACGCCGAGGTGATGATAGGCGTAGCCAATCTCACTGATGATAGTACCATGATGTTCATCCGCCTCATCGAAGGTGACGTGGGAGTGCGACCCAAAGATGGCGTCGAGGCCGTCGACTGCCTCGGCCATTTCGTAGTGGGTTTCGTGTCTGACGTGTGAGGCACAAATAACGACGTCACACCCCTCTTCTTCACGGAGCATCGCCGTCATTTCCTCGGCGACCTCGATCGGGTCCTCCTGGATGTATTCGTCCGGGTAGTCAGTGATGCTGTGGAACCCGCGAAGAACGACGTTGAATACGCCGATACGGGTGTCACCGACCTCTTCAATAATGTACTCCTCGGTGTTTGGGAGCTGGTCACCATCAGGCGTTTTCAGGTTGGAGGTGATCCACGGGAAATTGCTGTTTTCGAAGTTCTCGAAGGCGACGTCGATCCCGTAGTCGAAATCGTGGTTTCCGATCCCGACGCCCGTCAGATTCATATCGTTCATAAACTCGACTTTGTGTTTTCCATCGGTGAAAAACGAGGTGAGAGAGGAGCCGAGTTCGTCGCCACTTCCCATGAACATCACGTCATCGCGGCCATCGATCTGTTCCTGAACGAGCGTCTGATACCGAGCGATGTTCGGCTCACCAGGGCTGCCGATGTCACTGTGTGAGTGGAGGTCGTGGACGATAGTGAACGTCTCATCGTCGTCGGCTGCAGCTGGGAGCGAAAAAGCACTTGCAGCGACTGCGGCTGCAGCGGTTCCGAGTACTTGCCGACGGCTGAAGCCACCGTGGTCACGGCCGCAGCCGCAGGCAGGTCGTGCGCTGGATTCTGTGTGTCTATGCCCAGCAGGTTGTTTGTCTTCTCCACTGAGATACTGTCGGTCTCGCCGTTCGTTAGACATATGCGACAGTTATACAGTAGCGGAAAATCACTAAAAGATTCATATATGAGCAAGGGTGTCGGTGCATCGAACAAAAACATAAAACTGGCAAGAAAGCTGGCACTCGAGGATATATTACGCATTCGTCTTTGTAAAACGAGGAAAGATATTTACAAACACAAATGACTCTTGCCCAATACACCCTCACTCGTGGTCTTCAGAACGGCGCGTGGCTCACCAATCAAATGAAATGATCGGGAAGGCTCAGCTTTCCGATCAGGCGTCGTTACTGTCGTCCTCGATGGACCGTTCACGCATCCGTTTGGCGGCGTAGGCTGCTCCGCCGGCTACACCAGCCGCTCCCGCTGCGGCGCCGAAACCTGGCGTCCCATCGTCCCCATCATCGACGGTATCGTCTTCGTCGACGTCATCGGCAGTGTCATCGGTTTCGTCGTGATCGTCGTCGTGATCTTCACCATCGTCGTCCACTTCTTCATCATCCCCATCGTCGTCTTCGGGTACATCGGGCAATTCGACGTCACCCAGGGCGACGAATGGAAGCTCGACGGCTGAATCCTCGTCGTATGCCGACAGGACCTCCGTGCGGTCAACGTCTTCGGGGGTGACCATGTCCATCACTGCGGGGTCGTTTTCACCGGTCCCACCGCCGATCACGTACTCATCGGGCTCGGACGCGATCGCCCGAATACTTCCCTCGGGGAAGCCGTCGAACGGGGCCACCAGCGCGACGATTCCGATACCACCATCGGCGTCTTCATCCCACCCGATCGAGTCGGCGGGGACACGGATCGCCACGGTCCGATCTTCGACGTCAGTATCGACATCGGACGTGACCGTGTCGCCGTCTGCTGATTCGACAGCTTTCGTCGTCTCACCGTTGACGACGACTCGGTAGTGATATGGACCGGCCATATTCGCGTTCAGCCCCTCACGACCCTCGGTGCCTTCTTCACCATCACTCTCCGGATCGTAGACGTATACCTGGAAGAACTGGTGTGAGAACGGCCGTGGTAGCGCCCAGGGGTTCTCGACTTCGGTTTCCATCGTGAACGCGAACTCGACGTGATCCCGCGAGGCCGATACCGTGAGTTCCTCGAGGTCCCAGGCCCCCTCGTAGAAGTCGTCGCTCGTCGGGTACTCGTAGGTGCCGGGGCCGTACCCCTCACCAGTTGGTACCTCGAAGGTGTGTACTTCCTCGAGATCAGTTGCCAGTGGGATGTATGGAATCGACGCGAGCGTCCCTTCGTCGTAGGCCAATGCCTGGAACTGTTGGACATCACCAGGGGTCAACACGTCGATGACGTTCGGTGCATACTCGTTGCGTGCCCCACCGAAGGTCGTCTCTGTCCGGTCTGCTTCGACGGGACGGACGTTGCCCTCGGCGTCAGCGTCGTATCCACACATGAGTACCGCCAGTGCCATCCCTTCGAGTGCGCTCGAGAGGGCGTCTTTGGGGAACTCAGCCAGGATCGTGTTATCGGCCGGATTGGCAGCGACGTCGCCAGTGGCCAACTCTTCGCCGTCGGCGGATTCGACGCGGGTGCCGTGTTCGCCGTCGACGATGATCCGATACTGGTACGGTTCCTCGAGTGTGGCGTTGACGCCGTTTCTGGCGTCGGTTTCACCGTCCTGGCCTTCCTCGTGGAGGTAGATCTGGAGGTGTTGTTCGGAGAACCCACCCTCGAAGTCGCGGTGGTTGAGGAGGTCCCCGCCGATTTCAGCCTGGAACTGATAGGTTTCACCGCCATCGTGGATCGAGAAGCCAGTGAGGTCGAACGCCCCGTCGGTGAACTCCTCGCCCTCCGGGTAGGTGTATCGACCGTCACCGTCGTCTGTCCCGGGTGAGGCAGAGAGGTTCGCGATGCGGTCCCCGACGGCGAAGAAGGTCGGTGTCTCGAGGATCGCGATGTCCGAGACTTCGACGGTGCGGCGCTCCTCATCCGCCTCCTCGGTCAGGTCGCTTCCGGTGATGAGGTCCTGGCCTTCGACATCGGCACGGAAATCGATCCGTGCTGGCTCGCCGTCCTCCTCGAAGTTGATCGCGACGACGACCTGGTCAGGGCC
>LFFM01000790.1_pt1 | contig 22341 bp, 21 predicted proteins | sample 643131 | NCBI WGS metagenome assembly LFFM01 (sample SAMN03777445, study PRJNA286221) | soda lake metagenome | biome: soda lake; feature: Kulunda steppe; material: water; isolation source: sample Tc-Br brine of Tanatar trona crystallizer | place: Russia: Kulunda steppe | collected 2011-07
CGCCTCGATCCGGATCGGCTGGTGCATCTCGACCCCGTCGTCGTCGATGAAGTCGTGGAACGTGTACGACCCGTCCGGGATCTCCGCTATCTTCGACCGCGTCAGCCGCTCCGCGTGGTCGATTATCCGGTCGACGACCTCCCCGAACGCCTCGTTCCCGTACTCGTCGGCGACCGCCCCGATCCGCCGGTTCGCGATCGAAACCGACGACACCTGCGCCCGCAGGTCGCCGAGCGTCGTGTACGGCGTCCGAACGTTCTTCTCGATGAGCGAGACGAGCGTCTCGTTGATCTCGCCGCGGTCGTGGTACTGCAACGGCGGGAGCCGAAGCCCCTCCTGATAGATCTCGGTCGCGTTCGGCGGGAGGCTTCCCGGGGTGAGCCCGCCCATCTCCTGGTGGTGGGCCATCGTCGCCCCGAGGGCGATCACCTCGCCGTCGTTGAAGACGGGTTTGACCACCGTGATGTCGGGAATATGGGTGCCGCCGTCGTACGGGTCGTTCATCAGGTAGACGTCCTCCGGCTCCATCTCCTCGACCGGGAACGCATCCAGGATGCTCTCGACCGCGGGCACCATCATCCCGAGGTGAGCGGGGATCGCCATCGCCTGCGCGATCGTCCGCCCGTCCGGGTCGAAGACCGCCGCCGACGCGTCCTGCGCCTCCTTCACGATGCTCGAGTACGCGCTGCGGATCAGCGTCGTCTCCATCTCGTCGGCGATCGCGTCGAACTTGTGTCGAAGGACCGACTGTGTGATCTCGTCGATAGTCATGAGGTAGCGTGTCGTGTGAGTTCGTACCATGACCGAGTACTTATATTTACGCGCGACAGCCGCCGCGTCGTGGAGCCGCCTCCGACACGGTCGATCCGCACACCGACACGGCCACTCCCGACGTGCCGCTCCGCACGCCGACACGGCCACTCCCGACACGGTCGCTCCGCACGCCGGCACGGTCGCTTCCGTCCCCGTCAACTGCACCGCGACCGCGCGGAAGCGTCCGCCGTCCGCCCGCGATCCCGTCGTATAGGTTTAAGCGACCCGAGCCGTACACGGATCCATGTCAGGCACAGACACGCATGCGATGCGTCTCGGCCGGTTCGTCGACGGGTTCTCGCTGGACGACGTCCCCGACGACGTGCTCGAACACGTCCGGCACCTGGTGTTGGACTCCCTCGGGGTGACCCTCGGCGGGTCGCGGCTCCCACAGGCGGAGGCCGTCACGGGGTTCTGGGCCGAACGGGGAGGCACGCCGGAGTCGACGGTCCCCGGTGCCGACGGTCGGCTCCCGCTGACGACCGCCGCCTACCTCAACGGCTACCTCGCGAACCTCATGGATTACGACGACACCTACAGCGGCCGGGCCATCGGCCATCCGGGCGCGACCGTGATCCCCCCGACGCTGGCCGTCGCCGAGGCGATCGGCGCGGACGACCGGTCGTTCCTCGAGGCGGTGATCGTCGGCTACGAGGTCTCGATCCGCGTCGGCGACGCGATCATGCCGTCGCCGGAGCGGTCGAAGGCGGTCGTCGGGACCGGGACGTGGCAGGTGTTCGGGCCGGCCGCCGCGACCGCGAAGCTGCTCGACTGCTCGCCGGCGGCCGTCGCCGACGCGCTCGGGATGGCTGCGATGAACGCGCCGGTTCCGCTCGTCCGGAAGGTCGGCATCGAGGCCGACCGGTTCCAGTGGCTGAAGAACAACTACGGCTGGGCGTGTCTCGGCGGCGTCGTCGCCGGCGAGCTCGCATCCAGGGGGTTCCGCGGCAGCCGCGACGTCTTCGATGGCCCGACGGGGTTCTGGCGGATGGCGGCGTCCGACTCGTTCGACGCGGACGTCCTCCATCGCGACGTCGCGGAGTGGTTCGCCGTCTCGGACGTCTCCGTGAAACCGTACTCCTCCTGCCGATGGACACACGCCGCGCTCGACTGCGTCGACGAGGTCCGGTCGCGGGGCGTCGACGTGGAGGCGATCGACCGCGTCGACGTGGCGACGTTCCACGAGGGAGCGAGCCTCGATTCGGTCCCGGAGACCGTCTTCGACGCCCAGTTCAGCCTCCCGTACGTCGTCGCGGTCTCGCTCCTGGGATACCCGCCGGGGTTCGAGTGGCTCTCGGCCGAGCGGCTTCGGGACCCGGCCGTCCACGCGTTGATGGAGCGCGTCCACGTCCGCGCCGACGAGGCGATGTCCGCGCGGTACGAATCGACCGGCGGGATGGGCGCGACCGTGACGGTCAGGCGTCGTGACGGGACGGAGCTGCACGCCGAGACGGACGACCCCCGCGGCGATCCGGAGCGACCGCTGCCGTACGCGTCGGTGCGGTCGAAGTACCGCGACCTGGCGGAGCCGTTGTTGGGAGGGACGGGGACCGCGGAGCTCGAGACGCGCGTCCTGTCCATGCCGACCGACCGTCCCGTCGCCGAGGTGGGGGCGGCACTCGACGGCGCGTCCGGCCCCGTAACGGACGACTGAGGCGGCCGGGGGGTCGACGGGACCTCCGATGTCCGACGATACGAGATTCCCGATGTTCGGCGATACGAGATCTCTTGATAGTCGGCGATACGAGATCCCTCGATAGTCGGCGACGCAAACCGTTATGTATGATACCAATCCACGTGACAGTGTATGACGGTCCAGATAGCGATCGATATCGGCGGGACGTTCACGGACGTCGTCGCCCGGGAGGACGATGCAGTGTATTCGACGAAGGTCCCGACCACGCCCGAGGACCTCATCACGGGCGTGAGACGCGGGATCGACGAGATCGTCGCCGAGACGTCGGGCGAGCGCGCGGACGTCGAGCGACTCGTTCACGGAACGACCGCCGGGACCAACGCGGTCATCGAACGGGAGGGCGGCCGGGTCGGCGTCCTCATGACCGAGGGCTTCAGGGACACGCTGGCGATCGGTCGACAGAAGCGACAGGACATGTACGACCTGTTTTTGGACGAACAGACGCCGACGTTCCTCGCCCCGCGTGAACGCCGCGCGGAGGTCACGGAGCGGGTCGGCCCGGACGGGGAGGTCCTCACCCCGCTCGACGAGGCGGACGTCCTCGACGGTGTGACGCGGCTCGTCGACGAACACGACGTCGACTCGATCGCCGTCTGTTACCTCTTCTCGTTCGCGAACACCGACCACGAGGAGCGCACCGCCGAGCTGATCGCGGACGCCTTCCCGGAGGTGGACGTCTCGCTGTCGTCGTCGATCAACCCGCGCTTCCGCGAGTACGAGCGGCTCGTCGTGACGGCATTCGACGCGTACCTCCGGCCGGTGATCGAGTCGTACATCGCGCGGATGAACGACATGCTGCACGAGGAGGGGATCGGCTGTGAGCTCCAGATCATGCAGTCGCGCGGGGGGATCGCCGGGGCGGAGCTGATGCAGGAGAAGCCGGTCGGGTCCGTGCTCTCGGGGCCGGCGGCCGCCGTCTCGGGCGCGAGCGACATCGGGGGTCGGATCGACCGGCCGGACCTGATAACGATCGACATCGGCGGGACATCGAGCGACGTCTCGCTGGTCGAGGGCGGGGCCGCACAGATCACGAGCGAGGGGGAGATCCAGGGCTACCCCCTTCGAATGCAGATGGTCGACATCAACACGATCGGCTCCGGCGGCGGATCGATCGCCAGCCTCGACGAGGCGGACAGCCTCCACGTCGGCCCGGAGAGCGCCGGTGCGGACCCCGGCCCCGCCTGCTACGGCCGCGGCGGCGAACGCCCCACCGTCACGGACGCGTCGGTCGTCCTCGGCTACCTGAACCCGGAGAACTTCGCGGACGGCTCGTTGGACCTGGACGTTGACGCCGCACGGGCCGCGATCGAGTCCGAGGTCGCGGACCCCCTCGGCTACGACCTCGTGGACGCGGCGAAAGGGATCCACAAGATACTGAACACGAAGACGGCCCAGCAGCTCCGGCTGACGACCGTCCAGCGCGGCTTCGACCCCCGCTCGTTCAGCCTGTTCGCGATGGGCGGGGCGGGCCCGATCCACGCCGGGCGGCTCGCGGAGGAGCTCTCGATCCCCGAGGTCGTCATCCCGCGGTCGCCCGGCGTCCTCTCGGCGAGCGGGCTCCTGTCGGCGGCCGTCGAACACGACCACGAGACGACGTTCCTCCGGTCGCTCGCGGACCTCACCCCCGGCGATCTCGAGGACCGATACGCGCGCCTCGTCGACCGCGGGGAACGGGCCATGACTCGAGAAGGAGTACCGCTCGACGCGGTCGACGTTGCGTTTCAGGCCGACATGCGGTACGAGGGACAGTCGTTCGAGATCGAGCTCTCGATCCCCGACGTGGAGGCGTACGACGCGGCGGTCGTCGACCGGATCCGCGACCGGTTCCACGACCGCCACAAGGAGGTGTACGGCCACGAGAACGTCGACGACCCGGTCGAGTTCGTGAACCTCCGGGCGGTCCACTCGTACACGCCCGAGAGGCTTTCGATGCCGACCCCGGCCGCGGACGGGTCCCTCGACGACGCGAAGGTCACCGCACGGGAGGCGCACTTCGTCGACGACGGCTCCTACGAGACGCCGGTGTACGCCCGATCGGCCCTGCCCGCCGCCGAGGCGTTCGAGGGGCCGGCGATCGTCGAGCAGAGCGACACGACGACCGTCGTCTACCCCGGACAGCGCTGCCGGACCGACTCGTTCGGGAACCTCCTCATCGAGACGAGCCACGCGGAATAACACGGCCGAGGGGGCCGCGACGGCGGGGCGGGGTCAGTCGAACCGCGGGATCACGTGCTCCGCGAACACCTCCGCACCGTCGAGGCGGGGGAAGTCGACGAACTCGACGACGAACTCGTCGATGCCGACGTCGACGTATCGCTGGATGTCGTCCGCCACCGTCTCCGGCGTTCCGACCAGGAAGTGTTCGCCCTCCGCCGCGTTCTCCGGGCGGAACCGGGGAACGACGTCGAGCAGCTCCTCGACTTCCGCCTCGGTTTCGCGGATCACACAGCGTGCGAACCACGACTTCTGTATCTCGTCGTACTCCGTCTCATACGTCTCACAGTGGTCCGCGAGCACCGACAGCTTCCGGGTCATGACGTCGAGGGGCCCCCAGTAGTTCCACACGTCGGCGTGTTTGGCGGTGATGCGGAGCGTGAACTCCTCCCCGCCGCCGCCGACCATGATGGGTGGGGCCGGCTCCTGGACCGGCGTCGGCTTGCAGATCGCGTCGTCGAGCTCGTAGTAGTCGCCCCGGTACGTGACCGGCTCGCCGGTCCAGAGCTCCTTCGTGAGCTCGATCGCTTCCTCGAGCTCCCGGAGGCGGGTCGGCGCGTCCGGCCATTCGTAGCCGTACGCCTCCGCCTCGTCCGCCTTCCACCCCGCGCCCATTCCGAGCTTGAGACGACCGTCGCTGACGACGTCGAGCGTTGCCATCGCCTTGGCGAGCAACGGCGCGTGTCGGAGCGGGTTGTTGATCGTTTTCGGGTAGAGGTACACGTCCTCCGTCACGGCGGCGAGAGCGGTGATCGACGTGAGACACTCCATCGTGGACCCGTTGCCCGTGATCAGGTGGTCCGGAACGGCGAGGCCGTCGAAGCCGAGCGCCTCGATCCCGGTCCCGAAGTCGCGCTGTTTCTCCCAACTGATGGCGTCACAGAACGCCAGGTTCGTGTACTCGCCCGAGCCGCAACTGGTTGGAACGTTCACGGCGAATTCCATGTCCTCGCTACGCGAACGGGTCATTTAAATCTACGTCGCCCGCCGGAATCGCCGAGGTTACCGGCTTCGACACGGCTTTGACCGCCGACCCGAAACCGGGGGATCGTACCCACCGTGTCATCGTTTGCCGTAGTCGAACCGATCCGCTCGACCGTGCGTGACCTCCGCGAAGGGGGCCGCGGGCCGATCCTGCTCACCGTCGCGGGCGGCTGGTTCCTCGCGCTCGGGACGCAGCTGATCTTCCCGGCGATCCTGCCACACCTCCGCGCCGAGTTCGGGCTGGACCTCACGACGGCCGGGCTGTTGCTGACGGCGATGTGGACGACGTACGCGCTCTGTCAGCTCCCGAGCGGCTTCGCCGGCGACCGGTTCGGGGGCGGCCGCGTGCTCGTGGCGAGCACCGTCGGGGCGGCCGCCGTCCTCGCGGCGCTCGCGCTCTCGACGACCGTCGCCGCGCTCGTGGCGGCGACCGTGCTGTTCGGATTGGCGACCGCCCCGTACGGGCCGCTACGGTACTCGATACTCACCGACGTGTACACGAGACGCGACGGCACCGCCATCGGGGTGACCCTCGCCGCCGGGAACGTCGGAAACTCCGTGCTCCCGGTCGCCGCCGGCGCCCTCGCCGCATACTACTCCTGGCGCGTCGGGTTCGGCCTGTTGGTCCCGCTGTTTCTGCTCGCGGCCGTCGGCCTGTGGAGGTTCGTCCCCGCCCGGACGGGCCCGCCCGCCTCCGCCGCCCGCGTGTCGCTCGGCTCGCTCCGATACGTCGTTCGGAACGTCGGGTCGAAGCAGGTCCTCATCGTCGCGGTGGTCCAGATCTGTGCGTTCTTCACGTGGCAGGGCTTCGCCGGGTTCTACCCGACGTACCTCGTCGAGGTCAAGTCGCTCGCGCCGGCGGTCGCGTCGCTCGTCTTCGGCCTGTTCTTCGCCGTGGGGGTCGTCGTCCAGCCGCTCGCCGGGGCCGGCATGGACCGGTTCGGGATCAAACCCTGTCTGTACGTCCTTGGAACGGTGACGGTGGTCGCGCTCGCGGCGACCCCCTTCGTCGACGGGGTCGTCGGGATCGTCTCGTTGACCGTCCTCTCGAGCGCGCTCCTCGGGTTCACCCCCGTGACACACACGTACCTCACGAACCGGCTCCCGGCCGATATGAAGGGACGCGGGCTCGGACTCCTCCGAACCGTGTTCATGACCGTCAGCGGAGCGGGCCCGCTGGTCGTCGGCGCCTTGGCCGACCGTGGGTCGTTCGAGTACGTGTTCGTGCCGCTGGCCGGCGTCTGCCTGTGTGCGTTGGTGCTCGTGTTCGTCCTGCCGGCCGACTGATGCGCTGCGGGGCCGCCTCGCGGCGTCGTATCCCCGCCGAAGCCGCCCTCGCTGAGCGGGCGATCCCCGCGAGACGGTCAGAACAGCGAGTCGCCGAGTTCGACCCCGACCCCCGATCCGTCGGGGACCGGGATCGTCGGTGCCTGGTCCATGGGCGGGACGCCCTCGACGTCGGCGAGCAGGTCCGTACAGATCTCGACGCCCGCGGAGAGGTTCGTCACGACCGCGGCCAGGTGGAGGTTCGCCGACGCCTCGAGCGACGTCCCGAACGCGCTCACGACGGACGCGGTCATCCCGTGCTGGCGGGCGCTCGTCGCCATCCGCGCGAGCTCGCGCAGCGACCCCGATTTGGCGAGTTTGAGATGGAAGCCGGGGATGGACGCGTCGCGGGCGTACCGTTCGACGTCGCGTACCTCGCTGACGGACTCGTCGGCGAACACCGGCACGCGGAAGTCGGCCCACAGCCGCTCCATGTGGTCGACCCGGTCGACCCCGACCGGCTGTTCGAGGTATTCGATCCGCTCCAAGTCGTCGATCCCGTCGATGGCCCGCGCGGCGGTCGGGTACGTCCCCCACGACGTGTTGGCGTCGACACGGAGCGTGCCGTCGGGGGGGAGCTCCGCGAGCACCGCGTTGATCCGGGCGACGTCCCCGTCGACGTCGCCGTCCGCCTTCACCTTCAGTCGGGTGTAGCCATCCGCCACCGTCGCGGCCGCCCGGTCCGCCGTCTCCTCGGGCCCGAGCGCCGGGAGGACCGAAACGACGGGGATCTCGTCGCGGACCGCCGCACCGAGGAGCCGGTGGAGCGGCGCGTCGAGCCGTTTCGCCTGCAGGTCGAGCAGCGCCATCTCGACGGCGGCCGTCGCGCCGTACGCCCCGGGGAAGTCGTCCTGAAACGCGGTCAGCTCGGTGAATGCCCCCTCGAGCGTCCGGCCCTCGATCAGGGGTCGGATCCAGTCGTCCGCGACGGACTCCAAGCCCGCCGTCACGTCGCCCGTGAACCACGGAAGCGCCGTGCCCTCACCGTACCCGGTCAGCCCCTCGTCCGTCCCGATCCGAACGAAGACGTGGTGCGTGCTGTGTTCGATCCCGTAGCTGACGGGGAAGTCGTCCGCGAACGGGACCTCGACGCCGGCCACGTCCGTGTGAGTGATCTCCATTACAGATCCGTGTGGACACACCTCAATATAAAGCTATTCGCCGAGCCGTTCGCCGGGGGACGGGGCGAGGACGTCGATCAGGACAGCGCCGGGATGACCTCCTCGCCGAACAGCCGGAGCGCGTCCGCGTGCTCCTCGAACGAGAGCCCCGGATGCCACATTCGGGCGAGGAAGTGGAGCTCGCCCGGGACCGCGTCCTCGTACGCGCGGAGCCGTTCGATCACGGATTCGGGGTCGCCGACCATCGCGCCGGCCCGGAGCCCGGCGAGCCGGTCGTCGGTCATCGTCTCCCGGTCCCACCGCGAGGCATCCCGGTTGTCGGCGTGTTCGGCGTACTTCCGCCGCGAGTAGACGAGCGGGGATTCGAGCGTCTCCCACGCCCCTTCCGGGTCGTTCTCGACGTGCGTGTACTGCATCACCGAGAGAGTGAACGCGTCGGCGGCGACGTCCCGCATCGACTCGAGGAGCTCGACGTTGTCGGCGAACTGCTCGAAGGAGGACTTGTACTGCATCGCGCCGTCGTAGTAGACGATACCGATGTGGCCGTCACACAGGTCGGCGGACCGACGGATCGCCGGCTCCGAGGTCCCGCCCAGATGGATCGGCGGGCCGCCCTCCTGTACCGGCTTCGGCTCCACGCGGAGGTCCTCGTACGCGAAGAGGTCGCCGTCGAAGTCGAACGAGCCGGGTTCCCACGCGCGTCGACAGATCTCGACCGTCTCCTCGACGCGCTTGGCTCGCTGTCGGCGCGGGGAGTCGAACACGTCGAACTCCCGCTGCATGTAGCCGTTCGCCAGCCCGAGGGTGAACCGTCCCCCGGACAGGATGTCCACGGTCGCGGCGTCCTCCGCCAGCCGAACCGGGTCGTACAGCGGGGCGAGCGCGATGCTGGTTCCGATCCCGACGCTGTCGGTCTCCCGCGCGATCGCCGCCGACAGCGGGAGCACCGACGGGGAGTACCCGTCGTCGAAGAAGTGGTGCTCCGACGTGTGGACCGTGTCGAAGCCGTACTCCTCGGCCATCGCCGCCAGCGCGAGCGTCTCCTCGTACACCGTCTCGTAGGACGCGTCGGACCCCGGCGGCCGTTGACCCGTCAACAGTCCGTAGCCGAACTTCATACGGATCCCGTCACCGTGTGACCGCTTAACTCCGCCGACGCCGGTAAGGGAGCTCTCTCCCGCGCGATCGGAGTGATCCATACCGTCGGCACGTCGCGAATGGGTGTTCGCGTGTTGCGAACGGAGGGGCGATTTATACGAATCGTTCGGATCGTATATTAACAACATAGCCGGCAAGTATTGCTACGGTGCGCCGATCCTGCGGATCACCGATCGGATCCATGCGTTCGCTCGTAGCGAACGGAATTTGGTACGTGTTGTCATGGGTCTCGACGAGTCGGTCCGAATATCGCGACACTCTTCGGGGGTACGTATCGTCCCATCGCCGAGACGGGCGATTCGGTTCCCTGGTATCTGTTCACAATAGGCGAACGTATATGTAGCACCTCCCCGTAACGGGTGCCATGACCGCCCCGAAACCACGGACGGTGAACGCCTCGCGGACGTTACTGGAGATCCTCGAATCGCTCCGGGAACTCGACGGCGCGGGAGTGACCGAACTCGCCGCCCATCTCGACATGGCCAAGAGCTCGGTTCACAGCCACCTCGCGACGCTCGAGGAGACGGGGTACGTCACGAACGACGACGGCACCTACACGATCGGGTTCAAGTTCCTCAGGTTGGGCGAGTACACCCGGACCAACCACGACGCCTACCGGATGGCGAAACCGATCGTCGCCCAGTTGGCCGAGGAGACGAACGAACGGTGCCAGTTCATCGTGGAGGAGCACGGGAAGGGCGTCTTCGTCCACAGACGAACCGGCGAGTACGCGGTGCGTACGAACACGAACATCGGGAAGCGGATCTACCTCCACGCGACCGGCGCGGGAAAGGCGATCCTCGCGCACCTCCCTCCCGACCGGATCGAGGCGATCGTCGACGGGATCGGGCTCCCCGCCCGAACGGACCAGACGATCACCGACCCCGACGAGCTGTACGACGAGCTGGCGGCGGTCAGGGAGCGCGGGTACGCGTTCAACAAGGAGGAAGGGATGCACGGGCTTCGAACCGTCGGAGTGCCGGTGTTCGACCCCGACGGCGACGTGTTCGGCGCGCTGAGCGTGTCGGGCCCGTCCTACCGCATGCGCGGGGAGCGCTTCAACGAGGAGATCCCGAACATGCTCCTCGGGAAGGCGAACGAGCTCGAGTTGAAGATCGAGTTCGAGTCCTGAGCCGCCACGTCGACGATCCGCCACCCGAAAACGGAACGGCGACGTCCCACCCCGATCGTGTCCCCGTGAAAAGGACGTATTACACCCGATGTAAATTACAATAATACGTCTGTAACGAAGACGGAAGCCGGCCGGGGACGAAGGAGCTTCCTCGAACGAGACGAACCGAGTCGGAACGGCTCCTGGCGAGGTTTGAAACGGAGAGAAGGACATAGCCGGCGTGGTGAAAAGTATAAATTTCGATGAATGTATTTCTTTTTGATTGTTGAACATGCTATCATCTAATAACAATGAAGAACGAGCATAGAACATAACGTGATTGAGATCTTATAAGGCATAAGAACCGCAATAACAGTCAAAATACTGTTATTCGAAGTACACCGGAATGCAGTGGATACCAAGCCATCTAATAACAGAATAGTCTATATTTTTGGTATTTAAGAGCAATAGTAGTATATTCGTCACTTGACCGCCGCTCACGTTCGCCACCGAGCCGTCGACGACTCACGGACCGGGTTTTTGTCGCTACGGGCCGAACCCCTGCCTATGCCGTACGATCCGAACGACGCGGCGGTCGTCGTCGTCGACATGCAGAACGGCTTCTGTCACCCGGACGGGAGCCTGTATTCGGAGCCCAGTGAGGCCGCGATCGGGCCGGTGACCGACCTCGTCGGTCGCGCTCGCGACGCCGGCGCTGCGGTCGTGTACACGCGGGACGTCCATCCGCCCGGACAGTTCGACGGGAACCACTACTACGACGAGTTCGAGCGGTGGGGCGAACACGTCGTGGAGGGGTCGTGGGACGCCGAGCTCGTCGCGGACCTGGACGTCCGCGGGAGCGATCACGTCGTCGAGAAACACACGTACGACGCGTTCTACCGGACCGGTCTCGAGGGATATCTGGAGGCGCACGGCATCGACGACCTCCTGATCTGCGGGACGCTCGCGAACGTCTGCGTGTTACACACCGCCGGCAGCGCCGGGCTGCGCGACTACCGACCGGTGATCGTCGAGGACGCGTTGGGGTACCTCACCGACGACCACAAGGCGTACGCCGTCGAGCACGCCGGCTGGCTGTTCGGCGAGACGACGACGCTCGACGCGGTCGCGTTCGACGCGTCCGCCTGAGCCGGCGTTCGGCCGACCGGACGGAGGCGTGCCCTCCGGGTTATCACTCCTGCGAATCGGCGTGAAACCCTTTTGAGGCGGGACGGCGAGCCGTGCGTATGGAACTCTCCCGACGCGGAGTGATCGGCGGGCTCGGGGCGGCGTGTGCCGTGGGCGTCGTCGGGCTCGTGGGCGCGTCGACGGTCGACGACCCGCTCGCCGACGACGCGGACGACACGGAAGGGGAGGAGTCGCGATACGTCGCGGTCGACCCGGACGCGCCGTTCGTGGCCCGGCTCGACGACGGATCGACGGGAACGACGCTGTTCGACGCGGCCGACCTGTCGCACGTCGAGGGCGTGTACCCCAGCAGCGACGACCACGTCGTCGCGCTCGAGCTCACCGACGACGGCCGGGACGCGCTCCGGTCGTCCCTCGAAGAGGCGGGCGCGACCGCCGACCCGGAACCGTTCGCGATCGAGATGACGCTGGACGGCGATCCGATCCGCGAGATCGACCTGGACGAGGCGACCGTCGACGCGCTCGCCGGGGACGACTTCGACGGCGTCGTGACGCTGTCGTTCGACGACGCGGACGTAGCCGAGACTCTGTACGACTCGCTCGCCGGAGAGTGAGACGGGGGTAGAGAGACTTGGAGTGAGACCGGGAGTGGAGTGAGACCGGGGAGTGGAGTGAAAGGGGGGTCGCGGCTGGAGACGACACCACCGCTGCGGTCGAACGGGGGAATTAACCCTCGGCGGTCCGACCGGGCCGGCATGACGGAGGGGAACGCTGATTCGGGACCCGTGGATGACCAAGCCGACGCGCCCGTCCGCCGACAGGGACGCCCCTGTCCGCTCTGTGGCTCGTCGATGGACCACCGACACTGCAAGTACGTCTGTCCGAGACACGGCGTGGTGTACGACTGCAGCGACACGTTCTATTGAGGCGATCCTGCGGCGGTACGCCCGACGGAGGGACGACCGATCCGATCGGTCTCCCCCGCCACGGCACCGGAAAATCGACGATGTGCGAACTGTTATGTCCGTGCAGTCCGAACCCGATGTTATGTTGGGCGACCCGCTTGCGACCCTCCCTGCGGATCTTTCGGAGCCAGCATGGTAGACCGGAACCAGGTCGCCGAAGGGAAACGGATCCAGCGCCGAACGGGCAAGACGTTCCACGTCGCCACCCGGCTGCTCCCGGAGCGGATCCGCCACCCGACGTACGTGTTGTACGGTTTCTTCCGCGTCGCCGACGAGGTCGTCGACGCGGCGGAGACGGCCCCGCCGGACGAGCAGCGTGCGGAGCTCGAGCGGCTGCGACGGGCCGCCCTCGGCGAGGAGCCGACCGACGACCCCGTACTGGACGCGTTCGCGACGGTCCGCTCCCGGTACGCGATCCCCGACGCGGACGTCCACGCGTTCATCGACGCCATGGCGTCCGACATCGACGTCGACCGGTACGAGACGTACGCCGACTTAGAGGAGTACATGGACGGCTCCGCGGCCGCGGTCGGGCGGATGATGACCGCGATCATGGACGTCGAGGACGAGGCGGCGGCGTTACCGCACGCCACGAAGCTCGGCGAGGCGTTCCAGATGACGAACTTCCTGCGGGACGTCGGGGAGGACGTCGTCGACCGGAACCGGGTGTACCTCCCCATAGCGACGCTCCACCGACACGGCGTCACGGAGGAACAGGTGCTGAACCGGGAGTTCGACGAGGGGCTCGCGGCCGCGATGCGCGAGCTCCTCGCCCGGACCGAGCGGCTCTACGAGGAGGGCGTCGCGGGGATCAAGCACCTGCCCGACGACTGCCAGCTCGCGGTGCTGCTCGCGGCGGTCCTCTACGCCGACCACCACCGTCTCATCCGTGATCTCGACTACGACACCGTCTCGACGACCCCCCAGCTGTCGCTGTCGCGCAAGCTGTGGCTGCTGGCGCGGACCCGGTGGGCCTGGCAGTGGAACCGCGACCCGGAGACCGTCTTCTACACGGTGAGCCACGGGTTCGACGGCGAGACGGGCACGCGGCGGCACGGGCCCCCGGATCCGACCGTCGTTCGGACCGACTGAGGGGGACGAGACGACCGATGCACCGGGCCAGGTTCGTCCGGCTCGCTTTGCTCGCGTTCGCGCTCGTTGCCGCCTCCTTCGTCGTCCGGGGAACGACCCGGCTCGTCGCGCCGTACGACGTCGCCGTCCTGCTGTCCGCGCCGCTGCTGTTCGCGGCCGCCGCGCTGTTGGCCGGCCTGTTCGTGTTGGCGACGTTGGACGCCGTCGGGATCCGGCCGATGGAGTGAGCTGGACGACAGACTGCGCGGAGCCGTGCGGGACGGCCGACTGCGCGGAGCCGTGCGGGACGGCCGACCGAACGGGACGAGGGGACCCACCGGCCCCAAGCCGGAACGCCCTTTTCCCGTCGGCCCCGACGACGGGTATGAACGTACGAGCCGTCGCCGACCTCTCCCCCGCGGAGCGGCGCGCCTTCTTCGAGCGCGACGCCGGCGTGGAGGCGGTCCGCGAGGACGTCGAAGCGATCGTCGACCGGGTGCGCGAGGAGGGCGACGTGGCGCTGCGCGAGTTCTCCGAGGAGTTCGACGGGGTGAGCGTCGGCAACATCGACGTCACGGACGAGGCCGCACGCGCCCACGCCGAGCTGGACGACGCCGGCGACCCCGTGCTCGACGCCGTCCGCGAGGCCGCCGCCAACGTCCGGGCGTTCCACGAGCGCCAGCGGCCCGAGGACTGGCGCGAGGAGTTCGACGGCCGCGAGCTGGGTCGCCGATTCCGACCGATCGACCGGGCCGGGGTGTACGTCCCCGGCGGCGCGGCCGCGTACCCCTCCAGCGCGCTCATGGGCGTCATCCCGGCGACGGTCGCGGGCGTCGACCACGTCGCGGTCGCGACCCCGCCCGCCGACGAGATCAACCCGGTCACCCTCGCCGCGATCCACGAGGCGGGCGCGGACGCCGTCTACCAGGCCGGCGGCGCACAGGGGATCGCGGCGCTCGCGTACGGCACCGAGACCGTCACCCGGTCGACGAAGGTGGTCGGCCCGGGCAACAAGTGGGTGACCGCCGCGAAGGCAGCGGTGCAGGGCGACGTTGAGATCGACTTCCTCGCCGGCCCGAGCGAGGTGCTCGTGCTCGCCGACGGAACGGCCGACCCCGAGCTCGTCGCGGCCGAGCTGCTGGCGCAGGCGGAACACGACCCGAACGCGTCGGTCGTCGCCGTCACCGACGACGCGGCGCTGGCCGAGGCGATCGCGGCGGCCGTCGAGGACGGGGCTCCGAAGCGGGACCGGACGGAGACGATCCGCGCGGCGCTCGCCAACGACGCGTCGGGCGTGCTGACGGCGCGGTCGATGTCGGAGGCCGTTCTGTTCGCCGAGGAGTACGCGGCCGAGCACCTCACGATCCTCGCCGACGACGACGAGGCGCTACTCGACCGGATCCCAAGCGCCGGCTCCGTCTTCCTCGGGCCGTACTCCCCGGTCGCCGCGGGCGACTACGCCTCCGGCCCGAACCACGTGTTGCCGACCAACGGCGGCGCGAAGCGGTACGGCGGGCTCTCGACGGACACGTTCCTCCGGTCGTCGACGGTCCAACGGCTCGACCGCGACGCGCTCGCGGGGATCGCCGACACGGTGACGACGCTCGCCGAGGCGGAGGGGCTCGAAGCCCACGCCGAGAGCGTGCGGACGCGGTTCGACTGACGGCGTCCCACCGTGGATCCGCCGCCAACGTTTTGCCCCTCCAACGGGTACGTTGGCCTATGAGTACCGAACCGGCCCGGCCGATCGACGACGCGGCCATCGAGGTGACGCCCGACGCCGCCACGGAGGCGCTCTCGCTGCTGGAGGGCGAGGGGCTCGACACCGACGTGGCAGGACTACGACTGTTCGTACAGCAGGGCGGCTGTGCGGGGCTCTCCTACGGGATGCGCTTCGACACGGAGCCCGAGGAGGACGACCTCGTCGTCGAGCATCACGAGCTCCGCGTGTTCGTCGACCCCGCCAGCCGGAACTACATCGGCGGGAGCAAACTCGACTACGAACACGGGCTGCAGGCGGCCGGCTTCCACGTGGAGAACCCGAACGTCGTCTCCGAATGCGGCTGTGGCGAGTCGTTCCGAACCTGATCGGGCCGCCGTTGCAAGCTGGTCGGACCCCGTATCATGCCGGTCGGGCCACCTTTTTAAGTCGATCAGGCGGCTATCGTACGGTATGGAACTCGAAGCCGCGACGACGGGCGAGAACGAGCGAGTGTACATCGACCGGGGGCATGCCGAACGCGGGGCCGAAGGACGGTTCTACGTCGTGTTCTCGGACGATAGCAGGCAGGATCGCTGGGGGTTTTACTGTGACAACTGCGGCTCGCTCGACACCGCGGTGGACACTATGGGCCGAATCGAGTGTAACGACTGCGGGAACCTCCGCAAGGCCGACGAGTGGGACGCCGCCCACGAATGAGCGCGTCGTGACCGTGACAACCAGATCGTGAGAAAGTTTATCACGCATGCGGGCGAACGTGAGGGTAGATGGCCCCTGCGAGCATCCCACCGACGACGGAGGCCAGAGACGTCTTTCGCGAACTAGGATACACCGTCACCGACGGCGGACGGGAGTTCGTCGCGGAGCGGAAGTGGCGTCGTGTACACGTCACGACGCTGTGTTCGGACGGTGTCGACGACCTCGGACCGTATCTCGCGGACGGTGGGGAGACGCCGCGGCTCCGCTGTTTCGTCACGTGGCGTGAGAACGCCGCGGCGCTCCGGGACGGACTGACGTCGATGAAGCCGCCGTACGACTGGGCGGTGATCGGCGTCGACGGCGACGACTTCACCGTGATGGAAGGCGCGGCCGGCAGTCCCTGACCGTCCCGGACACGAACAACGATCCGCGACCACCAGTCCACCGTCTCGGGCGCGGCCGACGGCATCAAACCGTCTCCGCCTCGACGGTCGACGGGTTCGGCGGCGCCTGCTTTTATAAGTCCGTGCGTGCAAGTAGCAACCGACATGGTCTTCAAGAAGATCACGCTGATCGGTACGAGCGACGAGAGTTTCGACGCCGCCGCGGACGACGCGATCGACCGCGCGGAGGACACCCTCCAGAACGTCTACTGGGCGGAGGTGGTCGAGTTCGGCGTCGAGGTGAAGAACGCTCCCGAGCGGGAGTACCAGGCGGAAGTGGAGATCGCCTTCGAGCTCGAGGACTGATCGGCCGATCGCGCGGCGTCAGTCGTCCCGGGTCGGGCCCGGGGTCCGTCGACCGTTCGTCTCGAACGCGGTGCCGACGAGGAGGTGTCCGCCGAGCGTCGCCGGCGAGATGACGTGGTCCGCGCCGGCCCGGCGGAGCTTGTCGACGTTCTCCCGCTGGGTGGCGGCCGCCACGATACGGACGTCGGGCGCGAGCTGTCGCGCGGTGAGGATCGCCAACGCGTCGCGGGCGTCGTCGGTCGTCGCGACGATGACGGCCCGAGCGTCCTCGACGTGTGAGCGCTCGAGCGGTTCCACGTCGCTCGGGTCCGCGGTCAGGACGGGGACGTCCCGCTCGCCGAGCGCGCGGGCCGCCGACTCGTCCGCGGTCACCACGGCGTGGACGACGTCCCGATCGGCGAGCTGTTCGAGTATCGGCTCGGTCAGCTCCCCGTAGCCCAGCACGAGGACGTGGTCGCTGAGGAGGTCGAACTGTTTCTCCGTCATCTTGCCGAGCGCCTTCGATAGCTGCGCCTCGATGGCGGGCGTCAGGAGGACCCCGAGCGCGACGGCGAACGCGGCGACGTTCATCACCAGCGAGGAGAGCACGAACAGCTGGGCGATGTCCGACGACGTGCCGGTTTCGGGCGTGATGTCGCCGTACCCGACCGTTGAGGCGGTGACGACCGTGAAGTAGAACGCGTCGACGATCGTCTCGATCCCGTCGAACTCGTCGCGGAGCGCGTACGACCCGACGGTGCCGTAGGCGATGGCGCTCGCGAGCGCCGCCCCCGCCGCGAGCTGGGTCGGCGACGGCGAGTACGATCGGTCGAACCGGCCGCGGTTGAACACGAGCGCCGGCACCGAGACGACCGACAACACGACGAGCGGGAGCGAGAAGACGGACACCTGCATCAGCCCTTGGATCGCGGTGAGCGGGAGCAACACGGCGGTGGTGTACCAGCCGACGCGGTACCCCCGCTTGAGGGCGAACCCGCTCCCCAGCATCGAGAAGCCGGTGATGGTCCCGGTGAAGCCGACCGTCCGCCTGACGATCTCGGGGATGTACGGCGAGAGCGGCCCCTGCACGCTGAACCCGCTGATGTGCAACAGCCCGACGACGATGGACAACAGGGCGACCGCGAACGTCAGGCCGATCGACGCCCTGACCGACACCCACTCCCGGCTCCACTTCATACTCGCCCGGTGGCCGAGGTCGGACTTAAAACCCCCCGAGGACGGCGACCCGATACCTCGACCCGTCGATATCGACTCCGTTCGTCGGCGACCTCGGTCTCCGATCCACCGATCGTGATCCCGTGTATCGGCGGGAGCCAGGGCCGTCTGCATGACGGTACTGGTTTAACCTCTCCGACGGAGATGGGGATATGTCGCTTCCCGTCGAGATCCTCTTCGGCATCTATCTCGGCGTCATCACGGGGATCATCCCCGCGCTGGTCGCCGGGGTATTGGGATTCGTTTTCAAGTACTTCACCGGAGTGACGGTCCCGGGGCTCGGGGTCGTCGTCCTCGCGCTGGCGATCGCGGGGATCAACGGCGGACTACTCGCGCTCAACGACGAGACGATCCGGTCGGCCGAGCGTGCTCCCGCGCTCCTGACCGCGATCCTCGTCGTGTTGATGCTGGCGCTGTACGCGCACGCACAGGGGGACAAACTCGGCGCGAACGCGCCGAAACGCCTCTCGCTCCGGAAGCTCCGCGACCGAACGCTCTCGACGGACGTCATCGAGCTCGTCGGGGGGCACGGGCGGGTCCGCGTCACCGTCGTCGGCGAGGTCGGCGACATGGAGGGGTATACGCCGCTGCCCGCCGCGACCCGACAGGCGATCGCGGACGGGGAGTGGACGTTCCCGGCGGAAGCCCAGCTCGCGGACTTAGAGGAGCGGTTCGCGGATCGGCTCCGAACCGAGCTCGAACTCACCGACGTCTCCGTGTCGATAGACGAGAAGGCCCGCGCGACGGTGTCGGCCGCACCGCCCTCGGGCGGGCTCTCGAAGCGCGTGCCGTCCGGCAAGCGCGCGGTGTCGCTGCCGGCGCTCGTCCCCACCGGGCTCGCCCGCGGCGACGTGGTTCGGGTCGTCACGCCCGACCTCGTCGTCGAGGGGGCGCTACTGGCCGCCAAGTCTGACGGGAAGGCGGGGCCGAAAAAGGACGAGAGCTCCGCGAAGCCGACCCCGACGGACGGCGACGGGGCGGCCAGAACGGACGGAAGCGGGACGGCGCGGACCGACGGCGGCGAGACGACGCCGGCCCCGGTCTCGCCGACGACGACCGGCGGCGAGGGGCGGGTGACCGTCGCGGTCGATCGATCGGACGCAGCCGCGCTGCTGCGCGCCGATCGCGGACGCGTGATCGTGCTCTCGCGCGGGACCCGCACCGAGTACGAGCTCACGACGCTGCTCCGTCGCGCGGGGAAACGGTTCCGACGGGTCTCGGTCGTTGCCGACGGCCCGCTCGACGGACACACGATCGGCGATGTCGGGGTCCGTGAGGCGTACGACGTCGCCATCCTCGCGTCCCGTCACGACTCGTGGACGGTCGCTCCGCGCGGCTCACAGGCGCTCACGGCGGGCGACGAGCTGTTCGTCGTCGGGAACCGCGAGGCGCTCGATCGGTTCGCGGAGGTGGCGAAATGAACCCGTCCGCCGTCGACGCCGTGGGGGTCGCTCAGGTCACGTTCGGGGACCCGTACGCGGCCGCGATCACGCTGGCGACGTTCGCCGTCCTCGCGGTCGTGGTCTCCGGGACGGCCGCGCTCGTGTACCGCTGGTACTTCCGGACGGAGATCCCGGAGGGCGTTGAGGTCCTACTCGGCGTCGCCATCGTCGCCTTGTACCTCAACACGGCCTCGCTCGGCGACCTCGTGGGCGGCGGGGAGTCGGTGCTCCTCACGCCCGAGGGCGTCTTCTTCAACGTGGTCGCGCTCGGTCTCGCGGCGGCGGTTTCCCCGGCCGGACGCTACGCGGGCGATCGGGTCGCGGTCGACGTGTTCGCGCTCACCGGCGTCGCCGGCCTCGACGGCGACCTGAGCGCGGTCGTCAAGTCGGTCGGCCGCTTCACGGCGGTGACGCTCCCCGACGCCGACGAGATCGCGGACATGGACACGTACGAACCCGTCTCCACGGAGAAGAAGGCCGAGATCGCGGGGAAGACGCTGTTCTTCTCCCGCCGGATGACCACGGAGGCGCTTCGCGAGCGACTCGTCGACCGGGTGAAGACGGACTACGGCGTCGGCCACGTCGACCTCGACCTCGCGGACGACGGGACGCTCGAGTACTTCGCCGTCGGATCGCGGGCGACCGGGATCGGGCCGACGCTCGCGCCCGGTCGGGCCGCGGTCGCGATCGCCGCCGACCCCCCGAACAACGCGACCGCCGGCGACATGGTCCAGGTGTGGCGAACCGACCCCGACCCCGTCCGCGTCGCCACCGGCGAGCTCCGGGGCGTGGCGGACGACGTCGCCACCGTCGTCCTCGACGAGGCGGACGCCGCGAAGCTCTCCGTGGAGGGCGGGTACCGACTGCTGACGCTCCCGGCGGAGCCGCAGGCGGACCGCCAGTTCGCCTCGCTGCTCCGCACCGCCGACGAGACCATGGCCGCCGTGAGCGTCGCGCGCGACAGCGGGCTCGTCGGCACCGCGGTCGGCGACGTGGCCGCCGTCGTCGCGGCGGTCCGGTCGATCGGCGGCGAGGTGCAGGCGATCCCGGCACGGGCGTACACCTTCGCGGCCGGTGATACGGTGTATTTGGTCGGACGTCCCGACGCGATCCGCCGGTTCGAGGCGGACGCCGCGGCGCGGCCAGCGGAGTCCGAGACGGGAGGAAGCGATGGGTTGCCGACGGACGAGGACGATCCCGACGCGAGAGGGGGCGGGATGGGGGACGGAGAGAACGAATGACCCCAGTCGGGGCCGGGGCGTAATCCTCTTAGGGCGGCCCGCCGGGGTTGACGTATGGAGTGGAAGCTGTTCGCTGACCTCGCCGAGATCGCCGGCGACAGGGTCGTCGAGGTCGACGTCGAGGCCGGCGACACCGTCGGCGACGCCGTCGACGCCCTGTTGGAGGCACACCCCGACCTGCGCGAGCGCGTGCTCGACGACGGGGGGATCGCCGATCACATCAACGTCCTCCGGAACGGCCGGAACGTGTACCACGGTGAGGGGCTGGCTGAACCCCTCGAGGCCGGCGACGAGCTGGCGCTGTTCCCGCCCGTGAGCGGCGGATAACCGGTCGCGGACCGCGGCCGTGGACTCGGCCCGGGCCACAGCCCGGCCCCGGTTTGGGATCCAGTCTCGACCTTGGCGCCGGTCTCGACCTCAGCCTCGGCTCCAGTCCCGGCTTCGGCCCTGGTGCCAGCCTTGACCTCGATCGTGGTTCCGGCCGACGAGCGACCGGGAGTGCGATCGGTCGTTTCAAACGCGGGCGGGTCACACGTCCGCCAATGAGCGACGACCACGACCGCAACGGTGGCGAGGAGCACGACAGCGAGGGCCACGACGGCGAGGAACACGACGGCCACGCCCCCTGTCGCGAGGAGTTCTCGACGGACCCGGTCGGACACACGCGGGTCGCGGCGGGGATGACCGTCGCGGAGCTGCTCGAGGAGTACGGCGACGCGGGAATCGGTGCGGCGTCGGTCCACGAGGCGGGCGACGTCCTCGCCGAGATGCTCGGCTCCGACGACTGCACGGTGTTCCTCTCGCTGGCGGGCGCGATGGTGCCCGCGGGGATGCGCCGAGTCGTCTCCGATCTGATCCGCGACGGCTACGTCGACGCGCTCGTGACGACCGGCGCGAACCTCACGCACGACGCGATCGAGGCGATCGGCGGGAAACACCACCACGGCCGGACGCACGACCCCGAGCGCACGCTCCGCGAGCACGACGAGACCCTCCGCGAGGAGGGCGTCGACCGGATCTACAACGTCTACCTCCCCCAGGAGCACTTCGCCGAGTTCGAGGGCCACCTCCGCGAGGAGGTGTTCCCGGCGCTCGAGGCGGCGGCCGACGGCGGCTCCGTCTCGATCGCGGAGCTGTGTGCGGAACTCGGGCGCGCGAACGCCGCGGTCAACGACCGCGAGGGCGTCCCCGAGGACGCCGGCGTCGCCGCGGCCGCCTACGAGTCGGACGTGCCCGTCTACTGTCCGGCCGTGCAGGACTCCGTCCTCGGGCTCCAGGCGTGGATGTACGGACAGACCGCCGACTTCACGCTCGACGCGCTCGCGGACATGACGCCGCTGACGGACCTCGCGTTCGACGCCGACGAGGCGGGCTGTCTGCTCGTCGGCGGCGGCGTCCCGAAGAACTTCACGCTCCAGACGATGCTCGTCACGCCGCGCGCGTACGACTACGCCGTCCAGATCACGATGGACCCGGAGGCGACCGGCGGGCTCTCCGGGGCGACGCTGGAGGAGGCGCGCTCGTGGGGGAAACTGGAGACGGACGCGCGCAACGCCTCCGTCTACGGCGACGCGACCGTGATGCTACCGATGCTGATCGCCGCGGCTCGCGAACGCGTGGAGTAGAACCGAAGCGGTCGCATTTTATATATAAGCAGTTGCGCTGAG
>LFFM01000791.1_pt1 | contig 22331 bp, 24 predicted proteins | sample 643131 | NCBI WGS metagenome assembly LFFM01 (sample SAMN03777445, study PRJNA286221) | soda lake metagenome | biome: soda lake; feature: Kulunda steppe; material: water; isolation source: sample Tc-Br brine of Tanatar trona crystallizer | place: Russia: Kulunda steppe | collected 2011-07
CGGCAGGACAGTGCACACGACGAAGCTCTCCCCATTCTCTCCGGTATCGATACTGCCGACCTCCCAGAAGTTGTGATTCTCGACTACGTGCTCGCGGAGACGCTAAACGGCCTCATCACCCACGCCGGCCACGACGCCGCTGTTGACTTTCTTGACCGTGTCGAAGGGAACGCGCGAGTCCACATCGACGTGCTGACAGCGGACGCATTCGCCACGGCGAAAGCACTCTTCGGCCAGTACGAGCGGTTCTCGTTCGTCGATGCCTGTATCGTCGCCTACATGCAAACCGAAGGGCTCGGATACCTCTACGCGTTCGACGACGACTTCGATGCTGCATCGGACGTGTATCGCCTCACCACTGCGACGAACCCCCATCATCCGGAGTGAACTCCTCACGAAGTGACCGACTTGCGCCTTCCATCTTGCATACCATTTGAAATATTATTCTTATTTGTTATTTCCCCACCGCTCAGTTCGCAGACTAACTGATCGGGTGATTCACCAAAGGAGTTCTGAAACCAACCACCTTGTGGACCGTCCTATGACACCCTACCCAACTCAAATAAAGAGTCGAGAGTGTGTCAGACAGCCATTCACGTACCGGTATTGAACAACTCCATTGAATCTCCCATCGGGTGATCTCGGGAGCGAGTCGCGCAGTCGACGTTCCGCGAACTGCTTATAAATCCCCGTGAACGGTCGAATAATCTCCTTATAAACCGGAAGCGACACGCACAGGACGTTCGTTCATGCGGTCGGCGCGCGCCGCGAGCGGGCCGGCGGCCCGCGAGTCGCGAGGGCGAACGGAGAGAGCCCTCGGATGCGAACGGCAGCGCCGTGAGCGACCGCGCGAGGTCGCCAGCGTGGAGCGCTGGCTGCTCAGAAATCTCCGATTTTCGGCGACAGCAAGGCGCGCGAGCCGTCGCGGCTGGGGCGTTGCAGGCGGTGTCGATCTCAGCAGGAGCGACTCACCACGCAACTACTGATAACCCGACGCCGACACCACTGACGCACAGCTTATAAACACCCTCAGATCGCTCGACATCATCTGCTCCCGAGATCGGACTCGTTTGGTGCGACGAGTGACGGACCGATCCCGGTGATCCGTCCCATGATCCCGTTCACTCTCCGTCGGCGGCGAGCGTCGGCGCAACTTCTTTAAGTACCTCGAGATGGGCGTCGACGTGTTCGGGCTCGTGCTGGACGCTGATGGTCCACTGCTGGGACGCGTGATGGGGGTGGGGGATCACTCCACGCTCGAGCATCTCGAACCAGTAGTTCTCGTGGTCGTCGACGTCGACGTGTTCCTGGAAGTCGCGGTACGTGTGGATCGGTTCGTCGGTGAAGTGTACCGCCCCCTGGGAGTTGACCTGCGCGACGTGGCCCGTGACGCCGTGGTCGGCCATGATCTCCTCGTACCCCTCGGCGAGGCGGTCCCCGAGGGCGTCGACGTGGTCGTACGCGTCCTCGGTCAGCACGTCGTTCAGAACGGCAACGACCGCCCGAAGAACCAGCGGATTCCCATTGTAGGTTCCGTAGTGTGCGGTGTCGTCCTCTATCTCGCGCATGATCGCCTCGCGCCCGCCGAACGCGCCGACCGGATAGTTGCCGCCGATGCTCTTCGCCAGCGTCACGAGGTCGGGCTCGATGCCGTAGTACTCCGCCGCACCGCCAGGGGCGATCTTGACGCCGGTTTTCACCTCGTCGAAGATGAGCGGAACGTGGTGCTCGTCACACAACTCCCGCAGTCCCTGCAGAAACTCCGCCCGTGGGCGCGTCACGCCCACGTTCATCACGACCGGCTCCACGATGAGTGCGCCGATCTCGTTGCGGTTCTCGCGCATGATCGACTCGACGGCCTCGAGGTCGTTCCACGGAGCGATCTCGACGGTGTCGGCGATCGTTTCCGGGACGCCGTCGCTCTCGATCACCGTGGCGGGACGGTCCGCGTGCCCCAGCTTGTGGACGGGTGACGCGCTGCTCGTGAGCGCGTAGTCGTGACCGCCGTGGTAGGCCCCCTCGATCTTCAGTAGCTTGTCCCGGCCGCTGTACGCCCGAGCGACCCGGATCGCGTACATCGTGCTTTCCGTCCCGCTGTTCGTGAACCGGACGAGATCGACGCCGTTCCACCTGTCCTCGATCGCGGTTGCGGCGTCGATCAACAGCTCGTGTGGCTGCGTGTACAGCGTTCCTCGCTCGAGCTGATCCCGGATCGCCTCGGTGACGATCGGGTGATTGTGGCCGACCATCCCCGCACCGTTGTTCATGTCGAAATCGAGGTACCGATTGTCGTCCACGTCCCACAGGTGAACCCCGTCCGCGCGGTCGATAACCATCGGATACGGGTCGAAGGCCCGATAGGTGCTCGCGACACCCGCAGGGAGGTGATCGCACAGCTCCTCGTATCGGTCCGCGCTCGTCGGCGTCCGTTCCCGATACTGCCGCTCCACGTCGTCCCGGAGATCCATACGACTGCCTCGTCGACTGGATAATTAATCGTGCCCCTTCACGTCGTCCGGAACCGAGTGATCTCCCGTGATCGGTTTGCCCGGGTTCAAGTCCGTGTGGCCCCAAGCACGGACGATGTGTGGCCGATACACGCTGTTCACGCCGGCCCGGGAACTCGCGAACCGGTTCGGTGCGACGTTCGTCGACGGCGACCCCGCGGGGGGCGACGATGCCGGCTTCGACCCGAGCTACAACTGCGCGCCGGGACAGTCCCTCCCCGTCATCACAGACGACCGGTCGGACGTCGCCACTCGAATGGAGTGGGGGCTCACCCCGTCGTGGGCCGACGAGCGGTTCGACCTGATCAACGCCCGCGCCGAGAGCGTCCGCGAGAAGCGGAGCTTCGCCGATGCCTTCGAGCGGCGACGATGTCTCGTCCCCGCGGACGGATTCTACGAGTGGGTGGCCCGGGACGACGGTGATACACGAGGACGAGGCGGGAAGCGACCGTACCGAGTTGCCTTCAACGACGATCGCCCGTTCGCGATGGCGGGGTTGTACGAGCGCTGGGAGCCCCCGACACCGGCGACGACGCAGACCGGTCTGGACGCGTTCGGCGGCGGGACCGAGGAATCGAACGAGGGGGTACCGGGCGTCGTCGAGACGTTCACGATCATTACGACGGAGCCGAACGAGCTGATCGCCGACCTCCATCATCGGATGGCGGTGATCCTCGACCCGGCCGACGAAGAGACGTGGCTCCGTGCCGACCCCGAACCGGCCGCCGAGCTGCTCAGTCCCTACCCAGCAGCGGAGATGACTGCCCACCCGGTCTCCACGCGAGTGAACTCGCCCGCGAACGACGGCCCGGAACTGATCGAGCCGGTCGACGGAGCGGACGACCCGATCGGGCGAGCGTGAGGGGCCGACGAGTGAGGACGTCGGCGTGGACGGTGCGCGAGTTTCGGCGCACGGACGCGACGATCCGGTGTCGGGCCGTTCCCGTCGAGGGTGATCAGTCCTCTGACGTCCGTTCGTCGGCCTCCTTCCACTCGCCGAGTCCGGACGGGTCGAGGTGTACGTGGACATCACCGACGTCCTCGAGGGTACGGAGGCGGGTGACGAGTTCGGTTTCGACGCCGTGTGCCTCCCGTAGTCTCATTCCCCCGTCGACCTCCACGTGGACTTCGACTTCGATGTCGGTTCCGTCGTAGAACACGGTGAGGTCGTGGACGCCCTCGACGGCAGCGTGACCGCGAAGCGCTTCGACGATCCGTTCGCGATCTCCCTCCGGAGGCGCCGCACCGACGAGATACGTCACGTTTTCCCTGGCGATCTCGACGCCCTGATACATGACGAGGAGGCTCACGAGGGCGCCGGCGACGGCATCGAGCACGGGGAAGGCGAACAGCACGCCGATCACGCCGACGAGCGCGGCGAGCGAGGTGTAGATGTCGTTCAGACAGTCGGTCGCCAGCGCTGCAAGCGCCGTCGACCCCAGCGACTCGTTGACACGCGTCGTGTACCAGTACAGTGCGTACATGTCGGCCATCGCGAACAGCAGCGCGCCGATCAATACCGGGCTCGCCGTGACCTCCGGCGCGCCGAGCAACCCCTCGACTGACTCCCGGAGCAGGAACAATCCGAGAAGCAGGATCGTGGCGCCGACGAACAGCGCGGTGAGCGGCTCGATGCGCTGGTGGCCGTGTGGGTGGTCGGTGTCCGGGTCGTCGTACCGCGCTCCACCCCAGACGAACACGACCCCGCTGGCGATCAGATCGGCGACCGAGTGGGCCGCGTCCGCCAACAGCGCGACGCTCCCGAACGCCAGTCCGGCCGCTCCTTCGACGACGATCTTCGCCGCGTTGCCGAGCACGTTGATGCCCGCTGCACGTCGAAACCGAGTTTTCTTCACGACCACGGACGAGCGCCGGTCCGGCTGGTCGGATCCGGCGATCTCCGCCGTGTCTTCCATGGCGGGAGTCGTTCGCCATGCTTCTTAAGTGGTACGTCGTGCGTCGGGGGCACGCTCCGACCGTCAACACGATGGGTTCTCGACGTGCGGTACACTGTACGTCCGCCGTCTGTCATGTGTCCCTCGCGTACCTGACGTACTACGTGGCCGCTCGTGGCTCCAGGGGCCGGTTCAGGGCGACTCGACGGCGGAGAGCTCAGCCGCCTTCGACCGTGCTCGTGCGACGATGGTCGGTTCGGCCTCGAAGGAGACGGTCACCTGACCGTCCGCGTACGTCTCCTCATCGACGTACCCGTGGTCGTGGATCCACGAGACGACGCTCATCGCGTCGTCCGAGAGAGGCAAGACGAGCCGCTCACGCTCCCACTCGGGTAGTTCGGATTCGACGCGGTCGCGGAGCGCGGCGATCCCCGCTCCCGTCCGTGCGGACACCGCGACCGGATCCGGTGCGACCCCGGTCAGCGCCGCGCGCTTGTCGGCCAGCTCTCCGGGTTCCAGCCGGTCGACCTTGTTGAACACGGTCACGATCGGGGCCTCGTTGCGCTCGTACAGCGTGTCGTGGCTGGTGACGAGTTTCTCCCGCATCTTTGCGACCGGCTCGCTCGCGTCGACGACGAGCAACACCAGATCCGCTCGGTACACCGACTCCAGCGTCGACTGGAACGACTCGACGAGCCAATGTGGAAGATCAGAGATGAATCCAACCGTGTCGGTGAGCAGCACGTCCCGCTTTTCCATCTCCGCTCGGCGGGTGGTCGTCCCGAGCGTGGTGAAAAGCATGTCCTGTGACTCCGCGGTCGTACCGAGGTCCGGGTGCCGGTCGACGTTCTCGTCGACGTCGAGCTCCGACGCGAGCTGGCGCATCAGCGTCGACTTCCCGGCGTTGGTGTACCCCGCAAGCGCCACCAGGTCGAAGCCGGATTCGCGGCGCTGCTCCCGGCGCGACTGCTCCTTTTGGCTGATCGACTCCAGCTCGTCACGGATCTCCGATATCTGCCGTTTGATGTCCCGCTCGACGCTCTCGTCGTACTCGCCGAGCCCCATGAACCCCGGTCGTTCGTCGCGCTTCGCCAGACTCGCCTTCGCCTCCGCTCGTGGCAGCTCGTATCGGAGCTCCGCGAGCTCGACCTGCAACTGGGCCTTTCGCGTGTTCGCCCGCTGTCCGAAGATTTCCAGGATCAGCGTGAATCGGTCGATCACCTCGACGCCGTCCGGCAGCTCGCCGCCGATGTTGAACGTCTGGTACGGGCCGACGTCGTTGTCGATGATGACACAGTCCGCATCCGCTTTCACCACGCGGTCGCGAAGCTCCGCCACCTTTCCCTCGCCGAACATGAACGCCGCATCCTCGGTCCGGGTCTGTGAGAGCTCGTCGACGACGTCGTAGCCCGCGGCGACTGCGAGCTGGGTGATCTCGGTCAGATCGGCGGTGCCGGAGTCGACGCGCTTGGCGACGATCGCGCGCCGGCCATCCGACGACGTCTCGCGCCGTACGGGTGTCTCCCGTCGTTCGGCAGCCCGCTCGGTCATAACAGGAGGTTTCTGGCGGCGTACGCCGCGTGATGTGCTGCCTGCACTGTTTCACGTTCGCCTATGCTCTCGATGTATTTAAACTCGGGCTGGAAGCTCAGTTCGACCCGTTCGGCCGGCTCCTCGTAGAACTCGCCGCCCTCGGCGACGATCGGGCACGCGGGGGGCTCCGGAAGGTCGCCGACAGCGTCGGCGGTGAGATCGAGCGTCGCCTCGAGGCTCGGCCCGTCTCGCGTGGCCGCGAATCCGATCCCCTCGACCGACCGGATCCGCGAGGAATCGATCCGCGCGTGCACTGCGGCCGCAACCATCAGGTAGCCGCCGGCCTCCTCGTGACGGCCGCTGATGTCGACCCCGACGATCTCAGGGATGGGTATTCGTCACCCCGGTTCGGGACGTCCGTCGATCCATGCGGGCAGTTACGCGGCCGGCCGGCTTGAAGCTTCCCGGTTCGGACGCGCCCGCACAATCCTCAAGAACGTCCATCACCAACCCATGAACGGTACCGAACGGTATGGTGCGTTATTTCCCTGACACGTCCGAACTGGATCGTCCGTCCCGACGGCGAGTACTGACCGCCCTCGTGGCGGGAGCCGGCATCCCCCTTGCCGGCTGCGTCGATGATGCGACGTCATCGAATGACGATTCGTCTTCCGCCGGTGACGATTCCGCCGGTGGCGACGTCGCGAGCGACGACACCGAGACGGACTCCGCCGGGCGTGACGACCCGTTCGAGGTTGAAACGGTGGTGGACGGGGCGAACCACCCGTGGGGGCTCGCCTTCCTTCCCGACGACGGACGGCTACTGGTCACCGAGCGCGCCGGCGCTCTCCTGATAGTCGATCGGGAATCCGTGGATCGGACGACCGACGACGGAGCCGTCGAAACGGTCCCCGGAACGCCAGCGGTGCACGCGGTCGGGCAGGGTGGGCTCCTCGACGTCGCCGTGGACCCCGCGTATCCCGCGGACCAGTGGGTGTACCTCACGTACGTGGCGACGAACGACGCCGGCGAGTCGACGACTCACGTCGGTCGGGGGCGACTCGATCCGGACGCTCCCGAACTCACCGAGTTCGAGACGCTCCATGCCGCGGAACCGTTCGTCGACTCGAACGGCCACTACGGTTCCCGCGTCATCGTCGGGAGGGACGGCGCGCTGTACGTGACCGTCGGCGACCGGCAGAACAAGGAGTTCGGCCCGGAGCACGTCTCGCAGGACGCGACGAACGAACTCGGCACGACGCTTCGCTTGCACCGCGACGGGTCGATCCCCGAGGACAACCCGTTCGTCGACGATCCGGACGTCGCCGACGCGATCTACAGCTACGGCCACCGCAACGCGCAGGGGATGACGATCCACCCCGAGACGGGCGAGATCTGGCAGTCGGAGCACGGCGAGCGCGACGGCGACGAGATCACCGTCGTCGAGCGCGGGGGAAACCACGGCTGGCCGATCGCGCACTACGGCTGCGCGTACGGAACCGACGATCCGGTCGGCGACGAGCCACACGAGCGCGACGACACGGTCGACCCGGTGTACTACTGGGAGTGCGGAAGCGGCGGGTTCCCGCCGTCCGGAGCGACGTTCTACGACGGCGAGGCGTTCTCGGAGTGGGACGGCGACCTGTTCATCGGCAACCTCGCCGGGCGGTATCTCGGCCGGTTTCGCGTCGACGGCCATGACGTTACCGAGGTCGATCCACTCCTTGACGGCCGCGACTGGCGGATCCGAGACGTCGCGGTCGGTCCCGACGAGGGACATCTGTACGTCGCCGTCGACGACGTCGACGCGCCGGTCGTCAGGCTGACTCCCGAGTGACGACGACGGCGACGAGCCACGACCGTATTTCGCGTGTCCGACCGGATCGTCAGTGCTCTGGTACTGGAGTGGGGGAGTCCCCCGTCTCTCCGAAGCGGTAGTCACCGCCGACTCGCGGAGCAAGGAGCGTCCATCGACGAGCCGTGGGAACGGTTGGAACCCATTTTATTAATATTAAAAAAGAAAATAGTAACTACTAATAAATAGGGTAGACTATTTAGTAACATGCAGGATGAACCATCGAGACGCCAGCTGTTGACCGGTGCGGCCGCCGGCGGCGTCGGCGCGCTGGCGGGGTGTATCGACGGGGTTGCCGTCGGGGACGAGGACGGCGTGAGCACGTACGCCGCCTTCTTCACGCTCTGGGACTGGACGCGGCGGGTGGGTGGCGACCGGGTGCGCGTCGACAAACCCGTCGAAACCGGGGAGATGGGGCACGGCTGGAGCCCCGACGGGAACGTCGTACCGGAGATTGCCGACTCTGAGGCGTTCTTCTACCTCGACACGCCGGAGTTCGCGTGGGCACAGGACGTCGCGGGCGAGCTCGAACGCGACTACGGGAACGTGGCGGCGATCGACCTCCTCGACGGGCTCGAACCGCACCTCCTCACGTTCGCCGGGGACGGGATGCCCGAGCCGGACCGCGGCCACGACTACCCCGTCGAGTCGATCCGGTTCGACGAGTTCGACATCTTCGACCTCCGGTCGAACGACCAGCTGGGCTACTGGCACACCGACCACTGGCACGGCGGCGTGCCGGACGTTCCGGTCGACGGGTCCGTCCCGATCGCTGCCGTGCTCGTCGACGCCGAGGAACGGATCGTGCCGCTGGGGGACACCGAGCCGTATCGGGTGGACGCACGCGTCGCCGACGGTCACGAGAGCGCGCCGGTCGAGATAGAATCCGCCGGGGGTCACGTCTCCTTCCGCGGGACGGAGGTGGGCTCGACCGCGATCGTCTTCGAGATATACCACGAGGGAGACCGCGTCTACGACACCAGCGACGAGCCGGCACCGGTCGACGTGGTCGCGAACGCCGAAAACGGGGGGGCTTCCGCGTTCCACGACCCCCACACCTGGGTGGATCCGGTGTTGGCGGGCGAGATGGTCGACGCCATCGCCGACGGTCTCACCGAGATCGACCCGGACGGCGCCGAAACGTACCGGGAGAACGCGGACACGTACGTCGACAGGCTGGACGACGTCCACGAGGCCTTCGAGGAGCTGGCGGCCACCGCCGAGCGCGACGTTGCCGTCTTCGCCGCGCACGACTCGTTCAGATACGTCGAGGATCGGTACGGCTTCACGCTCCACACGCCGACCGGCATCTCGCCGGACGCCGCGGAGTCGATAGAGGACGTCTCGGGAACCATCTCGGTCATCGAGGACCACGGCATCGAGACCGTGCTCTACGACCCCTTCGAGTCGCCCGAGCCGGGCGAGCGTCCGCCACAGATGGTCGAGGTACTGCTCGAGAACTCGGATGCCGAGGAGGCGCTGCCGCTCACCCCGGTGGAGGGAACGACCGAGACGTGGGCGGAGCGCGACTGGGGATGGATCGAGCAGATGGAGGAGATCAATCTTCCGTCGCTCCGCGCCGCACTCGACGCCGAGTGAGGGCACCACTCCTCCGTAGTCTGCTGTGTTGAATGGCGGTGTTTGCGTGGACAGTCAAAGTTTGAGTCGGCTTGTAGGCCGGTGATGCGAGTGATTTCAAATACGGTGTCTCCGTACCGCGGACCAGAGGTCGCTATTCAACACAGCACTGTATTCAGTTTTTCACTGGAAGCCCACCGTTACATCTATTGCGTAACGTAACGTCGGTTAACGTAACGATGAAAACCGTCACAACTCGGATACCCGAAGAAGACGAGGAGTTGCTTGCAGAACTTGAACAAGAGATGACAGCGGATAGGTCAGAGGTTCTTCGCCGCCTCATTCGTGAAGGACTCACAGACTGGCGAAAGGAGAAGGCACTCGACCAGCTTCGAGAACACAAAATCACCCTTCGCCGTGCAGCTGACATTGCCGATGTAACGTACGTTGAGATGCTGTCACTCGCCGCCCAGGAGGGTATCGATATCGGATACACAACCGACGAACTGGAACGTGATCTCGGGCGGATTTGATGGTTGTCGTCGATTCTTCCGCGCTCATCCCGCTGTCGTGGGTTGGCCGCCTTGACCTGATCACGGCCACCTGTGATGAGATACGGACGACCGAGCACGTGAGAGATGAGGTTCTCACTGAGGGGAAACGAGGAACTGCTGCATTGAAATCGTTTCTTGAGGATGTGTCGATTTGTGAGACGCCTCCCGAAGCTGAAAAAGTAGCATCGTTGGAGGGTATCGCCGTAGCCGATGCGTCAGTGATTTTGCTGGTGGATGACGGGGAGGAAGTTCTTCTCGCTAACGACAAAGGGCTTATTGAGGTTGCCCGGAGTCACGGTGCCGAGTGTTGGTGGGTGACAACGTTGTTGCTTAAATGTACGAAAGAGGGAGTAGTGACTTCCGAAGAAGCAAGCGAGGTTTTGTACGATCTCGTAGATGCGGGGATGAATCTTCACCCGAAAGTGTATTCTCAAGTACAACAGAAACTCGAGGAATTGGGGGAGTAATACATTCAATAATGCTCCGTGTTGAATAGCGGTGCTTGCGTGGACGGTCAAAGTTTGAGTCGGCTTGTAGGCCGGTGACGCGAGTGATTTCAAATACGGTGTCTCCGTACCGCGGGCCAGAAGTCGCTATTCAACACAGCATCGTCGTCACGATTGTAATCGTGTCGGACCGGACTCGTATCGTCTTTTAGTGGGCGCTGTGGACGTGGGTCCGCAGGGAGTCGGCGTCGTCGAACGCCTCGTTACACACTGCGCAGGTGTCGTGGTGGAGCGGGAGGTGTTGGGTCAACGCGGCGATCGAGTCGAACGTTGCGTCGCAGGTGGTACAGCTGTGTGCCATCGTATTAATAACTCATGCACCATCGCATAAAAAGGGTTGTTACTAAAATCGGAGGAGGAGTATTATAATATATTAATTCGCGCGATGGAGTTCCTACACTCATGCCGAGAAGCCGCGCCGTTCACCGCATGGCGGACGTCACGCAGGTCGCTCCGCTGACGAGGGCAATCCCGGAGAAACGAACGAGTGGTCCACCTGCTGGACCCCATCGACCGCGCGAAGCCGGGCGACGAACGACGCGATCTCGTCGACGGTCCCCTCCGCGACGAACAGTTCCAGGCAGGCGTCACAGGCGTGTGAGTGGACGTTCGAGACGACGAGCGACTCGTGGTCGTGGCGGAGCGTCGAGACCCGTCCCTCGGCACCAGAATCGTGCTCGAACGTCGCCGTCACCACGCACGCGGTCTTTCCGTCGGCGTCGGCGTCGTCGGTGACCTCCGTGAGTAGTCGACGGGTTCCTTCTCGAACCGCCTCGCTGCGGCCGCTGTATCCGTGGTCCTCAATGAACTCGTTGAGCTGCTCCAGCAGGGGTTCGGGCATCGACACGCTTACGACTGGCATACCGAACCCGACGTCCCCCTCACGGTTAGTGTTTATTATGTTCTTGACTCTAAATCATAATAACTAACAATTTTAACCAAGTGGTTCGTAATGGGAACGTATGACCCAAACGATCCCGGTGACGGTGTTGTCCGGCGCGCTCGGAGCGGGGAAGACGACCACGCTGAACCACGTGTTGACGGCCGATCACGGCTACGAGGTCGCCGTGCTGGTCAACGACATGGGTGAGGTGAACGTCGACGCGGAACTCGTCGAGAACCGATCGGAACTGTCGCAGGCCGACGAGGAGATAATCGAGATGTCCAACGGCTGTATCTGCTGCCGGCTCCGGGGCGACATGCTTGAGTCGGTCGGCGCGCTCGCTGCGAACCGCGAGTTCGATTACCTGCTCATCGAGTCGTCGGGCATCTCCGAGCCGATCCCGGTCGCACAGACGTTCACACTCGGCATGGAGGAGACGAGCTACGACCCGACGGAGGATTACCACCTCGACACGATGGTCTCGGTCGTCGATGCCCGCGCGATGTACGAAGGGTTCGACTCCGGCGCCGCGCTCGCCGACGAGGACGCACACGGCGGCACCGACCGCGTCCCGGAGGAGGTGGTGATGGACCAGATCGAATTCTGTGACGTGCTCCTGTTGAACAAGTGCGATCTCGTCGACGACGACGAACTCGACGAGATCGAGGCCGTCCTCGAAACGTTGCAGCCGCGGGCGTCTATCGTCCGTACGGAGTTCGGTGAAGTCGATCCGGCGGCGATCCTGAACACGGGCCGATTCGACTTCGAGACGGCGAAAAACTCCGCCGGCTGGAAACACGAGCTCCAACACGAGCACCACCACGATCCGAGCGAGGAACACGGCGTGGAATCGTTCGTCTTTGAGGCCGACCGACCGGTCCACCCGGAGCGGTTCCAGGAGTTCCTTGAGAGCCTGCCGTCCGCACTCATCCGCGCGAAGGGGTTCTTTTGGTCGGCCGGCCGTGAGGACGTCGCGATGGGCGTCGACAAGGCGGGCAGCTCCGTCCGTGCGGGCCCGAAGGGCAAGTGGATCGCGACGCTTCCGCCCCAGCAGCAGCAACGCTACTTCCGGGCGATGCCGGGCCTCGAGGAGGAGTGGGACGAGCAGTACGGCGACCGCGGCTGCCAGCTCGTCTTCATCGGCCGCGATTACGATCCGGCGGTGCTCGAGGAGTGGCTGACCGACTGCCTGCTGACGGACGCCGAGATGGCCGAGGACTGGAGCGACTACCCGGACCCGTTCGGGACGGAGCGGCAGCGGGAGTTCGCCCTCGCGGACGACTGACCGATGACGGGCATCACGCATTCGCCGGATTCCGAGCGGTCGGCCGACCGGGAGGAGGCCGGGAACACCGACGGAACCGCGGACCATGACGACGCCGATGGGGATCAGTCGGCGTTCCCGGCACCGGCCCCGGTAACCGTCCTCTCCGGCGCGCTTGGTGCCGGGAAGACGACGACGCTGAACCGGCTGCTCGGCGCGGCCGACGACGAGGAGTTCGCCGTTCTCGTAAATGACGTCGGCGAGGTGAACGTCGACGCGGAGCTCGTCGGGCGGCGCGTCGAGAACGAGATGGAGGTGCTCGAGCTGTCGAACGGCTGTATCTGCTGCGGGATCAGCGGCGAGTTCGAGTCGGCGATCGTCGAACTGGCGCTGAACGAGTCGTTCGACCGATTGCTGGTCGAGCCGTCCGGAATCTCCGAGCCCGCCCCGGTCGTTCGACCGTTCGTCCGGGGACACGCCTCCGGGTTCTACGACGTCGAGTCGGTCGCCACCGTCGTCGACGCCCGCGTCGTCGCCGACGCCTTCGGTGGCGGGCGGTCGGGAAACGAACGGGATGACCGCCACGACCCGCCCGATCCGGCGGCGACCGACCGGACCATCGAGTCCGCGGACGACCCGCGTCCCCTGACCGACCTCGTCGTGGAGGGCGTGGAGTTCTGTGACACGGCCGTGGTGAACAAAACAGACCTGGTCGACGATGCCGAACTTGAGGCGGTGCTGGAAACGGTCGCGGCGCTCCGGCCGGAGGCCCGAGTGCTTACCGCCAGCTTCGGACGGGTCGATCCCGACGACCTGCTCGGGACCGATCGATTCGACCTCGACGCGGTGAGCAGCGGTGCCGGCTGGAAGCGGGCGCTGGAGCGCCACGCCGCGCATGCGGACGAAGCGGGAGAGATGGGAGAAGCGACGGCGGCGGAGGACGGGGCTGACCAGGACCACCAACCGGACTACGATCATCAAACGAACCACGATCACCAGACGGACCACGACCACGCCCACCCGCCGGCGGAGTACGGCGTCGAGTCGACGGTGTACGAGCGGCGTCGGCCGTTCCATCCGGAGCGGCTGGCGACCTTGTTCGCCGATCCGCCCGCGGAGCTGCTGCGAGCGAAGGGGTGGGTCCACGTCGCCGGTCGGCCGGATCACGCCCTCACCCTCTCGCTTGCGGGCGGGGAGGTTCACGCCGACGTCGCCGGACGCTGGATCGCCTCGCTCGACGCGGACCGGCAGGACCGATATCGGCGCGCTCGCGACCCTGACTGGGACGAGGACTACGGCGACCGGAAGACGCAACTGGTCGTCATCGGTCGCGACCTCGAGGGGGTCGAACCGGCGGCGGGGGTCGACGGCGCGCCGGACGACCGAGGCGTCGTGTCGCTTCTCGACGCCTGCCTCTGTACCGACGCGGAGCTCGCGGCGGACGGCATCACGCCCGACCCGGAGCCCGACGACAACCCGTTTCCGGCGCGTGAAGGACGGAGGGTTCGCCTATGAGCGTCGACCTCGACGAACCGCGGCTCTCACCGTCGGAGCGACGCGGGCTCGACGAGGACGACCACGACGTTATCGAGCCGCTCTACGTTGGGATCGCCACCGTCTCGACCTCCCGAGGCCCCGAGAACGACCCGGGCGGTGACACCGCCGCGGAGCTGGTCCGGGAGGCCGGCGGACGCGTGACGGCTCGGACGTTTTGCAGCGACGATTTCGCCGAAATACGGGGGACAGTCGACCGACTGGTCGTGGACGAGGCGGTCGACTGCGTCGTCACGACGGGCGGTACCGGGATGACGATGGACGACGTCACCCCCGTCGCCTGTGAAGGGCTTTTCGAGCGGACGATACCCGGCTTCGGGGAGCTGTTCCGGTACGTCTCCTACGAGGAGATCGGCCACCGAGCGATGGCCTCGCGGGCGACCGCCGGAATCGTCGCCGGTACGCCCGTCTTCTGCCTGCCGGGCAGTCGAAGCGCCGTCGAGACCGCGCTCCTCACGCTCGTCTTACCCGAGGCGCCGCACATCGCCGGTCTCGCGACCCGTCACCGCCACGCGGATCGATGATGTCGGCATCGTCGGTACCGGATCGATGATGTCGGCATCGTCGGTACCGGATCGATGACTGCCACCGTCGTCGAGAGGATGTCGGGCGGCGTGACCGAAAGGCGCTTTTTCCGTCGCCGTGAGGTATCGGCATGATCACGGTCGCGCTGGCAGGGAAGCCGAACGCCGGCAAGTCCACTTTTTATACCGCGGCGACGATGGCGGACGTCGACGTCGCGAACTACCCGTTTACTACGATCGACGCCAATCGTGGCGTCACGTACGTTCGGACGCGGTGTCCGTGTCTCGGTCGCGACGAGCGATGTGGGACCGAACAGTGTCGTGACGGCAAGCGGTACGTCCCGGTCGAACTGCTCGACGTCGCGGGACTTGTTCCGGGCGCACACGAGGGGCGGGGGCTCGGTAACCAGTTCCTTGACCAGCTGACAAACGCCGACGTCGTGTTGAACGTTGTCGACGTCTCGGGCGCGACGAACGCCGAGGGCGAGCCGGTCGAGCCCGGCAGCCACGACCCGCTGGCTGACGTCGACTTCATCGAGGAAGAGATGGACCTGTGGCTCGCGGGGATCGTCGCGGACAACTGGGAGGGCGTCGAACGTAAGTCCCGTTCGCCGGATTTCGACGTCGACGAGACGGTCGCGGAGCTGCTGACCGGTTTCGGGGCGACCGAGGCGGACGTCGCGGCCGTGCTCCGGGAACTGGAGTATCCCGACGATCCGAAACGATGGACCGACGAGCATCGCGAGGCGCTTGCCCGCCGGATCCGCCGGCGTACCAAACCGATCGTCGTCGTCGCGAACAAGGTCGACGCCGCACCTGATGGAGCGGTCGATCGGCTTCGGGAGGGGACTGATAAACCCGTGGTGCCGGCGAGCGCGGACGGCGAGCTGGCGCTTCGCCGCGCCGCCGAGGCGGGCGTCGTCGACTACGATCCCGGCGACGCCACGTTCGAGATCGTCGATAACGTCTCCGACAGCCAGCGTCGGGGACTTGACGCGATCCGCGATGTACTGGAATCGTACGGCGGCACCGGCGTTCAGTCGGCACTCGATAAGGCGGTGTACGATCTGCTCGACCACGTCACCGTCTTTCCGGTCCAGGACGCCTCGAAGTGGACCGACGGAACCGGAACCGTCCTGCCGGACGCCTTTCTGCTTCCGGCGGGGTCGACGCCGCCGGATCTGGCGTACGCGGTCCACACGGACATCGGCGAGGGGTACCTCCACGCAGTCGACGCCGGATCCAGCCGTCGGATCGGCGAGGACCACGAGCTGACCGAAGGCGATGTGATCCGGATCGTTTCGACTGCAAGTCCCTGACCGACGGTCGGCGACGGCGCACGCGTCCGTCTCGGCAGCGCCCCCGATGCTAGCGTTTGGCCGACCGGTATCGACGGATGGAACGTGCGACGATCGCTGGGGAACGTGTCCGTGTTCGTCGGCCTCGCAGCCGCTGCGATCGGGAGCGTCGCGATCGCGACCGATCCGCTTGCCGACCGGCCGAAGGTGGGAGAGTACGGGGCCACGCTCGTCGTTGGCTGGACGCTGCTCGTCGTCGGCGTGATCTCGCTTCTGTACGGCGTGATCTGCTCCTCGTCGCCGTCCTGTTGCGCTCCGCACAGACGTCAGGCGCACAACACGCGGAACCTGCTCCGTCTCGCGCTCGGGTTCGTCGGGATCGTCGCGACGTTCGCGGTGCCGACGGAGAACTGGCTCGGACTCCTCCTTTCGCTCGGCGTGATCGGGCTCGCAATCACGTTCGCGCTCCAGCAGCCCCTGCTCTCGCTCATCGCCTGGGTGTACATCACCGTCAAACAGCCGTACGGGGTCGGAGGCCGGGTACGGATCGACGATGTGAACGGTGACGTGATCGAGGTCGACTTCCCCGTGACGACCCTCCGGGAGATCAACGGGGAACTCGTCTCCTCGAATCAGCCGTCCGGGCGGGTCGTCATCGTTCCGAACAGCGTCGTGCGCTTCTTGAACGTCGTCAACTTCGGCGGCGGGGGATCGCGTACGTCCGGAACGAAATCGCGATACAGGTCGCCTACGAGACGGATCTTCGAGTTTGCGCGTGCGATCATGTGCGAGGAGGCGACGGACCTGCTCGGCGAGGAGATGTCGGCCGGCATCGCCGCGTATCGCGAGGCGCTCTCGGAGACGCCAGTCGAGCTGGAGGTCTACGGCCGGCCGACGGTGAACGTCACACAGGGCGAGTCGTGGGTCGAGCTCCGGTTGCGGTACCTCACCCATCCGCGGCAGGGTCAGCGAGTGAAAAACGCTCTGTACGAACGCATCCTCGATCGATTCAACGACCACCCGGATCGAGTCGCGCTCCTGGTGGGTCGAAGCCGGTGAATCGGGGGTCGGTTCGGAAACCGAACCACGTGTTTTTATACTCTCGAATCTGTATCCGTCGGACCAATTTCGTTCTGATAACAAAGTGAATTCGTTTCTACCCCTCATAGGCCGTGAGAAGGGTACTTCAGTCCGAGTTAGAAAAACATTTATATATTATTGTGACTAACGTATTGTTAACTGATCGGACGCCGCCGTTCACGTACGTTCGTCGGGGATTCGACCGGACACTCATGACTGACACGACCATTCGAGAGTACGGCGGGGAACGGATCGCGGACGAACGGACGGGTACGAGGGCGCCCGACGAGCGCACGGACGGCACGGCGTCGACGCGAGTCACGACGTGTCCGGAGTGTGAGGGTCGCCTCGTGACGGACACGGAGCACGGCGAGACGGTGTGTGTCGACTGCGGACTCGTCGTCGAATCCGACGGGATCGACCGCGGTCCCGAGTGGCGTGCGTTCAACACGAACGGCCGCGACGCGAAATCGCGCGTGGGTGCCCCGACGACGAATATGATGCACGACAGGGGGCTCTCAACGAACATCGGCTGGCGGAACGCGGACGCGTACGGCAGAACGCTGTCGGCACGACAACGCCGGAAAATGCAGCGATTGCGGACGTGGAACGAGCGGTTCCGTACGCGTGACTCGAAGGAGCGCAACCTCAAGCAGGCGCTCGGCGAGATCGACCGCATGGCCAGCGCACTCGGCCTGCCCGAACCCGTCCGCGAGACGGCGTCGGTTATTTACCGTCGCGCCCTTGACGCAAACCTCCTGCCCGGGCGCTCCATCGAGGGTGTCGCCACCGCGTCGCTGTACACGGCCGCCAGACAGGCCGGCACCCCGCGCAGCCTCGATGAGTTTACGATGGTGTCCCGGATCGACAAGACGGAACTGACGCGGACCTACCGGTACGTGATCCGGGAACTCAAACTCGAAGTGCGACCCGCGGATCCAGAGAGCTACGTTCCCCGGTTCGTTTCCCGGCTGGATCTTCCTGACGAGGTGGAACGGACCGCCCGCGAACTTCTCGAAACGGCGAGCGAGGCGGGGATCACCAGCGGAAAGTCGCCGGTCGGACTGGCCGCGGCGGCGGTGTACGCTGCCGCCCTCCTCGCGAACCGAAAGGTGACACAGAGCCAGGTGTCCGCAGTCGCGAACGTCTCCGAGGTCACCATCCGGAACCGCTATACGGAATTGCTTGAAGCCGGAGATCGACTCGCCGACTGATCGTTCCCACACGCTTTTACTGTTTGGCGTGGTACCATGACTCATGGTCGATGCCTTCGTCAGACTCGTGTGCCCTGAGTGTACCAAGGAATGGCAGGACAATCCGGCCGACCTCCAGCAACTTCGAACGAACTTCAGTTGTCCGAGCTGCCACACCACTCGACGTCTCACGGAGTTCATGCGCACCGAGCGCGATCTCGAAGCGGTTCGGCAGTTTCAGTGACGCCGGCGTGTTCTGCGATCGGGAGTGAGGCGTTTCGAGATCGAGAGCGCCCGCTCCGGACGGTATCTGTCCCGATCGATAACCCGGATCCGCCGTTTTCACGCCGTAATGGCGCCTTTATTCGAGGAGTGTGTTAACGGTGCTCAGGATAATAATATAAGCCTCCGGTAGCAACGAACTGTTGCTCATGAAAAAGCAGGAGCTCATTCACCTTCACGGCCTGCTGGCAGAAGTACGAAAACAGTGCGAGTTCTGGGACGAGGACGTCGACCTCGACGCATACGAGGAACTCGGAGTAAAGCCGACATCGATACACAAATCGAAGACCGACCACAAGGCGGCCGTTTTTAAATTGACCGAGGGGATCACCGCACCGATGGAGGAGGCGGAGTCCGAGCCGCTGGCCCCAACAGCCGACTGAATCTTCTGTCGCGTTCTCGCCGCACGCAACATCCGTAGCGATGCGGTCGCCGCGCGTCGTCCGAATGCCCGTTCGTTCCGGCGTGACCGATCACGTCTCCGGCGGTCGTCCTCCGCTCAGCCCGTATCCACCCTCTCCGCAGCGTTCAGCGATGCTCAGTCCGTTGTATCCGTCTCGTCGACACCCGCACCGTCGCCGCCCTCATCATCGTCCGTCTCGGTGTCGTCCGCAGTAGCGTCATTCTCGATCTCGGTGACGGTGAGTACTTTGAGAGGAATGTTCCGCAGTCGCTGTCCGATCTCCTTGCGGGCGACCCAGCTGGCGTGCTCCTCGCGGTCGACGTTGAACACCTCCATCTCCAGCTCGAGTGCGACGAGCGCCTCGTCGGCCGCGATGAACGCCGGCGGGAGATCCTCACCCGCGGGAGACCGTCGGGAGCCAGTGTTGATCTCGACGTAATTGAGGTCCGGATTCAGCATCTCGCCGGTCTTCGAGATAGCGATCCGCACGGCTTCGTCGGCGGTCGCCACGTCGTACACCGGGACGGCAGCCTCGACGACGACTCGACAATCCATTGTATGTTCACTTACCACACGGGCAGACATGAAACTTCGGCCGAGAAGGCCGGAAACGACCCCTCGGACGCCCGAGTCACTCCCCGCCGGCTCGAAGATAATAAAAGACGTACGTCTGTGCGTATCCCGCATACTCCCCGCCGAACCGGTCCCGGATCGCCCGTGACGTCTCCGCGTAGTTCCCCCGTTCACAGTCCGGATAGTACTCCTCTATCGTCGTCCGGATCCAGGTGTCGAGCGGCACCGCCTCAAGATAGCCGAGCGAAAACAGCGCCACACAGTCGGCGACTTTATCACCGACGCCCACGAACTGCGTTAGCCGTTGGCGTGCCTCCTCGTACGGCAGTCCGACTGTGTCCCGCGGGTGAGCGTCGCCCGTCGCGACCATCTCTGCAGTTCGCCGAACGTACGGCGCGCGGTACCCGAGCGAAAGGTCCCGGAGTTCCGCTTCGGTCCGCTCCGCGAGCCGTGCAGGGGTCGGAAACGCGTAATGCGTCTCTCCCCCCAGTTCGACCGGATCGCCGTACGTTTCCCGGAGTCGTCGCTGCATTCCATGGATCCGCGCGACACGCATCTGTGCTGAACAGATGAACGACACCAGACACGGGAACGCCGGATCCCTCGTGAGACGCATTCCCTCGTATGCATCGTACGCACGGTTCAAAAGCGGAAGATCCGGCGTCGCGTCCAGTATCACGTTCAGGTCTTCGTCGAGACGAAGCAGGTGCGTCAACAGCGGCACAGCGTCGGTCGACGCCTCCCATTCGAGAACGCCGTCGTCGACGTCCCCGACCTGCCGGGCTCTGACGGCGATCCGCTCGTCGGTCACGTCGGGGATCGGCGGTACCACCGTCCCGTACCACTCGCTCCCGCCGTGTGCGTGGAGATCCTCATACGTGCCGCCGTCGAGACGGTTCCAGAGATAGCTCTGCCCGCTCTCCACGGTCGCCTGCAGGTCGAACGGCCCGGCGAGTTCGCCGACGTCGATCGCACCTCGTTCCATCGTGTATGCTGACGTCCCGTGTGCCTATTCCGGTTTCGGTCAGGTCCCGTCGGCCCGGGGACGGATTTTTGCGTTGGCCGAGCGTACGCGTCGTATGCCGACCTACCGCCGGGAGACCCACGTCCCGGCACCGATCGAGGACGTCTGGACGTTCCACTCCACCGTCGACGGTCTCCGAACACTGACTCCTGACTGGATGCAGCTCCGGATCGACGCCATCGAGGGGCCGGACGGGGAGCCAAACCCGGGAACGCTCGTTCGTGGTACCCGGATCCGCATGTCGATGCGGCCGTTCGGGATCGGTCCCCGACAGCGGTGGACCTCGCGGATCGTCGATCGCGACCCCGCTGGTGACGACTCCGTCGAGGGCAGCGCGTACTTCGTCGACGACATGCTTCACGGGCCGTTCAGGAAGTGGGTTCACACCCACTCGTTTTACGCCGACGACGACGGCACGCGACTCGTTGATACGGTGGAGTACCGACTCCCGTTCGGGCCGATCGGAGACGTCGCCGGTCCGTTCGCACGCGTCGGCTTCGAGGGTATGTTCCGGGATCGACACCGGCGAACGCGTGCCCGATTCGAGAGCTGACCTCGCTCGGCCTGGACGGACCGATTTATGTCTCGTGCGTCCCGAGCAATGTCCATGTCGCCAGACATCGTCGACGTGGATCACGTCGCGATCCGCGTCACCGACCTCGAGGAGGCGCTCGCGTTCTACCACGAACTGCTCGGCATGCCGGTTCGTGACCGTGATCGCTACGAGAACGGCGAGGTGCCGTACGTCGCCGTCGTCGCCGGCAGTCGTCACGTCCATCTGGTGCCGACCGACGAGTCAACGATCGATCCCGATCGGAACGACGTGCCCGTCGGTGGGGACCATCTCTGTCTGCTCGTCCGGTCGGACGACGTGGACGCGCGCGATCAGCTGTCCGACCTCCTCTCGGAGATCGAGGCCGCGGGATACGCCGTCGAGCCCGGCGAACCAAAAAAGCGCTACGGCGCCTACGGGCGCGACTGGGCCGCGTACGTCCGCGATCCCGACGGCCGCCGCGTCGAGATCAAGATCCACTGATACCGTCGCCCGGTCTGCCGGCCGAGTCGACGGCGACCGTCGCCGACGGCGCGTCGATTCCGACCGGCTCCGCCCCCCGATCACGTGGTGTCACCGACCCTCGACCGTCATCGCACCATCGACGGCGATTTGTTCACCCGGAACGAACGACGATATCATGTGTGCGGACACGTTCGGCGTCGGCATTCATCTCACCGACGAGGAGCTCCGCTTCGTCGTCCACGTCCCCTCCGACATCGACTCCGGCTGGACCGACCCCGAGGCGTTTCAGTCGCTGGTCGCCGACGTCGTCTGGGACCGACTCGACCGGCGGCCGGTACTCGAGAGCATTGTCGCCGAACACGACACTGGCGATACCGTGTCGCTCGGGACCGTCTCACTCGATCCGGACGGGACCGTCGTCGACGTCGATCTCGATCCCCCAACGACGTCACAACCGTCGTGACCGGCTCGCCAGCGTGACGCGTTTCACTTCACGGTGATTATTTAAAAAGCAGCTCCCGTTGCCACTCCCGCCCCAGACTGCCGTTCTCGATCGCTGGTGTGACTCGCGCGCTGTGGGATCGCTCACTGTGAGTCGTCACTTGCGGGAGGGTTGTCACGTGCGAGAGGGTCGTCACTTGTGGGAGGGTTGTCACGTGCGGTGGGGTTGTCACGTGCGATGGGGTTGTCACTCGCGCTCGTTCGAAGTGTATCGAGCCCACGGACGCGTCGTCCGTGGGCTCGATCGAGTATGAGTGGCGAGGCGGCGAACCGCGTCTCCCAGAGGGTCTCCCACTCCAGTACTGC
>LFFM01000792.1_pt1 | contig 22307 bp, 13 predicted proteins | sample 643131 | NCBI WGS metagenome assembly LFFM01 (sample SAMN03777445, study PRJNA286221) | soda lake metagenome | biome: soda lake; feature: Kulunda steppe; material: water; isolation source: sample Tc-Br brine of Tanatar trona crystallizer | place: Russia: Kulunda steppe | collected 2011-07
AAACCGGCAGCTGAAGATACGTCGGAGCGGAGGGATAAATTAATGCGAGATCGCGGCCACGTTTGAGTGCCATTCCTGCGGCGGCTACATATGATCGATCCAGCCGATTCAGAGCGACTTGCTTCGATCCATAGTGTAACTTACCCATTTCATCAGTTACCAGAACGGGAGCTGCGCTGTCATCAATATCGAGTAAATCGCCACCATCAGGAGATATACCTGAAGACATATTATGTCTTACAAACTGGATTAATGCGATATAAACATATGGACGGTAACTTAAAACTACATATGAAAAACAAACTTGAGTATTCAGATCTCTCGAGGCTAGTGTTCTTCTAAAATGAATTACTGGAAATCTGTCTGTAACGCAGGCACACGACCAAAATGTATTCGCGAACAGCTGGTTCCGTTTCCCGAGTATCGACCTATTTCTGCTGGTGATACTATTATTCTGTATGATTACAGTAACAACGACATCTATGGCCCCATGATCGCAATAACAGGATGTGAGGAAGATCTTGTTCCTGAGGCATGGCAGGGACAGTATCAATATCAGGTCAAAGTAGCTTGGGACGAGCTATATCGGATAACTTCGAGTGAATTTCCTCGCATCGAGAACAGTGAGGAGTTCTCTGAGGAAGAATTTCAACAGGTTGTCGACCTCCTTCAGAATGAGGGTGATCGACTCATGCTTCTCGAATGGGGCACACCAGCAGCAGCACTTGATACAGACATTGTGGCGGAGCCACGCGATTCCGAGATCGCTTCAGCACGGAAAGATCTTGAAGCACAACTTGAAAATGAACCCCCAGATGCCGAAACTACTGAATACCAATCTGTCGAGCAGGTTGCTCGCCAGGAGGCGTTCCGCGAGGCTGTACGGGAAGCATACGATGAGACATGTGCTGTCTGTGGGATCCGCCGCGAAACTCCAGATGGCCGCCCCGAGGTCGAAGCTGCCCATATAAAACCGAAATCTGAGGGAGGGCCGGATGATATTCGTAATGGGATTGCGCTCTGTAAACTTCACCACTGGGCATTCGATAATAGCTGGCTGTCCGTTACTGATAATTACCGGGTTGAGATAACCGACGCACAGTGCTCCGATGGATATTCTGAGTTCGTGTCGCTTGATGGCCAAAACTTGGAATTACCAGCTGACCCACGGATGTATCCTGCCCTGAAGTATTTCGATTAAATTGCTCAAATGTCGATTTTGGAAGATATCGAGACAGATACAAAGGGACTGTATCAAGGTTACTGGGTAAATTGGGCCCTATTGAATCACCATACGGCGTTGGAATTAGTGGGCCACTTACTGTTTGATGTTGTAGGGGAGACACATCAGGACGATTTCGTGCAACTCACGATACCACTCACGCACTTGGACGGTGGAGCCATACGAGCGCTTGACCGAGGAGTTAACGGCCTCTGTCATTGACAGCTGATTGTAGAGATCATCGGTTTCGATCCCAACGAGATACCGCTGGTCAACATCCCTCACTCACTGAGCGAACGGTGAACAAATATCTGGAATGACGCCATATGTGGTGTATCCACAGTTTCCCTCGAGGCCGCACTCGCGTATTGCTCTCCTATGGCTTCGCGTTTCCGAAGCCAATATGCCGATATGCTTGAGCTGCTAAATGAAATTGAACAACACATTTGTCTAGGCCACATCCCTCTATACTTCTTATTGAGTAGCAGAATGAAAATACGGCTCAGCGTTGCCTGCCAAGGTGGCTGATCGTACCAACTGTATATTCTGCCACCTCTCCGGGAAGTTCCAAATTAGCATCCTGGATTCGGGAGACCATCCAATTATTAATTGCTTTACCTTTCGAGCGGTTCCGTCCGCGAGAGAGTTCCATTGTACGTTCGATTGAGATTGCATTCTCCACCAGATCAGGGTAGCCAAACGTCTCACCGATCACCCCGATATCGTCGGCATCGTCTGGACCGATTCGAAGATCGGGATTCATCGGCAGATCAAGCGGTCTATTGGCGGAACTGACAGCATCAAACCAGTCCGTTAGAGCATCTTTGGATGTCTCAATTCCGTTTTGCTCAAGCAGTGTATAGACAGTGTCTGGATCCTCGTACTCCCTAGCAATCTCTCGGAGTGTTTCCCACCATATCCCCAGCCCATCGATTAAATCAGTTCCCCCTAGTTCATCGCCATATATACTTTCCAGAGCCTGTCTGAACAGCTGCTCGCGCACCTGATTAGGAATCAGAATGAAGTCATCATCCGGCTGAAGGTCTTTGATCGGAACCCAGACATACTGACTTCCCGACAGGGGTCCCTGAGTTCTCTCAACGAGAACTGATTGATCAGAAGGCTTCAGGAGTTCAACCCCCTGTTCGGTCATGATCTGCACCGTCCAGGTATCCCTCTCGTCGGCGTTATCAGGCATAGAGTCCGTCGCCGCTGGTTCAGATTTAACGTCGGGCTCAAACTGCGCCCACATCTCAGTAATTACCCTGTCCCGGTCGATGTCTTGTCTCTCAATTTCTTTGTCGGTCCCACGGTCAGACTCGGTATCGTCAGTGGTTTGGGCCATGGCATTGACTGCGGGCTCTACAGGCCAGTCAACGTTTTCCGGAACCTCCTGTATAGTTCGAAGTGATTCCAGACGGGTTTCGATGCTCTCTCGCACATACTCGTTGGTCCCCTGCTCGTAGCTAATTAGACGTATCGTATCGTAAAGCGGGGAGAGGTAAAACTGCGTCTCAGAGGGGGGAAGTGGATGAGTCATGATAATATTATCAAGGTCATTCACCCGCCGGAGGCTATCGGACCTGAGGATATGGATCCCCTGTTTGCTCAATTTCGTTGCGCTCAGCCCACGGTTCCTACTGAGTGCGTATTTGAATGCCTGCTGTGAGGAACGTGTCCTGAACAGCACTGCAAGTTTCTCATCTGACTCTATGTAACTCTCAATCTCTTTGAGCAGGCGCTGATAGGTCGGATTATGGTGCCGAAGAATTTCGAACAGTTCCTGCAGGTGGGTGAGATACTCATAAACCGTTCCGGGAACGGTAGCGTTCGGTGGATCTTCTCTGAGATCATCAATAGTATCTATCCGCTGGTAGGAGGGATCAATCGAGTATGGACCAGTTCCAGTGGATTCATCGCGAACCCACTCATCCCACGTCTCCAGTGGTACCGGGAGACTCTGTACAAAACGAGTCTGCTTTTTGAAATTACTGGCAACATGATCGGTTTCGTCTTCGTCCATCTCGAGAGCAAGGTAGTGCATCATTTTGAGGTGCTCAGCGATCTTTTCCGCACCCAGTTGCTCAACAATAAAGGACCGCTGTTCATAGAGGAGTTCTAGCTGGGTGGTGACAATGTCGCCGGGCGTCTGGCAGTCCGGTGGTACAGACCTAGATGCCGGAGCAGTGCTGGGAGCACCTGGCATCAGATTGGTGGATGATTCGGGAATACTCTCTGGGTATCCGTATTCTGGCCAGGTCCCCGGGGATTCTATTTTCGCAGTGAAAGAATAGAGACTGAACACAGGAACCGAAGTTAGATCTTCTTGAATGATGTCCAGCTGGGATTCGAACGTTGCAGGACGACGACCAAGAAAATTGCAGACAATAGCATCTGCGTCGACCGTCTGGATATCTCCTAGGGAGCGCGTCAAAATAATTCGAGTGCTGGAATCCGTTTTGTCCCATTCAGTTACCTCTCCGTCGGTCACCCGGCAGACAGATACTATTTCATCAAGCGGGAGCGCGGCGGTCGTTATTCCCCTGTCTGAGGTCAGACCAAAATTGCGGAAGACCTTCTTGATGTCTCGGTATGTTCCCCACTGGCTTCCCGTTCCTGGAGAATAAATCACGATATCCTGTGGCTCGTTAGCCTGTATTCCTGAGAGGGCCAGCTCAACAGCAGGTAGTATCCCTACCTCTGGTACATCGTGGGGAAGAAGCATGTACCCACTAGAATTATTCTGGTACTGTTCACGGACTGTTGCCAGACGGGTACATTCTGACGCTGGCAGAGAAAACGGGTTCCATCTGCCCGTCTGGGTCTGATAGTGGAGCGCAGATTCGATTTTACCCACTGCACTGTCCATATCACTTGCTGCGAGATGATCAGAGACTACAAAATCAGGTGCTTCACTACGCTGGTAGATTTTGTGTGCAACGCCGCTGATGGAGGTGTTCTCACTACTTCGGGCCCGATTGACGGCTTGGGGGAGTGGATACAGATTCGTCTCGGAGAGGGCCTTGCATGCCTTTTTTACGTGTTCTATATTGGAACTCTCGAGTTCCCTGATCAATAGAGGCGCGAGCCGTCCAGGATTCTCGGCATCAGATATGACTGCTCCAAGCAGATCTAGGTAATCTGTTCGGTCTTGCCCAACAATGTGAGAGTCGAGTTCCTGGAGTTGATCGGCATACTGGCCGACCACTACTGGAGATCTCTCTGCAATCCTGAGGAGGACGACAAGGTATAATCGCTGGCGATTCTCCCCCTCGAGATTTCTGATTTGTTCCACTATGGTCGGTATGACATCCTGACCTATCTCGGGTTGTCCGCCGATCACTACACCAGCAGCTCGGCCCGCATGAATATGATCGAGGTTATCCAGTACGTCGAATAGTGCCTGATCATCTAGTTGTTCACAGTATTCAGAAAACCCGAGTTTGATCAGCGCAGTCGCACAACTCTTCATCACTGATTCAGTGTCCGCCTGCAGACCCTGTCGTAATGCAACCTGATATTCGACGGCGATCTCTGGAACCTTACCAGCTAGCTGTTCGAGATTTTTGGCTGCCCCGGATGAATTTTCTTCCCTGAGCTGTGTTGCGGAGATCGATGCAATATCTTGCAAAGCCTCATGTATAGCTTCCTTTGCTGGTTCAACCTCCGATTGAAGCCCGGTGGCCAGTTCTGAGATAGCCTCGTCCGCCAGTGTGACTCCAAGAATACGATAACCAAGCGCGCGTTCTTGTGGGTCACCTTCTAGCCAGTAATCAATTTCACCAATACTGAAGTCTCCGCCAATAGCGTCTGGATCACGACGATATAGTCGTTTGAGTGCCTCAAGACCGACCTGCTGACTCAATTCTTCAGCTGATTTAGTCAGATCTGCCAACGACCTCATTGTCTCTGTTTCGATCAACTCTGAATGCTCCGAAAGGCATTTTTTGAGTAACCTAGCCAGCTGGACCGCATTCCCACCTGATTCCCACTCAAGTAATTCGGTTAGTGTCTCTAGGTATGGTACGATCCCATCTGCCCGATGCGAACTGTACCTGTCAATTTCAGCGATGATGTTACTTCTACGATCAGGATTAAGATCTCGATACCGATCCAGAAGCCGTTCAATTCTTGAGTCAGTATTCGAGGCCATAGTGGATGAAATCTGCAAGCCAAGATTAGCCAGCTAGCGAGAGAGTAATATATATCAACATGTAGAGGTACTTAACCAGCAATTCGAGAGTATTGGTTGACTTAGTGGCTATCTGATGGGTATATGCAAATAGATTCCGAACTGAGACAAATTAGTCTGTATTCTTCCCTATCAGATAGTGGATTCAACAGACCCAATCTGTTCTAATAACGGATAATTTAGGTACCGTGAACTCATCAATTCTCCCAGATGACCGAGAATAGAGTTCGTCGCACTCCCACACTTGAAACTAGATGGGAGGATTTGACTGATCGTCATAGGGATATACGTAATCAAGCGGAAGCCAATATTGCTGGATTCTCTGATAGTGGTTCCAACGCCTCGTATGTCGTTGGTGCGATCGGTGCAGGCAAGACGCAGCTATTGACCCACCTCTACAAGTACTCCTATGCTGAAGTTGGCCAACCTGCACTCTTTCTTTCGCTGGGTGAATTGCTCGACCTCATTGAATTAAACATAGGGTATACGGAAGAAAATCAGAGCATCTCCCAAGAGCAGTTCCATTCTGAGGTTCAGAAGATAGTTAGTCAAGAACTGGCAAAGGTACATGATGCGGTCGTTTCTGGTGACAAGCTGAACGATGAGCTACTATTGCTGGATGCAGGACGGGTAACTGATATCCCGGACTATGCCGACCTGCTCGGTCTATCTATTGATCAACTGGCTGAAATCACAAGCCTAGACGACGAAGTGACCCTCATTGTCGACGAGATGGAGGAAAGTTACGCTCGGCTCGAGGAAATGGTCCGATCAACAACCGGGCCGCTCCGCGATACTGTAGATAGAATTCAGACAGGGAAGTCAAATTTCTACCTGATCGGTGGCTTCGGGTATGCCAGTGTCCATGAGATTGGTGAGGCTGAATATCGGCGCGTTGAGACGCTTACTCTACCAATCATCAAGCCGGATAATATCGACGACATCTTCGGAGAAGAGTTGCCACTCGCTCAACGGAATTTTATTTGGTGGATGTCTCGGGGACGTCCTGGATGGCTTGAGACGGCTCAGAAAGCCCACGGGTATCACTCTAGTGAGGTCGATGGGTCATACGATACGCTTGGTGAAATACCCGGAACAACCATGTCGAGAGTCAGTATGCTATCCATGGAGGATCTCGAGGAATACTGTGGAGACATCAGCCAAGAAGACCGTGACTTCACTGCGTATACGATTTTCAGGCCAACCCCAACACCGGTAGGATCACTCGGAGAAGATGATCTGGTGGCCCGATTGAATGGTCTGAGTGCACCGGTGATGCTAGCCGAAGAACTGACAGATATTGAGACCATCACGGAGGCGTTTCTTGAAGGAGTCCAGTCCGAAGACAACTACAACGAATATGATGTCTCTGACCAGGTGATACGACGATATGTGAATCGGTTCCTCCGTTCGATTGGGACTACTAATGATCAAATCGTGTTTGGGGATGGAGGATCTGCAACCTTCCAGCAAGGAGAGATCTGTAGAGATAGAATGCTGGGACCACTGGCAGAACGGGTTCATGACCTTGCCTTGGAGGAGGCTGGTGAAGAACACCAAGATACGATTGATTTCCTGTACGAACTCGCCCAATTCATTGACAATGCAGATTTGTCCTCGCTGAGTCACGACTTTGATGAATTTATCGAGATATTCAGCAATAATTCGGAGGTCGATCTCACTAAGAATGGGTATATTGGCCCATCATTCGGTTCACTGATTGCAATATTCCCGAGTCTGATCACGAATCCCCGGCTGACGTTTGCCGGCACAGCGAAAACTGAGTCCGAGCAATTCACCCAACTGGGTGAAATTCTAAATTCAATGAATGCCCCGGAAAAGCGGCTGGCTGAGCTTGGCGAAATCATGATGGAGGATCCACGATGAATGAGCATGTATACCCGGTTCCAGCACAAAGTCGCAATCTTGAGGACCTGCTGGATCCGTTTCTTAAAGAGAAAGTAACACAAAAAGGGCTGACTCCAGATCAGCAATTCACGATTGTTCTGTTTGGGGAAGACGCTTCTGTGCATCGAGATGAGGCTATTGAGATCATCAAAAGCACAGGACCAGTAGCTCGAAAAAGTCTAGATATCAACCAGTTAATTGTCACCAGTATTGATGAACGCCGTCTGAACACCTTCACGACCAGTCTGCTATACGCGCTTCTTGAAACAGACCACGATCAACCACTCCCAAACACGCTCAGGGGAGACTATATCGCGGATGAGGACGAGCGGAAGATTGACTACTACTTACCAAGGTTAATCGAGAATATACAAACCGCAATCCAAGAACAGAGCGAGCTATTTGAAGAAAATCTAGCGTCACTGTTCCCGGTCGATCCAGATTCACAGAAAGCACGAGAGATGAACCAGCGGCTGGACAAAGACGTTGTCACCGAGACAACGATCATTGATTTCCTGTTGCTAGCTGCTGCCTCTACAGAAGATGAAAATGGCGTTCGGAGCTTACTCAGATATATCCGAGAGGAGAAAATCGATGACGGGGACATGCTTTCTGGTGGGAGTAGTGGCGTTGCTGGATATAGCCGTATCATCGGGATCTCGTATTTGCTTACAAAAAACCGGTTTAATTCTGAGTTCCGCACCGCCCGTGATCTGTATGAAGACGGGGCAACACCCAGTCTGTTGAATTTACTGAACGAAACAGAAGAGGTCACTGTTGGACCAGCACCAGAGTCCGAAGAGACAGAAGGAGATAATGGATCTGAAACCCCACTCGAATCGTTCTACGGCATCGAACAGCGCATTGAGCCACTAATCACCAGTCAGTTCCAAGGGAATGCGACAACGATCGCGAAGCGTCTCCTTAGAGAAATTAATGGTACACGGCTGATCCAGAACAACAGCGACATTGTTCTGGAGCATTATCAGTCACAGAAAGCTGACCTTGAATCTGAAATCTCTCAACTCCGTGCGGAACTAACATCACTTGAGGGACAGGGAGACGCGTTCGACGATACCAAGATTATCGTAGATTCTGGCCAAGTGGATCCCTATGAGAAGATCGTCAAACTGGTTGATGAAACGAACTCAGTGATTCTACGCTTCATTTTTGGATTTGATCGATCCAGCAGGACGAGCGCATTTACAACACTCGAAACCAGACTCAGGGAACATCGAAAAGATATTGCGGGCTATAGAACACAGCTTGATGAGTTGCTTGCAGATATCAGGGCTCTTGAGACCCGCTGCGAACAGGAGGTCACACAACTCACAAAAGGCTACGAGCGTCTGAAAACGGCATCAGTTGAGGTGAAGCCGCCCGATCAGGGCGAGATGATCACAAATCTCGAGAGTGCATGGGAGGAGGAACTGGCACAACTCAAACATGATCTTCCAGTGGTCGATTTTACTGATGAAGACGAACCCATTGAGGAGAGGCTTGATAAGTGGGCGAGTGAGATTGATAACTGTCGAAATCGACTGGACGATTTTACCACTCCGATAGATCAATTGAGCGAGACCATCAACAAGCTGGAACAGATTGACGAAAAGCGAGACAATGTCAGGGAAACCTTGTCTGAGATAGATGACCTCATGGTGGAACAATGAGCGAACCACTGAATAAATTGACCGAGTTTTCGCAAAAAAAGGACTACAACTCTCTGGTCGGACGGCATTCCGAATTGGAGAACGATATTGGACAATTACGGGAAGAACTTGAGGAAACGCTTGGTTCAGAATCGGATCTTGATGGCGACCAGATCAAGCGGATCAGGGAAATCTACGTGGACGTTGTTCAGGCTGATCTGCAGACACTGCTGGACGATAGCTATGAACTGGATAGTTTCTCTACTGCGGTCCAAGATATTCAGGACGATCTTGAGGAGGTTCTCCATAATCCCAAGGCCGAGGTAATCCTAGATGAGATAGACGCTTGGATTATTTCGACTGGGCTTGAACAGCTCTCCAGTGACGAAAAGCGGGGACTCAGGGAGGTCATTATCGGTGATATTGAGACCAGTAATACCGCTGTTACCAGAGCCAGAAGCGCTCATGACGCCATGCGGGGGAATCTTGGTCCGCTCCAAGAGCAAGTTGATGAATCGCTCCGGGCAGAGCTAGTTGGGACCGACGCACCGTCGGACCTTGTTGAAATCAAGGATTCATTACAGCAACTTCAGACCGAGTGGTACGGCGACTGGAAACTTACCTACGAACTCGATATTGGTAAGAAACTGAACGAGGAAATATGGAATGTCCTGATTGATGAAATCCAAGCTGATCTCGAAGATGACCAGAGTCTGAATAAAATTGCAGTCCTCGTGAGCACTCGCTCAGAGGGGATCGAAGATACACTCTCGAATATCAATGATGCGTGGGCGAACGTTGAAGATCAATATCTTCGGATCTCCGATGATGTGTCCTATGATGAATTGAAGCTTCTGACGTTACTTGATAATGCACGACCTGAAAATCCGTCACTCTCTAAGTATCCATCGGCGATTAAAGTCGTTCTGAAAGGTCTTGAAACTCTTAACAAGATTCAAAACGAGGATTTCGACGACTTGCAATCGTACCGTGACCCAGCGATAGAGGATTTGGAAACCGCTTTAGACGAGTACCGGACTGCTATCGAGAAGGCTTCTGAAATCCAGAGACAGATGCTTGAGGTCAACTCAGTCCAAGACATCGAAGGCATGGAAGATGAATTCGAAGGCCACCTCGATGATGCCGATGAAGCCCGGAAAAAACTCCAAAGTCAGTTGAGTGAGAAAGTAAAAACTGTCCGAAGGCTCACTGAAAAATTCGACATCGATACAGAGGAAAGCACGGTAGAACTCTTTACAGAAACGGTTGGGAAGAACAGTATAGATCGCTTACTCGAGTTGTCGGAGACAACGGCTGAGATACTTGAAAAACTCCGGAAACAGGCTCGGAAAGAACTGCCTGAGAAACAGGCCCAGCTGCTTGAAGATATACTGACGCTTTCTACTAACTCCCGAAAACTAAATCTAGAAAAAATCGAATCGGAGCTTGGTGACTCGTATGAGGATGACCTCGTTGAGACGCTCGTTGGATTACAGAAACACGATCTTCTTGAAATCAGAATTTCGGCCAACTGATTTGGTCGAATATTTCTTCAGGTGCAGATACCAGATAGAGTCTCCCGCCAGTTGTGCGCCATCCGTTATAGAATTTCTTCTATTTTTACCGGAACGAACAGATCTGAAGCTAGCATCTTATCGACAGTCTCTGCTAGTTCAGGTATTGATTCGCCACTTAGGACAGCCCCCATTTCGACCGCATTGCGGAGGCTGCCCTCGGTCATGTTTGCACTGCCAAGATAGGCTCGTTCCCTATCCACCATAATTGCTTTTGCATGGAATGTGGAATTCTCATGCTGTTTTTTGTTGAATTCATAGAGATTCAGCTGATGCTCTCTATCAATCGATCTGAGGTTGTCTGTAAGCTGACGGACGTAATCGTAATTCTCACCGGTTCCCTGGCAGATATCTCGAGTGACGAGTGTTAACGTTCCGCCACGCTTGGTTACTGCCATCAGTGCTTCCTGCAGTAAATCAAATCCAATCTGTGTATAGAATGGGTTCAGAACAACTGCTGATCGACTGGCACTGGCTAATAGGTCGACAAGAGACCCAACAATCGTTGAACCGATATCGAAATCTGTCTCATCTGGAACATTCAGGATTAGATTGACCTGATCAGGATTATCGATCGTTGCCTGAGTCAGCTGGTCTATATCATGCTCTTCGAAGAGCCACTCGACCCGCGTATGTAATTCCCTGCAGACCTGTCTGTTGAGGTTCACCCGGCCCTCATTATCGCGGACTACAGCGTCAAAATACTCGAGCCACTCGATAACTTCCAGAGTTACTTCTGGATCCATTCCAAACTCCTGTCCAATTTTTCGCTCCCAGTGAGTCTCCCCCCGGCTCTCAAGATAGATACAATACCCGAGGAGCGTCTCAGTGGTAATCTCTTGATTTCGCAGGGTTTGCTCGAGAGGGAGCAGGTCTGCAAGCTCCATTATAGGTCATCCCAGTAGCCAGTCATCATTGTGTTCTGGTTAGTCCGTCCAAAGAGGAACCCACGACTCAGGTTCTGGTTGAAATGTTGGCAGCCGATTTCACTAATATGAGTACAGGCGTGGCAGGTTGCTCCCTGTTCACTACAGACCGGGTCATAGATACAGTGTTCGGACTCCTGCTGGACGGAGTCAAACCATTCCTCAAGCGAGCGCTCGACCAGCGTATAGAGCCCACCAATTGTGAACGAGTGAGTCTGGTTGGAATAGATCGCCACTGAGAGAGCTTCGGGGAACATAAACTCGGCCAGACTGGTTTCCTCGATTCCAGACAGCATTGCTGCCTCCTTGATGAGACGATGGCTCAACGTATGCAGCAACCCATGGACGTACCGGGATACCTCGCTCATCTCCTCTGTATCAATATAGGGACGCATTTCGTCCATCTCTGCGTGGATTCGTGCCCGAATTTCCTGATCACTGAGATCTTCTGTGTCGACCGGAAGAAGACCGTTTGCCACGAGCCATTCGCCGACCCGTCGATGATCCAGTGTGAGGAAAACAGCCTCTGTGTCGGAACTCGTGGCGTAGATGGGAATTGTGTCACTACCCTGAGTGTACGGGAACGCCCGGAGAGTCGGATACTGATCTTCTTCTGGATCATCGAACGTTCGATGGTAGCCATAGACTGCGGTCAGAATGGGGAACTCGCTAGTCAGCCGGAGATCACTGATACCGAATTCCTGCAGCACGTCCCTGTGTGACTCGCCAGGCCTACCGACGTCTGAATCCAGTTCGTCCAGCGTCTCCGTTTCAATCTCCTCCAGTGTTCGAAGGTAGTTGAAGTGGTTTCGGGAGATATTCCGGTCGGTATGACGGATCTCATCGAGCTCGTTCAGAATCTGTGTTAGCTCGCCGCTGGCTTTGAGATCGTCACTGAACTGCTCACGGATTTGTTCTTTTTGGTCCTCATCGACGATATCACCGCCAAGCAGTTCCTCGATCTGGTTGGTCTCACTCTGTTGTTTATCGCGATAGAACGAAATCTCGTTTTCGGGATGATCATAGATTCCGTATGCCGCCCCGAGTGCGATATCAGAGATATCGCGAGTCTCTTCTTCATCGTCTACAAGCCCGTATTCGAAGTTGATATCGACCTGCTTGAGATGGTGAGTCCGGTAGGCCTGTGAAGCCCGATGGACAGTCGGTCGGAGGTTGCTCCCACAGGTGTTACATTTGCTATGCAACCCGGTTCTGATTGTTGCATCTCGTCCTTCCTCCTCACACTTCCCGCATCGCCATCGGAAGTTCCGGTAGCTCTCAGCACTATCATCCAGTTTGACGTAGTCCCAGTCGTGATCATCGCAGCCCGGAACTGAGATTGGCTCGATACCCGAACAGTCTCCACAGATGAGAATATGGTGGAGCTGGTGAAGACCTGAACCACTGCAGTTCGAACACTTAACCGAACCACTTTTTAACGAATCACGAATTCGCTCATAGCTTTCGACAGCATAGCAGTCGTTGCACCGAAGCACCAGTGGGAAGACCTCGCTGATCACGTCCTCTGGCTGGATAATCGTATAGTTGCCAAGCGATTGGGAGAGGTACTCTCGACTCCCACCCTCCCACTCACGGATTGCAGCGAAGACCCGCTTCTTCAGGTGTTCATCATTGATTTCGTCACTGATATCTTCACCACCAATCTGGGCGACTTTTTCGATCGTCTGGTGTTCCGGATTGTCGAAAGTCTTGCCCGGCATATACTGGAACAGGACCTGGTTTAGTCCTCTCTTCATTATTCATCACCCCGGCCCGCATTGAGCGTATCAACGATTTTCCCTTCCTCTCGACTGGTGAAGATATTCACTGGGACATCCACGTCTCGAAGGCTCCACATCGGCCGGTTTCCATCAGGCAGACTGTCGCTCACGAATCTTTTCTGTTGCTTGTCGACCGCGGTCAGGTACGTTTCGACATGATGGCGGATCTCATCTCGGAATACGTTCTCGCCGTTCCAGTCTTCGTAGATCTCGTCAAGATCGTCCATGAGTTGCTGATGAGTCAGGAAACTATTCGAATGGGCTTTTGCCACGTTTTTTGTCATGTACGGTGAGCCGTACTCAGCGTGAATCTCACCGTAATAGCGCTGTAAAATCAGTGCCATAAACATTCCCGGAAGGGTCCGCTGGATGCTGAACTTTGCACGCCGATTGACCGGAACAGGTTCGACGAGTCGATCCTGGTATTCATGATATTTGTCGAAGTAGTGGAAGTGACTTCGATCGCGTTCTCTGATCGGGTGGAAACAGTCAATGACGATACCCGGGTACTTCCGACCGACACGACTGCTGGACTGAATGTATTCAGCTGTTCGTCTTGGCATCCCGAAGAACAGCATGAAATTCAGCACATCGAGATCCACGCCGTGGCTAATCGTACTTGTAGCAATGATCAGGTCCTCTGTCTCCCCGCGCATCGATGGGTCAGCAGCCAGCCCCTCGAAGCGATCAAGCATGCTTGAGACAGCCTGAAAGCTGCTGTCACCGGTCAGGCTGAGTTGCTCAATTGGCTTATAGCCAGCGGCATTCAGATCGGGATTGATCTGAGTATTGACGGACTGGTTAATCCGGTCACCTTCCTTCTTGCTAATGACATAATTTACTGCTGTGTCGTAGTACCGGAGCATATCACGCACTTCATCGCCAGAATCGAGTGTCCGGTAATCGCCTTCAGCAACGAGATCATCTGCGTTCCGGTCCAGATCCTGGATCGCCTCTTGATGGGCACGAATAATGCTAATTATGCTGTTGATATGTGATCGGTTCCACGGCGTCAGCCCAATGAAGTGCCGCTGTATCTCCTCGGGATCTTCTCCGGCGTAGAACGATTCACGGTAGTTTGGTCCGGGAGCTGGGAACAGAGAGCCCTCCTTCTTGTAGAGATGCTTGATCTGGTTTTCGAACTCCTCGATTGTCGCCGTCGCAGCGATGAGGTTGGAGGGGGTGTTCCCACTCCACTCGATGATTTTGTTCATCGCCCCCCAGTAGTGACTCTCAAAGGTGCCTAGCTCCTCTTTGATCAGATGCAGTTCGTCCTGTATCTGGAGGCCAGGAACCGGATCAACAGGATCCAGTCTAGTATGAGTATGCTCACTCTCGGTACAGAAGTACTTCTCAGTACAGTCTGTTCCATCAGTATAGCCGTGCTCCGGACATTCCTCGCTGGCGTATCCCAGCAGAAGTCGGAATTTCCGTTCATAACCCAGCGCTGCTAACTTGTCCTGTGTGCCGATGACCAGACTGGGGAGCTTCCGGTAAATCTCATTATCGACAACAAAGACAGGCAGGCGGTCCCACGTGCAGCTGTCGTTGTTACAGACGTGATTGATCAGAACCTCATCGGCATCGAGTTCGAGACTGACTTGTCCGTCACACTTCGGACAGCGATTCAGTACCCGGAACTCCTCGCGCTTGACGGTGTGGAGTTCGTCATTGTCCCAGCGATGAGCCAACTGCTGAACCTTCTGCTGGTTACCCTCCCGATTGTCCCAGGCAACCGCATTTTTGCCGAATTCGTCTTTGATGATGTCCCGCATTTTATTTTCTGTCCCGCCAGTCAGATACCCGACGGTGAACGGATCTCCCCCCAGTGACTCCTTCCGGCGAACTTCATCAGCATACATCATCAGTTCCGTAATGCGTTGGAACTGCTGCAAGCTCAGTAGTCGGAGCGGGTAACGCATCATTGACGTAACCCCGAAGTCTTTCCCCCGGAAGCGGTCGAACAGCATGTTAAAGATCATCAGGCCGAGATAGGCCTCTGTTTTTCCCCCGCCGGTTGGGAACCAGATTAGACTTACCTCCTCACGGGTGTCACTTTCCACTGTGTCATCGGTCCGTGCAACGACATCTCGCAGATTGGCGACGATGTAGACAATCTGAAACAGTCGCCAAGAATCGTATTCTCGACTCCCGTCTTCATCGAGTACTTTTCGGTCGAAAGTCTGGTTCATCAGCCGGAACGATCGTCTGGCGCTGTCGTGTTCGACCAACAGGTCTATTCCATCGTCGAATCTTTCTATCTCTTCGCGGAAGGATTCTCGGTTCTGTCTAGCTGTTCCGAGATCACCACCCGTTTCCCGAAGTTCGTCGATCCGGTCCTGCCAAGTGCCCGCATCGTATTCTTTCATTTCATCACGCAGCGCCCGAAGGGTTGGTAGTGGGTCATCCGCTAGCCGTTCGAATTTTGGTTGAGCTGCCTTGTTGTCGGGTTCCTTGTGGATATAGCGCTTCTGCTCATGCGTGGGCATACAATTCGTTACCAAGCCATCGGATCCGTCGAACTGCTCAACCGAGCAGTTCACCCCATACCCGGGAATCTCCCGGTTGTACCGATAGTCCTCCGGCAGACGAGTGAAGTCGATAGGATCGAACCGCGAATCATCTCCGGAGTGAAGTTTGAGCTGAGACTCATACATGCCGTTATCAATATCGTCCAGCTGGCCACGTTCTGGTTCACTAGAACGGTTTTCAAGACTCACCCGGAGCTGTAGGTCTCCGTCATCAATCCCCCTAAGATCAAATGCTACACGGGGGGTGATATCGGGGTAAACAGGTTCGCCGCCAAGCTTATCAACGAAAGTTCTGTACTCCGACTCGCTTTCGAATCGATCAGTGCTAACCGCGTTGTTGATCGTTTCTTTATGTACCGGCCGGTAGCGAAGTGGATCGGCCTGCATCTCTTCGAGGGTCGAGGCGAGGGCTGACTCCAGTGCCTGTGTGATCTCCTCCTTTGCAGATTCCAGACTCTCGACAACAGCCTCTTTTCGCTCTGTTGGCGGACTCGTATGTACTGTGATCGGGTCAGGTTCCACGCTGTATTTTCGGTAATATCCGCTGTCGGTGGTCTCGACATCGGAATCGATCGGTGGATGTATCCTAGCATATACAGAAAAGGAAGGATTGACCGTGAATGTGGCACCGTCTTCGTTTGGTGCAACACGAACCAACATGTGAAGGGCACTGGGAGACACCCGCGAGTAGATGTCATCGTCTTCGAATTCTAGTTCCTCAGTGCCGGGGGAGAGACACCCCGAAAAGAACGTATTCTTTGGTGCGCTTCCCGTATGAATCTCGCCGGGATCGTGGTGGCCTCCCGTAGCCCGTTCCCGAACCTGTGTCACAATTTGTGAGGAGATATCTTCAAGATCACTATTGCGATCGATATCCCGGCTCGGCATCTTAACCATTGATACTCTATTGGTAACTTTTTACGGCCACTCCTTAGCTGTTTGGTACTCTCATAGGTTTTTATTTATTGGAAGAATGAGTTATAGAGAATGTAGATTTTCGCAGAAATTAGTCCGACTCAGGTTCCAAGAGTTGGGTTTTCATGGCTTGGCCGATTGTCTGACTAAGACGAGGTGGTACAGCATTGCCGACCAGTCGAAATGCGTCTGTACGCGGGACAGGGAATATAAATGAGTCCCTGAATGACTGAAGACGTGCAGCTTCGCGAACAGTTAGAGATCGAGCCTCGCGTGGGTGGACAAACATGTGGCCGTCTTTCGCGATATGGGCAACAATTGTAGAGGCAGGCTCTCGTGGATTCTGCTTTTTGTACGAGTCTTCGAAAATATCGGTTCGATACGGCTGCAGTGTCTGATCAACATCGCCGATAGTCCACCCGACGCCCTCTCCAAGAAGTTTGTATAGTGAGAGATCGTATAGATTGTGGCCGCGGCTCTCGTGATTGTGCAGGATGGGTTCTGCGTCTTCAGATATTGGGATATCGCGGGCCCACTGCTGGTATTCCGTAAGCGGGGGGAGTTCGTACTCTGTCACACCTTTCGGAGGCATATCACCATCGGGTGAGACAGGTGGAAGATCCAGGATGGCATCTGCAACGGTAAGATAGGGCTCTTTCGCGGACTCGGGGTCTATAGTCGCGAAATCTGAATCGGATCCCACATCAAATTCAGCCATAGTAAGCTGATTACCGATATTATCGTTCTGTGGCTTTCCAAGCCCTTTCATATCTTTTTCTTCGTCTCGAACTGGCTCCCGGTGGGTCTCCCAGGCTGTGAGGTCCGGATTATTACGGTCGAGGCGGTTTCCAATAAAGAAGGCCCGCTCCCGGTGCTGGGGGACACCATACTTCGCGGCATCAATCACTGTAATTGTTACACTGTAGCCAAGACGTTCCATTTCATCCATCATAATATCTGCCACCCGCTCCCCCTGATCGTTCTTGGCCGAGACGATCCCAGGGACGTTCTCCATGACGAATGTTTTCGGTTCATAGAAGCTGACGAACCGAATAAAGTCTTCATATAGATCATGTCGATCATCAGTTTCCGGCGTTGTATCGGTGAGTGAGGAAATTTTGCTCCGGCCGACTGTTGAGAAGGTGGGACATGGTGGGCCTCCTGAAATAAGATCTATCTCACCGGGTTCAATATCGAAGCGTTCAGAATCGTCAGCTGACAGATCATCGGCGTCGGGATCGATCGTTATCCCTTCTGCAGGGTCAACTGTCTGTAGATCTCGTGTGAGACCGACACCGTCGTGATTTAGTCGATATGTAGTTACTGCCTTCGGATTGTGATCGATTCCCCAGAGGACATCGAAACCAGCATCTTCGAGTCCCTTTGAAAACCCGCCGGCACCACAGAAGAGATCGATCGCAATCGGTGCTTCGGTCATTCTATTGTCTCTACTCAAAGGCGAGTAAAATAAGAGCCGATCTCTTTTCTGGAGGACAATCGATGAACCTCAACCACCTCACGTACTGGAAATTCACATATATACTATACCCGATGTAGGATACTATACCCAATGTAGGTGGACAGATCAGGGATCAGATCACGAAAGTCTCATTCGGGAAGTCTATGAACACCCTAGTTATTTGCAGACGCTTTCAGTTCGCTGGGAGCATCTCATACACGTCCAGATTCGGTAGCATATAGACATTCTCTGACCAGAGGACAAGACTCGCAGACTGGTTCAGATTCAGTACAGATGAGCGCACCAAGGTCCAGCAACGCAAAAGTAAATGCACGTGCGATACCCGGGGTCTCTGGAACTAGCGCATTGAGGAGTTCCTGAACAGTAGTGCTCTTGTGCGGTTGACTGGGTATCTCATAACCGAACACTCGCGATATGATCCGAGCTGTATTCACATCCACGAGTCCCTGTGGTTCTCCATACGCGAAGAGCAGACATGCTTGAGCCGAGTAAGTCCCTACACGCCATGGGCGCTGGAGTTCTGCAAGGTCTGTGGGAACCTCACCACCATGCTCACAGACACAGAGTTCCGCGACCTCGCCGAGTGTCCGTGTTCGATGGTTGCCGAATCCGAGCGACGCTACTGTTGAATGGATCTCGTCATCAGTAGCCCGATGGAGTGTTTCAGGATCGGGAAACCGATCGAAGAAATCAGAATAAATTTGTTCGACTGCATCACCGCGAGTTCTCTGGAGAAGAATCTCAGAAATGTAAACATGCCACGGGTCGGTTGTGAATCGCCATGGATATTCACGGCCGTTTTTATTGAGCCATGTAAGCAACCGTGGGACTTCAAGTAGAAATTCGCGAACACGATCGTCTGCGTTCTCGATGCCCGACTCCGCCAGTATCTTGCTAGCGGTCGAGACGTCGCTCTCATTCACGACCGTCTCTGGATCGACCGTAGTCTGTCCGAAGGGCAGTGCGACCGGCACACAGGTATGTTTGGCCCGAACTGTATTTAACCGCATACCGACTCCCAGCTCAGAATTCAGAATAATCATTCCGGGAGGTGCCGCGACAGGCTCTAAGAATGCTTGATTCGGGGATTTAGATTATACAACCAACTATAATACCAGGATTTTATATGTTCGCTCGTGCAGACCAAGGTATGACTATTCGGAATTCGGGTTCTGATTCTATCTCCCCTCCGGCGGTTCTGTCGGATATCCCTGCTGAAGAGGTGACATTACACCGAGATTTTGTCTGGCGGAATATTGACTTTCTTATTGACATACTCACGGCAGAGCAGGCCAAAAAGCAGTGGTACAAACCTGCCGGCTGTCCCTCCGCAACACCCGCAACACTTGCACGCCGTCGGAAGCCGGATGAAAAATATCCCTGTCGGTATCAGACACTCACCACGATACACGGGTCTGGGGCTCCTGGCGCACCCTGTGACTGCGGTGATCTGCTTGCAGGATCAGAAGCAATTCTAGATACAGTTGCTGCTGTCGCTATTACAGGCGACAGCCGGACGCCGGGCCAGCGGTATTTTGATCAAGAACAGCGTGAACTAATTACGAACCTCCGGCAAGAGGTTGGCAGCTGGGATGAGATAGCCGCGCTTGATACCGCAGGCTTGCGGTCAGCACTCGAGAGGGCAACCAATCGACCGGGAATCGGTGACGAACGGGTAGAGAGACTTGAAGCCCTGCTTGAGGCTGTTGCAGTCTACGACCGGACTGACGGGATTACGTTGTCCGGAATGGGTGGATATTCCTATGAATCATTCAGTGATACGCTCGCGGAATTACCCGGGATCTCACAGTCAGATGCTTGGTGGTTGTTGCTTGTCGCATTCGACAAGCCGGTCTGGCCTGCGGATCCATTCGTGGATGGATTACTCTGTTCGCTTGGCCTCCTTGACGTATCTTCGTTTCACGAAGATGTCTATCGACGTGAGGAAATCGAGGAAAAATTGACTGACCGACAGATAGGGGCATTACATCGTGCGCTTGCAGGCCATGCAATTAAAGCCACTATTGATACGTGTGGTGAGACCTGTGAGATTCGGAAGTTCCTTTTGACTTATCGATATCGCAAGCAGCAGAATCCGGGAGATGGATCAGTTGTTATTGATCTTTTTTCGGGTGCAGGAGGGATCTCGGAAGGATTCAGGCAGGCTGGTTGCAGTATCGAGTGGGCAATCGACAAAAATCAGCATGCTACCGACACTTACAGGCTCAATCACCCAGAAATTCCCCACCGGAACGTAGTTTGTGAAGATATCCGAGAAGCGATTGAAGCAGGGGCGATCAGAGATATCGAACGCAGACCAGACATAATGGTTGGTGGGCCTCCCTGTCAATCCCTTTCCTATGCAGGATATCGATCTCGACGTGCAAATGACGACAGCTACACAGTCCTCGAGGATGAGCGTACTAGCCTGTATACACAGTACGTGAAGTTCGTTGAAGAGCTCCGACCAAAGGCACTGGTTATCGAAAATGTGGTGGGAATGGTGAATGAACTCGAAGATACGGGGATCAAAGTAGGCGATCTGGTGCTCGATGCCCTCGAGTCTATCGGGGACAAAGAGACCGGATATACCTGTGATTATAAGCTCATCGACTGTTCGAAGGCTGGAATACCCCAGGACCGCAAGCGAGTCGTTATTCTCGGGATTCGCAATGATCTTGTGAGTAACAAGCAGGATATTGATGATCTATTTGAACAACTTTCGGAAGATAGTGCGTGTGAATATACGCTTCAGGACGCACTATCTGGGCTTCCCAAACTCAAACGTGGGGAAGGTGGAACGGTAGTTGAGGGGTCATTGCGCGGAAATCGGAGTATCTATGTCACTGATAACGAACTTGAGTCGGGGACGAACCTGCATTTCAACCATCAGGCCAGAGAGCACCCGATGGAGAAAGATCGAACACTGTTTGATGAGGCAATGGAGCCCGGCGACACCGGGTGGGATGTGAAATACGGTAAAGACGGAAAATATAGCGAGCTGATCGAGTATAACGTCGGGACAGCTGACAATCCCCGGTTCAAGGATAAATATCGGATGTTGTCCTGGGATGACCCAGCACCAACTGTTGTTGCACACCTCGCGAAGGATGCGAATAATTTCATCCTGCCGGACTACTATGAGCATGCGTCAGGGTCGTTCCGGAGAGAACCGGATTCGAAGCGGAATCGCGGAATAACACCGCGAGAAGCTGCACGTATTCAATCATTTCCTGATGAGTATATTTTCCTTGGTCCGTTCACCAGCTGGTTCCGTCAGATTGGGAATGCAATCCCACCACTCTTTGGGGAACGAATTGCCAACGTGCTTCAGGAGTTTCTAGAAGAACGTACCGCAGAATCACCACGGGTAGCAGGACAGCAACAGGGCCAAGCCAGTTCTGATGATTGATATGAAATGCTGAATCCGTGGCCTGTCCACTTGAAAATGAGCGAGCGAAAGGCGACTACGGTTTTTGAGTCCAAAATCGCAAAACAATTCATTCAAATGATTCGTTATGAAGAGACGTTCAAAGACAACCAAGAGCGGGTATGAATTGCTTTTTGGGCCTGCTTAATGCTCATCGTACCACTAAACTCACTATCGCTTTTTGAGGTCGTCGTCCGGACAATTCCCCACCAATTACCCCGCTTTTCTGTGATTCGGGATCCTCCCGACTCGGGTTTGATCGTGAATGAAACAGAATCACGCCCCCAGCGTTCAGATTATTCTAAGCTTCTCGCTTAGGTCTCTCGAACGAAAGCACCACGTAGTCGAAGATCGTCAGCCAGTAATCCGGCTGCGCAGTGAACTTGTATGTCTCCAAGTCACTCGTCTAGAGGTAGTTTACAAGTTGATAATCAGTGTTCTCTATGGCAGATCCAGACGTTCCACCCAATTGAATAATTTAGCGGGCCGATAGGCGATTACCTCTATTCAACGGCAATCATCCAAAGCGCTGAATATTGAATTGGTGGCTCTTTCAGAATGCTAAGACACCATAATCGAGTTATACGGTAAACCGATCAAACTTCGCTGTGTAAGATTGGCGTAGACTTCGTGGTTTTGGTTGTTTTGAATGAGTTCAGTGACAATTATTAGTGTATCATACAAATCGAAGATGTTGCA